>WNGF01004817.1_pt1 | contig 30319 bp, 33 predicted proteins | sample 5400641 | NCBI WGS metagenome assembly WNGF01 (sample SAMN13153371, study PRJNA577476) | soil metagenome | isolation source: 80 cm soil or saprolite under grassland replicate 2 | place: USA:California | collected 2016-06-15 | reverse complement strand
AGAGCTGGAGGAGCTTGATGGCCTGCTGCAGCTGGGGGGTCATCACCAGCTGCTGCGTCATCTTCATGTGCTGCTTCAGCTCGAGGCCCATCGCTCAGTTCACCGCCTGTTCGTCCAGCCTGAACTTCTCGCCGAGGTAGACTGCGCGCGCCTTCGGGGACGCGGCGATCTCGGCCGGCGTCCCGGCCTCGAGGATCGCGCCCGCCGAGAGGATGTAGGCCCGGCCGCAGATGCCGAGCGCCTCGCGCACGGCGTGATCCGTGATGAGCACGCCGATGCCCCGGTCGCGCAGCGAGCCGATGAGCCGCTGCAGCTCGCCCACCGCGATCGGGTCGACGCCCGCGAACGGCTCGTCGAAGAGGATGTAGCGCGGCGAGGAGAGGAGGCTGCGCGCCACCTCCGCGCGGCGCCGCTCGCCGCCGGAGAGCTGCTCCCCGAGCGACTCCGCCACCTTCTCGAGCCGGAACTCGGCGAGGAGCGCGTCCGCGCGCTCGTCGCGCTCGCGCCGCCCGACCCCGAGCGCCTCGAGCACGCCGGTGAAGTTCTGGCGCACGGTGAGCCGCCGGAAGATCGACGGCTCCTGCGGCAGGTAGCCGATCCCGAGGCGCGCGCGCCGGTGCATCGGGAGCGGGGTGAGGTCCGTGTCCCCGAGGAGGACCTTTCCTGCCTCCGGAGCGACGAGCCCGACCACCATGTTGAACGAGGTCGTCTTGCCCGCGCCGTTCGGACCGAGGAGCCCGACGACCTCGCCCGGCCCGACCTGGAACGAGACGCCGTCCACGACGCGGCGGCCGCGGTAGCTCTTCACGAGCCCCTCCGCGCGGAGCAGGATCGGCTTCACCGCTTTCGCTCCTTCCGGCGCTGCTCGAGCTCTCGCTGCCGCTGCTCGATCTCCTCGCCTGGGAGCGTGACGGTCGCGCCCTCGAGCTTCGCCTCGTCCGACTTGAGGTCGTAGACGAGTCGCGACCCGTGCGCCTCGGAGCCCCCGTCCTTCAGGACCGGGTTCCCGTTGCACACGACCCGCTCGGCGGTGTTGTCGAAGGTCGCCTGCTCGCAGGTGACCACCCGCAGCCCACGCGCGAAGCGGACGTCCCCCGTGCAGGCGGCGGTCACGATCTGCCCCGCCTCGTCGGTCTGCGCGACGATCCGGCGGCAGGTGAGCGTCGCGTCGTCCCGCGTGAGCGTCACGGGCTTCTTCCCGCTGAAGGTCACCTCCCGCTTCTGGAACGCGTACTGGACCTCGTCGGCGTCGACCCGCACCGGCGCGCGCCGCGCCCCGACCGGCGGGGCGGCGATCGCCGCGAGCGCGAGGAGGAGGGCGCCCGTCATCGCGCCCCCGGGAGCCCTGCCACGAGCTTCGCGCGGCCTCGGACGACGATCGTCCCCTCGGTGGGATCGAGCGTGAACCCGGTACCGTCGAGCTTGTAGCCGCGGCCCTCCACGACCACCGGCTCGTCGCCCTCGACGACCCCGTCGCCGTCGCCAGGCTCGTACCGGGCGCTCGCCGTCCGGGCGGCGTCGTCGCCCCGGGCGACCACCACCCCACCCGTCGCGTGGAAGACGCGGGAGAGGAGTGAACCTTCGCCGCTCGGGGCGGTGAACCGGAGCGGCGGCGCGACGCCGCGCGGGAGGGTGGCATCCACGTTCCGCGCCTTGAGCTCCGAGGAGTCGCGGCGCAGCGAGGCGACCTCCGCCTCCCCGATGGCGCGCAGCCCGTCGTCCCGGTAGACGCGGAAGCGAACCCCGTCGAGCCTCAGCTCAGGCGCGACACCCTGGCTGTCGGGCGGCGCTCCGCTCCGGCAGCCGGGGGCTGCGAGGACGGAGAAGGCGGCGAGAAGGTAGGCGCGTATCCGCATGCAAACGCGCTGAAACATAGCATTCTTTCCCGCGGCGATCGACCGGGCACAGACCTTGCTAAGCACCCGTGTTCGCTAGCCGCCGGAAAGCTCAGCGGTTTTGGGCACCGGCTTTGCTTGGGGCGCCGCACCCGAGCTGACCTCGGGGGGCGTCGACTTCCAGCGCTCGTGCATCCACACCCACTCGGCAGGGTTGCGACGGATCGCCTCCTCGAGGACTGCCGAGCAGGCAGCCGTCAGGCGGATGACTTCGGCCTCCCGATCGGGTGCGTCGGGATCGTGGGGGATCTCGACCGCGGCCACCTCATGGCCGTCGCCCGGGCGGGGATGGATCGTCGCCTTCGCGATGGTCGCCGCGGGGAACGGCCCGAGCCGCGGGACCCGTTGCGCCATGAGCTCCCAGTTCCCGACGTGGCCGGCCACATAGACGACCCCTCGCCCGCGCGCGAGGGCGCCCCGGAAGACCTCCTCGACCCCTGGCGCGAGCCCGACGTAGTCGGGGAGCCGCGCGCGCCAGTGCGGCAGCGTCATCACCTCCGCGGCGAGCCAGGCGAGGTGCAGGAGCGAGGCGCGCCCGATCGCCTCGCGCTCCGCATCGGAACGCTCCGGGAACGCGATGGCGAGCTGCGCGAGGATCTGCCGCCGCATCCTGCGCGCGAGCACCCAGCCGACGCTTCCGACCGCGGTTCCGAGCGCGAGCGCGAGCCGGAGCGGGACGAACGCGAGCAGCCGGACGGCGGCGACGAGCAGCACCGAACGAACGCGCCGCTTCACGCGTTTGCGCAGCGGGACCGTCATTGCGGGGCGAACCTACCATCGTTTCCTCGCCGCCGGCAGGCGGGGTGGGACGCCGCAGCTCTCCTCCGGGCGCCCCGCCCCGCGTCTCATCCGCCGCCGGCGCCGGCTCCGGTGTAGCCTCCGGCGATGGCCCCCCGGAGCGCCCTCGAGCGCCTCGAGCCCTTCGCGCTCGCCGCCGCGCTCGCCTCCCCCGTGCCGATGCTGGCCCTCGTGCCGGACGGATGGGCGGCGCTCGCGATCGCGCTCGTGATCGTCCTCCCCGTCACGGGGATCTGGGCGCTCGTCCGCTCACTGCGCCGCGACGCGCGCCGGCCGCCCCGCCCCGCGCTCGTCCCCCCTCCCCTCGGGCCGCCGCCGCCGGCGGCGCGGAGCGCGCCGTTCACGGTCCGGCGCGGCGCGAGCCTCGTCCTCGGGGGGTCCTGGGACGAGGTCCTCGCCGCCGCGCGCGCCGGCCGGCTCTCCCCGTTCGACGAGGTCGCGGGCGGCGGCGTCGCGGTCGCGCCGGCGGACCTCTCCGAGCTCCTCCCGTTCGTGCCGAGCCGGTGGGAGGCGCGCGTGCGCCGCGCGTACCTCGGGTACCTCGGCGGCTCGCTCGCGGCCGGCGCCGCCGGGACCGCGGTGCTCGCCTGGGCCCGCGCGCGCGGGGCGGCGATCGCCGACGAGGCCGCTCTCGTCGTGCTCCTCTTCACCGCCGCGCTCCTCCCGCTCGTCCTTCTCCGGCGGGACTTGCGCCGGGTCACGGAGGCGCGCCTGCACGGACTCGTCCCCGAGGCGCCGCCGCGGCGGACGCTCGGCAGCGCCACGCTCGACGCGGCGCTCGCGGCTCCGGCGCCGGCGACGCGCGCGGTGCTCGTCCTCGTCGTCGCGGTCTCGGTGCTCGCGTTCCTCCTCCCCGACGACGTCCTCCTCATGAGGCTCGCGAAGGACAACGATGCCATCCGGCGTGGCGAGGTGTGGCGGCTCCTCACCGCCGGGCTCGTGCACGGCGGCGCCGTCCACCTCTTCATGAACTCCGCGGTGCTCTCGAACGTGGGCGGCGTCGTCGAGCGGCTCCTCGGAGGCCGCCGCATGCTCGCCGTGCTCTGGGGCGGCGTCCTCACCGGCTCCCTCGCGTCGTTCGCCACGAACCCGCACCCGAGCGTCGGCATCTCCGGCGGGCTCTTCGCGCTCGTCGGGGCGCTCCTCGCGGTGGGCCTGCGCCACCGCCGCACGCTGCCGGCGCCGGCGCGGCGCATGCTCGTCCGGGCGCCGATCGAGATCATCGTCCTCAACGTCGCGCTCGGGCTCGCGCTGCCGATCATCGACAACGCCGCGCACCTCGGCGGGCTCGCCGGAGGCATCCTGCTCGGGCTCGCCCTCGGCGTGCGGCCCGAGGTCCGCGGCGCGTTCCGCGCTGCGCCTCCCTGAGCGGATGCGCACTCCCTCTCCCCACTCGACGAGTGGGGTGAGGGGCTCTCTCGACATGAGACACGAGTTCCCTCTCCCCTCGGGGGAGAGGGCGGGGTGAGGGGGCTCTGGCGAATGCGCTGGAGAGAGCCGCTGCCACCGGCCGGGACGCCGCGTCGCCGCAGGCGCTCCGGCGGACGTGCTGCGATCGTCGCGCGCGACGAGAGCTGACACTGCGCCGCTGCGGAACTCCCTCCCGCGAGCGCTGCGCGCCCGCGGTCGGTCAGACAGTCCTCGCGGCGCAGAACGGCGCTCGAGCCGCGCGCGCACGATCGGGAGATGTTGGCGCCTCCGCGATGCGGCGCCGCGCCGCCCCGGCCGGCTTCGCTGCGGCTCTGCGGGCGCGCTCGCGAAGTCACTGGAACCGTGCCGCTCACGTTCTCCCGCGGACACGCTCGTCGCGACCGTCACTTCCCCGGGCGCGCTCGGCCGGGCGGGGGTCGTCTCCCGCTGCGTAGGGCCGGTCGCTGCGGACGGACCCAATTCAAAGTACGGAGCCGGGGTGCACGGACCGGGACGGCCGCCCCATCTTCGAGCCATTCACCGACTCGTCAAGCGGCCGGCCGGACCGGGCGGACGTGCCCCGGCGTCTGCGCTTCGGCGCCCTCACGTCACACGGCGCCGGGCGCGACTCTGGGCCCGGAGCGAGGGACGACGACCCTCCCCGGCCCAGCGCCCGGGCGGGGAGGTCCGTCACCCGTGACTGCCTGGTCCTGGTCAGCCCCAGCCGCGCTATTCCGCGCGGACCTTCGCGCGCAGCACGAGGTCGCACAGCTCGCGCACCGCGCCCCGGCCGCCCGGGCAGCGGGAGACGAGGTGGACCGCCTCCTTCACCTCGGGGAGCGCGTCGGCGGGGCAGGCGGAGAGGCCCACCCGCCGGAGGAGCGGCACGTCGTTCACGTCGTCGCCCATGTACGCGACCTCGTCGTCCGGAACTCCGAGGTGGGCGAGCGTCGCGTAGCCGGCGAGCTTGTCCCGCTCGCCGAAGACGAGGTGCTTGAAGCGGAGCTCCCGCAGCCGCGCCTCGGAGGCCTTCCCGGGCCGGCCAGAGATGACGCCGAAGTCCACGTGGTCCCGCAGCATCACGATCCCGTGGCCGTCCTTCACGTCGAAGGCCTTGAGCGCCTCGCCGCCCTCGCCGTAGTAGAGCCGCCCGTCGGTGAGGACCCCGTCCACGTCGAGGAGTACGAGGCGGATCCGCGCCGCGCGCGCGACGAGCGCCCGCGCCGGCATCAGGGCTGCCCGATCGCGTGCCGGACGGCGAGCACCTCGCCGAGGATGCGGTCGGCGAGGTCGAAGTCGAGCGAGTTCGGGCCGTCCGACTTCGCCGTGGCGGGGTCCTCGTGGATCTCCATGAACAGCGCGTCGATGCCCACCGCGGCCGCCGCGCGCGCGAGCGGCGCGACGAACTGGCGCTCGCCGCCCGTCACGTCGCCCGCGCCACCGGGGAGCTGCACCGAGTGCGTCGCGTCGAGGCAGACCGGCACCCCGAGCTCGCGCATGATGACGAGCGCGCGCATGTCCACGACGAGGTTCCCGTAGCCGAAGGACGCGCCCCGCTCGATGAGCATCACGTTCGCGTTCCCCGCCTCACGGCACTTCGCGACGGCGTGGCGCATCTCGCGCGGCGCGAGGAACTGCCCCTTCTTCACCGAGACGCTCTTCCCGTGCCTCGCGCAGGCGAGGACGAGGTCGGTCTGCCGGCAGAGGAAGGCCGGGACCTGCAGGAGGTCCACGACCCTGCCCGCGGGCTCCGCCTGCCAGGGCTCGTGGACATCGGTCGTGCAGGGGAGCCCGGTCTCGCGCTTCACCGCCTGGAACGCGGCGAGCCCGACCTCGAGCCCCGGGCCGCGGAAGCTCTTGCCCGACGAGCGGTTCGCCTTGTCGAAGCTCGCCTTGAACACGACCGGCAGGCCGTGCTTCGCGGCGAGCGCCTTCACCTTGCGCGCGTGGGCGAGGGCGTGGCCCTCGGACTCCATCACGCACGGCCCCGCGATGAGGAGGAGCTTCCTCCCGTCGCCGACCTCGTGCCCGGCGATCCGGGCGAGCACCGCGTCCACGTCGTCCTTCCCTTCCGGGCGCGCAGCGCGCGCCCTGAGCCTAGCCGTTCTTGCCGACCGGGAGCTTCGTCACCGCGGCGCCGGTCCCGCGCTGCGTCTGGTCGCGGTGCCCGCGCGCCGCCGCGACGAACCCGGCGAAGAGCGGGTGGGCCGCGAACGGCTTCGACTTGAACTCCGGGTGGAACTGGCAGCCCACGAAGTGCGGGTGGTTGTTGAGCTCGATCATCTCGACGAGGTTCAGGTCCGGGTTCACGCCCGAGAAGACCATCCCGGCCTGCTCGTACTGCGCGCGGTACGCGTTGTTGAACTCGAAGCGGTGGCGGTGGCGCTCCTGGACGAGCTCGGCGCCGTAAAGCTCTCGCGCCTTCGTCCCGTCCCTGAGCGCGCAGGGGTAGCTCCCGAGCCGCATCGTCCCGCCCTTGTCTGCGACGCTCTTCTGGCCCTCCATGAGCGTGACGACCGGGTGCGGGGTCTTGTCGTCGAACTCGAGCGAGTTCGCCCCGTCGAGGCCGAGCACGGTCCGCCCGAACTCGATGACGGCCATCTGGAGCCCGAGGCAGATGCCGAAGAACGGGACCTTCTTCTCCCGCGCCCAGCGGGCGGCGAGGATCTTCCCCTCCGTGCCGCGCACGCCGAAGCCGCCGGGCACGAGGATCCCGTCCACCTGGTCGAGCTCGGACAGGTCGCCCTCCTCGAGCTTCGTCGAGTCGATGAAGACCATCCGGACGCGGACGTCCGTCGCGATCCCGCCGTGCGTGAGCGCCTCGTTGAGGCTCTTGTAGCTCTCGTGCAGCTCGACGTACTTGCCGACGACGCCGATGCGGACCTCGCCGAGCTTCGGGGCCTTCACCTTCTCGACGACGGCCTCCCACCGCTCGAGGCGCGGCGCGCGGCTCCAGATGTTGAGCAGCTCGGCGAGCTTGTCGTCGAGCCCCTGGCCGTGGAGCGCGAGCGGCACCTCGTAGATCGAGGAGACGTCGAGCGCGGTGAACACGGCCGAGGGGTCCACGTTGCAGAAGAGCGCGATCTTGTCCTTCATCTCCCGCGAGATCTCGCGGTCGGCGCGGCAGAGCAGGATGTCCGGCTGGATGCCGATCTCCCGCAGCTCCTTCACCGAGTGCTGCGTCGGCTTCGTCTTGAGCTCTCCCGCGGCGGCGATGTACGGCACGAGCGTGAGGTGGACGTAGAGCGCGTTCTCCTCGCCGACGTCGTACTTCATCTGCCGGATCGCCTCGAGGAACGGGAGCGACTCGATGTCGCCGACCGTGCCGCCCACCTCGACGATGAGGATGTCCGCGCCGCCCGCCGCCTCGCGGATGACCGCCTTGATCTCGTCGGTGATGTGGGGAATGACCTGGACGGTCTTCCCGAGATACTCGCCGCGCCGCTCGCGCTGGATGACGGTCTGGTAGATGCGCCCGGTCGTGTAATTGTTCTTCCGGGTCATCTTCGCGCTCGTGAAGCGCTCGTAGTGGCCGAGGTCGAGGTCCGTCTCCGCGCCGTCGTCGGTGACGTAGACCTCGCCGTGCTGGAACGGGCTCATCGTGCCCGGGTCCACGTTGATGTACGGGTCGAGCTTCAGGTGCGAGACCTCGAGGCCGCGGTTCTCGAGGAGCGCGCCGATGGACGCCGCGGCGAGCCCCTTGCCGAGCGAGCTCACCACGCCACCCGTGACGAACATGTACTTCGTCTTCTTGCCCCGCTTCACCATGGCCTCCCCCTCCCCTACTGACGCTGCGCCGCGAGGATCGCCCGAGCGCGCTCGAGGTCCTCCGGCGTGTCGATGCCGAACCCCGCGTAGCGCGTGTCGGCGACCCGGATCCGGTGCCCGTGCTCGAGCGCGCGGAGCTGCTCGAGCGACTCCTCGGCCTCGAGCTGCCCCGGCGGGAGCGCGGCGAACTCCTGAAGGAACGCCGCGGTGAACGCGTAGATGCCCACGTGTGCGCGGGCGAGCGGGCTTGCGCCCCCCGCCCTGCGGTGCGGGATCGCCGCGCGCGAGAAATAGAGCGCGTCCCCGCGGAGATCGGCGACGACCTTCACGACCTGCGCGCGGGAGAGCTCGCCCTCGCCGAGCGGCCGGGCGAGCGTGGCCATGACGACACCGGGCTCCATCGCCGCCACGAGCACCTCGATGGCCCCCGACTCGATGAGCGGCTCGTCGCCTTGCAAGTTCACGACGACGTCCGGCGCCGGCCTGAGCCGTCGCGCCGCCTCCGCCACGCGGTCGGTGCCGGTCGGCGCGTCCCCCGTCAGAATCGCCTCCGCACCAGCCCGCTCCGCCGCCCGCGCGATCCGCTCGTCGTCCGTCGCGACGGCGACGACGTCCACCCCGCGCGCGCGGCGGGCACGCTCGACGACGTGGGCGATGATGGGTCTACCAGCCAGGTCGGCGAGGGGCTTGCCGGGAAACCGCTGGGCACCGAAGCGGGCCGGAATGATGACCGAGATTCGTCTCAAACCGGGAGGCGAAAGTACGCGGTGCGATCGATCGCGTCAACCGTCCTGTCGGAAACGGCGACGATTCCAGGGAATCGCGGCGACGCGCGCTACTTCCGCGTCGCGGCCGGCTTCTTCACGCGCTCTACCGCGGTCCCCTGACCCTCGGTCGGGGACGCGTTCGGCCGGTCGCGCGCGGGGATGAGGTAGAGGCGCGGCCGGTGCTCGACGATCCCGTTCGCGGGCACGTCCACCCAGGTCGGATCCTGGTCCGCCCACCCGTCGTGCTTCACCTTCACCTTGTGCTTGCCGGGCTTCACGACGCGGGCGAGCGGCGTCGTGCCGATCGAGAGATCGTCGAGGATGACCTCGGCGCCCGGCACGTCGGTCGTGACCTTGAGGACGCCCGTCGCGTCCTGGCCGCTCGCGAGGAGCCCCGGGGCGGCGGCGGCGACGTCCTTCTGGAGCCGCCGCGAGGCGATGGGGATCTCGCGCTCGAGCCCGCCGAGCCGCTCGCCCGTCTTCGCGTCGGCATGGACGATCGCGACCCGGTAGGACGTGCCGCGCTGCCGGAGCCACCCGCCGACGATCCGGTCGACGCCGAGCTTCCGGCCCTTGTCGGCGAGGCACTTCGCGTCGTCGGAGCAGCGGACGAGCTCGGCGTGGGCGGCGCGCCCGAGCTGCTCCTCGACCGCGCCGGGGCCGACCACCTCGAAGCCCGACTTGGCCGCGGTCTGCGCGAACGCCTCGGCGACGCTCTTGCCGCTGAACTGGAGCTGCGGCGGCGCGTCGAGCGTGACGACCGCGAGGCGCGGCGTCGCGGCGCGCGCCGGCGCCGGCGCGGACGCGAGCACGGCGGCGGCCGTCGCGGCGGCGGTGAGGAGTCGGAGGTGCGTGCGCATGGTCGCCGATCGTGGCAAGGCGCGTGCCGCGGTTCAAGTGGTATGTTGCCGCGGTGACGCGCGTGGTCCGGGTCCAGTTCACCGTCGAGGCAAACTACGACGGGTGGCGGCTCGATCGCTACCTGCAGGAGAAGATCCGGCGGCTCTCGCGCGAGCGCGTGCAGCACCTCATCGAGCACCGCCTGGAGTGCGAGGGCGGTCGGAAGCTGAAGCCGGCTACCCGCGTCGCGCCGGGGCTCGTCTTCTCGCTCCTCAAGGACGCCGAGCCCGAGCCGGACGTGCCGCTCGAGTTCGGGATCGTCCACGACGACGGCGAGCTCCTCGTCGTCGACAAGCCCGCGGGGCTCCCGGTGCACCCGACCGCGCGCTACTCGGCGAACACCTTCACGTCGGCGGCGCGGCTCCGCTTCCCCGACCGGAAGGTGGACCCCGCCCACCGGATCGACCGCGAGACCTCCGGGCTCCTCGCCTGCGGCTCGGCGCCGGAGTGGACGAAGCGGCTCAAGCGGGCGTTCGCGGAGGGCGCGATCGAGAAGACCTACCTCGCGCTCGCGCTCGGCGATCCCCGCGAGGCGCGCTTCACCGTGGACGCGGCGCTCGCCATCACCGGAGCCTCGGCGGTGCGCGTCCGGATGCACGTCGCGGCGGAAGGACAGCCCTCCGTGACCGACTTCGAGGTGCTCGAGCGCCGCGCGGCCCCGGACGGCGCGCCGGTCGCGCTCCTCGCCTGCCGGCCGCGCACCGGACGCCAGCACCAGATCCGCGCCCACCTGCACCACGCCGGGCTGCCGCTCGTCGGCGACAAGATCTACGGGCCGGACGAGAACATCTTCGACCGCTTCACGCGTCACGCGCTGACCGACGGCGACCGCGTGCTGCTCCGCATCCCCCGCCAGGCCCTCCACGCCTGGAAGCTCGAGCTGCCGCACCCGCGCACCGGCGAGCGCGTGCGGCTCGAGGCGCCGCTGCCCGAGGACCTCGCCGCGTTCTGGCAGGTCTGCACGGCCGCGGCGCCGGTCTAGCGCCGGCGCGCGCGCCGCGCGTCCACCGCGGCCGCCTTCGCGATGCGGGCGCGCTGCTTCACCGCCAGCACGTAGAACCGCTCGCGCAGCGCCGCCGCCTCGTCGTCGGCGAGGTCGCCGTGCCGGCCGCGCTCGACCTCGCGCCGCTCGACCGCCTTGGCGAGGGTGATGGCCGCCGCGACCGAGACGTTGAACGACTGGACGAAGCCGCGCATGGGGATCGCGAACGTCGCGTCGGCGAGCCCGACCGCCTCGTCCGAGACGCCGCGGCTCTCGTTCCCGAAGACGAGGGCGACCTTCCCCGCGAACGAGACCTCGCCGAGCGCGCGCGTCCCGGGGTCGAGGTGCGTGACGTAGATCGAGAAGCCCTGCGCGCGCAGGTGGGCGAGGCACTCCGCGCTCGAGCGCCAGCGGTGGACGTCGAGCCACTTGTCCGCGTTCTGCGAGATCTTCTTGTTCCGGTCGAAGGCCTTCATCGGCCCCTCGACCACGTGCAGCTCCTGGACGCCGAACGCCTCGCACGTGCGCAGCACCGCGTTCACGTTCTGCGGATCGCAGAACGCCTCCATCACGACCGTGAGCGTGCGCGTGCGGTTCGCGACCACCTCGTCGATGCGCGCCTTCCGCTCGGGCACGAGGAACGTCGCCCTCTCCCCGGATCCGTTCATCGCGGCGAGGAGACCACGAACGCGCCGCGGAGTCACCGGCGGGCGGGACGCCCGTCGCGCTACGCGCGCGCCTGCACGGGCGCCGCCTCGCGCGTCCGCCGCGCGGCGGCCGGCTCGTGCGCCGGCGCGAGCTGCGCGAGCGCGAAGGCGGACACGGCGAGCGCCACGTCGCGCGCCGCCACGTCGAGGTAGCGCCCGGTCGTGAGCAGGTTCACCGCGATGGCGAGCAGCCAGGCCGCCGCCACCCAGCCGAAGACGCGCGCGCGCCCGGAGAGCACCCCGATGCCGACGACGATCTCGACGACGCCGACCGCCACCATGAAGGCGTTCGAGGTGCTCATGCGCCGTCACGACTCGCGGGTCTACCGCACCGTGCGCGCGATCCTGCGCGACGAGGACGAGGCGGAGGACGCGATGCAGGCCGCGTGGGTGCGCGCGTACCAGCACCTCGGCGAGTTCGCCGGCGCCGCCGCGTTCTCCACCTGGCTCGTCCGGATCGCGGTGAACGAGGCGCTCGGGCGGCTGCGGGGGCGCACCCGGCTCGTCTCGGCGGATGACTCAGAGGAGGACGGAGGCACGATGGACCCGCGGGCGGAGGATCCGGAGGAGCGCGCGGCCGCGCACGAGGCGGTGCGGCTCGTGGAGCGCGCGGTGGACGGCCTGTCGCAGCCGTACCGGGTCGTGTTCATGCTCCGCGACGTGGAACAGCTCTCGACGGCCGAGACCGCAGCGGCGCTCGGGCTCCGCGAGGAGGCGGTGAAGGTGCGGCTGCACCGCGCGCGCGGGATGCTCCGCCGCGCGCTCGGCGAGGCGGTGGAGCGTGCCGCCCCGGAGGCGTTCCCGTTCCTCGCGCCGCGCTGCAACCGGATGGTACAGCGGGTGATGACCGCGATCGCCGGGACGGGGACGGGCTCCGCCTAGACTGCCGGTCAGCGCTCGGCCGCGGGCTTCGCCTTCGTCGTCCTGGGTTTGCCGAGGCGGCGGCCGCGGCCGACATCGCGCGGCTGCGCCTCCTTGAAGAGCACGCGGGCGACCGCGTCGAGCAGCTGCGGGACACCCTCGCCCGTCACGGCGGAGACGAGGTGGACCTTCACCGGCTTCTTCCGGCGGCCGAGCAGCTTCGCGAACCTCTCGCCCGCGGCGCGCGCCTCCGGGACGTCGACCTTCGTGACGACCACGATCTGCGGCTTCTTCGCGAGCTCCGGCGAGTGGAGCGCGAGCTCGCGGTCGATCGCGTCGAGGTCGGCCTTCGGCGTGCGCCCGGGCTCCGGGTTCGCGCCGTCGACGAGGTGCACGAGCACGCGGCAGCGCTCGATGTGGCGCAGGAACTGGTGGCCAAGCCCGGCCCCCTCGTGCGCCCCCTCGATGAGCCCGGGGATGTCGGCGACGACGAAGCTCCGCTCGCCGCGCCACGAGACCACGCCGAGGTTCGGCACGAGCGTCGTGAACGGGTAGTCGGCGATCTTCGGGCGCGCGCGGGAGATGACGCTGATGAGCGTCGACTTGCCGGCGTTCGGGTAGCCGACGATCCCCACGTCCGCGAGGAGCTTCAGCTCGAGCACGAGCTGGCGCTCCTCGCCCGGCGTCCCGTCCTGGGCGAAGCGCGGCGCCTGGTTCGCCTTCGCGACGACGAAGCGGAGTCCCGGCTCGCCGAGGTCGGCGATCACCTCGCCCGTGGCAGCGTCCTTCACGACCGTGCCCGGCGGGACGCGGAGGACGAGGTCCTCCCCGTTCACGCCGTTCATGTCCGAGCCGAGGCCGTGCCCGCCGCTCTTCGCCTTGTGCTCGCGCACGTAGCGGTAGTCGAGCAGCGTCGAGAGCTGCGGGTCGACGAGCAGCACCACGTCGGCGCCGTTGCCGCCATCACCGCCGGCGGGGCCGCCGCGCGGGATGAACTTCTCCCGCCGCCACGCGACGGCACCGTCGCCGCCGTCGCCGGCCTTCACGTGGATGCGGACCTCGTCGACGAACTTCATCTGAGCACGTCCCTCGAATGCAAAACGCCGCGGACCCTCGAGGCCCGCGGCGCCTTCGTGACGCGTACGCCGAGGCCTAGGCCTCGGGGACGACCGACACGACGCGGCGATCGCCGCGCGTCCGGGAGTACTTCACCTTGCCGTCGATCTTGGCGAACAGCGTGAAGTCCTTGCCCATCCCGACGTTCGTGCCGGGGTGGACGAGCGTGCCGACCTGGCGAACGAGGATCCGGCCGGCGGCGACCTTCTCCGAGCCGTACACCTTGACGCCCCGGTGCTGCCCCGGGGAGTCGCGCCCGTTGCGCGAAGAGCCCTGTCCTTTTTTGTGAGCCATGTTCCACTCCGTGCGCCGCCGCCCCCGCTCTCGCGGGATCGGCCGGGGCGCAGCTGCGGTCCTACGCGCGGACCTCGGTGATCAGGATCTCGGTGAACGGCTGCCGGTGGCCGCGCTTCTTCGTCCAGCCTTCCTTCTTCTTGCGGAAGTGGATGACCTTCTTGTGCTTGGCCTGGCCGACGATCTCGCCCTGCACCGCGGCGCCGCCGACGGTCGGGCTGCCGACCTTCGCCTCGCCCTCGCCGCCGACGAGGAGCACGTCGAACTCGAGCTTGCCGCCGATGTCGCCGACGACCTTCTCGATCTTGAGCCGGTCGCCCTTCGCGACGCGGTACTGCTTGCCGCCGGTCCGAATCACCGCGTACATCGCCTTCTCCTCGAATTCGGGGGAGGTCCTCGCCGTGACGACGCCACGCAGGCGCGTCTTTCGGCCCTCCGGAAGGGCGGTCATATACGATCCACCGCCCGCCCCTGTCAAGGAATCCCGGGAGTTACCGCCGCCCCGCGCGGACGCGCCCGCCGCGGGGCCGGTGTGTCCCTTGATCGCGGGGCGAGTTCGTCAGATCCTTCGCGGCCATGCGAACCATCGCTCTCGCCCTCGCGGCCCTGATCGGCCTGCCCGCCCTCGCGCAGGCGCAGGCCTCCGTCGACGTGCACTTCAACCTCCCCACCATCCTTCCGCCGCTCGTCGTCGTCTCCCCCGGCGTTCAGGTCGTGCCGGAGGTGGAGGAGGAGGTCTTCTACACCGGCGGTTACTACTGGGTCCGCCGCGACGGCGGCTGGTACCGCTCCCGCTCGCACCGCGGTGGCTGGCTCATGGTCCCCGGCCGCGTCGTCCCGGCGCGGATCGCCCAGGTCCCCCCGGGCAAGTACAGGCACTGGAAGGCCGAGAAGGCCGCCGCGAAGGCCGAGGCCAAGGCCGAGCGCCACGAGAAGCACAGGGGCCACGGCAAGCACTGATCGCCGCGCGCCGTCCCGAAGCTCCCGAGGGCCCTCCCGTGATCCGGGGGGGCCCTTCGCTTATGTGAGGCGCGTGGCCCGCCTCGCCCGCGCACTCGCCGCGAACGCACCCGGCGATCTCTTCGTCGACGACTCCTGCATCGCCTGCGACACCTGCCGGGCGCTCGCGGGAGCGACGTTCGGCGGCGGCGAGGACGAGCCCGCGTTCGTCGCCCGCCAGCCCGGGGGGCCGGACGAGCGGCGGCGCGCGCTCCTCGCGCTCGTCGCCTGCCCGGTGGCGGCGATCGGCTCGCGCTCGAAGGCCGGCGTCGCGGAGGCCGCCCGCGCGTTCCCCGACCCGTTCGCGCCCGGCGTGCTCCGCTGCGGCTACGCGGCGGAGTCGTCGTTCGGCGCGACCTCCTGGCTCGTCCTGCGGCCGGAGGGGAACGTGCTCGTCGACTCGCCGCGGTTCGCAGCGCCGCTCCTCGAGGGGATCCGCGCGCTCGGGGGCGCGCGCCTCATGTTCCTCACCCACCGCGACGACGTCGCCGACCACGCGCGCTGGCGCGAGGCGCTCGGCTGCGAGCGGGTGCTCCACGCCCGCGACGCCGGCGGCGGGACGCGCGGGGTCGAGCGCCTGCTCGAGGGGGACGCGCCCGTTCCGCTCGGGCGCGGCCTCCTCGCGCTCCCGGTCCCCGGCCACACCGCCGGCTCCTGCGCGCTCCTCGCCGACGAGACGTTCCTCTTCACGGGAGACCACCTGTGGGGCGACTCCGACGGAAGGCTCGGCGCGTCGCGGGCGGTCTGCTGGTGGAGCTGGGACGCGCAGCTCGCGTCCCTGGAGCGGCTCGCGGCGCACCGGTTCGAGTGGGTGCTGCCGGGCCACGGCCGCCCGTGGCACGCCGAGTCACCGGAGGCGGCCCGGCGCGCGCTCCGATCGCTGATCCGGACGCTGCGCGATTCCTGATCCGCGCCGCGCGGTTCGCCGCTGCGAGGCTGGAGCGGTCACCGCTTCCGCGGTGATGAAGGGGCGAGTGGGAGTCACGCTCACCCCGTGCGGGTGCGGCCCATCTGCGTCCCTTGATCGCAGGACGCGGCCGACCAAGAGCTTGTACTCTTCGTGCAAAGAGGTTCGCATGACATCTTCCGGTGACGCACCGAGCCGCTCCTCCGCGGGTTTCGAGGGCGAGGTCGCAGGGCTCGGGCTGACGGACATCATCCAGATCAACGCCCGGAACGGCTTCTCCGGCTCCATCCGCGTCCAGAACGGGAACCAGGCCGGCGCGATCTTCTTCCGCGACGGCGACATCGTCCACGCGGAGCTCGGCTCGAAGACGGGCGAGGACGCGTTCTGCGAGATCATCGCGTGGCAGAGCGGTCGGTTCAGCATCGAGACGAACGTCTTCGCCGCGCTTCGCACGATCCAGAAGAGCTGCGAGCACCTCCTGCTCGACGCGCACCGCGTGCTCGACGAGCGGCGCGCGAGCCGGGTGGCCCCGCCCGCGATCCCGGAGCCGGCGCGGAAGCAGGGGATCGAGGTCGCGGTCGAGCTCGCGAAGGCCCTCCCGGACGTCACGAACGCCGTGCTCCTCACGCGAACCGGGACGCGCATCGGAGGCGAGGGGTACGAGGGCGAGGTGCTCGGGGGCCAGACGCTGTTCGTCGCGCTGTTCGCCGGCGAGATCGGCGCCTGCTTCGACGCGGGCGAGCTGCGCTCGGTCTCCGTCGAGGGCAACCGGCGCCACCTCCTCCTCTTCGCCTCGAAGACGCACACCCTCGGCGTCCACGCGAAGCCGACCGCGGCCGTCGGCGCGGTCGAGGCGGCGCTGCGCAGCACGCTCGCACGGAGCAAGTGAGTGGGACCGGAGGCTCCAGTGGGCGCGATCCTGACGCAGCTGAACGCAGTCCCAGGCGTCGTGGGCAGCATGGTGTGCGACGCGGAGGGGAGCCTCGTCGCGCACGAGTTTCCTGCCGGCTTCGACGTGGCGCGCCTGCGCGTCGCCGCGTCGGTCGTCTCGGACCGCGCCTCGGGCCTCGACGGCGCGGCGGGGGTGGTCGGAACCATCGACCTCCGGTTCGCCATGGCGCGGATCGTGATCCGGCCCGTCGGCAGCGGCCGGCTCCTGTTCCTGTGCACGCCGTCGGCGAACCTCCAGACGCTGCTCCTGTCCACCTCGGGCGCGGTTCGCCGTCTCGAGGCGCTCCTCGCGGGAGGCGACGCGGCCGCGAAGGGCGGGGCGCCTCCCGCCGCGCCCCCGCCGAGCGGCGCGCTGCACAGGCTCGTCCAGGAGATCGACGCGGCCATCGTGCGGAGCGGGGGCGATCGCTTCAAGCTCAGGGGCCGCATCGCGCTCATGGCCGGGTTCGCGCTCGACCTCGTCGATCCCGACTCGCCCGACGACCCGGCGAAGTTCCAGAAGCTGCAGACCGCGGCGTCCACCGTGCTGGGCAGGCCCTTCTAGCCGCAGAGGAACTCCACATGCGCTCCGTCTCCATCCGCGTGAAGCTCGTCCTCGTGATCCTCGTCATCATGGCGGTCTCGGCCGCGGCGAGCACGGTGCTCGTTCGCGCCCTGTACGCCCGAAGCTCCCGCGCCGCGTCCGCCGAGGCGCTCCACGGCGCAGCCGCCGCGTACGAGGAGCTGGAGCGCCAGGACATCGCGCGCATGTCGGCGATCGTGGACGTGCTCGCGGCGCACCCCGGCATCCGCGAGGCCTTCGCGGCGCGCGACCGCGACCGCCTGCAGGCCGTATCCCTGCCGATCCACGCGGCCCTGAAGGCCGAGCACGGCATCGGCCACTGGAATTACGTGGACTCCGACACGCGGCGCATGTTCCTGCGGGTCCACCTGCCCGCGAAGCACGACGACGTCATCGAGCGCGCCACCCTGCTGAAGGCGATGGAGCGCCGCGAGATGTCGGCCGGCAAGGAGCTCGGCAAGAGCGCGTTCGCGCTCCGCGTCGGGAAGCCCGTGATCGTGGAGGGCACCCTCGTCGGCTACATCGAGCTCGGAGAGGAGGTCGACCACTTCCTCGCCCGGATGCGCCAGCAGACCGGGAACGACTTCGCGATGTTCATCTCGAAGAAGCTCATCGACGCCTCGGAGTGGGCGCGCACCCGCGGGACCGCACGGAACAACTGGGCCGACTTCCCGGACGTCGTCGTGGTGAAGAGCACGACCGAGGACGCGATCGTGGACGCCGCGGCGGTGGCCGGCGGCGGCGGGTCGGCACAGACGCTCGAGGAGCAGGCGCGCGACGGGGCGGTGTTCGCGCGGGCGGTCTTCCCGGTGCGGGACTCCACCGGGGCCGTCGTGGGCGGCCTCGTCGTCCGCCACGACATCAGCGCGCTGTACGGGTCGATGTGGCAAGGGCTCCTGCAGGCCATCGCGTTCTTCGTCGTCCTCGCCGCCGTCGCCTCGCTCGTCGCGTACCTGCTCGTGGATCGGATGATCTTCCGGCGGCTGCGCGCGATGATGTCGATGATGGAGGACGCGTCGATGCGCCTCGCGGGCGGCGACTACAACGTGGCCGGTACGATGAAGGGCGCGAGCGACGACGAGATCGGGCACTTCGAGACGTTCTTCGGGACCTTCCTCGGCCTCGTCGGGAACACCCTGCGCACCCTGGTGGAGCGCACGCGCCCACCGCGCCCGCCTCCGCCGACCTCCGCGCAGGTGCCCGGCCGCGGCGCCTGACGTCGGAGGTCCGCGCGCGCTCATGCGCCGCGCGTGAGGTCGGCGCCTCCGCCGGCCTCCGGCTCGGTGTCGTCGAAGCGGCGGTAGTCGATGAGCCGCTCGCCGCGCGGCCCACGGACGAGCACGTCGACGAAGCGGCGCCCGAAGAGCACCTCGTCGGCGCGGTAGGTGTGCCGCGCGTGGACGGTGGTCGCGAGGTTCTCGTCGAACCCGCTGAACGAGACGACGACGACCGCGCCCGCCGCGGCGAGCGAGGCCGCGTCCGTTCCGCGCAGCGGGCTCGCCGCGTCGATCCGGTGGATCGCGGTCCAGGTGAGGGCGAACAGCGCGTGCTGCGCGCGGAGGAGGGCGAGGTCGTGCAGCCGGCGCACCTCGTCGCCCTCGGCGGTCCGCTCGGTCCGCACGAGCATCACGCCGACGCGCGCCTCGACGATCTGCGAGGAGCGGGCGTTCGCCATCCGGAACGTGAACGACGGCACGCCCTCCCACGTCCGCACCACCGCGACGCGGCTGAAGAGGACGCGCGCGGTCGGGCGCGCGAACTTCGCGAAGACGAGGCCGGTCACGAGCGCGAGCCCGAGCCCGCCGACGAACATCTCGGCGGTCGCGAGCAGGTTCGCCGCGGTGGTGCGCGGCCAGAGGTTCCCGTACCCGACGGTCGCCATCGTCTGCACGCTGAAGAAGAACGCGTCGGCGAAGCTCCCGGGGCGCGCGTGCTCGATCGCGTCCCCGAGCGCGACGTAGGCGAGCGCGAACACCGCGTTCACGGCGACGTACGTGCCGGCGATGAGCAGGAGGAGCTGCCACCACCGGGAGGTGAGGAGGAAGTGATAGAGGTCCGCCAGCGGGCGTGGGCGGAGGCCGATCGCGAGGACGGATCCGTCCGCGAGCCCCTCCCGCCGCTGTCGGCGCGCCGCTCTCACAGCCCGAAGTGCGCGGGGCTGAGCCCCTTCCACGCGCAGTACGCGCGCAGCTCGCGCTTCACGAGCCCCCAGGTGAGGGCGACGACGAGCAGGTCGTCGGTGAAGCCGATCGGGACGAGGAAGTCCGGGATGAGGTCGACCGGAGACACGACGTACACGACCGCGGCGGCGAGCGCGCCGACCGCCTTCCAGGGCACCTTCCGGTAGCTCCCGTTCGCGTAGTCGCGGAGCACCATCCAGAGGAGCCGCAGCTTCGCGCGGAGGACGGCGGGCGAGCGGCGCGCCCACCACGGCGGGCGGTCGAGGAACCGGCCGGCGCGCTCGGCGGCCGGGCCGACCGCGGAGGGGGTGATGTCCGCGGCGTCGCGCGCGAGCTCCTTCGCGGCGGCGTCACGGCAGGAGACGCACTCGGCGTTCGAGCCGAGCGGGCGGCCGCAGGCGGCGCAGGGGCGGGGGACCATGGGCCCGATGGTAACCGGCCCCGGCGCTCGCCGCGCGGGGCCACCGTGCCGTGGCGCGGTCCCTCGCGGGTCGCGGGCCGGCAGCGGCGTCCGCTCGCCTTCGCCTTCAGCGCACCTTGCGCGTCGGGGTCCGCTCCGGCTGCGTCGCGTCCTCGAGCGGCACCGTCTTGTGGAACTTCCGGTAGTCGATGACCCGGCGCCCGTCCTCGCGGAGCTTCACGATCTCCCTGAACCGGGCGTTCCAGCGTATCCGGCTCGCCGGGTAGACGTGGCGCGCGTGGACCGTCTTCACGAGCCCCTCGTCGAAGCCGGAGATGTTCACGATGATCTCCGCCTCGCTCCCCTCGAGCGACCCGGCGCTCTCGCCGGCGAGCGGCCCGTCCTTCCCGATCGGGTGGATCGCCGTCCAGGCGTGCGAGAAGAGAGCGGAGCCGCCACGGGAGAGCTCGAGGTCGTGGGCGCGCCGCACCACCTCGCCGTCGTGCAGCTCGTTGCGCACGAGCATCATCGTGACCCTGGCGTCCACGATGTGGCTCGTGCGCTCGTTCGCCATGCGGAACATGAGCGCCGCGCCGCCCGCGTGGGGCGCGACCACCGCGACGTCCGAGAAGAGGACGCGCGCCCGCACGAGCGAGAACTTCGCGAGGACGATGCCGGAGGCGATGACGAGCTCGACCCAGTGGACGAACCCGTCGAGCGCGGCGACGGCGCCGGAGGCCAGCGCGCGCGGCGAGAGCGGCGGCCCGAGGTCGCTCGGCGCCTCGAGCGCCGCGGCGAGCGCGGGGAGGAGCGCGCCTCCCGCCTCGGGGAGATGCGCCGCGAGGAGGAGCCGCGCGAGCCCGAAGAGCGCCTGCGTCGCGAAGTAGATCACGGCGTAGAGCACGATCAGCCGGCTCCACGGCCCCGTGACGAGCGAGTGGTACAGGTCGTGGCCCGGCCGGCGGCGCAGGCCCACCACCTCCACGCCGCTCCCGGAGCCGGAGCCGGAGTGGCCGAAGACGCGGGTCGAACCCATTCCCATGCAGGTGATGATACCCGCCACCGCCCCGGGCGTAACCCCCGGGCGCGCCACGGGCGCGCTACCCGCCCGCGAGCGCGGCGAGCCCTTCGGCGTACGGCCGGCGGATGACGCCGCGCTCCGTCACGATCGCGGTGACCAGCGCCGCGGGCGTCACGTCGAACGCGGGGTAGCGGGCGGGCACGCCGAGGGGCGCGATCCGGTGGCCGGCGATCGTCACGACCTCCTCGCCGCCGCGCTCCTCGATCGGGATGGCCGCGCCGTCGCGCGTCTCGAGGTCCACCGTGCTCCAGGGGGCCGCCACGTAGAACGGCAGGTTGTGATGTGCCGCGAGCACCGCGAGCGCGTAGGTGCCGATCTTGTTCGCCACGTCGCCGTTCCGCGCGATCCGATCGGCGCCGACGACGACGCAGGCGATCTCGCCCTGCGACATGAGCCAGCCCGCCATGCCGTCGGTGAGGATCGTCACCGGGATCCCGTCGCGCTGCAGCTCCCAGGCGGTGAGCCGCGCCCCCTGGAAGAACGGCCGGGTCTCGTCGGCGAAGACCGAGATCGGGTTCCCCGACTCGACGGCGGCGCGCACGACCCCGAGCGCGGTGCCGTACCCGGCGGTCGCGAGCGCGCCGGCGTTGCAGTGGGTGAGCACCCGCGCGCGCGGCGGGATGAGCGGCGCCCCGAGCGCGCCGATGCGGCGGCAGGCGGCCTCGTCCTCGTCGCGGATCGCGTGGGCCTCGGCGAGCAGCTCCGCCGGCCCGAGGCCGATCCGGCGCGCCATCCGCCGCACCGCCCAGGCGAGGTTCACCGCGGTCGGGCGGGCGTGGACGAGCTTCTCCGCTGCCGCGCGCAGCTCGTCGATCTGCTTGCCGCGCCGCGCGTCCACCGCGAGGGCGTAGGCCGCCGCGACGCCGATCGCGGGGGCGCCCCGGACGGCGAGGTCCTTGATGGCGACCGCGACCTCGTCCGAGGTCGTGAGCTCGAGCCAGACCTCCTCGCCCGGCAGCCGGCGCTGGTCGAGGAGGCGGACGACGTCCCTCGAGGCGTCGTAGAGCACCGGGCGGAGCGGGTCACGGTTCATGGCTTGCCCTTGCCGAGCCCGGCGAAGAGACGCAGGGCGAAGTAGACGGCGCACGCCGCGCCGAGCGCCGCCGCGCCGAGGCGACCCTCGCGCGCGAGGAGCCCTGCGACGACCGTCGAGCCGACGAGCGCGACCGCGAGGAAGACGCGGCTCGGGCCACCCACCGCCCCCGCTCCCGCGGGGCCTGCGCCCCAGCCTGCCCAGCGGGACACGCGTCAGTCCCCGAGCTTCTGCTTGAGGAGCGCGTTCACGACCGCCGGGTTCCCCTTCCCCTTCATCGCCTTCATCACCTGCCCGACGAAGAACCCCATGAGCTTCTTGTTCCCGGCGCGGTAGCGCTCGATCTCGCCGGCGCTCGCCGCGAGCACCGCGTCCACCGCGGCCTCGATCGCGCCTTCGTCGGAGACCTGCGCGAGCCCCTTTGCCGCCACGAGCTCGGCGGGGTCGGCGCCCGTCTCGAAGACCGCCTCGAGCACCTGCTTCGCGCCGGGGCCGCCGATGGTCTGCGCGTCCACGAGCTTCAGAATCGCGGCGAGCCGCGCGGGCGTGAGCTTCCACGCGGCCGGCGCCTCGTTCCGCTCGTTCGCGAGGCGGGCGACCTCGCCGTTCATCCAGTTCGCGACCTTCTTCGCAGCCTCGGGACCGTGGCCGTACGCGGCGAGCGCGGCGTCGAAGAACTCGGCGGCCGCCCGCTCGGAGACGAGAAGCGCCGCGTCGTACGCCGACAGGCCGAGCTCCCGCTGGTAACGCGCGGCGCGCGCGCGCGGCAGCTCGGGCAGCTCCCCGCGGGCCCGCTCGACGAGCGCGGGCGAGACGATCACCGGCGGGAGGTCCGGCTCGGGGAAGTAGCGATAGTCGTGCGCCTCCTCCTTCGAGCGCATCGAACGCGTCTCGCCGCGATCGGGGTCGAAGAGCCGCGTCTCCTGCACGACCCTCCCGCCGCCCTCGACGAGCTCCACCTGCCGCCGCACCTCGTAGTCGATCGCCGCGCGCAGGAACCGGAACGAGTTCATGTTCTTGATCTCGCACCGGGTGCCGTACTTCTCGGCGCCCCTGGGCATGATCGAGACGTTCGCGTCGCAGCGGAACGAGCCCTCCTGCAGGTTCCCGTCGTTCACGCCGAGGTACATGAGGATCGCGCGCAGCGCCTTGAGGTACTCGACCGCTTCGTCCACCGAGCGGAGGTCCGGCTCGGAAACGATCTCGAGGAGCGGCACGCCCGCGCGGTTCAGGTCCACGCCGGACGACCCGTCGGGCGAGACGTCGTGCAGGTTCTTGCCGGCGTCCTCCTCCATGTGGATCCGGGTGAGCCGGAACCGCTTCTCCTCGCCGCCGACGGTGACGTCCACGGCGCCGCCCTCGCAGATGGGCAGCTCGTACTGCGAGATCTGGTAGCCCTTCGGCAGGTCCGGGTAGAAGTAGTTCTTGCGCGCGAACACGCTCTTCGCGCGGGGCCGCGAGCCGAGGGCGAGGCCGGTGCGCACCGCCATCTCGACCACCTGCGCGTTGAGCCGCGGGAGGGCGCCGGGCAGCCCGAGGCACACCGGGCAGACGTGGGTGTTCGGCGCGCCGCCGAACTCGGTCGAGCAGCCGCAGAAGATCTTGGACCGGGTCAGCAGCTGGGCGTGGACCTCGAGCCCGATGACCACCTGGAAGTCGGACACCGCCATCTCAGGGCTCCCTGCCGGTCATGCCTGCCCCGCGGCCGGCGGCGGCGGCGCGCCGACCTCCCGCTCGAGGGCCCGCGCCGCGCGCAGGAGGGTCGCCTCGTCGAAGGGCCGGCCGAGGAGCTGCAGCCCGATCGGCATCCCCGTCTCGGCGTGGAGGCCGCACGGGACCGAGAGCCCCGGCAGCGCGGCGAGGTTGCAGGTGATGGTGAAGACGTCGGCGAGGTACATCTGGAGGGGATCCTGCGTGCGCGCGCCGAGGGGGAACGCCACCGTCGGCGCGACCGGACCGGCGACGACGTCGCAGGCGCGGAACGCCTCGTCGAAGTCGCGACGGACGAGCGTGCGGACCTTCTGGGCGCGCAGGTAGTACGCGTCGTAGTAGCCGGCCGAGAGCGCGTAGGTGCCGAGCATGATGCGGCGCTTCGGCTCCGCGCCGAGGCCCCGCTCGCGCGTCTCGGCGTACATCTCGCGGAGCCCCTTCGCCTCCGTGCGCAGTCCGAAGCGGACGCCGTCGTAGCGGGCGAGGTTCGAGGACGCCTCCGCCGGCGCGATGAGATAGTAGGCGGCGATGCCGTACTTCGTGTGCGGGAGCGAGATCTCGACGAGCCGCGCGCCGAGCTTCTCGTATACCGCGAGCGCCGCGCGCACCGATGCCTCGACGCCCGGCTCGACGCCGCCCTGGAACCACTCCCGCGGCACGCCGATCCGCAGCCCGCGCGCGCCGTCCTCGAGCGCGGCGAGGTAGTCGTCGACCGGCCGCGCCGACGAGGTCATGTCGCGCGGGTCGTGCCCGGCGATGCGCCCGAGCAGGAGCGCCGCGTCCTCGACGGTGCGCGCGAGCGGGCCGACCTGATCGAGCGACGACGCGAACGCGATGACGCCGTAGCGGGAGACGCGGCCGTAGGTCGGCTTCACGCCGACGACGCCGCAGAACGCGGCGGGGAGCCGGATCGAGCCGCCGGTGTCGGTGCCGAGCGCGCCGTGGACCTGCCGCGCCGCGACCGCCGCGGCGCTCCCGCCCGAGCTGCCGCCCGGCGTGCGGGTGAGGTCGTACGGGTTCGCGCAGCGCCGGTACGCGCTGTTCTCGTTCGACGAGCCCATCGCGAACTCGTCCATGTTGAGCTTGCCGACGACGACCGCGCCCGCCTGCTCGAGCCGCTCCACGACCGCCGCGTCGTAGGGCGGCAGCCAGCCCTCGAGGATCCTCGAGCCGGCGGTGGTCGGGACGCCCTTCGTCGCGAAGATGTCCTTCACTGCGACCGGGACGCCGTCGAGCTCCGAGCGGCGCTCGCCCCTCGCCGCGCGCTGATCGGCGACCCCGGCGGCCGCCCGCGCCCGCTCCGCCGTGACCTCGAGGAACGCCCCGATCCGGCCGTCGGTCTGGGCGATCCGCTCGAGCGACGCCTCGACGAGCTCGCGCGAAGAGAGAGCGCGGGCCGCGATGCCGGCGCCCGCCTCGCGCAGCGAGAGGGCGGAGAGCTCACGCGTCGGGTCGCTCACTCGATGATCCTCGGCACCTTGAAGCAGGTCCCCTCGCGCGCGGGCGCGGCCGCGAGCGCCTCGCCCGGCGAGAGACCGGGCTCGACCGCGTCGGGGCGCAGCGCGGGGGCCTCGTCCGCGGCGAGCGCGTGCGTCATCGGCTCGACCCCGGACACGTCCAGCTCGTCGAGCTGGCGCACGTGGTCGAGGATCGCCGAGAGCTGCACGGCGAACGTCCGCTCCTCCTCGGCCGAGAGCCGGAGGCGCGCGAGGCCGGCGATGCGCCTGACCTCATCGAGAGACAGCGCCACGTCATACTCCTACCTGCCCGTGGGCGGCCCCGCACCCGGCGAGCGGGCGCGCGGCCGAGGGCTACACCGGGTTCTTCGTCTCGGGCTTGAACCAGTTCAGGATCGAGGTCATCACGCCCCTCGACTCGGGCTTGTCGAGGTGCTCGAGCTCGCCCTGGTCGAGGAAGATGCCGTTGCAGGAGAAGCAGACGTCGACGTCCACCCCGCGGTACTTCACCTCGTGCATCGGCAACCCGCACTTCGGGCAGTGCATCCAGTGGAGCTCCTTCAGCCGCTTGAGCTCCGTCGACTCCTTCTCCTTCTTCGCCTGCAGCGCGAGCTTTCGCTTCTTCTCCGCGTCTTCGCGGACGAAGTACTCCTCCTCGCTCGACGAGCCCTTCCCTGGAGTTCCCCTGTCGGACATGACTATTTCCTCAGCTCTGCGAGTGCGTTCCTGGCCACCTCGGCCTCCTCGCCGTCCGGATGCCGCGCGAGGTACTTCTCGTAATGCGCGATGGCCTCGATCTGCTTGCCCTGGAACCTGTAGGTCTCCGCGAGCCCCAGCATTGCGTCGGGGTCCCCCGGGTCGGACTGGAGCGCCGCCGAGAAGCTCGCCTCGGCGGGCGCGTACTTCTCGAGGTCGAGATAGCACAAACCCCGGCCGGTCAGGGCCTCGGCGTTGCGCGGATCCTGCGACGCGACGCGGCCGAACAGCTCGAGCGCGGCGTCCGGATCGCCCTTCTCGAGGAGCTTGCGCGCCTGCGCGAGGAGGGCCTTCGGCCCCTTCGGCGCAGGGCGCTCCGCCGGCTTCACGGGCTCGGGCGGCCCCTGCACCCCCGCCTCGACGACCGGCTCCGGGGCCGGGACGGGCGGCGGCGGCGCGGGAGGCTCGGCCGCCTTCATCTCGATCGTGAGCGGCACCGCGACCTCCCGCTCCGAGGGCGGGGACGGCTTCGCGAGGAGCCCGGGGACGACGAGGTACGCGGCGCCCGCCGCGACCGCGGCGAGCAGGAGCGAGACGAGCCACGTCCGCGCTCCGCCCCGGTGCGGCGCCGCCGGCCGCTCCACGTCCGGCCCGAGGTCGACCTCGTGCACGGGCGGCGGGAGCGCCGGGGTGGGCTCGGGCGTCCGGTACTCCGAGGGAGGAGGCGGCGGCGCGGCGTACGAAGGCGGCGGGAAGCCCGAAGGCGGCGGAGGGGGATAGAACGAGGGCGTCTGGCTCCCGACGCCGTAGAGCGGCATGGGCATCGGCGTTATCGCCGGCATCCCCTGCGTCGGCAGGGGCGTCAGCGCGGGCTGCGCCCTCGAGCGCTCGGCCGCCTCGACCACCTGGAAGAAGCTCGCGAGATCCGCGATGTTCCCGAGCCGCTTCCACTGGTCGCCCGCGAGCGAGATCTCGTCGTCGCGCGCGACCTTCTGCTCGATGATCCACTTCTGCAGCGTGGTCAGCTCGCGAAACGTGAAGATGTTCCCGTTCGCCTGGCGAACGCGCCACTCGCGTGCCCGCTCGGGCTCGTGCTGCGGCGCCGCGGCCGCTGGCGCGCCGCCCGGGAGCGACGCGCGCGCTCCGCCCGAGCGCGGCGCGGCGGCGGTCGCGGGGAGCGGCTCGCCCTCGAAGTCGCCGGGCTTCACGGCCACCGTGACCACGAGCTCCTTCTTCTTCACCTTGAAGAGGTGGCCGCAGTTGGTGCACTGCACCGTCAGGCCGGAGGGCGTGACCTGATCGTCGTCGAAGACGTACTGGGCCCTGCAGCGTTCGCAGCGGACGTCCATGGAAGCTCGCGGGAAGACGGAGGTTCTTCTCGGCCATTCTACGCCACCGCCCCTGATCCGCAGAAAAATTGACCCCTCGGTACCCCCCGATATCCTCGGCCGGGCAAGCCCTCGTTCGCGCGGGCGGCGGTGTGTGTTCGAAGGGGGCGGTGGCGGCGCGCATGGGGAAGGCCAAGGGAAACCGGCGTCTGGACAACCAGGGCCGTCGCGGCGATCGCGACGAGCCCCCCCGGAACGGCAGGAGATCGCAGCGCACCGGGATGGCGCGCGACGTCACCGCGGTCGCGCTCCTCGCGCTCGCCTCGGTGGCGGCGCTCGGCCTCGCGACGTTCTCGTCGCTCGACGGCGCGCTCATCGCGCGCGGCATTCCCCCCGCGAACCTCTGCGGCCCGGTCGGGCACCGCGCGGCGAACGGCCTCTACGGGCTCCTCGGGTTTTCCGCGCTCGTCCTGCCGGTCGCGCTCGCGGCCGCGGCGGTCCGGCTCTTCCAGGGCGCGCCGCCCCGCATCACCGTGCTCTCCGCGGCCGCGTACGCCGTCCTGACGCTCTCTGTCGCGTCGCTCGCGCACCTCGCGCTCGCCGAGCGCGCCGCGGCGCCGTTCCCCGCGGGCGGGGTGGTCGGCGCGGGGCTCTCCGCGATCTCCGTCCGCTTCCTCTCGATCTGGGGGAGCGCGATCGTCCTCCTCGCGACGGCGACGGTCGCGCTCATCGTCGCCGCCGACGTGAAGCCGCAGGCGCTCGCCGCGGCCCTCGGCCGTGCGGCGAGCGCGACCTTCGGGTTCCTCTCCGCGCGCGTCGGCGACGCCGTCGAGGAGCACCGGGCCGCGGTGGCCGAGCTCCGCGCGGAGGACGCGGCGCTCCGCGTGCAGCGCGCCGAGGAGGAGGCCCGCGCGCTCGCCGACAGCGCCGACATCGAGGCCGCCGGCGACGAGGACCAGGCCGAGGCGCGCGCCGTCGCGGGCGCGCTCGCGCTCGAGCACGTCCGCCGGACCGGCTCGTTCGACGACCCGGCCTGGGTCGGCGGGCTCGCCCCCGCGGACGCGCCCGACGGCGCGGCGGACGACGGCGCAGTCGCCGAGGCGGAGGCCCCCCCGCGCCGCAAGCGCAAGGCTGCGGAGAAGGACGACGCGAAGACGGCGGTCGAGGTCCCGGCCGCGCGCCCGGAGGCGAGCCCCGCCGCGGCCGGCGCGGAGGCGAAGGGCGCGGCCGCGCCGGTGCGCCCCGAGATCATCGTCTCGCAGGCGATGCTCGAGCGCGGCGGGAAGAAGAAGAAGGACAAGAAGGAGGTCCCTGCGTTCGCCTTCACGAAGGCAGGCGACGTCTTCAGGCTCCCCTCGACGGAGCTCCTCGACGTCCACGAGGAGAAGGCGAAGGACGTCGACGAGAGCGGCCTCACCCAGACCGCCGACGTCATCGTCGCGACGCTGAAGCAGCACGGGATCGACGGGTCGATCCGGCACATCCGCCCGGGCCCGGTCGTCACGCTCTACGAGTTCTCCCCCGTCGCCGGCGTGAAGCTCGCGCGGATCGAGAACCTCGACAAGGAGCTGACGATGGCGCTCAGCGCCATCCGGATCCGCATCATCGCGCCGATCCCGGGCAAGGGCGTCGTGGGCATCGAGGTGCCGAACCGCGACCGCGCGACCGTCTACCTGCGCGACATCCTCGAGACCGAGTCCTTCGCGCACGCGGGCGGTTTCCTGCCGCTCGCCCTCGGCAAGAACATCGAGGGCCTCCCCTACTGCGTAGATCTACAGAGGATGCCGCACCTCCTCATCGCGGGCACGACCGGGTCGGGCAAGTCCGTCGGCCTCAACACCATGATCCTGAGCATGCTCTACCGGCAGACGCCGGCGGAGGTGCGGATGATCATGGTGGACCCGAAGATGACGGAGCTGTCCGCCTACGAGGACATCCCCCATCTCCTCCTGCCGGTCGTCACCGACCCGCAGAAGGCCGCGCGGGCGCTGCAGTGGGCGGTCGACGAGATGGAGCGGCGGACCCAGATCCTCGCCGACACCGGCTCGAAGGACCTGAAGTCGTACAACCACAAGGTCGAGAAGCTCCGCGCCGAGGGGAAGACGTTCGAGGACAAGGACCCGCTCCCGCCGAAGAAGCTCGTCGTCGTCGACGTGACGGCGGGCGAGACGGAGGAGCAGGCCGCGGCGCGCGCGCTCGCGGAGGTGACGGAGCTCGCCCTCCCCGCCCCCGACCGCAGCGCCGGCGGCGCGGAGGCGAAGGCGGTCGCGGGGCCCGAGTTCGAGGACCCGACCGCGCCGCCGCCCGCCGACCCGGTCGCGGCGCGCGACGAGAAGCGCCTGCCGCAGAAGCTGCCGTACATCGTCGTCGTCATCGACGAGCTCGCGGACCTCATGATGACCGCGCCGCGCGAGGTCGAGATCTCGCTCGCCCGGCTCGCGCAGAAGGCGCGCGCCACCGGCATCCACCTCATCGTCGCGACCCAGCGCCCCTCGACCGACATCGTGACCGGGATGATCAAGAACAACTTCCCGGCCCGGATCAGCTTCCGCCTCGCCTCCCGCCACGACTCGCAGACGATCATCAACGGCCCGGGCGCGGAGTCGCTGCTCGGAGACGGCGACATGCTCGTCCTCACCGCCACCCAGCCCGTCACGCGCGTGCAGGGCGCGTTCGTCTCGGAGGAGGAGCTTCACCGCGTGGTCGCCTTCCTGAAGGAGCAGGGCCGTCCGGTCTACGACGACTCGATCCTCCGGGCGCGCGAGGGCGCGGGCGACCGCGGCCAGGACGACGAGGACGACCCGGTCTACGACCAGGCGCTCGAGCTCGTCGCGCGGATGGAGGAGGTCTCGGTCTCGAAGCTCCAGCGCGAGATGCGGCTCGGCTACAACAAGGCCGCGAAGATCGTCGAGCGGATGGAGCGCGAGGGCGTCGTCGGCCCCGCGAACGGCGTGAAGCCGCGGCGGGTGCTGATCCGGCCGATCGGCGAGGTGAGCGCGGTGCCGAACGTGTAGCGGCGGCGCCGGGGGCTCCGGCTCGAGCCCACGGGCGCCGGTCGCCGGCACGAACCAGGCGTCGAGACATCTCTAGTTCGGGTCGTGAATCTCCCCGCCGTCGCCAACGCCGCGCGCGCGGCCCAGGCCGGAGAAGCTGCCCTCCAGTTGCAGATCGAGAGTGATGTGCTGCACCAGGTGGCCTGTACCGGTGCCGTCGACTTCGACGATCCAGAGGTTGTTGAAACCTCCGACTCGGTCCGCCGTCCCTGGCTGCTTCGGGAAATCGACCGGGTCGCTCGTATCGAGTCCGACTGCGCTCCGCATGATCTCGTACAGGGTCTCGGCATGATTCGCGATGACCGCGCGGCTCCCCAAGCCAAGCGTCTGAATCCTGGCGATCACGAAGGGTTTGGAACCCGTCGTGGTCAGAAACCCGTCTGCGCATTCCGCCACCGGCGGCGTCTGCTCCATTGCAAGGCCCGTGACGTCGGCGAGCCCCTGAAGCGTCTGAACCGAGCGCG
>WNGF01004766.1_pt1 | contig 30324 bp, 28 predicted proteins | sample 5400641 | NCBI WGS metagenome assembly WNGF01 (sample SAMN13153371, study PRJNA577476) | soil metagenome | isolation source: 80 cm soil or saprolite under grassland replicate 2 | place: USA:California | collected 2016-06-15 | reverse complement strand
GCGTTGGTAAAATTCGTGCCACGCATTTCGGCTGCTGAGGCGAATCACGAAGTCGTCGGCGGTCAGCTTGAGGGCGCGGAGCGAGTCGATGAGCAGGGCAATCAATTCGGCGTCCGCCGCCGGACCGGTCTCGCCGAAGATGTCGGCGTTGAGCTGACAGTGTTCGCGCAGCCGGCCTTTTTGCTGGCGTTCGTAGCGGAAGAGTTGCGGGATGGCGAACCACTTGATGGGCTTTTTGTAATTGCGCGCGTGGGCCGCCACCATGCGGGCCAGCGTGGGGGTCATTTCGGGGCGCAACGCCACGGCGCGATCGCCTTTGTCGGTGAAGTGGTAGAGCTGCCCGACGATTTCGTCGCCGCTTTTGGCGGTGTAAAGCTCGAGCGGTTCGAGCGGCGGGCCGTCGTATTCGCGAAAGCCGTAGCGGCGCGCCGCGGAGCGCCAGGTGTCGAAGAGGCAGTTGCGCGCTTCGGCGCTCCAGACATCCTGGTGCGGGAGCGGTTCGGGATAAAAATCGCGGAAACCCGGCAAACGTTCCATGCCGTTATTTAGCCACAGCGCCGGCCGAAAAGCACAGGAAAGAAAAACGAGATTGAAGCCCGCAACTGGGAATTACTTGTAAGCTTCGAGCTTGGGGTTTTGGGCCCGGGTCGAGCTGCGCCGCGGGTTTGCCGCGAGCGCCGCGGAAAACAAGGTGGGTCTGACGATCCGGTCAGGCTTTAGGCGCTTGAGCGGGCGGTTGCGCGCCTTCGTTGGGCGTGAGTTTCAGCACCGCTTCGCGCATTTCCTTGCCGGGTTTGAACTTCACGACGGCCCGCGGCGGAATGCGCACATCATTTTCCGGCGCGTTCGGATTGCGCCCGATGCGAGCCTTGCGCACTTTGACTTCAAAGACACCGAAGTTTCGCAGTTCCACTTTCTTCCCCTGAGCAACAGCTTCCGCGATGTAATCGAGAGTTTTCTGGACGACTTCAAGGACGCTTTGTTGGACCAGGCCGGTCTCGTTGCTGATGCGAATCACCAGGTCACGCTTTGTCATAGAACCCTTAAGGTTGGTTGTTGGTTGCCGGGCTAACGATGGCAACTGTATAACCTGCGTTCCCCCAACGGTCAAGCCAGTAATCCTAGCTCTCGATCACGTTGATCTCGACCGGTTCGACCTTGATACCGACGCGCTCGAGCCACTTGATGGCCGCCTTGATTTCTGTCCGTTGACCTTCCAGTTCAAGGCAAACGATGCCGATTTCGTCCGTCACGCTGGCCTGGCGGACGTTGGTGATCACGTTGAATTTGTGTCCCAATTGCCAAACCATCGGCGTGGTAATCAGCTTCGGCGGATACATCAGCCAGAGGCGCGTTTTTTGCGGCGAATTGCCGAGCGTCGCCGCGGCGGACGGCCTGGTTTTTTTGGGGCCTGACGGCATGAGGTGAGGCGTGTTTGGTGTCGCTTGTCCGGGGTCAGCCGCCGGCAATCGCGGGAATGATGCTGACTTCGTCGCCGTCCTGGACGGGCGTCTGCTGGTTCTGGAGGAAACGGATGTCCTCTTCGTTCAGATAGACATTCACGAAGCGCCGCACCGCTCCGCTGTCATCCAACAGGCGTTCTTTGATGCCCGGATAGCGCGTCTGCAGTTCGGCAATTGCCGAGCCGATGGTGCCGGCGTTGACTTCGACGAGTTCTTCGTTGTTGGTCAGCTTACGCAGCGGAGTGGGGATTCTAACTTTCGCAGCCATAAATCACACGTTGACGGTTGAACGGGTCTCGGCATCGAGCAACGCCTCAAATTCGCGCAGGCTCGGTTTGATTTCACGCGTGTGGCCCACATGACCGGCCACGGCATCGAGCGTCTTGAGACCGTTGCCGGTGACGCAGAGCACCACGGAATCATTCGCCGGAATCCTGCCCGAGGCAATGAGTTTCTTGGCCACGCCGACAGTGACGCCGCCCGCCGTCTCGGCGAAGATGCCCTCACATTCGGCCAACAGCCGGATGCCGTCGCGCACCTCGTCGTCGGTCACGTCGTCCGCCGCTCCGCCCGTTTCTTTCATCACTCGCAGCGCGTAGAAACCGTCCGCCGGCGTGCCGATGGCGAGCGACTTGGCGATGGTGTTTGGTTTGACCGGTTTGAAGAAATCCAGGCCGGCCTTTTGCGCGGTCGCAATCGGCGCGCAACCCGTCGCCTGCGCGCCATGCACGTGATAGGTCGTTGCCGGCACCAGGCCGAGTTTGATGAATTCCTGATAGCTCTTCTGGATTTTCGTGAGCAACGAACCGGAGGCCATGGGCACCACGGTGTGTTGCGGAATGCGCCAGCCGAGCTGCTCGATGATTTCAAAGCCCATGCTCTTGGAGCCTTCGGCGTAATAGGGGCGCATATTGACGTTGACGAACGCCCAGCCGTATTTGCCCGCGATTTCCGCGCAGAGCCGGTTCACCTCGTCATAATGGCCTTTGATGCCGATGACTTCTGCGCCGTAAACCAGCGAATTGACCACCTTGCCCTGCTCGAGGTCGGCGGGAATGAACACGTAGGCCCGGAGGCCGGCGGCGGCGGCGTTCGCCGCGACGGAGTTGGCGAGGTTGCCGGTCGAAGCGCAGGCCACCGTGGTGAACCCCAGCTCGCGCGCGCGGCTCAATGCCACACTCACGACCCGGTCCTTGAACGAAAGCGTCGGGTAATTGACCGTGTCATTCTTCACCCATACCTCGCGCACGCCGAGTCGCCGGGCCAATCGATCGGCCTTGATGAGCGGCGTGAAGCCGACCTCGAACCCAACGGTGGGCTCGCCGGCCACAGGCAACAGTTCGCGGTAGCGCCACATCGTTTGCGGCCGCGAATGGATGCCCGAACGATTGAGCGACTGCCGGATGCGATCATAATCGTAAACGACTTCGAGCGGGCCGAAGTCAAATTCGCACACGTGCGTGGCGGCGAGCGGATACTCCCGACCGCACTCGCGGCACTTGAGCGCCTTCATGAAACCTGCGTTTTTTTCCATAACAATTCCGGGCGCCAGCCCGGTGCCATCGCGACCCAACCGGCGGCTGACACAGCCGCCCGCTCGCCCCTTCCGGGCGAACAAAAAACCCCTTCTCATCAGGATGAGAAGAGGTGGACAGGCCTGCTCTTCTCATCTTTCCCAAGCCACACGCTTGAGCTGGAATTGGCACCTGGTCATTGAAGTCGCGCTTCAACCGGTTGCCGTGGTGTCATCGGGCCAGTCCCTCGACCACTCTGAATGAGTTCCGTTCCATCAACGGATGCGGATAGATTGATATTTTATTGAGAAGATGTCAAATCATTTTTCTCAGACACGTTTTTTTTGGGGGGGAGTGGGTCGCATGCATTGGGACCATAAACCCGTTCGTCCTCCTGCTCGTCGTCGTCCTCGTCCTCGAAGCCTAGCCCGCGCGATGGCCTCTTTCTTTTACAGGGTTTCCAGCTCAATGCGGTGGTCCGATGTTAATCTTCCATTCACCTGCCACGCGTTTGAACGGCAGCACCACTTCTTCCGGAACGGCGCCTTCCCGGGTGGAGAAGTGGATTCCCAGTTTTACTTCGTCGGCAGAGACGACTTTCTTCGCGACGATCTGAAATTCTTTGAATGTGTCCATCGTGGGGCCGGCGCCGGCCAGGACTTCCTCGTCGGGTTGACCTTGGATTTCCCTGCCCGCGTCCTCGGATAAACAGGCGCGTATTCTTTGAACGTTCTTTTCCCTCATGGCCCAGAAGAATGTCTGCATTGCCGCCTCCGGGCTCCCCAATCCGGCGTCCGCCAACATTTCCTTCGTGACCGGCGGGCGGTCATCCGAAGCGCGGGAGGCCGGGCCGCCCGCCCGGCTGGTCCCGGCGCGGAGCTGCTGGTTTTCGGCTCGTAGTTTTTCCAAAACGGGCTTTTGATCCCTCAGTTGCCGGACGTCATTGCGCAATTTGTGAAGGTCTCGGGTCTCGTCGCGCAGTGTTTCCATCTCCTGGTTCTCCGCGCGCAGCCGTTCGATTCCGGCATTCTCGCGGGTCAGACGCTGCGCCTCCCGGCTTTTGCTCTGTAACGACCGGTTTTCCGAGCGGGCATTCGAGAGCGCGCGATGCTGCAGAAGGAGCACGGTGAGAGCAGCCGCCCACAGAATCCAGGCGGCTATCTTCAGGATGCTTTTCATTTCTCGGGAGGTTTGTTGGTGTTGGCCGGAATGAGGCCGTAACGGCGCATCATCTCCTCCGATAAGGCAGGGTTAGCCGCCGGCGCATTCGGCGCGGGTTGCCGTTCCGGCAAGCCGTATCTTTTCCGCATCATACTTTCCGCATCGACATCGAGTGTTCGTCCTGAAGGATCGGCAATGTAATACTTGCCCTCTTTCATGATGATGCCGCGATTCTTCCCCAATTTCTGCACCGACCCGTCGCTCAGACAGACAATGTTATGAATCGGGCAGCGCGCAAGGACTACATACGGCTCTGCTTCGGAGCCGTTGGGATTCAGATAGTCGTAACTGACGTTCGCTGCGGAAAAAGAAGCCCAATTCGGCGCCGGTATCCGCGCTCCGTCGGCAGGGCAGACCAGAAGCTTCGGCGTGGACAGTTCATTTGACATCGACAGGAAGTTCGGTGCCAAAACATCGCCGTTATCAATCGCCCAAATGCGCGCGGCCAGGCCGATCTGCTTCAAGTTGTTGACGCACCGGATCGATTGCGCCTGCGCCTTGGGATCTTCCGTTCGCTCAAAAAAATCGTCGCCCGTATTTGCCTGCGCCGGAGCTCTGCCGGCCGCGATCAACTGTTGATTTTCCACACGGAGTTTTTCCATCTCCTGCGTCTGCGCGCGCAGTTGGGTGACTTCCGCGCTCAACCGTTGCAATTCGGCAAAGTCTTTGCGCAGCCGCTCCAGTTCCTGGTGCGCGACCAGCAGTTTTTGAAATTCCGCGTTCTCGCGCCGGAGTTGTTCCAGGTTTTGCGTCGCGGCGCGCAGCGCTTGATTCTCGTGCTTGAGCTGGACGACTTGATTCGATTGCACGGCGATGGCCACAATGCAGCTCAGGAAAATCGCGGCGAATGACACGGCCGGAAACCAGCGGCGGAGAAAGGGCACCGCTTCCGTCCGATTCGCCGGCGCAGTCTGCGTCTGGCGCGGCAGAGCGATGTCCGCCTGCAATTTCGCCAGCAACCCGGCAGGCGCCAGGGGTCGAGGCGCCCGGCGCAGCAATTTTTCAATTTGTTCATCGTTCATAATCTTTTTTCGTTCAGGCGGTCCGCAATTCCGGTTCGTTGGTCTGCGACCGGAGAAAATCGAGCGCCTCGCGCAGGCGATACTTGACGGTGCTGGTGGCGACCCCCAGCGCTTCCGCCGTTTCGCTGAGTGACAAACCCTGATAGTAGTGCAGGTGAACGACGTCTCTGACTCCGCCTTCCAATCGTTCCACCAGCGCGAACAACCGGCATGACATGTCTCGCTCCGCCGCATCGTCAAACGGGCTTGGGCCATCGGCCGTGCGCGCCTCCCACCACTCATCGGTCCGCAAGTCCGCCGGCCTGTTTGCGCGCCGCCAGTCCACATAGACGTGATGGGCGATGCCATGGAGCCAGGTTGCGAAGCGGGAGCGCCGCTGGAAGGTGGCCAGCGAAGTCCAGACCTTGAAAAAGGTCTTTTGAGTCAAATCAGCGGCATCGTCGTCGTTGCCACACAAGCGTCGGAAGCAGGCAAAAATCCGTTCATAAAAGAGGCTGACCAACTCGGAGGCCGCCGACATGTCCCCCGCTCCGGCCCGATCACAAAGTGTTTCCGAGTGGTCGTTCATGGTTGTCCTGTTATCTGATTAGTCGCTGAAAGGACGCTGCCTGGACAACACTTTTTTCCACAGGTTCGACAATTCATGAAACTGGTGGAAAGATACAACCTGCAATTGGAAGACGACGCATCAAAGACTATCGCCTTTGAAACGCCAGATCGCCGCCAACGAAACCTTCATGAAACCACGCATACCCCGAATTGAATCGGACGCAAGCCGCCAACCATGCCGCCTCAGGTGTGAACCGCCTGCGCTCTGATCTATCATCCGCCTGGTGCTGCCTCACTTCGCCTCGTGCAATCGCCGGATGAATTGGTCCGTTCCTTCATACCCCACCAGGCGCAATTGGGAACGCTCTTTTCCGTCCGGTCCAAGAAAGACTACCGTGGGAAAAACGTCCACCTGGTACTGAAGCGACAGTTTCAGTGCGACGGGAGAATTGGTGTCGGTCAGATCGGCTTTGAGGGCGACGAATTCGCGTGCGGCCTCGACGACTTTTTTACGGGTGAAGACTTTTCGTTCGAGCGCGTCACAGGGCGGACACCAGGCAGCGTAAAAATCGATGAAGACCGGCCGCCCGGCCGCGCGCGCCGCCGCCAGCGCCTCTTCCGAATACGGTTGCCACGGCATCTGTGCTTCCGGCGAAGCGGGCCCCGATGCCCAGAAGGAGGCCGCGATCAAGGCCAGCCCGATGGCTTTCTTGATCAGACCGGCGCGCGCCACCGGCAATTGGCTCTTTTCAAAAAAACCGAGATGCAGACCCGCCGCCAGCAAAATGGCGGCCACCAGATAATCCACCGGCTCATCCAGGAACACCCACGGGAACAGCCAGGCCAACCCGGCGGCGAACAGCCAGGCCGCGACTTTAAGGCCGAATTCCTTCCACGCGCCGCCCAACATCTTTCGCATCAGGCCAACGTTGGCTCATTCACCGCGGCGATTCAATGCGGTTTGCGCGCGTTGCGGCGAGTGAATTGACTTTGCTCCCAACCAATTCTGTTTTAGCCTCATGCAGGAAAGAGTCTGCCTATGCAAACGATGCAACTGGGCAAGAGTTCACTGTCAAGCAGCCGGCTGGCTTATGGATGCTGGCGGATTGCCGGAAACTGGGAGGCCGCCAAGGTCTCTCCGGACGCCGAAAGCCTGGGCCGCAAAGCGGTAAGCACCGCCTTTGAAACGGGCTACACCTTGTTCGACCTCGCCGACATCTATTGCGATGGCGTCTGTGAAAGAATTTTCGGCCAGACGCTCAAAGAAGTCCCGGGCCTGCGCGCGCGCGCGTTGATCGCGACCAAGTGCGGCATTCGCAAAAGAGGCGATCCCCATCCCGATTCGCCTTATCGCTACGATTCCAGCGCCGAACACATCGTCCGCTCCTGCGAGCAGTCCCTCAAACGGCTGGGCGTTGAGACGATCGACATCTATCAGGTGCACCGTCCCGATTCTCTCGGCGACCCCGCCGAGGTGGCGGCGGCCTTCGGCAAGCTCAAGAAAGCCGGCAAAGTCCGCGAGTTCGGGGTGAGTAATTTTCGACCGTGGCAATTCACCGCGCTGCAGAAGGCCTGTCCCATGCCGCTCATGGTGAACCAGGTCGAAATCAATCTGATGAAGCTGGATTGCTTCCACGATGGCACGCTCGACCAGTGTCTGGCGGAGCAGGTCACGCCGATGGCCTGGAGTCCGCTGGCCGGCGGGCGGCTCGTCGATAGCGGGCCGATTGACCTGCAAACGCCCGATCACGCGCACCGCATTCATGTCCGGGAAATCCTTGACCTGGTGGCGCGCGAACGCGGCGTCACCCGCAGCGTCGCCGCGCTGGCCTGGCTGATGAAACATCCGGCGAAAATCATTCCCATTGTCGGTTCGACCCATCCGGACCGCATTCGTGATGCGATCAACGCCACCGAAATCGAGCTGACACGCGAGGAATGGTATCGGCTGATGGAGGCGGCCCGCGGCCAGCGACTCCCTTGACGGCGCAGCATGATGTCCACACCCACCCCGGCGCAACTCGGATTCCGCATGCCCGCGGAATGGGAAACGCACGCCGGCACCTGGCTCACGTGGCCGCGGCCCGACGGCATCAGTTTCCCGGAGCGGTACTTCGCCGTGCCGCCGGTTTATGCGAAATTCATCCGACAACTCATCCCGGTGGAAGAGGTGAACATCAACGTTTGGGACGCCGACATGGAAAGCTGGGTGCGCGAATTGTTGACGGAAAACAATGTTCCACTCGAAGGGGTGCGGTTTCATTATTTCCCCGCCTACGAACCGTGGTGCCGCGACCATGGCCCCGTTTTTCTGGTGCGGGACAACAACGGTGTGCGCGAGCGGGCGATCGTTGACTGGGCCTACAACGCGTGGGGAGGAAAATATCCGCCGTTCGATCTGGACGACGCCATTCCGCAACATATCGCGTATCTGCGCCAGTTGCCGATGTTCTCGCCGGGGATTGTGATGGAAGGCGGCGCGATCGACGTTAACGGGTGCGGAACGTTGCTCACGACCGAATCGTGTTTGTTGAACCCGAACCGCAATCCGCATCTGACCAAAGAACAAATCGAACAATACCTTCGCGAGTATTTTTGCGTGACCGCCATTCTCTGGCTCGGGGAGGGCATTGTGGGCGACGACACCGACGGCCACGTCGATGATCTGGCCCGGTTCGTCGATCCCTCGACCATCGTGACCGTGGTCGAAGAAGATCCCGCCGACGCGAATTATCAGGTTCTGCAGGACAATCTGCGCCGGCTGCGCGGCATGCGGGACCAGGACGGCAACATGTTCCGCATTGTTCAACTGCCGATGCCGGGCGCTGTCGAGCATCAAGGCCAGCGATTGCCGGCCAGTTATGCCAACTTCTACCTGGCCAACGGAGTCGTTATCGTGCCGACCTACCGGGACCCGAATGACTCCGAAGCCCTGGCCATTTTGCGGCGGGTATTTCCCGGCCGCCGCATCATTGGCATCGACGCTACGGATCTGATCTGGGGCCTCGGCTCTTTCCACTGCATCAGCCTGCAGGAGCCCGCGTGAGCCGTTCGCTATGGCCGTCTCCACGGAACAGAGCATTCGAACGTTTGTCGCCATTGCGCTTGAACCCGGACTGGTCACGGAACTGAAGAAGGTCCAACAACAACTGGGTGCGCAATTGCCGGTCGAAACGGTCCGCTGGGTCAGACCGGAACAGCTTCATCTCACGCTCAAGTTCCTCGGCCGCGTTTCCCGGGCAAGTTTGAACGACCTCGCCGCCGCGCTGCAGCGCGCGTGCTCCGGATTCTCCTCGTTTCGACTCACCTTGGAGAAGGTCGGCTGTTTTCCCAACACCGCCAATCCGCGCGTGGTCTGGATCGGAATCCATGGCGAATTGGAGTCGTTGCGCAACCTCCAGACTCGGATCGAGCGGGAGACACAAGCCTTCGGCGATCACAGCGAAGACCGCGCTTTCCGGCCGCACCTGACGATCGGTCGCGTCAAGGCTCAGGGCAAAGGGGCGGGCACGGTGGGCGGGCTGGTCGGGCGGGCGGAAGTCCCCAAACCGGGCGATTGGATTGTACGGCAGGTTTATCTGATACAGAGTGACCTTTCGCCCGACGGCGCCCGTTACACCACACTGGCCACCGTCGCGTTACCCACTGAGCCAATCTCATGCGTGTAATCGCTGTCATCGGCGCCGGACGATGCGACCCGCAAACAGCCACGGTGGCCGAACAAGTCGGACGACGCCTCGCGGAAGCCGGCGTCATCGTTGTCTGCGGCGGCCTCGGCGGCGTGATGGAGGCCGCCTGTTGCGGCGCGAAATCAGCCGGCGGACTGACGGTGGGTATTCTGCCGGGCAACGACCGCGCCGACGCCAATCGCTGGTTGGATATTGTGATTCCGACCGGCATGGGCGAAGCGCGGAACATTCTCGTCGTGCGTTCGGCGCAGGCGCTGATCGCCGTCGGCGGCGAATTCGGCACGCTTTCGGAGATTGCCTTCGCGCTCAAGCTCGGCATCCCGGTCATCGGCCTGAACACCTGGCAACTGGCGCGACACGGTCAGATCGAAGCCCTCGTCAAAGAAGCGCGTACTCCCCTGGAGGCGGTGGAGTGGGCCTTGAGCGTCGTCGGATCGGCCTGAAAACCATTTGAATCAGCGCTTGACCAGCCATCGCCGCTTCGTTTAATCTGGAACGGATGATTTCGACTGCGCTGCAAATTCCGATCCTGGTGGTCGTCGTATCGAGCGATGCCGCCGGGGTGGGTCGCGCTTGAGGCCATTTTGACAAAAACCCACGGCTGGCAACAGTCGTGGGTTTTTTTGTTTGCCCGCGATTTCCGGCCACAACGGCAAAGCGAACCATGAGCAAAACAACGACTGAAACGAAACCTGCCGCTTCCCCCGAGCGCGCCGAAGTCGGCCCGGCCATGCAGGGCAGCGATATCCTCGTCGCCGCGCTGGAGCGCGAAGGGGTCGATGCCATTTTCGCCTATCCCGGCGGCGCGAGCATGGAATTGCACCAGGCGCTGACGCGATCGAAAAAAATCCGCACCATCCTGCCCCGGCACGAACAGGGCGGCGCGTTTGCGGCGGATGGTTACGCGCGGGCCAGCGGCCGGGCGGGGGTGTGCATGGCCACCAGCGGTCCCGGCGCGACCAACCTCGTCACCGGCATCGCCGACGCCTATCTCGATTCGATCCCGGTGGTGGCCATCACCGGCCAGGTGCCGCAGCACATGATCGGCAAAGGCGCGTTCCAGGAAACGGACATTTTCGGCCTGACGCTGCCGATCGTAAAACACAGTTATCTGATCACCGACGTCAATGACATCGCGCGGATCGTGAAGGAGGCCTTCTACATCGCGCAGTCGGGACGGCCCGGGCCGGTGGCCGTTGACATTCCCAAAAACGTACAACAGCAACGGACCCAGCCGGTGTTTCCCAAAGAGGTCCACTTGCGCGGCTACGATCCGGACAAAAAAGCCGACGACGTGGCGTTGAATGAAATCATCGGGTTGATCGAAAAATCCGAACGGCCCGTGCTTTACTGCGGGGGCGGCATCATCACCGGCAACGCGAGCGAAGAACTGCTGCAGTTCGCCGAAGCCACGCAAATCCCGGTGACGACGACCCTCATGGGCGTCGGGGCGTTTCCCGAATCCCATCCGTTGTCGCTGCGCTGGCTGGGGATGCACGGCTCGGCCTACGCGAACTGGGCCGTCAGCGGCGAGTTCAAAAAGGAAGCCGAGCAGGCCACCCAGGTCGCTGCCGGAGCGGACTTGCTGCTCGCGTTTGGCGTGCGGTTCGACGACCGTGTCACGGGCAAGGTGGACAAGTTCTGCGAGAACGGCACGATTGTTCACATCGACATTGACGCGTCGGAAATCAACAAGAACAAACCGGCGAACCTGCCGGTCGTCAGCGACATCCGGTATGCGCTGCACCGGTTGAATGAATTGATCCGGAAGCGGCCGATCCAGAAACGGTTTCCGGCCTGGCACAGGCAGATCGCCGAGTGGAAGGCGAAGGCGCCGCTGCGTTATCGCATGACGGAGGAAGTGTTGAAATCGCAGCACATGCGCGATCACATGGGCGGTAAGTCCGGCGAGGTGATCCTGCCGCAAATGGTCGTCGAGCTGCTCTACCAACTGACCCGCGGCGAAGCGATCATCACTACCGGCGTGGGCCAGCACCAGATGTGGGCCGGACAGTTTTATCAATACACGTTCCCGCGCCAGTTTCTCACCAGCGCCGGGCTGGGCGCGATGGGTTACGGTTATCCGGCCGCGCTGGGCGCCAAGGTCGCCCGCCCCGACCGGCAGGTGATCGACATCGACGGCGACGGCTCGTTTCTAATGAACGTGCAGGAGCTGGCGACCGCGCACATCGAAAAGATCGCGGCCAAGGCGATCATCCTGAACAACCAGCACCTGGGGATGGTGGTGCAATGGGAGGACCGTTTTTACAAGGGCAACCGCGGCCACACTTACCTGGGTGACCCGGATAACGCGAAAGAGATCTATCCGGACTTTGTGGCGATGGCCAAGAGTTTCAATGTGCCGGCCGAACGGGTGATGTTCAGGAGGGACCTGCGCGCGGCGATGCAGCGAATGCTGGACTCCGACCAGCCTTACGTGCTCGACGTCATCACGCCTTACACCGAGCACGTGCTGCCGTTCATTCCCGCCGGCCGCACGGTGGCGGAAATGATTTACCAGGAATAGCGTGAATCGTTGAACCGTCTTTGCCGCCGGGCGCAAACACTTGTCGCCCGGTGTTTTTTTGTTAGGCTGCGGCGTCATGCTACGCTTTAACGTCTTCATCGTCGCCATTCTTTGTGCGTGGCCGCTGGTCGCGGCGGAACGTTATCTTGATTTCAGCGGCGCGAAACTGAACGAGGCCCCGCCCGGCTTTCGCAGCGCCGTTTCCGGTGAAGGGAAACCGGGCGAATGGAAGGTGATTGAGGACGGGGCCCGTCCGACGATTGCGCCCGATGCCAGGTCGTCCGTGACCACCCGGCATCCCGTGTTGGCCCAATTGTCGCGCGACACGACGGATGAGCATTTTCCCCTGTTGATTTTTGAAGGGGAAACTTTCGACGATTTCACCCTCACCACAAGATTCAAAATGGTGGACGGCGCCATCGAGCAGATGGCCGGGATCGCGTTCCGAATTCAGGACGAACAGAATTACTACGTGATCCGCGCCAGCTCGCTCGGCAACACGTTTCGATTTTACAAGTTCGTCAATGGCGCCCGCAGCACGCCTGTGGGGCCGGAGATCGAAATCTCCAAAGGCATCTGGCACGAACTGAGAGTCGAATGCAAAGGCAACCAGATTCAGTGCTTTCTCAACGGCAAACAGGCCATCCCCGACATCACGGACAGCTCGTTCACGGAAGGCAAGGTCGGTTTCTGGACCAAGTCCGATTCGGTCAGCTATTTTGGCGACACAAAAATCGTTTATACCCCCAAGGAAACCCTGGCCGCCCTGCTGTTGCGCCAGACGTTGAAAAGATATCCGCGATTGCTCGGGCTGAAGATTTTCGCGGCCGCCGGCGACCGGAAAGAACTGCAGATCGTGGCGAGCGACAAGACCGGGGAGGTCGGTCGGCTGGCGTCGAAGGTGGAGGAAGATGTCGTCGCGCGCGACGTGGTCTATTGGGGCCGGGGCAAAAAGGAGACGCAGGTTACTCTGCCGTTGCACGACCGGAACGGCGAAGCGGTTGCCGCGGTGCGAATTGTCTTGCAACCGTTTCCCGGCCAGACGGAACAGGCCGCCCTGGCGCGCGCCACACCGATTGTCAAGGAAATGGAACGCCGGGTCCGTTCGGCCAAAGATCTGGTCCAATAAAACCGGTTGCCGTGCCGGTCGCCGCACTCTTCTCGGGTTCCCCCTGCTCTCCCTCGCATTTTTGCAAATCAAAATGTCGCAAAAAGAGCCGCATTTGGCGGGTTTAAACTCTTTTTCGCGCCGCGGACACTTCGGCAGTTGTTTTGCTCAAGGGAGAGCCATGAAGTCTGGTGTATTTTTTGAGAGAGACGGCATCCTCAACCTGGTCAAGGTCGAGCGGGGACATCAAGTCGTCCCGCTGTCTCTGGACGAGTTTCAGGTGAATCCGGCGGCGCTGGAGCCGCTGCAGAAATTGAAGGCGGCAGGATTTGTTCTGTTGGCGACGACAAACCAGCCCGGCTTGTCGCGCGGCTACCTGTTCCGCCGCGAACTGGACAGGATGCACGCGTTGCTCCGGCAACGTCTTCCGTTGGACGACATCCTCGTCTGTCCGCATGACGAAACGGATCGGTGTCCCTGCCGCAAACCTCAGGTCGGCTTGTTCACGGAAGCGGCCTTCAAGTGGCACCTGGACCTGGAACGCTCTTACGTGGTCAGCGACAAATGGCTGGATGCCCGGGCCGCCCAGATTGTCGGCTGCACTTCGCTGTTGCTGCATTCACCCTGGATCGGCAAGGGCCACCAGGATTTTGTGCTGTCGAGCTTTTCCGAGGTGGTCTCCAAGATTCAACAACTGCGCTCCGCGAGCACCCTGTTGATGGACCAGCCTTGAGCGTTCAAAACTTGACGCCGAGCGTGGCGCGCACCAGCAGGTCGTTCCTGGTGACACTGGGCGCCGGCTGAGTGTCGTAGAGATCGATTACGGTGAGGCTCAGATTGAGGTTGTTTGACAGCAGGTAACGCAGGTTGGATTCAAAGCGCATCCGGTATTCCCCGAGATCGGTGACCCGCGGATAGAATTCGTATTTTTCGTCAACGACCCATTTCTGGCTGATTTTCCACGACATCGTTTCGCCCAGACGCAGCGCGCCATAGACCTTGTCCGTTCCATCGGCGAAGTACTGCTTCTGATAGTTGACGCCAAAGTCCGTGCTCAACGCCAGGTTGGTGCGGGTCAGAAGCTTGTATCCAATGCCGAAACTGTCGTCGTAGCTGAGATCAATCCTGCGGATTTGATTGTAGCCCGTGCCGACGGCATTGAACAGGAAGAGCCTCTTGGATTTGTCCACGTCCAGTTCCACCCGCACGCTGCCGTTCATGTCATTGGCCGAAAGGACCCCGTCGGTCTTGCCGTAGTTGGCCAGGTAATCCACGATGCTGCGAAAGCGGTCCTTGCCATAAGTCCACTTGGCACGGCCGTAATAGAGCTGGCGCTCGTTCTGATTGTATTGCAGATCCACGCCGAATTGCGCGTCGAGAACCCAGTGCTTGGGCGGTTTGGGTTTGACGGGCGTCGGCTGGGCTGGCGGCGGTTTGGCCGGTGCCGCAGCGGCCGGCTTTGGCGCGGGAGCGGGCGGCTGATTGGTGGCGGTTGCCGGCGCGGCGGGGGGCGCGTTGGTGGTGGCCGGCGTTGCTGAAGGAGCGGGTGGCTGATTGGTGGCCGTTGCCGGCGCGACAGGGGGCGCATTGGTGGCCGCCGGCGATGCTGAGGGAGCGGGCGTCGGCTTGGGCGCCGGCTGCTGGGCCGGCTTTCTTTCCAGTCGTTCGACCTGCGCCACCGGCACGACGATTTTTCCCAGCAGACGGTTGGTAATCGTCACGTTGTCAATGTCCAAAGAAATCAACTCGCCGGTGACGCGGTCGCCGTTGCGCAGGTGAAGCGCCACCGTCTCCGCCCAGCAGGCATTGAGGAAAAGAAGCCAGACAAAAACCACCCACCAACGGCCCAGGCGGCGGACCCGATTACGGTTTCGGGGTCCGGGCATCATTGGTTGAAGCGTCGGCGGGCGCCGGGAGGTCATCGGAAGAAACGCGGCGGGCGCCGCCGCCAAGCAGGATTCGCCCCTCGCGATCCGTCCGCAAGACAGGGCGCGTGTCTGAGTATTCGTAAGTCTGGCGCACGAGCAATCGTCCGTCCGCATTGATGACCGAGTAATTGAAACTCCGGGCGCCCGTCTGATAGAGGACGTGCAGGTTGCTCGCTTTGTCGATCTGGCACTCCGGTTTGCTGAACGAGATCATCGGACCGATCGGAAAAACGTGGTACACCCGCGAGCCCGACTGATCGGTCACGCGCGCGTAAAGTTTCAATTGTTTGAGGTGAATGGCCTGTTGCAGGGCGTACTTGCGAACTTCGGGCGACTGGCCGGCCGTGTTCGGCACGCCGAAGTCCTGTTCCCACAGAGTGGTGCCGGCGATGATGTCGAACGCCTTGGGTTTGCTGACCAGTTCCTTGTCCCATTGTTTCAGTTTCACCGTGGCGGTCACCAGGTACCGGCCGGGCCGGATCAGCGCGAAGTAAGGCGCCACATCAATGCGGCGGGTGGCCACGGTGGAGGACTCCACGTCAAACTCTCCCTGCACCGGGACGTCGCCGGTCATCGGCACGATATCGTTGTCCCGGCCGTCGATGGTAAAATGCAACCAGTCCGTGCCCGTGCCGAGGTGAAGCGTCTGGCCGGAAAAATTCGTGAGGCGCACGCCGACCTCGAGCGTTTCGCCCGGAAGAAACTGTTCCTGGTCGAGTGTCAGTTCCACGTTCACCTGCGCCGAAATTGCCGGCGCCAACGCAAAACACCACCCGACAATGGGCAGAAAGAATTTCATTCGGGCAATGTAGGCGAGCGGAACTGACAGGCAAGCCGCAAATCGACCAGGACGACAGCAAACGAGCCGGGTGGAATGGTAAATTGTGAGTGATCTGTCACCGCCTAGTCGGACGCCCCGGCGCCAAGGCTTATTCAAGCCGGAATGCGCCGGAGAAACCGTTATGCCCGCTCATCCGAAGCGGGGAACAGGCGTCTCGGTCCGCGACTTCAACTCCGCCAGGCGGCGGCGCACTTCCGCGCGCACGACCGACGGAGAAAGGCCGCGCAAACATTCGAACGGCTTCTCGTAGGCGCAGGTGTCTTTCAGACACGGCACGCACGCCAGCGAACTCAACCGGACCACCCGATCGATCTGCCCGTAAGGGCCGGTGTAACGCGGCTCCGTGGGACCGAACAGGGCCACGACCGGTTTGCCCAGCGCCGCCGCGACATGCATCGGCCCGGTGTCGTTGGTCACCATCAATTCACTCAGCCGGATCCATTCGATCATCTCCGGCAGCGAGGTTCGTCCGGTCAAGTCCAGGCACCGGTTCGGATCCGTACGCGCGACCCGTTCGCCCAAAGCGGCGTCGCCCGGGTCGCCCAGAATCGCAAAATTCAAATCATCGCAATCGCCTGCCAGGCACCGCACCAGTTCGGCAAAATACTCCACCGGCCAGCGTTTGTTGCTCCAGCGCGCCCCCGGCTGCAGCACCAGCCAGCGGGCGGAATCCGCCCGCCATTTCTCCTTCACCGCGGCCGCTACGTCCTCGCGCACGGGCAGCCAGGTGAAATTTCCATCCACCGGCACGCCCAACCGTCGCAGCACCTCCAGATACCAATCGACTGCGTGCGCATAAGACCCCGGGCGCGGCACCGCGACATCATAAAATCCGCGCGCCCCTTCCCGGGCGTCGTCCAGACCAATGGTCAGATCGCCATTGGCCAGCCAGGCGAACAACCCGCTGCGCGCCAGGCTCTGCAAATCGATGACCCAATCGAACTTCAGCGCGCGCATCTGCCGGAGGCTGGCCAGCGTTTCATTCCAATGAAGCGGCGAAGACCAACGGCGCCGTTCGAAGAGAAAGAGGGCGCGCAGGTCCGGATCGCCCTCCAGCAACGACCGCATCGCCGAGTCAATCCACCAATAGATTTCACTCTGCGGAAGATGCCGCTTGAGCAGGCGTAACACCGGCAATGCCTGAACGACATCGCCCAACGAACTCGGTTTGAGAATGAGGACTCTCAAGAAGGTGATGTGTAATGCGTAATGCGTAAACCGTGACCGGACCTGGCGCACGCAAATAGCAATCACGCATTATGGATTACGCATTACGACCCCGCATCACTTGCCCAGCGCCAGTCGTTCAGCCAGGCGCGGAGGCAGGCCGGCGGCCATGATCTTCGCTTGCGCGGCCGGAATGTCGTAATCCAGACGTCGCAACTCGACCGACCCTTCGTCCATGTCGTAGATGGCGTAGGCCGCCTTCGGGTTGCCGTCGCGCGGTTGGCCGACGCTGCCGACATTGATGAAATATTTCCGGCCCGGTTCGATTTTGAATTTGGAGTAGGTGCCGCCGCGCACGACGCTGTCGCGGATGAACGCCACCGGGACATGGGTGTGGCCGAAAAAACAGGCGGCGGTATTCTGGTAGGTGAAGCTGGCGGCGGCGGCCAGCCGATCAAACACGTAACCCCACCGTTGCGGGCCGTCGAGCGTCGCGTGCACGATCTGAAAACTGGCGACCAGCCGGATGTACTTGAGTTCCCTGAGCCATTGCCGGTCTTCCTCGGTCAATTGCTGCCGCGTCCATTGAATCGCTTCGGCCGCGTGCGGATTGAACCCTTCGAGGTTCGTCTCGCTCGAACAATACTCGTCGTGGTTCCCCTTCACGCACGGCATGGCCATGTCGCGGATGATATCGAGGCATTCTTTCGGGTTGGCGTTGTAACCCACCACGTCCCCCAGGCAGACGTAATGCGTGCATTTTTGGGTTTTGCTGTCTTCCAAAACCGTTTGCAACGCCTCCAGATTGGAGTGGATATCGGCAATGATGGCGTATTTCATTTCCAAAACGACTTCAACTCACTATTTCAAACCCGCGCAACCCACCCGTGGCGTCGCTCCAGCTCACGTCTTCGTTGCGAATGCAGCGTCCCACTTCGCAGTCCTGGATCGCCCGCCGGAACGCCCCCAGTTCTTCTTTCGTTCCTTCAGCCACCAGTTCCACCCGGCCGTCAGCCAAATTTCGAATGCTTCCCGTCACTTCAAATCCTGCCGCCAGCGTCCTGACCGTGTAGCGGAACCCGACGCCTTGCACCCGTCCCGAATAAAAAATGTGCAGACGCGAGCGATTCATGACAGGCAATCAGATAACCTGCGCGAGCTTAAGCGGTAAACCCGGGACGCGAGCGATTCATGACAGGCAATCAGATAACCTGCGCGAGCTTAAGCGGTAAACCCGGCTTTGTCCCCGGCCGTTTGCTCGCCGGAATCAAGCCACAACCAGAACCTGAAGCGCAACGATTTTGTTCTACAAGGCTTTCCATGAACCTCCCCTTTCTCCCGTCCTTCCGCCTTCGCCAAGGCTACGGCGGACAGGTCGGACACCCTCTCCCCCCTCGGAGGGGGAGAGGGATGGGGTGAGGGGGCCGCTCGCAGGTTCACGGTTCGCTGGCACGGTTGGGAGACTACCCATGAACCTTGCTGTGGTGTCGGCCAAATTTATGTCGGCGGTGAGCGGGTCCGAATGGAACAAGGAACCTTCCATGAAACGCGCCCCGATCCCGTGCGAAACTTTTCCGTATATGCGTAAAAATTCCGCAAGCAAGCCGCCCGGAATCACAAGCAAAGGTGCCTGAAGCCGGCGCTCCGGCAACGCCGCACCTGCCTTCATCTGCGTAAAAATTCCGCAAGCAAGCCGCCCGGAATCACAAGCAAAGGTGCCTGAAGCCGGCGCTCCGGCAACGCCGCACCTGCCTTCATCCGTTCACCGGTCCTTGCGTTGCTGCGCGCGGCGCTTGGCCTCCAGCAACCGGCTGGCCGTGCTGGCCGGCTCCTCTTCGGGCCCGGCCGACGCGGTAGTTTCAGCGGCTGAAAGGGCATCGGGCCGCGCCGGCGCCGCTTCCTTTGCCACCGGCATCAGGATGACCGGTTTCTGCGGAGTGAACAATTCCGGACGGGGCTGGACCGCGGGCGCGGTTTGTTTGGCGCGGACCTGGTCGCGGCGCGCCAACAAGGCGGCCAGTGATTCGTCGGCCTCCGGCGGACGCGGCGCGCCGCGCCAGAAAAAGAGCCAGCGCCGGAGCGTCTGCGTCGCGCGCAGCCACTCCGCCCGGTCAATCTGGATGCGGCGCACGCCGACATCGAGCGGGAACAAAACGATGGCCAGTTTGAGCAGCCACTCCCACAGATCGCGCGGCTGGAAAGTCCTGACGCGGTCGTGGAGGAACGGGTTGTCCGCGGGGGCGCCCGGCCCGAGCGCCTTGCCGCCGCCCGCCTCGGCCAGACGACGCAGCAGATTATTGTTCGGTTCCGTCGCGCTGAATTCCGGTGAATAATTCACGCTCGCGCCGAGCGGTTGGGTGCCGCGCACTTCGCCATTTTCGAGATTCATCAGGTTCAACATGTACGCCCCCACGTCTTTTGTCGGGAACCGCGCTTCGTAATGGCCCGGCCCGTTTTGCTCCAGGCGGACGGTCTGTTTTTCACCTTTCGGGCTGACCACCACGCTCTGCAAATTGAGGAAGTTCCGGTAATTCCCTTTCTCATCGAGCGCCTCGACGCTGATGACGGCCTCGCCTTTGTCCACTGTCACGTCCGTCGTGAAATCCGCATTGTCCAGGCGGCGCAGGCTCCACTTGGCGATCTGCGACCAGAACTGGCGGTACTTCGGCCAACCGAGCCAGTCCTGCGCCCATTTTGCCTTCGCATCGGAGGTGAAGGCCACCGCGCGCCCGAGGCCGAACTGCCAGTGCGCCAGCAGCGGATCGCCCTTGTCGGTCAACAGCGGCGTTTCCGCGCGCGGTTTCTGGCTGGTTGCGACGTAGCCGCGCAGTTGCGGATATTCGGCGGCGCCAATGCCGCGAATCAATTCGCTGGAGGAGACCTGCTGCGGTTTGAACGGCTCCTCGTAGATCGCCGATTTCAAGATGACCGCCGCTTCCTTGATGAAAATCTGGGGCAACTGGTCGGGCGATCGGACATCATAGAAACGTCCATTCCCCTGAGTGGCGATGGAAATCATCGTCTCCGGCCCGGCATGACCGGCGATCAGCACGGTGCTCACGGTGATGCGATCGCCCACGATGGCCTGCATCAATTGCGCGGTGGGGGCGGCCGGATCGCCGTCGCTGAAGACGATGATGTGCTTGAGACTGGCGGTGGATTTCTTGAGCGCCTCGTGCGCCAGGCTCATGATGTTTTGAAAGCTGCCCAGGTCCCCCTGGTTCATCCCGGCAATCGAGCGGCGCATCGCCTTTTTGTCGCCCACTTTGGCCAGCGGAAACAACCAGTGCTCGGTGCCGTCCCAGAGCAACACGCCCATTTCATCCTGCGGCCCGAGCGCCTCGAGCACGCCGATGGCGCAGTCGCGCGCGATCTGGTTGCCGTTCATAAACTCCATCCCGTGCATGATCAGCACCACCGCCCCGGGCGGCAGGACCTTTTTGCTGCTCAATTCCATATCGACCGGCAGTGTTTCCTCCAGCGGCGTCCCCCGATAACTGCCCGCCGCGTAGGTCTGGTCGCCGCCGACGCAGACCAGGCCGACGCCAAAGTCGCGCACCGCGCTTTCGAGCAATTTCATCAACGTGTCGCCCAGATCGCCCGCGGCGATGTTGCTGAGAAAAATGCCGTCGTAACTCTGCATCTCGGCCAGCGTGCCCGGGAATTTGGTGATGTCGGCCACATTCACCTTGAGGTTCGCCGACTGCAACGCGGCCACCAGCGGGGCATCCTTGTCCGGTTCGGCGGAAACGAGCAGGATGCGCGGGTCGCCGCGCACGGTCGTGAAGTTGATGGCCCGGTTGTTCTGCGGCACGGAATCGTCCGGCGCTTCGATCTGGACTTCGTAGCTGTAGAAACCGGGTTCGGTCAGCGTCTGCGGGAAGGTGAACAGATTCTTGCCGGCCTCCAACTGGACTTTCTGGTCGCCGAGCAAATGGTCGTTTCGGAACAGCCGGACGGTCGCCGGCCGCGCCTGGTCGGCCTGGGCGAAGATTTTGACTTCGATCGTCTGTCCGTTTTTGACGTTGCCCGGCAGCGACAGCTTCTGCACCGAAACATCGCCGCCGCGGGACACGCCGAGCGGAACCACGTCCACCGTCACTCCCAGGGGCTTCGCCGCGACCACCGCGGCAAAGGCGTCGCCGATGTTTTCATTGCCATCCGACAGCAGCACCAGGCGTTTTTGCCCGCTTTCCGGAAACGCGGCTGTGCCCAGGCGAATCGCCGATGCGACGTCCGTCCGCTCACTGCCGACGACGGCCTGGATCTTCTGGTCGCCGACTTTTTCGTTGGGCGACGTGTCAATGGCCGCGTCGGTTCCGAAGACGAGCACGCCGGCTTTGTCCATCGTTTTTTTCAAGCCCGACGCCCGCGATACGTAGAGCCGCGCCGCTTCCTGTTGTTCCGGAGGAATACTGTCCGACCGGTCGAGCAGGAAAAAGACGTTCATGCCCTCCTGCGGGTGTTTCCATTGCAGACCGGCAATTGCCAGGACCAGCGCCAGCACAATCACGAGCCGCAGGCCGCAGGCCGTCCACCGTCGGCCCGCGCCGATGTGCACGTCCGACTTCAACGTCAGCCAAAGCGTCCACGGCACGGCCACGAACAACAGCAGCAGCCAGGCGGGATTGGTGAATTGAAAGTTCATGCTGGCCGGTTCGTTGTCAGTTGTTCGTTGTCAGGGGTCAGTTGTCGTCGTATGCAAACGCAGTTCGTCGTCTGTCACTACTGGCTACCGGCCACGGACCACGGACCATGGACAATTGACTTACGCTGCGCATGCGCGCCGCCGCGTCGAATGAACTTCTGCACCCGATGATTCATCGCGTCGGCCACATAAAGATTTCCCTTTGAATCCAGCGCGACACCCCAGGGATTGCTGAATTGCCCGGGCGCGGCGCCCGGCCCGCCGAGGATTTCAACCGGCTGACAGTTGCGATCAAAAATCTGGATGCGGCTGTTTCCGAACTCGCAGACGAACTGCAGCCCCTGCGCGTCCACCGTTACGTCGTAGGGATAGCTCATTTCCCCGAGGCCCGTTCCGGGCCGGCCATACGCGGCCACAAACTTTCCGTCCGGCGAAAAGATTTCAATGCGATGATTGCACGAGTCGGCGACGTAAAGCCGGTCCTGTGCGTCGATGCCCAAGCCTTCGGCGCGATTGAATTCGCCGTCGCCGTCCCCGCCCTTGCCCAGGAGCCGGATCCACTGCTTGCCCTCGGCGGTAAACTGTTGCACGCGCTCGGTCAGACCGTATTCACTCACGAAAATGTTCCCGCGCGAGTTCACAACGACCGAACGGGGAAAGGCCAGCTCGCCCGCGTTGGTGCCGTGCGCGCCCCATTGCGCGACCCGTTTGCCGTCCGGCGCAAAATGGTTCACGCGCGAGTAGTGCGGTTCGAGCACGACAATGTTTCCCTTTTCATCGCGGCACATTCCCTTCGGTTTGCCCTTGTCCGTCTGCGGCATCTGCCAGAAGCTCAGAAAATCTCCGTCCGGGGAAAATTTCTGCACGCGCCCGGTCATATCGACGACGTAAAGGTTGTCCCCGGCATCCACCGCGACCGAGCGCGGCTTGTTGAACTCGCCCAACCCCGCGCCGCGCGCGCCGATGACCTTTACGCGGCTGAAGAATTTGCTTTCGACCGGCGCCTCGTTGGATGAAGTGGCCGGAGAACAGCCGGCGAGCATCCAAAGCAGCGCTGCCAATCCGACCGGCGGCAGGAGGGGAATACGCCGGGTCCCGTTACCGCCCGTGTCCGCCAGGGCGTCGGTGCTGCTCTTTCGCCTGGTCCAGGCGCCGACCGCGACAAACACGATCAGGGGCGCGAGCGCGAGCATCAACAGGACGAGGCACAGCGCGTTGACCTGGGCGTTGTGGCCGTAGTGCAAAAAGTTGAACACGCGGATTGACAGTGTTTCCGCACCCGGCGGCATGATGAGAATCAGCGTCTCGGCGTCCCAAAGGCAAAAAAGGTAGGTCAGATACCACGCGGCGGCGGCCGGCAGCGCGACCTGGGGCCAATGAACATCCCGGAGCAATTGCCAGCGCGACGCCCCTTCGAGTCGCGCGGCGTCGCTTAAGTCGCCATCAACGGACCGCAACGCCTGCGCCACCGTATTCCAGCCCACCGCCAGGTAACGGGCCGTCCATGCCACAAATACGATGCCGGCGCTTCTGTACAATGAAGACAACGCGCCACGATTGAAAAGGAAGATCAAAACGATGCCCAGCAACACACCCGGGACCAAAAAGGGCAGCCAGGTGAGCCCGCCGATCGGCCAGCGCCAGGTGACCAGCGCGATCCCGACAACCAGCGCCGCCGATACCGTCGAGAAAACCAGCGAGTCAACGATGGCACCCTGGCCGGCCTTAAACGCCGGAATAAATTCCAGCCAGGTTCGTTTGTTCGCGCACAAATCGACCAGCGGCAGCCCTGCCGACAGGCCCATCACCCCGAGAGCAACCAGAGCGCTGAGCGAAAACCAACCCACGCCAAGTTGTCGTCGAAAAACTCCGGCTGAAACTTTTCCCTCGAGGCGCGGCCAGGCAATCCCACGATGCCGCAGCCAGAACAACAGCAGCAGCGGCGCCAGCACCAGCGGCCAACTCCTTGCCAGGGCCGCGCCGATTTTCAAGTTCGTGTTGAATGCCAGCCAGACTTCGACCGGAAAAACTTTCACCTGCAGAATCGCCGGCACGGCAAAATTGTTCAGCGCGAGCACGAACGTGACGACCGCCGACTGCGCCAGCGCGTTGCCTGCAAGCGGCGCGAGCAGCCAGCGCATCAGCGGCCACCCGGCCAGGGCCGGTTCGTTTTCCAGTTGGTTCGGTTGCAGCCGATGCCATGCGCTCAGAATCAACAGAAGCGAAATCGGCCAGAGCATCAGCGAGAGAATCCACACGGCGCCGCCGAGTGAATAGATGTCGAAGGGGAGCCAACGGCGCCAGACGCCGGTCAAACCGAGCAAGTGCAGCCAGCAACCCGTGACCAGAAACGGGGGCAACGCCAGCGCCAGCACGGCCAGGCCAACCAGCCACCGGCGCCGGCGCCACTCCAATCCGGCCAGAAAAAGCGCCGCGAAAAAGCCCATTGCCACGGCCAGCAGCGTGGCCGACGCACTCACGAGCAGACTGTTTCCCAGTAGCGTCCAGTTCATGTTTTCCGTGTGGCGGCGCCCGGCGGAGCGCCGCTGATTTTCGTCATGCCGACAATTTCCGTCCAGCGTGCGCCTCGCGTTACGCGGCGCGAGCGGCACCGCAACGAATGCGGCGGATTCCCATCCGCCGCCACGCCGGTTCCCCGTTCATCGCAGGAAAATTTCTTTCAACGATTCTGTGCCCGCATCGAGGTCCGCCAGGAGTTTGCTCCAGTCCGGTTTCAAAGTTGCGACCGTTGCGCGCTGAGCGGACTCCGCTTCGAAGGCCTGGGCCGCGACCAGCTTCTTTTCCACGTCCGATCGTTGCAGATAAGCATACACACACTCCGCCGCCTGCCCATGCGGCGCGCCTCGCACGAGGGCGAGGGTGTTCGGGATCAGCAGCGATTCATCCGTCAGCGGCAACGGGGCGATCGGCGCGCCTTCGCGCTGTTCGGCCGCGATGTCGTCGGAATCCGTCAGGCCAATCCAGGCTTCGCCGTTCGCGACCAGTTTCACGGCGACGGAATTGCCATCGACCAGAAGGGGTTTGTTGGCGGCGAACGCCCGGCACCAGCCGCGCCAGCGTTCGTCTCCCCAGAATTGTCGCAGGGCCAGAAAATGCGTCGCGGTCGTGCCGAACAAGGGATAGGCCAGCGCCACCTTGCCGCGCCAGGCTGCGTTCGTGAGTTCCGACAATGACTGCGGCGCGGATGCCAGCGAAAGCTTGTTGGTGTTTACCGCGATCCGCCGGCTGCGATAACCGACCGCCGCCCATTTCTCAATGACGCCTTTGGCGGCGAGTTGGCGCGTGCGCAGTTCCTCGTTGTTCCAGAAAACGTCACACTGCGGGCGGTGATTTTCGGCGAGCAGACGATTGACCAACCCGACCGTTTTTACCGCTTCGCTGTCATAAACAGCGCGGACCTTGACGCCGGTTTCCCGCTCGAACTCCTTCAGGATCGGTTCGGCGTACACCTGGTCCTGGGAGGTGTAAACGACGACCGAACGCGCCTCGTCACGGGTGCATCCCGATCCCAGTCCGGCAAAGAGGATAAAACTTAGAAGAGGGAGGGTGCGAGCAATTTTCGAGCGCATGATCGAAAGTTCATCCTGTGCCACGCCTGGCCTTTCCTCCATTCTCAATCTTCCATCTTCCATCCTCGCCTCGCCACCGTTCACGCCGTCCTCCGATGGTAATACCACCACTCGAACAGCAGCACGGCCAGGCCGAGCGCGGCGATCCAACGCCAGATTTCCAGATTCGCGCGGCGCGTCGTGGTGGCGGTCACGTTGCCGAATTTGCCGAAATTCAATTCCGCGCGCGGACGGGTGTCGCTCTCCGCCGGGTCCAGCAAATCCACGCAAAACACCGTCTCATTCGTTCCCAGGGCGAGGTGATAGACGCCTTGCCTGGCCGTATCACCGAACACCAGTTCCGGCGCGGTCGGATCGACGGCGAACGCGCGTTTGCCGCCGTCGGGAGACGTCACCGCCGCCGACTTTACCGGTTCGTTGAGCGCCAGACGAAACGGTTCGCCCGCCTTGACGAGAAGCTGGCCGGCCTGGATCGACGCCGGGTTCAGCCAATCAACGGCGTTGGCGATGAAGATGGGAAACGAGACGCGCAGCGGCCAACTGCTCTCCAGCGTGTCGAACGCCAGCCAGGCGATGCGTTGCCGGGCGAGTTCGCCGGCGAGGATAAGCGGTGTCTGCGGCGAATCGGCCACGGCCACGGCCCACGTCGGGGTCCGGACCGCCAGCGCCTTGGCCACCGCGACATTGTCGAAGCTGACAAACCGCATCAACGGATGCGTGCTCTTCCAATCGACAATCGCCGGTCCGTCAACGCTGCCGACGTTGGCAAACCAGTTTGTGTTCATGGTGTGAATCGCCAGCAGGTTTTGCCTCGGCCAGACCGTCGGCGTCACATCGTCAAGCACGACCAGGTCGGCGTTCGGCCTGGGGTCGGTCACGTCCGCGGCGACGGTCAATTCGACCTTGCCGGCGGCCTTGAGCGCTTTTTCGAGAAACTTGTTGCCGCGCGAGACGAGCAGGACCTTTACCGGCTGCGGCAGGAGACTCACGATGGAAGCCTGGTTGTCCGCCGCCAGATCGTCCTTCGCGTTGAGACGAACGCTGAACACGCCGTCCCGCGGCTGCGCGGCGAGAAAAACCACCGGCGTGGTGTTTGTTGGGGGCAGGGTCAGCGGTTTGGCTTCCAGCAACTGGTCGTCGAACCGCAGTTCGATTTCGGTTTTCTGTTCCTCCGGCGAATAATTCACCACGCTGGTGAATATCGCGCGCTGACGGGGGTCTTCCGGGTTCGGTCGCACGTCGAGCGAGACAATGCCGAGGTTGTCCGCGCGCCGGCCGGCCAGGTGGTAAACCAGCGGCAGGCCCTTGTTCTCGATCTCGCTCAGGCCCGGCGCCGCGCCGTCGCTGAACAGATGCACTTCCGCGCCGGTCTTGTCGCGCGTCAGGGACTCGGCCATTTTCAGCGCTTCCACGAGGCGCGTCGGCGAGTCGGTCACCTGGCAGGTCTCGAGGGCGCGGCGCAGCCGCGATTTCTCGCTCGTCTCGGATTGCTTGACTTCGGTGACCGCGGCGGCGAGCAGCACCACCATGCGGTCGGTGTCGCGCAGGCCGTTCACCAGCTTGAGCGCCTCGGCGCGCGCTTTCTCGAACCGCGACGGCGTTTCGTCTGTGGATTGCATCGAAGCCGAAGCGTCGAGAATGACGACCTGGAGATTGCCGCCGGCGAGTTTGCCGGAGAAATAAGGTCGGGCGAGGGCGAAAATCGCGAGCGCGAGCATCAGCAGTTGCAGGATCAACAGCCAGTTGCGGCGGAGCCGTTGGAAGGGGGCGCTGGCCTGGGTTTCCGCCAGGAATTTCTGCCAGAGCAAGGTGCTGGAAACGAGGCGCACCACGCGCTTGCGTTTGAGCAGATAGAACAGGACCACCACCGGAATCGCGGCGGCAAACCAAAAAGCCATGGGAGCGAGGAAACTCATCTTAGTGCGGAGTGCGGAGTGCGGAGCGGGGAGTCGCCCTGGCGGACACCCTTCCGGGCATGCGGGCGGAGGTTCGTCTCGCCGTGCGGATGGAGGCAACCGAAATCGCGACCAGTTCGCCGGATTCTCTGCGTAACGGTTCGGCTTTGTCGGCTTTCAGCTTGCCGGCGTCCACGAGCAGTTCAACCCAATAGGAAGACTCGTCCGCTTCTTCTTCGACAATTCCCATCTTCGAAATAAAATCCGCGGGAGATTTTGCCCGGCAAGCAGCGCGGTAATTCGCGCCCACGGATGTGCCGGACCGCAATAGTTGACCTCCGATAATATTGCTCGTGCGGTCGTTGGGCAAAGCCTCGGTTAACTTGATGACATCCAGCGCAAACTTCTTTGTCCTCTGCTTCAGATTTTCGTTACTCATAACGTTCCTTTCTCTCCTCGCGGTGCCGGCACCGCCGTTTTGATTCCGCACTCCGCACTCCGCACTCCGCATTTGGCTAGCCCCACACTTCCGCCTGTCTGAGTTGCTTGAGCAGCAGTTCTTCCAGCGGCGTGTCGGAGGCGGCCATGAAAAAGTTGATGCCGCGCCCGGAACAAAACTCGCGCAGCCGCTGGCAAAAGTTCTGCACGGTCTGCCGGTAGGCGTTGAGACGATATTTACCGAACGTCACTTCCTGTTGCCCGCCGCTCTCCGAATCGATCAAACGCAGATCGCCGTACGTCGTGGGATTCAATTCCTCCCGCGCCAGAACCTGCACCGAGTTGACCTGAAAGCCGCGACCGAGCAGCGCCGTCAGGCCGGTCTCGTAACCCGCCGGATCGAGAAAATCGCTCAACACAACCGCCAGGCCCGCCCGCCGCGCCTGCAGCGCGCCGCGGCGCAACGCCTGGTTGAACCCGGTGGCACCGCGCGCCGTGAGGAGATTGATGTTTTGAAAGAATTGCAGCGCTGACTTGCGCCCGCGCACCGAGCGCAGGGCGCCGCGGGCGGCCAACTCCTGGCTTCGAACCTTGAGCTCCGCTTCATCCATCGGCTCCTGCAACAGGTCGGGGAAGCTCACCACGCTCACGCGGTCAAACCCGCACAGCGCGACGTAACCGACCGCGGCGGCGACTTGCCGCGCGAAATCAAACTTGCGCGGTTCGCCGAAGGTCATCGACTCGCTGGCGTCGAGAAACACCGTGACCGGAAGTTCGCGTTCCTCCTCGTAGAGTTTCAGAAAGAGTCGATCGAGCCGGCCGTAAAGGTTCCAGTCGAGATAACGAAAGTCGTCGCCGGCGACGTAATTCCGATAATCGGCGAACTCGACCGATTGGCCGCGCGCCTTGCTGCGTCGTTCGCCTTTGAGCGAACTCTTGGCGCGCCGCTGGGCGAGCAACTGGAATTGTTCGAGGCGGCGGAGGAGTTCGGGGGTGAGAAGAGAAGGCATTTCACCAAATTCAAAGAGGCAATGACGCCCGGGAGCGTTGAACCTTGAATGTTGAAGCTTGAACCTCGAACGAAGGCAGGTTTCGTCTGTGGGACGTTCGTTCGAAGTTCAACGTTCGAGGTTCGATGTTCAAGGTATTCTTCCTTTTGATTTCGGGTGCGCCGGTCGGGGAAACAGGCAGGCTGGGTCAGGCTTCATATCTCGTCGCTCATCACGGAATTCCTCTTGCGCTGATAGATGATATAGACAATCCCGGCGGCGAGGACCATTCCGATCACAGCCAAAAACTCTTTGACCATGTTGCCTGACGGCGGCTTGGGCGGCGCGTACAGGCGGTAGCGCAGACCGTGCGCGATTTGGACCGAGGCGATCGCGCGGTCTGAACCGGTTGGTGTCGTAGTCGGTTTCCAAAATGTTGCGTTCCAGGATGCCTGCTCTCTTCAGGTTCTCCGAGATCGTCAGCCGCAAAAAGTCGCCCTTCGATTGAAGCGCCATCAACCGGTCCGGAATCCGGCCCCGGTGGTAAATCTCGACCACCAGGCAGGGCGGGTTGGTCAGCGTTTCCGACGCGGCCGGACAGTAGCCGTAACGCACTTGTCGCCCTGGTGATGGTTCTTCCGTCTCGGGGTAGGGATCAACCATCGCCCCGAAGGCCGGAGAATTCGTCTCGTGCCAGTCGGCAGGCAGATCCATTGTAAACTCCGCCCATCGTCCGTGCAATCGGTGCAACTCGTTGGTGGCCCCCAGGCCGGAAGACGCGGCCGAAAGCCAGATGCCGCAAAGAACCGATGCCAGCAGGATTGCACGTTTGTCCATGGCGGTTTTTTGCTTCTGAAGGGCCGTTTTCACGCCGCCACCGCCGCGGCGTCCCTGGGCACATCCTGCAGAATCCGGGCGATGATGTGGTCGGTGGTCACGCCTTCGGCTTCGGCCTCGAAATTCAATATCAACCGATGCCGTAACGCCGCCGCGGTGACGGCCTGGATGTCGTCGAAGCTGACATTGAAACGGCCGTGGGTCAGCGCCCGCACTTTGCCGGCCAGGATGAGCGTCTGCCCCCCGCGCGGGCTGCTGCCGAACCGCAGATATTGATTGGCAATCGGCGCCGCGGTTTCCGTCTTCGGATGGGTGGCCAGCACCAGGCGCACCGCGTAATCCTTGACGTGCGACGCCACCGGCACTTCGCGAACGAGCCTTTGCAGGTCCAGCAGGCTCGCGCCGTCGAGCACTTTGCCGATCTGCGCCTTCGCGCTTTCGGTGGTGCGATTGAGCACCTCCGTCAACTCGGCTGCGCTGGGATAATCCACCAGCAGTTTGAAAAAAAAGCGGTCCAGTTGCGCCTCGGGCAGCGGATAAGTCCCTTCCTGGTCGATGGGATTTTGTGTCGCCAGCACGAAAAACGGCTCGGCCAATCGCCGGATTTCGCCGGCCGCGGTCACCTGTTTTTCCTGCATCGCTTCGAGCAGCGCGGATTGTGTCTTGGGCGTGGCGCGGTTGATTTCGTCCGCCAGAATCAGATGGGCGAAGATCGGTCCCTTTTGAAACTGGAACTCGCGCCGGCCCTCCGGATTCTCCACCACGAGATTGGTGCCCAGGATGTCGGCCGGCATCAGGTCGGGCGTGAACTGGATGCGGTTGAACGACAGCTCGAGCACTTCGCTCAGCGTGCGGACGAGCAACGTCTTGCCCAGGCCGGGCACGCCTTCCAGCAGCA
>WNGF01002857.1_pt1 | contig 30349 bp, 14 predicted proteins | sample 5400641 | NCBI WGS metagenome assembly WNGF01 (sample SAMN13153371, study PRJNA577476) | soil metagenome | isolation source: 80 cm soil or saprolite under grassland replicate 2 | place: USA:California | collected 2016-06-15 | reverse complement strand
CCCCACCGGGGGGTACGATCCCATCGGGAACGTAGCCCCTAGGTACGCCCATCGGCCCATCGGCAATGCCCTATGCGGCGTCTCGTCCGCGACTGTGCGCACCAGCCCGTACTCGCACAGGAAACGCTCGTCGATCTCGCCTGACGCCGGATCCTGCAGGCGCACCAGCTCCCACGGAATGTAAGGTTCCCAGGATACGATCTGAACCAGCTTGATTCGGTCCCGCAGCGGCCAGAGCACCTTGGAGAGTTCCGGGTCGAACAACTCCTGGCACAGGCTGGCGCCCAGCGCCCGCGTTTCCCGCTGCAGCTGTGTGAGATCATCGAGGCTCTTGAGTTCCTTTGTGACGCGCTCGTAGATGCGCTCGACGAACGCCAGCACCGTGGCCGCCGGCCCGCCGCCGCGGTCGAGCAGCGGCTTCGAGAGCACTCGGCGGAAAGGCAGGTTGAGCGGCCCCGACTGCAGCAGCGTGTACTCATAGAACAGCTGTCCGCCCTCGACGCGCTGCTCGACGAGCAGCGCCAGCTTGTCGTCGTCGGCGATGTCCCGCGGCGCGGCAGCCGCCTGGCCCTTCACCTTTTCCGCGCTTGCGCCGGCTTGCACCACGTCCACCGCGAAGCCGATGACGCCGAGTTCGCTGCCGCCCTGGCGAAACGCTACCGCCAGCCGTGACACGCCGGGGCGGACGCCCTTGATCGTGAAAAATCCGGTACGCGGCTGATCGGGGCCCGGCGGGTCCACCGTGAATTCGCGGCTGCGCACGATTTCGATGGCCTCGTTCTCGGCCGAGAGCGATACGACGATCGGCACGTCCTTCTTCGCACGCGCGGGCTGCGACCCCGCGAGGGGGATCGTCTCCGCGGAAAGCTCGATCTGGAACGGCACCCGCGCACTGGCGCCCACGTCAATCTCGGATTTCGTCTCAGCGGAAAGCGTGACCTCGATCTCGGCGGCCGGCGCGGCGGCGACAGGGCTTTCGCGCATCGGTCCGAGATCAATGCCGAGGTCCACATCCATATCGGACGAATCATCTGTGCTCGTGTCCACCCCCCTCCTGTCGCCCCCGCGCATCGGTCCGAGGTCAATGCCGAGGTCCACATCCATATCGGACGAAGCACCTTTGCTCGTGTCCACCGCCGGGACCTGCGGAATCATATCCTCTCGCTCGCCGATAGCGGCGACCCTACCCGCCGCGTCGAATTCGACGACCCGCGCAGCTGCCGGGCCCTGCTGCCCCTCCGCGGGGCGAAGAGGCCGACCGCCGCGGGCGATCGCGCTGGACATCCACTCGTGCATGCCCATCGCCGATTCGAGCGACCAGTTCTTGCGCTCTGGATGCTCGGTCGCCAACTGCTCCAACTCAGAGCTGCGGAAAGCGTAGTAATAGACGTGGGCGCTCCCCGTCGGGCGCACCACCACTACCCAGTCGGGGTTCTCCTCGTGCATGCGGCGCAGAACGGTGCCGAGACTGCGGTCGGCCGCCACCTGCAGCATGGCGCCCTCGCGGTCCCAGCGAACGGGGCCGCCAAAAGGCTGCGTTGCCGCCGCTCCTGCAGGTTGCGGACTCATGGATTCTGGGCTCCAACCTCAGCGACCACCAGCGAGTCCTCGGCGGCTTCCACGTCGGCGCCGTCAATCGTGACCCGGTAGGCGCCGGCCAGCGGCGGTGCGAACTCAGCGCTAAGCCAGTCGTCAGCGGCCGGATTCATCTCGGCCGCCGTCACTGGCTGACTCTCGCCGCTGCGCCAGAGCGTGGCGCTCAGCTTCACATCGTCCTTGCTCGGTCGGGCACGCACGGTGATGGGCTCGCCCGCGAAGTAGACGTCCTCCACTTCTAGCGCCACCTGGATTTTGGGTTTCTTGAACGCCCCGAGGTCGAGATCCAAGCCCGAGAGCAGGCCGGTAAGATGCATGATCACGGGATCGGCGTTCTGCAACGATCCGTGCTGGGTGCCCGAGTACATCGCGCTGGACGGGTTTGCGCTCAGCTCGATCGGAACGGCGGAAACGCGCGGCACCGTGCCATCGCCGCCGAGCGCTTCGCCTTTGTAGGTCTGGAGCATCTCCACTTTCCCGCTGGCGAGCCGCGCCGACAGATTGGTCTCCTGGGCGACGCCCACCACTGGGTAGATGCGGTAGCCGGCCGACTGGTACTGCGGCAGCTGCTGGTTCGATGCCAGCGCGACCTCGATCTCACGGTGGAACGCCAGCGCCGCCGCTGCTTTCGAGGGGTCCACGTTGGGGATGCCCTTCACCTCCCCCACGCGCACGAGCTTACCGTCGCCGGCGTCATAGCACTCGAAGACTGGCAACAATTGGTAGAGCGCCGTCAGCTGGCGCACCATCGTCGACAGGTCCAGCGGTCCCTTCTTGAGCCCGTTGGCCAGGCTGTCCAACGCGTTGAGTGAACCCCGATACGGCGTGCCGAAAGTCACGAGTGCCTTGGTGACCTTCCAGCCTTCCAAACATTCGAGGAAGTAGCGGCTAACGAGACCGCCCATCGAGTGGCCGACAAGAATCAGCTTCGCGTTGGCGTTGCCGCTGGCTTGGCGCCAGGCCGACAGCCAGCCGTGAGCCAACTTGGCGAGCTTGCGCGCCGACACGCGGTTGTCGCGCCGCCAGTCGTAGGGGTACGGGAAGAAGTTTTTGCCCTCGGTTACTTCGAAATTGGTCTTGATCGCCTCCGCGACTATGCCATAACCGTCGATCTTCCAGATGCCGGGCAGCATGTGGAGGTCGGGCATCAAGGCGTCGGCGACGATCCCATCGCTTAAGTCATCCACTGCGGGGTCGTCGTGTGGGAGTGCTAGGTCGCGCCCCATGTTGCTGCCGAGCGTGAACAGCGCCTTGGCGATTGTGCTCGCGGAGTAGCCCCAAACGACCTTCCCAGATTTTTTCAACACGCTGCCGGTAATGCCGGGGAGTAACACAATGACGTCCGGCATCTCGTATCGAGGCATATCACTATTCTCCGTCGAGGTTGGTGTCCGCGATCCAAGCGCTTTGGCCGCCTAACATATGAACGTTAACTTGCGTGATCAGAGAGTAGGCACTAACCACGTCAAGTTCAACGTCCAAGTTAGGCTCCACTCAGGGAGTGGACGAAGCCCGTCTGACCGATGATGACGACCCTTACCTATGTCAGGTTGCGGTAAAGATGGCAGGCCCGTTCATTATGAACTCGCAGGGAAAACCGGCGGCGAATTATGTCGACGGTTTCCAAAAAAATTCTATCCTCAACCGGTTGGAGGCGTGATGGCTGAGAAGCAAGACGTTCTAGCGAAGCTTTCGTCCCTAAACAAGCAGATCACTGAAATGTATGAGGCGGGAAGATTTAACCAAGCAATTCCGATGGCATGGGAATTCTTTGAACTTTCTGAAAAATCGCTGGGCCCTGACCACCCAGACACCGCAATGCCTCTGAATGTTCTGGCGCTGATGTATCGCTCAATGCGCGATTACCCGAAAGCCGAAGCGCTCTTTTGTCGCGCGCTAAAGATAGCCGAGAAAGCCCTCGGTCCCGATCACCCAGACATCGTCGCGATACTTAACAATCTGGCGGAGCTTTATTGTTCTCTAGGCGATTACGCCAAAGCCGAACCACTGTATGCGCGCGCGCTCAAGATAGACGAGAAGGCGCTCGGTCCCGATCACCCAGGCACGGCCAGATCCCTCAATGCTCTAGCGGGGGTGTATCTCTCAATGGGTGATTACGCCAAAGCCGAACCGCTCTTTCAGCGCGCGCTCAAGATCAGAGAGAAAGCCCTCGGCCCCGATCACCCAGACACCGCCACAGACCTCAACAATCTGGCGGAGTTGTATCGTTCCATGGGCGATTACGCCAAAGCCGAACCGCTCTATCAGCGCGCGCTCAAGATCAGAGAGAAAGCCCTTGGCCCCGATCACCCCGACACCGCCCAGGCTCTAAACAATCTGGCGTTGCTGTATGGTTCGATGGGTGATTACGCCAAAGCCGAACCGCTCTATCAGCGCTCGCTCAAGATCAGAGAGAAAACGCTCGGCGCCGATCACCCACACACCGCCACGAGCCTCAACAATCTGGGCGCGCTGTATCGTTCGATGGGTGATTACGCCAAAGCCGAACCGCTCTATCAGCGCTCGCTCAAGATTGACGAAAACGCCCTTGGCCCCGATCACCCAGACACCGCCACGGCCCTAAACAATCTGGCGGAGCTGTATTATTCCATGGGCGATTACGCCAAAGCCGAACCGCTCTATCAGCGCGCGCTCAAGATCAGAGAGAAAGCCCTTGGCCCCGATCACCCCGACACCGCCACAGACCTAAACAATCTAGCGCTGCTGTATTATTCGATGGGTGATTACGCCAAAGCGGAACCGCTGTATGAGCGCGCGCTCAAGATTGACGAAAACGCCCTTGGCCCCGATCACCCAGACACCGCCACGGACCTAAGCAATTTGGCGGAGCTGTATCATTCGATGGGCAATTACGCCAAAGCCGAACCGCTCGATCAGCGTGCGCTCAAGATCAGAGAAAAAGCCCTTGGTCCCGATCACCCAGACACCGCCCAAGCCCTAAACAATCTAGCGAAGCTGTATTATTCGCTGGGCGATTACGCCAAAGCCGAACCGCTCCTTCAGCGCTCGCTTAAGATCAGGGAGAAAGTTCTCGGCCCCGATCACCCAGACACCGCCACGGCCCTAAACAATCTGGCGGGGCTGTATTATTCCATGGGCGATTACGCCAAAGCCGAACCGCTCTTTCAACGCTCCCTCAAGATCAGGGAGAAAGCCCTTGGCCCCGATCATCCGGACACTGCCACGGCCCTAAACAATTTGGCGGAGCTGTATAGTTCCATGGGTGATTACGCCAAAGCCGAACCGCTCTATCAGCGCGCGCTCAGGATTAGAGAGAAAGCCCTCGCCCCCGATCACCCAGACACCGCCACGGCCCTAAACAATCTGGCGGGGCTGTATTATTCCATGGGTGATTATGCCAAAGCCGAACCGCTCTTTCAGCGCGCGCTCAAGATAGATGAAAACGCCCTTGGCCCCGATCACCCAGACACCGCCACGGCCCTAAACAATCTGGCGGAGCTGTATCGTTCCATGGTTGATTATGCCAAAGCCGAACCGCTCTTTCAGCGCGCGCTCAAGATCAGAGAGAAAGCCCTCGGCCCCGATCAGCCAGACACCGCTACGTTTCTCAACAATCTGGCGTTGCTCAAAATTGACCTCGGAGAAGCCAAAGATGCTATTCCCTTGGTCACGCGTGCGCAACAGGCGGAAGAAAAATATCTATCAAATATTCTTTCATTCACTTCCGAGCAACAGCGCCTAACATTTCAGAAAACAACCAAGCCGTACACACTATTTGCTGCGTTAGGCAACGCTGCCGAACTCGCGCAGACAGTGCTTCGGCAAAAGGGTGTCGTGCTCGACTCGCTCCTCGAAGATCGCTTGGTGGCGGAAGCAAGCGCTGACCCAAGGCAGCGTGAGATTATTGGACAACTGCGCGCCGAGAAGCAGCGACTGATGCAATTGGTGCTGGAAGTTCCAAAAGACCTATCCGAGGCGGCGCAAAAACAGCGCACAGCCGAAAAGGAAAAGCTCTCCACGGAAGTCGAGCAACTTGAAGCCGGTCTTGCTCGTCAGGTGGCGGGACTCGGTAAAGCCAGACGCGCCCTAGGTATCACCGTTCCGCAAGTTCAGTCCGTTCTTCCGAAACAGGCAGTGTTGATCGAGTTATTGCGCTACTCCCATCATCTTGGAAAAAGAGAGTTAGAAACGCGGTACGGCGCGGTCGTCATTCCTGCGAGTGGGGAACCAAAATGGGTTCCGCTGGGCGCCGCTGCGGAGATAGAAAAGGATGTCAAACTCTATCAGAAATCTGTGCGTGGAGAAACAGACGAACCAACGCTCAGATACGTTCTCAAGGCCCTGCAGGAACGAGTCTGGGCGCCAATCGAGAAAGCTGCGAGAAGTATTCCATTCGCTATGTCGCCAGCGGCCGTGACTTGGTAAGGGAGAATAAACCGTCGGGCAATCCTATGACGGTCGTCTTCGCTAACCCTAAATTTGACAGCCAGGCAATTACTCAAGCACCTGGCTCATCAAGCGCTGTCGCACGCTCACTTGAAATGCGAGCTCTGCAAAGTATGTCTCTGCCTCCGCTGCCGGGCACGGCGGACGAAGCCGCTGCCCTCGAAAAATGGGCAGGGAAAGCGGTGAAAGTGTTCCTCGGATCAAACGCAACGGAAGCTGAGCTGAGCCTAGTGAGCTCTCCTCGCGTTCTCCATCTGGCCACCCATGGCTTTTTCCTGCCCGAAATTGAGTTAGGAAAGCAAACCAACCCACTGCAGCAACCAAGCGAGATTCCTAAAACAAAGCTGCAAAATCCCATGCACCGCAGCTGCTTGGCCTTGGCAGGAGCGCAGCGGACGCTAGAAGCTTGGAGCCGAGGTGAAGTGCCCCCGATAGAGAGGCTCGGGCGAAGAGCGCGCCGGTGAGGGCGTGATGGGTTTAAGGCGAGGTTTCATCCAGGCCGGCGGACAGAACTTGTTAATGACGCTATGGCCAATCAGCGACCAGATTACGGTAAGGATCATGTTGGATTTCTACGCAGCTGCGGATAAGACGCATAACGCACCCGAAGCCCTCGCAGAGATCCAACGCACCTGGCTTGTTAAGCTTCGCAAGAAGCATAGTCTGCGCGCGGCCGTGAGGTTGGCCGGCCCGTTTATCATGAGTTCACAGGGGAAACCATGACGAGGCCGCAATTCAGACATGCGTGGATCGAATTTGCGGATGTGACGGACCACGATCCCTTGCCGATGCACGGGTACCACGTCACCCTCTAGCATCGTCACCGCCCGAACGGCATCGGGCTCCGATCGCGCGGAGGCTTTCGCCGGCAAAAGTGGCTTCAAGATTCGTTAGGTAAGAAAGGGCGAAATTCGCGATTTGACCGGGTGGTATCTTGTCTGAAATTTCTCAGGAAGAAACACGATCCCGGTCTCATCGACCGATTTTAGGTAAAGCAGTTAGAGCTTCCCTAACAAAGACAAATTCTGTATTCTTTCGATTCGTCAATCTTATCATTATGAACAAGCTGATCGCATCACTCCTCGTAACAATTACTGTTTCCTTACCGATATGCTCAGCGTCAGCGCAGGTTCCTACAGGCAGTCCAAAGGCTACCGCTACCGCTCAAGCGATGTCCACATCGTCACCGCACTCAAACGAGCAGCGCAAGACAGGTAAGAAAACGAAAGAAGTCTCTGCCAGCGACGTGCAGGAAAAAACTTGGGCATCGGAAGTTTGGTTTCCGATCCTCCGATTCCTCGGGGTAGCTGTGGTCATTGGCTTGTTGCTTTGGTTTATCCACCTGCCCACGTTTTTAAAGGGCGACGCATGGCCAGCTCGCACTGTTATCGCGCTTGTTCTCGTTTTCAGCTTTGCGGCTGCCACCATGATTAATGTGGAGGACAAAGCATTGACAGCGTTGAAAGATGTTACGCTGATTGTCGTTGGCTTCTATTTCGGCGCTGCTAAAGCAGCGGGACAACAAAAGGAGAATTAGGACAAGTAAACTGATAAAACCAGAGGCAAGGCACACCTGAAGGAGAACAAACGCGGAGAAAACGCAAACGATGAAAAAGCGAAAGACCCCGTCTTATTCGGCAAAGAAAACCGTTAGGCTCGCGCAACAAAACCGTGCCACCCTCGCCGCGAAGCCGGAAGTGCGCCGAGCGGTTCCGCTCGACTACGTGATCACCGATGAGATCAGCCTGCGCGCCGCGCCCGACGTGACGGCGGCGAAATTGAGCGGCGGTGTGCTCAGTAAGGGAACGGTCGTCAAGATCGCAACCCAGGATTGGTGGTATGTGGAAGTGGAGCGCCCGGCGGCTGCTTCCGGCGTGCTTCGCGGTTGGGTTTCGAACAGCGTTCTTCGGCGCGCGACTGCAACCGATATACGCATGCCAGCGCCGTCTCCCGCAGTTGCCGCGCCACCAACGCCCACTGATGCCGCTGCCTATGCCGAGCTGCGAAAGAGAATGGCTGAGTCGATTGTGAAATTCGAAGGGCGCAGAGACGCACAAGGGCACCTCTGGGTGTACATTCTACCTGCCGGCGGCGGCGGCCGCTACGAGGGGGCTGAAATCAACGATCGTTATCATCCGCGAGAGGCGGCCAAGTTACGCGAGCTGATCGATGCTGGTCGCTTCGACGAAGCGGAGGACTATGCGGCCGAAGTGATCGCCCAATATACGGATGTGGTGGCCAAGTGGACGATCGTACCCGCGATCGAAGCCTACCTGCGTGATTGCGCCTTCAATCGCGGCCCGGGCGGCGCGGCCAAGGTTTTGCAGATTGCACTTGGCGTGAAAGTGGACGGCGGCGTCGGGCCAGAAACGTTAGGCGCGCTGCGTCAGGCGAAGAAAAATCCCGCCAAACTTCTCGCGGCCTTGCGCGCTGCACGGGAACAGTACGAGCTGAGAGTGGCCGGGCGCCGGGAAAAATTCTGGAAGGGCCTGGTCAACCGCTGGGACAACTCGCTCGATTTCGCGCGCAACGTCGCGTAGTTTCGTTCGTTAGGCAGATCTCTCGCGCCTAATGAGGCCGCGTGCCGAGTACGCTCTGCACCATGATGAGGGTGTTTCTATCCACCATTCGTGACCGCGATGATTTCGCACGAAAGACCTGTTTTTCACTCCGTAAAGCTCCTTCGCAATGAAAACATGAAAATGCTAGGAATTGAATATCTGCGGGGCCGCGACCTCCGTCGGGCTACGCATTTTACTGCATAACATCCAATTCAAAGTCACATGCAAGTCACCAGTGAAGGACCGATTTTCGCTACGAAATCGGCTACCGATCGACTGATGATCCGCAAAAAATTACGCCCCCGTAGGCCGCGAACGTGAGACCTTAAAGACTCAACTTCGCCTGCAAGAGGTTAGTCGGAAGCCTGATTTCAAAATGCGATGTGTTGGGATTTTGAGGGTCAACGTTTACCGTAGCGGCACCGTTATGGCCTGCTGCGATTTTTCGAACCGTGTACAGCCCAATGCCGCTTCCATTTACATGTTGTTCCTTGGCGTCCTTTCCTCGATAGCCGAACTTCCAAATTTCATGAATCTCGTCGCCTGTTGGTAATGGAAGTCCGGAATTCGTCACGCGCACTGTTATTTCGGATTGGCCACGCTCGGTAGATATCAGGACAGAACTTCGAGGGAATGAATATTTGATGGCATTCATCACAAGATGCCCGAGAGCCACCTCAATCGCTTTTCGATCTCCCCACATTGGCAGGCTGCGAAGACCCGTCTGCATTTTCACCCTATTTCCTCGCTCCTCCGCTTCGGCCCGATGCCGGGCTATGACTGTCTCTAAGACGTCTATGAGATCGTAATCGTCAGGCTCCCGTATCTGATAATTCGGCTCAACCGCGATCCCTAAAGCGTCCGCGATCCGATAGGCAGACATAATTTCTTCTTCAACATCCTTAGTCTTGCGAGCGATCGCATTGCCGCGAATTCTCCCTTGGGTAATGTTTCGCAGCGTTGCAATCGCTGCCTGAACCGACGTGGCGAAGTCATGCCCGACTTCCTTAACGAACATTTCCATCACTTCTAGCCGATGGGCCATCTGGCGGTGCGACTTCACCGCCGCTGTATCAAAAAGCACATTAGCCAGCTCATTCGCGAAGCTCTGCGGTATTTCGCGATCGGAGTCATGCCTTACGAATCCTAGGAAGACAAAGTAATTTCCTTCGAACGAAAGCGGCACGAACCACATTCGCGTCGTACCTACTTCACTCTTGGAATATTTCTTTATCAACGGAGCGAGAGCGAAATTCTTGATCGCGTGGACATGGGCCTTTGGATGTCGACGAAAACAGTCCTGAATCACATCCAAAACACTTGTCTTCTCCACACCGTTGAATGGCGCGACGGGTACGTTCCAACTTGAGCTAACTTCAAAGCTCCGACTAGCGGGTTGTATGGTAACTAAAAGTAGAGCCTGAAAGTCGTTATCTCTCGCCAACCGCTCCCAATGTTGTTGCAGCTGCGATCGTATATCGACGACGTCTTCGATCTCTGGATATTGCTCAGGAGAGAACATCGTTAATCTTTTTCACGAAAACGTCAGGATCCACCGGTTTCCGAAAAAAAAATGCGAGTCCAAGATGCTCGAGTGAAGGCATTGCATACCGTGTTCCAGTGAGGACGCCTATTCGGATCCCTGGCCATTGCTCGCGGATCTCATCACAGAGTTTTTGGCCGGTGAATTTGAAATCCGAAGTTTCCCTATCCGTCCACATACCGCCGGAACCCATTTGCATGTCGACGATTACTAATTTTATGTCCGTCGCCCTGAGTTTTATTAGCGCGTCGTGCGCGCTGGCTGAAGAAATCACGTGAAATTTGCCCATGAGGGGGAGAAACAAATCCTCGAGTTTCCCGAATTGATCGTCGACAACAAGAATTACGGGAAGACTCGAGGAGAGACTCTTTTTTTCGATCTCCTGCCAAATTCCGTCTAACTTGTTGACCCGACAAAGTTCATCCGCCGGCTCGATGTTGATCTCCACACCAAATTTGTCTTTCACGATCTGACTCGCACCTTCGTCTCGCAGGACACGCGTTAACGGTGCCATAGTTTGGCTCAACCAATATTCGATGGTTCGTTCTTCAGTCGGACGAACTCCAACGCGAAACGTAATCGATGCTTTACCCTCCACGGATGAGCGCGAGACTGTCCGGGCGAAGTCCCAGGGCTCGACGATGTTGTGCTTAAACCAATGCCAACACGATGTAGCATCCATTTCCCGATAATTCGCACGCAGAACGTCGGCCGGCGCTCGTTCCGCACTTAGGTCGAGCTCGTCGACAATTCGAATCAGCGCCCCCAAATATTGAATAAAACCAGATTGTGTTTCTAACACCACTTTGCGATGACACCGTGATATGTCGATAACCTGTCCTATTTCCGCCGGGCTTATTCCTGCCGCTGTGAGGAAGTTTACATTTTCCTCGACGTACCGGTCGACGCGCTCGTGGTGAACCTCTCGAATGTAATCTTCAACAGTTGCTGGGTCAGTCGATTCAGGCTTGCCTTCTAATATTTCTTCCAGCTCTTCATCGCGTAACGCGCACACCATGCCGAGATCGTGAATGCAGAGAGCTAACGACAAAAGATACAATTCCTGCTCCGAAAGCCTAATCCCCCCTTGCATAAGCAAAGCGACGATCTTAAAAAGGCTATCAAGGTGTTTGCTTCCGTGTAACGTAAAAAAACGAAAACGCGGCGTGTGATTTAGAAGTTGCTCGGCATTCGCTTTAACAATCCTGACGGTTTGCCGATGCTTTTCCGATAACTGGCGAGAAACAGTTTCGAAACTCATCATACAGCGATCGCTGGAAATTAAGTTTTCTTCAACCTCTTTCAGTATGCCATACGCTCTTGCTGCTACCGAAGCCGACAAACCAATTGTTGCGCAATCCTACCGCGGCAGGCAAAAGCCTAGCTCGCCGACCGACCCGTCGCCCGAATCAGCTGATTGTAGCGAAAGCTGTAGCATGCAACCTCTCGCGTAGGGGAAATCGAAGCAAAATCATCTGATCTTAAATCAGTTGATCCGAAGATTCGATTTCGTGTCAGATGTTGCGATTAGCCATGCCTCATAAGCGGCCCGGCTTCTATCGTCAGGCTGTTTCTTTACGAATCGGCCAAAATGTTATGAACGAAGAAAGACCCACCCATGGCAGCACTAGCGAAACCGAGGCCACCCTAAGTGCCGAAAAGTAAAGAGCCGCTGTCCATCCACGGCGCTTTGCTTACTCCGCAAATTGTGTTCATCGCGATGGATCAGCAAAAGCCCAGTCATTCTTGTACAAATTCTTGCACACCGCACCGGATTTCGCATCCCCCAATATAGACAGCGTAGAGAACGTCCCACAGACGCAACGGACAAAGACTCCTGTTTCTATTAGCGACTCTTTACAGATAGGCCATATTGTGACGACTGAAGGAAAAGCCGTCACAGGCAATCGCGGCGAACACGTGTCCGGTCCGAGCGCTGAAAAGTAAAGAGTCTTCCCGAATTAATCCACGAGGTTCTTTTCTGTCTCGCCTGATGGCATAGTGGAAAAGGCAAATTAACAAGCCAAGTGTTTGCTTTCCAGCATTCGGCATCGGCTCGTATTTTGCCATTGCTGCGTTCGAACTCAGCTTTCAACTTGGTTCTTGTCGACTAAATGATCGAATGCCAGGCCGCTCGAAGCCTCTCCACGGCCGGTTTGCTTTTGTGCTCGGAGCCACGTGTAAACCTGGCCTTGCGTCCAACGCGATCGAGCATAGTAATGGGTGATGCGAGCGCCTGCCCGCGGGACCTCTTCCTCGTGCAGAAAGTAAGTCTGGGCCGGAGTGAGGTCGAGCCCCTTGCGCAAGAGCGAAGTGAGCGGCTGCACTTTTTGCGCCGGGTTGGAATCGCCTACCAGAATGCGCGGCATGGCTGCGCGTTGTAGCTGGATCTGGCGGTTGTTCTTGGGCACGTGAACCGGAATGAATGGGATCCAGTTTTCCGGCACAGAGTTCATGGCCTGGTATTGAACGGCGGCGGTAAGCGCCGGCGGGACTCCGCCCCCTGGAATTAGCGACTGCAGGTAGTTGAATGTTTGCTTAGCAACTTCGCTACCGGGGCGGCTGATGCCACTTGCAAGGGGCACTGTCTTCTCGACGCCCCATGCCATGTTGGCCACCTCGTCACGAACAAGAAACACTTCCTCCTGTAGCGGGCCGTATTGCGCTGATGCCAAGGTGGGCAGCAAGAGCAGGGTTGTGTCCGCGGAGCTACCGCCTGCAGGAGCGTTGAGAATGTTGATGGTGAACATGCTCCAGCGTCCCCACGCCTGATCCGCGCCTTGATCGGCAGCTTGAATCCAGAGCCGCTCGCCGAAAACGTTGGTTACGGCCATGCCGCGGACCTGGGCCAGCGAGCCCGAGGGCAACGTGCAAGGTATCACGAACCAGTCGTTGGAGTAGACAAGAGCGAACTCAATAAACAGCAGCTTTGCCAGATCCGTCGTGCTGGCGTCGATGTCGCCGAAGTTTGTCGCGTGATCTTCGAAAGTCCACCAGCGCGTGTTGGGCATTCCTGAAAAGGAAACGGGAATTGGGATTGTTGTGAACGGCTTGTCGGGTGGAAGGCCGGTTGTCTCAGAGCCGGGAACGTTGCCCAAAGTCGTAATGCTCGCGTCGAGATCGAGACTGTACCAGTCCAGTTGTCCTGACGAGTAATTGTTGGCGACGTACACTTTCTCTGTCGCGTCAGTAAGCGGAGCCGACGCTGCAAATTGATAATCGAGGTGATCAGGCACCCACGCATCGTCCGCAGAAGACGCGGGCACTGTGAGAAATCTAGCGGCCCATGCGATGAATCGCTCGCCTCGATTGATCAGAGGGCCATGGTCGCCGAATGCAATGCCGGCGACGCCGTCGTAGGCGTGATGCCCAGGATCGGCCAACAGGTATTCGAGCAGTGCGCCCCCGTCCATAGCGCGACCGGCGAGTGCCTGATAGGTTTCCCAGACCTCGGGATGAGAACATACCTCCACATCCTTGCTCTGGGTGGGATCGGGCTTCGCGATTGGGTAAGCAGTAGTGAACGCGGAACGGTAGTCGGTCCCCAGATCGGCGATGAGCGCGAACCACTGACGCGCCATCACCAGTCGCAGGTCCAACGCAAGCGATTGGAGTTGGCGGTGAAGCGGCACTGGGCGGCGTTCGGCTTTGGCCTCCAACGGAATCGAGGCGTCGAAAAGTTGAGCCGCGCCGCCAGCGGGGCGATACTTCGTAAGACGCGTTGTGGCCAACAGAAGTTTGGCGAAGACCGGTGAACCTGCGTCGCTGCCGCGAAACTCGCCCATCTGCCACTGCTTGGTCAGCATCCAGAGAGCGTCGCGAACTTCTGCACGCAGAGCCCGCTCAAAATTCTGCGACCTCGGGCGCGACTCGAGACGGTTCCAGGTGGTTATCGCCGGGAATCGGCGTTCGGTGAGCGCGGTCTTGATGTCTCCAATCGCCACTTGGGTGGGCATTCAGTTTCCTCCTTGCAAGCGCGCTATGACGCCGTTTGCGGCGGTAAGCGGAGTGGCGATGGTGATGCCATACGTTGTGCTCGCGGTGACGGTTGCGGGCAGGAAACGCGAGTACACCGTCGGATCGAGAAATGCCGGTTCCACCGCACGCTTCTTTGCGAGGTCGAGTGTCTCGTTCAACGCACCGACAAGATCGGCCCATTGCCACGAGCCGGTATTCGAGGCGGAGACCACCAGCAACATCGTTTGCGGCGGCTCGTTGTCTGGACGCGCGTAGTTAAAGGTGATTCCAGTGTCGCGCGTGGCCGCGGGAATCACCTCGGTCCACTCGTCGACCATGACGCCGCATTGCCGCGCGGCAGGGTTAAATGGCTGGGAGTAGATGCACGTGTAGAGAAGGCGATCGCTGGTGATCGTCGGTTTGTCGGGGAACTGCAGCGCGCGCCATGGCTCACCAGCAGAAAAGGGCAATTGAATTGGCGTGAACACGGGCGGCGTGAGACCGAACGCCGAAGCCAGCATGAGTGCGGATTCCCAATAACGAAGCGGCTCTCGGACACGGGCCGCGGCATAGAACCATTCATCGATGGGAAAGTCGATGTTGAGCGTTGTCTTGAGGTACGTGAAGAGACCGCCCGAGGTGGATTCATTGATTGCATTGGCCCATTCGCCACCTTGTGCGGCGGAGACCGTGAACTCGGGAATCACCTGGAAATCGTCGCCCATAAGCGCCTTGGCTGCGGCGACGAGAGCAGCTACCTGATCCGCGGCAGAGGCGGCGGAGGCCGCTTGGGCAAGGTCTGCGTTGACGGTGGCAAGGCGCGTTTTCGCAACGGACGATTGACTTGTCAGAGCGCGTGAGATGTCCTGGGTGATCGTGACAGTACGATTCCCGATCGGCGAAACATCGAATGGCTGCGAGTCGAACTCCGCAGTTGATAGCGCCGTAGTTGCTGAGAAAAGGCCGGCGAAGGAACTCCCAGTGCCGTTTTGAATTGCCTGAAATTGAATGAGGCGGTTCTGCAAGGCATTTCCCTTCGCTGGCAGGGCAGCGCGCATGACCGCCGGAGTTGCCGGCAGTGGATCGAGAGCAGCACTGACGATGAGTTCAGCTGCCTGCAACGCGGCGAAGCGATCGGCGTCACTGGTTCCGGCGGGAAGAAGATCATAGGCATTCAAGGCGTTGTTGAAGTCGGCCAGCTTCTGCGTCCAGCGCGTGACCAGCTCTCCGATTTGCGCGAGAAGGTCTGCGAATGCCTGATGCAGCCATGCATAAATGAAACCCCACCCGGAGGAGGGCAGCGTTAGGCGCGCTGCGCGCTCGAGCAAGGACACGGCATTCGCAAGGAACGAATCCACCTGCGTGATGATCAGGTTACGGTTCGCCGTGGTATCGAGGAGCAGCGGAGCCAACTTGGTATTGACGAAATTATCGATGTCGCCCGACAGCGTGGTGAGAGTCGCTAGAGGAGTGGTGACGCGGCTCTGGTCCAGAGAGACGATGGAGTTGTCCTGCTGGGTGGCGTCGTTGGCACGCAAGACATCATTGGCCCGCAACGGGCGCGACTGTGTGAGCAGCGAACGCAGGTTCCGCAATAGCGGTCCGTTCTCGAAGACGCTGAACTGACCAGCCGGCGCAGTGATGTACTGGATTTGGATTGACGCATCCGGTCTCGGGCTCCAGCTCGAAATGACGTAGCGCTGAATCCGGTCGTCCATCTCGGCCATTGCCTGCACGTTGTCCGGCTTCAGCAGGTAAAGGGCATCGATGGGCCGCAGTCCCAGGTCGGCGAGCGTGACTGCGTGTTGCTGCGAAGCGGTGGTGACCGGATCAGTCCACGTTACGGTGCAGGCGATGTGATCGAGCGCAGGCAGCATATTGCTCAGCCAGTCGTCGATCGCCGGTTCAGCTTGCGCCCGTGGTGTGGCACCGGCAGGCGCCGCGAGCCCTGGGCGAAACTGGATGGCGAAGCGATGCGTCAGTCCGATGCCGGGAGGAGAGGTGTCGACGATCCCCGGCTCGGGTGGGAAGTTACCCGTGGTGTAAGCGGCAATCGTACTGGCGACGCGATCGTAGTTTCCCTGCACGGCTTGATAGACACCCTCGGCGAGGGCCAGGTCCGCAATGGCGTCATAGGCATTGAGCAGCGTATCTGCCACACCGTCGAGGGCGGTCTGCTCGTTAGGCGCCGCGGGCGGCAGGCCCGTGACGCCCCAGGGATACGCGGTGATCTTGCTCAGCGTGATCTGGTCGACGAGTTTCTTGCCGTTGAGCACATTGCGCGCTTCAATCGCTTCGATTGGCACTGTGGGACCAGTCTGTGTCGATGCCAGGGCGTCGGCAACGAGGGGAAACTGCTTGCGGAGAGGGTAGATGAACTTGTCGACTTCCGCGAGTGTATACGAATCGTGCAGGCCGAGTTCGAACTGGTATCCCAGTAACGCTCCGAGGCTCTGACCATTTCGAATTCCCTCAATGAGCGCGAGTGCAACGCGCACGCGATCAGAAGAGAGATTGACGGACAGTTCTCCGGAATTTCCACCATCCGCTTGAGCAGCGACGAACCCGGCGCGAAGTACGGCAGCTGCATCTGCGTGCGGGATCGACGGAGCATGGATGAAGCCGCCGTTTTGCGAGTCAGTCATCAAAGGAGCGGTGCCGGGAAATTGCGCAGCAAGGTCAGGCGGCAGTTGAGCAAGCGCAAGCTGATCGGTGGAGGGATGAAGGTCTTGGACCCAGGCGTATGCGCCGAGGTAGAGTCCGCCTGGCTGCTGCTTTTCTTGCCCGGCTGCAAGTTGAGTTTGGATATGCTCGTTGACCAACGCCAAGAGCCACGCGTCATAACGGTAGGAGCATGTGTCAATGTGTTCCGCGAACGCGCGCTCCAGTTGTGCGGTTGAAGCGTTGACAAGGATTTGTAAAGCGGCGATCTGGGCGGCGAAGTCGGCAGCCTCAGGTGCGGCAAAGAGCCGCTGGGTGATGAAGTCACTCACCAACAGAGTGGGGCTTCCGGTGATTCGGGTTTCGGTCTTGTAGAGCGCGCCGAAGCGGCTCTCGGTTGTGCCGGGCGCTTCGGGGATGTGCACGAACGTCGGTTCGACACGCATCGCAAGCAGCTCAGAGCTAGAAAGGAATCCCGCGGAGCTATGGAGATTGTAGCTGGTGTTGTAGTAGCCAAGCATCAGCGCGTGCCGCAACATCAGGTAGAGCAGCGCCTGCGGGCTCTGGTTATTGGTGAAGCCAGTTTCTTCGCGCAACGTATCGAGCGACTGGCTAGCTGCATCGATCAGCCATTGGACGTAGTTGCGATTATCGGGAGTGTAAGCGCGAATGGGATTCGTCTCCGATAGCGCCCGGTCGTCAATGATCGTTGTAATTTGAGGATTATCGGTCAGAAAGTAGTGGTTGAGCAGATCGGGAAGCGCGGCGCCGGTGTAACCGAGGCGCTGTAGTAAGGCTATTGCCAGTGCCTGGAGGTTCAAGTTCGTCAGCGTAGTGATCCAAGCGGGCCCAAGAGCGAATCGATTAAACATGTTGAAGAGCTGGTCCAAGCTCTCGGCATTCCGCGAATAGTACTCTACAGACGAAGGCTGCAGCCCTACAATGTCCAGCAACATTTGATGAGGATCGCCGACCTTGCCCTCCCACGCGGCGTTTTGGCTCATGTTTGTCCAATCGGTATCAAGCTGGCGTAGCAGGTTGTACAAAGCGCCCAGATATGATGGCGACAGCTCACGGCGAAATCTGTCGTCCTGGCGGAACCACTGGATGCGGGAAAACGCTGTAGTCGGAAGAATACCGTACGGCTGGCCTCCGATGCGAATGGCCGGGAGCGGACCGCGGCCGGAAACATACGAGGTGAAGAAAGAACGCGTCTCCTCGATGACCGTATCCGAGAAGATCGAAGTTGTCCCCGGATTAGGGGTGAATAACGTGTCCATCCAGTAGCCGAGCGTGGCGGGCCAGAGCGCAGTCTGCATCGCGCGCGCCTGCAGTTGGTCCACTCCATCGCTGCCATGTACGCCGCCGACAAAGGCAGGATCGAGTTGGAGGAATTCGGTAAGCCACTGGCCATCGCGTTTCTGGGTTGGATCGGTGGTGGGTACAAAGAGCGGGCGATTCAGGCGATCGTCGAAGCTCGCATCCGCGTCGTCTTCGGGCGTGGCGCCGGCGCTGGCGCCCGTTGCGTTATGGGCAGCGGTGCCCTGCGGCAGCAGGAAGAATCCGCTGCGGCTCCACTGATGATGGGCGAATAGGTCCTGCACCGCTGCCGGACCATCCTTGGCGGCCGTACTGAGTTGCAAGCCGAGGACGAGCAGCCGAGTAAAGCCGCTAGCGTATTGCTCCGCGGCAAGCGGAATCGCAAGCGCCATGCCCGCGGCCACCGCGCGATCGAAGTCGACCATCCATTGCAATTGGTCCGGCACAAACAGATCGGGCCCGTCTGGGTGAATGCAGGATGTGGGATCGGTGTTCGGGTCGGCGGAGGGGTCGGGCCCTGTATACAGCGGGAGGGTGATTGGGGATCCAACGGCCTCGAGTGTCTGCGAGGTTCCATTGAAGCCGAGCACAACGAAGCAGTCGGGGAACTGGCGGACCTGTGGCGCTTGAGTCCATGATTGCTGCGTTGTTACGGGGTCGGGAGCGAAGACGACAAACGCAACCGAGAGCGCCACCGTCTGTTTAGTCAAAGGAGCGGCAGGCGTATCTGGCAAATTGAATGGAACGTAGTCAGCAATTAGCTGCGCTGCGCGGGCGTCTCCAACGGCTGCGGTGAGGGCTGCATTTGCGGCGTTGACCTTGCCGGGATCATCATCGGCGGTCCAGACACTTTGCCAGTAGGTGGAGATGGTATCGGCTTCTGCAGCGGACAAGGGCGTGTTGGTAGGAATAACGAGAATCTCATCTGTCGGATTAGCCTTGTACGGTTCAGCGGCGAGATTGAGCGGCTGGAAATTGTCGGCCAGCCAGCCAGCACGTCCGGACCCATGCCTTGCAACCAGACTGCTCCAAGCCCCGCGCTGGTCGTTCTCTACGCCGCCGGCCCGCCAGATGTTCATCCAATACGCCTTGATATTGGTAAGCTCTGAGTTCGAAAGCATGGGCTCGAATGTGTCGATCGAGCAATCGTCCGGATAGATGCGCACCAGAAGCTCATGCTGCGGCGCGGCAGCTGGCGCGGGCTGGCCACGTTGCTGAGCCGTCGTGCGGAAGCGCGTCTCAATGCGGACGGGAAGAAGCAGGAATGGCGAGGCGTCGCTCAGCTGTCCGACGTTCTGCTGCGGAGTGCTGAACTGCGCGAAGTCTGCGGTCGCCTGACTCACGATTGAGCGAGCGCCTTGCAGTTTCTGGTTCGCGGCAGCCTGATCGGCCGCGGCTCGTTTTGCGGAAACCGCGAACTGCGCCAGCTGCTGATTCTGGTCCCCTGCAGAACTGACTTGCCGCATCGCGAGATCCAAAGCCGCCTGCGCCTGACGGGCACGCGCTGCGGTCCGAAGCACAGCCAGCTGCGCTGAGTCCTGACTGGCGCGTGCGGCTGCGAGTTGTGCTTGAGCGGAAGCGAATTCTGCCATATTCAGGACCTGTTCTGCGCGAGCATTTCGTCGGCGTGGATTGCGACCATCACCGGTTGCCGCAGGAGCACATATGCCCATCGCGCCGAGCTGACGCTGGCTGGGTTGACTCTCCTGTCGTCATTCCACTGATCGTGCTTCGGCGGATCGGTCACGCTGGAAGGCTCCGTAAAGCCGACGCTGCTTAGTGCTCCCGCAGCGAGAAACTGGCCGGGCTTGATGCCGGGCATCGCATCGTTCCAACAGACGTCATCGAATGTCTCGATCGGCGGATTCGGAGAGACTTCGAGGCCAAAGCGCGCTTCTCCAGGACGCTCCTGAAGCACGAAGTACCAGCCGGGATCGCCTCCGGTTCCCTTTACTTCATCGATGGTGAGATCGAAGCCGAAGAAGAAGATGTCATCGGTCGGCCGCGCTTGATACAGCGGCGTGCGTGTCTTCGATCGCGGGGGGTTCTTCTCCTCGTCCGGTGTCAGCCAATCCGGTTCACGCAAAGTGCCGGTCATTTTGGCGTGCTGGGCGAAGATCACTGTGTTCGGATATTTCTTGAGAAGCTCGCCGCGAATAATGAGTACCGCTTGCGGCTTGACAGGCTGACCCGGCACAGCGCGGTTGTTGTGATCTCCCAGAGCTGAGGTCAGCGCCCATCGATGGATTTCGGGAATGTCATAGAGCTTCTCTTTCAGAGCGTCTTCACTTAGACCTTCGCTGTCGATGGTGTCGCCCACGGACCAAAACTGCCGGAAGTAGCTGCCACGTTGGTCGGTCGGATATTCGCGCCACAGCAGCTTACGCGCGAATTCGTAGTTGAGTCCGACCATGTAGGCTTCGATGAAACGCTGGTTGGTTTCCATCAGCGTGATGCTGTTGCGTGCGATCTTGTTGATGTTGGGCAGAAGACGGTCGGCCGATCGCTCCTCCAGCGGTTGATACATCGGCAGGTCAATCTTGGGATACGCCATAACCTCGTTGAAGTCGTCGCCGATTTCGGCAATGATCCAGGGCGGCAGCGCGATCATGCTGAGGCCGCGACGAAGGATCGTTGTCTTTGGATCGACTGCAGTCAGCACGGTTTTGGAAACGGCCGCGAGGTCGAGGGCAACGGCAGCGGGATGCTGGGCTGCGACGTTGCCTACCGCGTTCAACTGAAACGACTGCGTCAATGCGGTGTTGAAGCGCACCCCGGTCGGACTATCCGCCCCGCCAAGCGTGGGGACGAATGATGATCCTGGAGTACTGAGAACAAAGTTGCTGCTGGCGGGGTAAGTCGCGACGCTCGCAGCGGTCTGGCCGGCTTGGGAGACAGTCTGAGAAGCCTGCTCGTCGGTGGCCCAGCCGCGTAGTAAGCGGAAGAGATAGATGCCGGCGCCGATGATTGCCACCGCGGCGATGCCTCCTGCGACCGCGCCAAGCACGAAGAACAGAATGATGGCGAGCAGGATCGCGACACTGAGCACCAACCATGGCAGCCATGGATATTTCTTGAGCAAGTCCAGAACGTTGCCCGACGCTCCCGTGGGTACGATCGCGTTGACGGTCTGGTCGACCGTGACTACACCGGCGGGGATGGTTTTGGGCGGGACGCTCGTCACTTCACCTGCGTTGATGCGCTGAATGAGATTGGTCCGTGTCGCGGTTGCGGTGAAGGGCAGCGTACGCATGAGGCGCCCACCCGGACGAGCTACGCGTCGAAATACTGTCGAGGTAAGGACGGGCGGGACCAATGTGGGAACGGCAAGGGAGCCGCGCAAGCTTGCCACGGTTACGCCGGAAAATAGGACGCGGCTCGCAACAGGGGCGGTCATCGACAGCACTCGCGCCGGATCGGACGTAGCTGTGATCAGGTGACGTGTGTAGAGGCGCGATGAAGCAGCCGTCGCGAAATGCAGCCGGCGAATGTTCTGGTTGGCTTGCAGCACATCGCCGATCTGTTGCCAAGCATAGTTCATGTACTCTTCGGCGTTGGCTTCGACGATCTCGACTCCGTAGTTCGCTGGAACTCTGAAGCGGGGATCGAGATTGAGGCGGTGCACCCAGTTTGTAGAGTTGGGAGCTGTTGTTCCGTCGCCGTTGAAGAGGACGCGCTGCGTCAACGCGTGCCAGCGCCCGTAGAGTGGTGAAGTGATCAGCGGGTCCGGATCATTGGCAATGTCAGGAACGATGGGCTGTGAGATTCCCGCTGTGCTTGGCGTAATGCCGCTGGCCGCGTTGGCGGCGGCTGGCGTCTGAGTCGCATAGTCGTCGGCCAAGTTGATGAACTTTGCCAACGCCACCTCAAACGGATCGGGGTAAGGCTGATCCCAGTTCTCGTACATATCGCGCGTGGCCTTGTCCGCGTCGCTGAGGTCGGCATCGGGAACCTCGAGCGCTCCGCCTAGACGCAGGATGCCTTTGAGGCCAGCTTTGTCGATGCCCGGAAGATTGGAGCCGGGATCCTGCACGTCGAAGTCGCGTGTGCCCACCGCAGGATCAACGGGCTGTGGCTGGAGCAACGTGACGAGGTAGCGGAAGTCCCCGCGATCGCCGGTGGTGAACTGCCATCGATAGTAGTAGGGAAAGTTGAGCTGCTCCTGCTGGTTCGCATAGGACGCCCAGGCCGAAGCCAACGCCGAAGGAGCCTTCGTTGGATCCTGTCCGAGACCGGCAAGGCGTCCGCTTTCAAAGACCGGTATGACAAACGCGTCGTATGTAGTGTTGACGTCGAGCATGCGCGGGCACAGCAGTCGCGAATAAGCAAGGTCCGGATTCGCGTTGAGGATCGACTGCACGCGCGGAATTAGGGCGCTCATGTCGGTCGAGACCAGCTCGGTGGATGGGCTGGGCGAGAGTCCCTGATTGAAGTGCACATGCGACCATGCCCACAACTCCGATGCATTGGGCAAGACGCTGACGCTGCTGAGAGTGATGAACGGCAGCGGCCGGTTAGCGATGTTCTTGCCTTCGGTGTACTCGCCCTGCTTCAGAACGATGAGCGCGATCCATGGGGTGAACTGCAGTCCTGCGGCGGGTGCCGGCGTATAACGCCACGGGTAATCTTCGTCATAAAAATCGATGGCCGCGAGGTAGTTCGACTCGAAGTTCGAAACGCCCGCTCGCGGTTCGGTGCGAATGACAGCGCTCGAATCTATGCCGAGGATATCGCCTGGGCCATACAGCGCGATGTCCTGCGCGGCAGATTGCGTCAGGGAAGCGCCGCCGCTGGGCGGCGTGCCGGTGATGTCGACTTCGACATGAATCGAGGCGCGGATTCCACTGGCCGGAGGAGCGGCGATTGCAGTCGCCATTCCCTGCCGCAGCCAGGGCAGAAACGCGTAAGTTCCCAGCAGGTCCTCAGGGTCGGCAATCGGAGGAGGAGGATCGCTCATGCTGCCACCTCGAATCGTGGAATGACGTGCAGTGTGTCCTCAAGCGATGGATCCGCAGCAATTGCATTGCTGATGTAGTCCTGTGCCTGCGCCTGGCTCAGGAACGCGCTCGCCTCAGGATGAAAAACCTGGTTGTTGGATTGAACCGCGACCGCAAATGCCTCGTTGGAAACCGCGACAGATCCGGCCTGAGGCCGCGCCAATCCCCGAAAATTTGCCGAGAGCTTCGATTGCCCGGCGCTGTTTCCGGCGAGGAAGTTGGTGAACATGGCGCGGGAGTGCGCGAAGAACTGGGAGCGCACGGGCTCGGATTCTTTGTCGATCACGGTCAGGTCGTAACGCAGAGGCCGAGTGATTGAAGTAGCCGACGCCAAGGTCGCGGTGCCCGCCAGCTCAATGCCGCTGTCCTGTGGCACAAAAGCCGGCTGCGAGAGCTTGGTGGCATCGTCGAAGTTTCGGAACTGTGAGGGCGCGAATTGCTCTTGCAGATCACGGACCTTGGTCAGCGAGCCTGTCGTTACCGCGAAGGCGAATTGATTGGCATCGCTCGGCGCCTGGCTTCCGACTTTGTCGATTCGCAGATCGAGGGGAATGGTGCGCTGGCTGACCTGCAGTGTTCCCGCCGGATGCAGCACGAGACCCGCCTCGCTGGGATCGAGCTGGCGTAGTGTGACGAGCAGCTTGAGGTTGGGCGGCAGCGCGGTCTTCCAGTTGGAGGACTTCTGCGCCTCGGCGGCGAGGATGGGCATGACCTGGATCGGCGGTAGCGTGGTATCGGGATTGTCGCCCCAGGTGAAGTCGATCCCGATATCGATAGAGAAAAAGAAGAAGGACAGGGACGCGGTGCCATGCACGTGCCACGGTGTCGGACCCGAGAGCGAGACGTCGATGCCGACGCCATAGACGCCGACGCCGAAGACCTGCACCGAAAACTGCGTAGAAATTTCAGCGATGAAGTGGAAGGGCGAGAACTGGATCAGCGCATCGAATCCCGACGAGCCGGAAACCGAGCAAGCCGAGAAGCCGAAGAAGAAGTCTGAATGCGTGCCGAACTGCACGGTGTTGGTGGTGACGGCGAAGTAGCCGTCTGCGTGAATGCGCGCGAATGACTCATTGATAAGGTCGATGGAGATTCGCTGCGGCGCGGGGAACGGCAATGGCGGAGGGTTGAATTGCGGATGAAAGCCACCGACTGACAGCACGAAATTGGCGTTGTCTCCGTACGCAAACAAGACGCCCATCGAACCGGAGATCGTAATGAAGAGGACGTGCGAGTCGAAGAGCGTTGCGTAGAAATAGAAACGCTGCTTATCGAACTCCAGCACTCCGGCGAAGTTGACCTGGAGGACGAGAATCGCAACGTCGTCTGCAGGCAAAGCCGCGCGCAGGATGCCTAGAATCGCGGCGTCACCGGGCGGGATCTCGATGATGACACCGAGCGAAAGACTGATTAACGTTGGCTCTCCCCATCCAATCTTCGCCATGGGACCAATAAGGAACGTTCCATTTTGCGGCGGGAAGATCGCGCGCAGGTCGCTGATGATCCGCGGCGCATTCGCAATGATGTCCTGCGGGAACATGATGCTCTGGACGGAGTTCGTGCGGATGCCATCCATCAGCGGTTGGAAGAGCACGGTGCGATTCAGTCCGAGCAGACCACCCACCGCGAGCAACGTGAAGCCGAAACTGAGTTGGATTCCAGGGCCGAAGTCTGCGGAGATGATGAGGAGGAGTGAGAAGCCGCTGGAGCCATCGGGCATTTTGGTGGAGATCAGCCCTATAGCAGAGACGGACAGGAAGTCGGCAATCTCCAGTTGCAACGCGCCTGCGTACTCTCCGCGGTCGGGATCGATATAGAGGAATCCGCCGCCTTGCACGACTCCGGCATTCACGGACAATCCCACGCCCTTGGGAGGTAAGAACGACACGTCGAGTTGTGCCGGGCCAAGATTGCCATGCTTGAATTGCAGCGCGGCCTGTATCCCGACACCTTCCACGGACGCAGCGAGCGGACCGAGATTAGCGCTGAGGTTGACGCCAGCCCCAAGCTGGAATTGATCGGCGGCGGGCTGCAAAGTCAGTTGCAGGGCCTGGATTGCAACTGGACCGAGATCAATGCTCACGCTTAGCTCGATTGTGAGCTTGCCGCCACCGGTGATGATGAAGCCGGAGAGGAGGCTCATTCCAAGGCCAAGCTGCGCCTCCGCCTGCACGTTCAGTCCCGATAGAATCTGCTGGATGAAACCATCACCGTCGCCGCCACCGATGACAACGCGAATGGCTTGGATTTGGCCTTCGAAGCCCAGGTCGAGCTTTCCGCTGGTTGTTTTAGCGAAACACGAAATGCCCAGGCCTTGGACCGACAGGCGCGAGCCACCAGCTGATCCGACGAGAATGATTTCCTGCGCCTTGTCCGGTTTCTCGGCAATTGTGATCGAAGCGCTAAAGTCACCGGCTGCGTTGAGAATGCCCTGCGCATTGAATGGCGGCCGCACTACCACGCCGACTCCCTTGATATCGGCGGAGGATTGGAAGGTGAGTTGTCCGCGGTCGCAGACGTCGAACTGAAAATCCGCTGCGCCCATGATGTAAGGCAGCAGAGCAATACCTTTTCCTCCACCTCCCTGCGCGTCGGCAGGTGAAAAGGTGATTCCGAACTGGCTGTATGTGGCCGGCGTGAAGCCTTTTTGGAAGATGGGAAAACGCAATTCCGTCGAACCCAGCGAGGTGTTGCCCAGCGCTGCCTTTGTGGAATCTGGCTGCGGATACAGACCGCCAGGCAGCCCCCCAGCCTTCATCAGTTCCGCCAAGCGGGTGAGGAGTGTGGTCGCATCGACGCCGGAGTTCCAGTGGTACACGTCGTCGGCGATCTGGCCTGGAGTATTGATCAATTGCGTGAAGCGATCCCAGTTGACTGTGCGGGTGGTTTGGCCGGCAGGCGGGCTAGGCACGTACTCGATCAAGCCGATAAGATGCAGCCCCGCGTGAACCCCGGGCCGAGCGCGGTTCAGGTAGTCAAGCACCAGAAAGTCCGTCAGCCGCCGCGGGAAGTCGGCGAGGTTGGGAGTGGCGCCCGCGTTGGTCTGCAACTCCGTGTGCAGTTGCTCGATGGCATTAACCGTCGCCACTAACTTCGAAAAAATGTTCGCCAGAGCAGATGCAACGTCGGTTTCCGAACTCGCGTTGACGAGTTGCTCCAGGGCCGAGACAAGACCGCTCGCCTGCGTCGTCAAGCCGTTGAACGCGCTGCCGAACGCGCCCGAGGGCAGTTCATATCCCAACTGCCGGAAAAACGCCACTGCCTGATCCGGGGTCTTCACGGCGCGGAACGGAGCAATCGCGAGACCTAGCTCAGTCAGAAGAGATTGGAGCGCATCCGGCATGGCTACACCGGGGTTTGATTGAGAAACCCGGAAATGCTGTTGTTCATGACCTCGATAATGCCGTCAAAATTCCCTGGGGGCGGTGGAATCAAATCGTCAAGCAGGTTCTGCCAGCAAAGCGCGATCTCTCCCGAAAGGTGGATCTCCGGGTGCGCATTCGTGGGATCGATTTTGTTGTTAACAGTGTCCAGTTGAGAGGTGTCGTTCCATTTAATGATGAGACCTTCGGAATACACCAATGGGATTTCGTCGCTTCCCAAGCCTGCAAAGCCAATCTTATCCTGGAGAATGGAGAAAAGCGGCCCCACCGTGTTGCCCCGGCCGTGGCCCAGCCATGGTCCGGTGCCTCCGGTTTTCGGCTCGTTCAACCAACCCTGCATTAGTGAATTGGCATCCGCGTCATTTTGGGGAAGCTGGCCCAGCCGGATCATGGCCATCAGCCGGCACATCAGGCGCGACGTCGTAAGCTCCCCGTCGGGATGGTCGTTCACGCAGGGGATGCGAACCATTGGATCGCCCTTATGATAAGTTGCGGCCAGCCAGATGCCCGTGGAGGAATTGAAAAAATTCGCTTGTTTCAGTGCGGTGTTGATGTAGCCATAGCCAAGAGCCCGGATGCAAATGCCGGCGTCGTCGTCGTCGGACTGAACGATCATCCTAGCAAGGCTATTCTTGAAAGCATCCGCGAAAGCGATGGTCGGAAACGCCGACGGTTTCAGTATCGTCGCCGTCTGAGGCGTCATAAAGAGACCCGCGTTTTTTATCGGGGTATCGGCCGTGGCATTTATCTCGGCTTTAAGAGACGCATTGAAAGCCGTGAGAAACGAACTCCACGTGGCGAAGTTCGTCGCGAAGGCCTTGGCTTCCGCATGAAACTGGCCCGCAGCGAACAGGGCCGCCACTTTCACGAGGCTGGCGGAAAAATGCATTTCATCGTCGAAGACGCCGGCATAATAATTGTCCAGGTTTTGCCCGTTATTTGTAAGCGGCATCAACGAGATGGGAACATGCGTCGACCTGACATTGGGAGGCAGTGTAGTACCAGAGGGCGGAACCAGTTTGGCGGCGGAAGTGATTACCGCCTTATCAAGATACGTTTTTAAAGGAATTAGAGCACCTGCCGTTGTATTGGGAGGTAAGTTGCGCACGGCATTCTGCCCTGCGGCATGCTTTGGCGTGATCGTACTGCACATGGCACGTTTGCTAGCTCGTGATGAGCGGTCCCTGCTGAAAGTGCATCGCAATCCAAAAGGCCCGGGTGCCTGACATTCCGGTAAGAACATCGCTAAAGTTGGTTCCGGCGAAGTAGTGGTCGCGCAGAGCACCAATAATGTGGGCGCACTGCGTGATATTGCTTTTGGGAAAACGAGCCAGATTAAAGCTGTCGATCAGTGTCGATTGGTCTAAAGCGGCGAACTTCTGCCGAAGTTGCTGGTCAGCGTACTGGTTCTGGGCCGCGGGCTGCGGGAGCTCCGTCCAGGGCAGCAGCGGAGCGCCGGTGGGCGGGATCATCGCCAACAGCGGCAGCCGAATATTGCACACGCCAACGCCTTCTGCCGTGCGATTGACGAAGTCATCGGTGGCCGCGCTGTCCAGAGCCTCGGCCAAACCTTCGATCAGCTGTTTGCGGTCCGCGGGGCTGCGCTTGGATGCGCCCTCAAACAGCAGGCTGAACACAAATTGTTGGAAGGCATCGCCCGTTTCGGGCGTGGGGAGGGCGACCGCTTGATAATAAGGATTGTAGTCGTTGACCAACTCCCGCGAGACATCCGGATCGGATGCGCCTGGACCCGGTTGATCTTTCGCGGCGGCGATCAGCGCTTCAAGGCCCGGGTGAAGAGGGACGATCGACTGAGTCAGCGAGAGACTCGCCTGCTCAGCGTTCGCTCCGTCGAGCACCCGTACCGTCGCGCTGAGACTTCCGGTCCCCTGCGGTGAATAAACTGCTTCGCCGACCGGCGTGGACTGCGTGCTGGCAGTTCCTCCGTTCTCGGAAAACGACCAATCGAACGATGCAGCCTGGGCCGCTAGCCCTGCGTCCGTCACGAAAACGACATACGTGTTCTCCCGATTGACGACCAACGGAGAGGTGATGAACGAGACCAGCGCGCAACGGCCATCAGATGCGGCGAAGGCCTCTCCAAGGTCGGAGGCAGCCGAACCGACGGGAATGCGTGTTTCAGTCTTACGAATGGGCATAACTCGCTTGTGGGTTGGTGCGACCGAACCCTGATGGCGACGGATTAGCTTGTTGAACCAAGAGCGATTTCGGAAAAAACAATCCGAGCAGAACCAAGAGCACTGGTGGGGAGTTGTTCCAAGACCACCTAATTTCTGCTGATACCAGCATAGGCTACATCCCACTTCGATTGATCGTGCTGTTTTTTCCGGGCGCTGGGCGTGTGTTGTTCTCGCACACCGCGATCAAGCTGTTGATCTTGTACAACAGGTCACCGCGGTAGCAGTTCGCCACGATCAGGAGGAACTGAACTCTCCCTGCGCTGCCGGGTTGCGGTTGCACACCTTTGTCACCGCTGTTTGCGTCGACAGTGGATATCGATCTGATCAGAGATATCGACTGCGAGGGTTCTTGGCGATCGATTGGTTTAATGTTTAGCATAATTTGGGAACTGGTTTTTGAATGGACTGCGATCCAGTTCCGCGCGGAACCGAGAACCATCATTACTGCAAGACGTCTTCCAATAAGCGACTCACTCGGCTGGCTCGGAGTTCCAGTTGGACCTGGAGATCACGGTAAGCGGCGATTCCAGCGAAGATCCAGCGCCCTCGGGCATTTTCAGCTCGGCCGAAGATGCGTTGAAACGTCGGATGACGTAATCGAGAGGCTTTTTAGATTGTCCCGTTCTCTGGCGTCAAGAAAAAAATTCGAATTAATCCTACCGGACCTGCCTCGCGCGCCCGCTGCGCGCAGGAGTTTAATCTGGTTACGTTGTACAAGAATTTGTGCAAGAATGAGCCCATTTTTCCTCGCGCTCCGACAAACAGAAGAAATTTGCAAATTCGCGCGATTTACCCAGGCAAACTCCACGACTTTTGATAAGCAGAGCAAAGCGTCGAAATTGCAAAAACCGCAATTTTAAGTCCTTAACGTCTGTACCATGCTGACATGAAGTCACAGCATTCCTCTGCTAACGCACAAAAGACCATTCCGCCTGAGTACATTCCACCAATGTCGTTGCACCGCTTTTGCGAAGTTACAGGTTTATCCAAAATATCGGCGTGGCGCTACGAAAAGCGCGGATGGCTGCGGACACATTTAATCACAAACAGACGATACATTTTGGCCGTGGACGTAGCTGAATTTAACAGGAGGTTAGCCTCAGATGAATTTGCCGGAAGCGTTTCAAATTTGGCCGACGCACGCTCAAAGAAAGAAACGCAAAGAAAACTGCGGAAGAGTCAGAGCATTCCTGGCCGCCCGTGATGGCTCTTTTCGGCACTTGGCGTGGCCTCGGATTCGCTAGTGCTGCCGTGGGTGGGTCTTTCTTCGTTCATAACATTTTTGGCCGGTTTGTAACGACTCTTGCTGACGGGCGTTCCCACCATTGCGACATTTTGGTAGCGTATTCGGTAGCACCGGGCTAATCACCCAGCGATGATCGTAGTTAAGAGTCACTTGCTCTGCCAATTGAGCTAACGGTGCATTTACGAGGGAAAAGTGCCTGTTTTTACACTGTCTCGGAAGGCCATTGTACCACCCAATTGTACCACTCAGCAAATTTGCCAGCGATAATAGCCGCAGGATGCAGAGTCGGCAATCCGGCTGACAATCAAACTGTGCTCGGGGTTCCCGATACTCGCTCCGGCGATGGAGCAAAACTGTTCGCACTCCCTGCGAATGTGGCTTGGACGACCGATGTTGAACGGAAAAGAGCCACTTTGGGAGAGCACCAGCATTCAGAATTTGCTTCGGTATTGCCCT
>WNGF01004748.1_pt1 | contig 30379 bp, 24 predicted proteins | sample 5400641 | NCBI WGS metagenome assembly WNGF01 (sample SAMN13153371, study PRJNA577476) | soil metagenome | isolation source: 80 cm soil or saprolite under grassland replicate 2 | place: USA:California | collected 2016-06-15 | reverse complement strand
CAATGTCATCGGCACATAAGCTCAGCCAGAAACTCCGGCAATGCCAGAGCCGGCAGCGCAGGCAGCCACATACCAGAACCCTAATCGATTGCCGCGAGCCTGTCGTCACCGCGAGCACACGTCCGGGTGAACGCCGCCCGCCATCGGCGATTGACAGCCGAAGGGACGCCACCGCACACTAGCCGCCGGAATGCATTACGTGCGATACGTGCACTCGCAACTGCCCGCTGGGAATGATATGTGGAACCATGCCGGGCTAACGGCTGAAAGTGCCTCATGACTGTGCCCGGTTGGCTAACACGTTCAACTGCGAGCGCGACTCAGTCGAACGGCGCCGCCCCGGTCCTTCTTGACACATTCGTCTGCCGTGTTCCGTCATACCGTTACTCTCGTTGTCTGTGGGTGTCGGGAGAGGAGCATCACATGGCACGTATCCCAGGAGTGCCCGCTCGCCAGGCCGGGCCGTACGTGAAGCTGGCGTACTACTTCACGCGCCGCAGTCTCCGGCGGCTCACCGGACGCGCGCCCGAGCGCATGCTCGAGCCGCTCGAAATGTACGCGTACGTGCCCGGGCTGCTGCGCGGCTACGCCGGGCTCGAGCAGGCCACGGCGAAGCTGCATCGCATCGACAAGCGCCTCCGGGCCCTGGCTGAGCTGAAGGCAGCCACTGTTGTTCAGTGTGAATACTGCATCGACATGGGATCGCAGGTGTCACGTCAGTGGGGCCTCAGCGACGAAGAACTGCTGGCCCTGCCCTCCTACCGGACCAGCGCGCTCTTCTCCGAGCTGGACAAGCTTGTCCTCGACTACGCGGTCGGCATGAGCCGTACCCCGGTCGAGGTGCCCGATGAGCTGTTCGCCAGGTTACGCGCCCACTTCGACGAAGCTCAGCTCGTCGAGCTCACTCACGTGATCGCGCTGGAGAACCTGCGTGGCCGCTTCAACCTGGCGTTCGGCATCGGCGCGGCGGGCTTCAGCGAGGGCATGGTCTGTGCGGTACCTGTCACGGTCACCGCCGATGAGACAAGACCCGGGTGAGTCCACGCGTTGGCTACGCAGTCCCATGGGCGGACGTGCCCGAGGCTCAGGCGCCGAGAATGGCCAGGTCGAGCTGGCTTCGCCACGATTACCTCCCGGGGCGGCGGGACAAGGATGTGGTCAGCTGGCCACCAATCGGCCGGGCGCTCGGTGAAGAGGGCGAAGGCGTCTTCGGCGATGCCGTCACCATGACGGACTTGACTACGGGCGGCACGGTCGATGTCGCACGATCGGCGGGCTTGTGGGTCATCGAAGGAACTCCTTTGTCAGACCTTCTCCTGCAGAATGGAGTCCACGAAGTCGATGAACTCGCGAGGGGTCTGCTGATTGCCAACCTCGTCCTCGGGTAGCTGCACGCCGAAGCCGCGCTCGATGCGGCTTGCGGTCTCCAGGATGGCGAGCGAGTCGTAGCCGAGCTCACCGAATTCCGTGTCCAGGATGTCACCGTCGAGGTCAACGGACTCGTCCTCGCCCGCGGCCGCCCGCAGGGCCTGCTTCAGGTCGTCAAGAGTGAACCGTGCCATGTCGTTCCTCCATCTAACTGACCGATCCGGTGTACGCCTTGGCATGGCGCATCGTCGTCATGCTGTTGGCAGTGAGAACATCACGGACGGCGGACTTCGTGGCCGCAATCGTGGCCTTCGCGCCTAGGGTCTCCTGCACGGCTTCGGGGTTGAGCAGCACGGTGTGCCGGGCGGTCAGCTCGATGCCGTCAGCTTTCTCGCGGAAGAGCCACTCGCCAAGGTGCGCGGCCAGAACAGGCGGCGTCTTCGAATCACTGTCAACCCGCTCGGCGTGAATCGTCGGTGTGAAGAAGACAGGCCAGACGGTCACGTCCGCGACGATCCCGTAGGATCTCGGCCTCCGGTGCCGCCGAGATCGCAATCGAATGCCTCGTCTGTATCGGTGCCTGTCCTGATTCCACACTGCTCGCCCTTCGTGATCAGAAGTTGCCGAGGCCGCCGCAGACATTGATCGCCTGCGCGGTCACGGGAGCAGCGCAATCAGTGACCAGGTAGCCGACCATCGACGCCACCTCATCGGGCGTGCTGTAGCGGCCGAGCGGGATTTTCGCCTCGAACCTGCTGAGCACGTCCGCTTCTGAGACTCCCCAGTGAGCCGCGTAGCCCTGCCGGACCCGCTGGGCCAGCGGCGTTTCTACGTATCCCGGGCAGACCGCGTTGACCGTGATCCCCGTCTTCGCCAGCTCGAGCCCCAAAGCCTTGGTGAACCCGACGACACCGTGCTTGGACGCCGAGTACGGCGCGCCGAGCACGACGCCCTGCTTTCCCGCGGTGGACGCGATGTTGACGATGCGGCCCCATCCCATATCGCGCATTCCCCCACGCGCGAGTACTTCCCGGGTAACACGGAAGACGCTGTTGAGGTTGGTCTCGATAACGTCGTACCAAACGCTGTCATCGATATCCGCGGTCACGCCCCCGCCACTGCGGCCTGTGTTGTTCACGAGGATGCTGACCGGCCCGAACGTGTCTACCGCGGCGGCTACGAGCGCCCGCACGTCATCGGCTGACCGCACGTCGCAGGGCGTCCCGGCGACATCCAGGCCTTCGTTCTGCATGTCCTTCACGACCGCCGCTACGCTGTCCGCGTTCCTGGCGCAGATGTACACGGCACATCCCTGACCAGCCAGCAGCCCAGCCACGGCGAAGCCTATCCCGCTCGTTGCCCCGGTAACGATAGCGACCTTCCGATCCCCGTTCCGCATGGAGTCCTCCTGAGTCACTTGGTCGGCACCACGCTGCACGACACCCGTCCAGGCGTGCTCAAGAGATGGTAGAGGCAGCAGGTCGCATATCGATGGGCGTCATGGTTCCCTCAGGTGCTCATGCCCGTCTTCCTGGGCGGAAAGTTCGCCGCCCAGGAACCTGGCAAACGCGGACGGCGTGGGATTGTCGGTTGTCACGCTCGCGCGCAACCGCAGCCCAGTCGAATTGCTCAGCCGGTTGCGCAGCTCAAGGCCGGTCAGGGAATCAACACCTAGCTCCCGGAATGTCCTGTCGGGGGCCAGCGTCCCTTCGGCCTGCCCAAGCACGGTTGCGGCCTCGGAACAGACGAGCTTTAGCAGGATGTCGTCACGCTCTGCCGCCGTCATGCGCGCGAGGCGCTCGGCTAGCGACCGGCTATCGCTGCGCTGCCCGGTGTGCGCGTCGCCGCCCCGCCCGCTCATATGACGGGCTTTCCGCCCGGGCCTGGCGCGTCCGGCGGTCGTCGGCGTGGCTAGCCCGCGAAGCAGCAGCGGCACTTCGTCCTGCGCCGCTAGTCCCGCGCCATCCAGGCATACCGGAACAAGCACCGGCTCCTCCGCACCGAGCGCCGCGTCGAACAGGCGAAGCGCGTCCCTGGTCGACAGCGGAGCAATGCCACTGCGCCGCAGCCGGGCCAGATCGGTTTCCGCCATGTGGCCAGTCATGCCGCTGCGCTGTTCCCAGACTCCCCAGTCAAGCGACGTGGCAGGAAGCCCGCGGGCCCGGCGGTGCTGCGCCAGCGCGTCAAGTACGGTGTTCGCGGCAGCATAGTTGGCCTGACCGGGCTCGCCGAGCACGCCGACCACTGATGAGAACAACACGAAAGCCGCTATATCCAGGTGCTGGGTGAGCTCATGGAGATACCATGCGCCGTCGGACTTCGGACGCAGCACGCTCGCAAGGCGTTCCGGGGTGAGTGACGGCATGATCGCGTCATCAAGCGTCCCGGCGGCGTGGACGATCGCTGTAAGCGGGTGATCGCCCGGAACCTGGGCGATCACCCGCTGCAGTGAGCCCCGGTCGGCCACGTCACATGCCACTAGGTCCACCTGGGCGCCCAGCGCCCCGAGCTCAACTGCAAGTTCCGCGGCACCGTCAGCGCCTGCTCCCCGTCGGCTGGCCAGGATTAGATGCCGGATGCCGTGCGCGGTGACGAAGTGCCGTGCGAGCAGTCCGCCCAGCGTTCCGGTGCCCCCTGTAATGAAAACTGTTCCTCTCGGGTCGAGCGGCCTGGGCACGGTGAGCACGATCTTGCCGACGTGGCGTGCCCGGCTCATCACAGCGAAGGCATCGCGTGCACGGCGTACGTCGTAGGTGGTTATGGGGGGATGCCGCAAAGCACCGCGATCGAATAGCTCAAGCACGCGTGCCAGCGTCCGCCCAGCGTCAGCTGCTATCACTTCACGGAGGTTGTACAGGTGGTACGACACGCCACGGTGGTCGGCTGCGACCTGCGCATGGTCACGAATGTCGGTCATGCCCATTTCCACAAAGCGCCCTCCGGGCGCCAGCAGCCCCAGCGAAGCATTGGTGAATTCCCCGGCCAGCGCGTTTACCACCACGTCGGCGCCACGGCCGTTCGTCGCCACGCGGAATTGCCCAGCGAACTCCAATGACCGGGAGGAGGCAATGTGATCGTCGTCCAGACCCATCGCCCGCAGCACGTCCCACTTTCCGGGGCTCGCGGTGGCAAAAACCTCCGCACCGAGGTACTGGGCCAGATGCAGTGCCGCGAGCCCGACACCGCCGGTGGCCGCGTGCACGACGACGGTCTCCCCGGCCCGCACGCCAGCGATCTCCGCAAGGCACTGGTAAGCCGTGATAAACACTACGGGAACCGATGCGGCCTCCGTGAACGACCAGCCGTCAGGAATCCGAACGAGTGCCTGATGATCAGCGACGGCAACCGGGCCGAATGCCCCGTCGAACAGGCCCATCACCCGGTCGCCGGGCGCCACTCCCGACACTGCCGGACCGACCTCGGTGACGACTCCGGCGCCCTCGATGCCGATGGGCTGCTCGGTAGGCAGCAAGCCGAGGGCCACTGTGACATCCCGGAAGTTGAGGCCCGCGGCACGGACCGAAATCCGGACCTGACCCGCGCTCAGGGGTGCCATGACCTGAGGACAAGGCAGCAGGGCCAGGTCCTCCAGCGTGCCCGCCCCGCCCGTGCCCAGGCTCCACGCCGGGGCACCCGCCGGTGGGTGGAGGCCGTCGCGGACGGCACGGTTCCGCAGCCGGGGCACGAGGACATTGCCATCGCGCAGCACGAGCTGGGGTTCGCCGGAGCCAGCCGCCACGGGCAGCACGCGCAACGAGGCGATGTCATCCGGCGCCACGTCGGCTAGGACGAACCTGCCGGGATTCTCCGACTGCGCGGACCGCACCAGGCCCCAGGCCGGAGCCTGGGTCACAGCCTTGACGTCCTCGCTCGGGGCGACGGCGCAGTGAGTAACCACTACCAGGCGGGAGGGACCGAAGCGCTCATCGGCAAGCCACGACTGGACCAACCCAAGCGTACGGCGGGCGGTCTGGTGGATGGCATCGGGGACCCCATCGCCGTGGTTCAGCGGTGCCTGGCACGCCGCGAACACGAGATCTGGCGTCTCGGCGCCGCCATCGAGAGCCCGGCCGAGCGAGTCAAGGTCGGCGAAGCGCGGGCCTGGCAGCGCGCTGCCAGGATCGCTGGGTCCTATGACCGCGCAGCGAGGTCGCGGGGAACCGTCGAAATCCCCGGCTCCGGCCCACTCCAGCCGCAGCAGTGAGCTGCCTGGTCCGGCGAGCGCGTCTCGCGTCACGGGCCGGAACGTGAGGCCGCCGACAGATGCCACGAGCTCGCCGTTTGCCTCCGTCGCGATCATGGACACACTGTCCGCACCATCGGGAGATAGCCGGACACGCAGCCGCTGCGCGCCTGCCGCGTGCACGGTCACAGCAGTCCAGGCGAACGGCAGCGGGATACCGCCGCCGCCGAAGGTCCGTAGGTGGAGCAGCGCGTGCAGCGCGCTGTCAAGGAGCACGGGGTGCAGCGTGAACGATTCCGCCTCCGCCTCCGGCTCCTGCGCGGGCAGGGCGACCTCAACGAACACCTCACCGCCCCGCCGCCAGGCGGCCTGCAATCCCTGGAAGCTGGGGGCATAACCATAGCCTCGCGCCGCGAGGCCAGGATAGGTCGCGCTGAGGTCGACCGGGACCGCCCCCGGCGGCGGCCATGCGGACTCCGGCACCGCCGCGCGGGACATGCCCTCGGTGTCCCCGGTCCCGAGGGCACCAGACGCGTGCCGAACCCACGGCTGGCCTGTCGGCTGCTCGGGTCGTGAGTAGATCGCGAGTGATCGGCTGCCCGAATTGTCCGGGTGCTCGAGCATTACCCGCAGCTGCACGAAGCCGCGCTCCGGAAGAACAAAGGGGGCCTGCATGGTGAGCTCCTCTACCTGTCTGCAGCCTGCCTGTTCGCCGACGTGCACGGTCAGGTCCAGCAGAGTTGTCGCCGACATGACCGCCGTACCTGATACGCGGTGACCGGCGAGCCACGGATGCGTCGCGAGCGACAGGCGGCCCGTGAACAGGAGGCCCGCGCTGTCCGGCATCTCTGTCATGGCACCCAGCAGAGGATGAGCGGCGGCCTCCAGCCCTGCCATGGCCACCGGTCTGTTGTCAGGCTTGCTGTCAGCAGGTGTGTGAAGCCAGAACCGCTGATGCTGGAACGGGTACGTCGGAAGCGGCACGCGACGACCGCGCGGGAAGATGGCTTCCCACCGCACCTGGGCGCCCGCGACGTAGGCTTGTGCCACCGAGGTGATGAACTGATCACGGTCGCTGCGGTCCCGGCGCAGTGTGCCGACGACAGCCGCCGTCCGCTCCGCGTCCTCAGCGGTCTGGGTGATCGGGACGGAAAGGATCGGGTGCGGGCCGACCTCGATGAGCGTCTGGTGCCCCTCGCGCAGCAGGGCCCGCGTAGCGGCCTCGAACTGCACTGTGCTGCGGAGATTCTGGTACCAGTACTCGGCGCCGAGGCGCGCGGTATCCATCGGCTCGCCGGTGATCGTGGAGAAGAAAGGAATGTCCGACGTTCGCGGCGTGACGCCGACGAGCGTCTCGATCAGCGTATCCCGCAGGGCTTCGACGTGGGGGGAGTGTGAGGCGTAGTCAACGTCGATCTCACGTGCACTGATCTCCTGCGCGAGGCAGTCGGCCACGAAGTCACGCACTGCGCCCGGCGTGCCGGCGACGGTACTCGAATGCGCGCCGTTGATGGCTGCTATCTCGATCAGGCCGCCATTCCCGCGTGCCAGCCGTTGCCGGACTTCTCCCACGGGCAGCGGAATCGACGCCATCGTGCCGGTTCCCGCCAGTTTGCCGAGCGCGCGACTGCGGAGCGCGACGACCTTCGCGGCGTCGTCCAGGGACAGGGCTCCCGCCACGCAGGCCGCGGCGATCTCACCCTGTGAGTGGCCGACGACGGCGCGGGGTTCCACGCCGGCGTACTGCCATGCCGCTGCGAGCGAGACCATGATCGAGAACAGGACCGGCTGCACGACATCAACCCGGCCGAGCGTCGGCGCGCCCGGCTCCCCGCGCAGAACCGCCAAGAGTGACCAGTCAGTGAAGGGCGCGAGCGCATCGGCGCATTCGGCACGCTGCTTGGGGTGCGCGGAGATGAATGCGTGAAGGCTTTCGGCTTGCGCGCGCAGTGCGTTGGCGGACTCGGCAGACAGGACCCACGGGATGATGCCGTCACTCAAGGCGTCCGAAGCCGCGGGAAGCGCTTGCGCCACTTCGCCGGGCGCCTGTTCCAGGACGTCGGGTACCTGCTCGAGGATGACGTGGGCGTTGGTCCCGCTGATGCCGAAGGAGGAGACCGCCGCGCGGCGCGGCCGATCCCTGCCCAGCTGCGGCCACGGCCTGGGCTCGGTCAGCAGCGATACCTGCCCGGCCGACCAGTCCACATGGGGTGAGGGCTCGTCGACGTGCAGTGTCCGGGGCAGCGTGCCGCTGCGCATGGCCGCCACCATCTTGATGCCGCCGCCGATCCCGGCGGCGGCCTGGGTGTGGCCGATGTTGGACTTCAGCGAACCCACCAGCAGCGGCTGTCCCTGCGGCCGGCCCTGACCGTAGGTAGCGATGAGCGCTGCCGCTTCTATGGGGTCGCCGAGCGCGGTGCCCGTGCCGTGTGCCTCGACGGCGTCGATGTCACAGACCCCGAGCCCGGCGTTGGCGAGTGCCTGGCGGATGACGCGTTCCTGGGACTTCCCGTTCGGTGCGGTAAGCCCGTTACTCGCGCCGTCCTGATTCGTCGCACTCCCCCGGATCAGCGCCAGCACAGGATGCCCTAGACGCTGCGCGTCAGCCAGGCGCTCAAGCACCACGACGCCTGCGCCTTCAGCCCACGCGGTCCCGTCGGCGGCTGCCGCGAAGGGCTTGCAGCGGCCATCCGGTGCGAGCCCTCGCTGCATGCTGAAGGCCACGAACATGCCCGGAGAGGCCATCACGGTGACGCCGCAGGCCAGGGCAAGCCGACAGTCACCCTCCCGGAGCGCCTGCCCGGCGAGGTGCAGAGCCACTAGCGACGACGAGCACGCGGTGTCGATGGTCACCGCAGGTCCACGCAGGCCAAAGGCATACGCGATCCGGCCGGAGATAACGCTCGGTGTGCTCCCGGTCAGGAGGTGCCCCTCAAAGCCATCGCATGCTTCATGCAGCCGGGGTCCATAGTCCTGCGATGTAGCACCGACGAATACCCCGACCTGCTCTCCGCGCAGGCTGTCTGGAGCCAGCCCCGCGCGCTCAAGCGCCTCCCAGCACGTCTCGAGCAGGATGCGCTGTTGCGGGTCCATGGCGGTAGCCTCGCGCGGGCTGATGCCGAAGAAGGCCGCGTCGAACTCGTCTGCGTCGTGCAGGAATCCCCCAAGGCGGGTGTACGTGCGCCCGGCGCGCCCGGGTTCCGGGTCGTACAAGCCATCAAGGTTCCAGCCGCGGTTGACCGGGAACTCCGAGATGGCGTCCTTGCCTTCCTCGACAAGCGCCCACAGGTCCTCTGGGCTCCGGACGCCGCCCGGGTAGCGGCAGTTCATCGCGATAATCGCTATCGCCTCGTTACGGTCGACCGTCACGAGGCCCAGCTGCGCCGTCGGCCCGGCGCTCGTCTCGCTGGCTGGCGGTTCTTCGGCCGACGTCTGGGCCTGGCGCTCCTTGTCCAGTGCCGGGCCAAGATGCTCAATAAGCGCGATGGGGGTCGGGCAGCTGTAAACAAGGGAAGGTTGCAGATCCTGCCCTACCGCCTCGCTCAGGCGCGCAGCGAGTTCGACGGTCATGCCGGAGTCAAAACCGAGATCCTTGAACGGGCGGGTGAAGTCGATTCTTCCAGGCTCATCGTGCCCGAGCACGGCCCTGACGGTCTCCGTCACGAGCGCGTGCAGATCACCGACGGGCGGCACCGGCATCACGTCGCCGGGCTGGGGGGTATCCGCCGACTGCGACACCGTCCCGGCGGGGCCATGGTCGGCGTGCTGACCGGATCGCAGCCAGTACCGCCGCCGCTGAAACGGGTACGTCGGCAGGTCCACGCGCTTCGCCTGCGAGCCAAATAGCGGGCGCCAGCGGACTTGGGCTCCGCGCACATGCAGGCCAGCGACGGCGGTGCTTACCGCCTCGACTTCATCCTGTCCGTGCATGCTTGCCGGGAAAGCCATGCCTTTCCCGGCCATGGCGGCCTTCCCCATAGTGGTGAGGCCGTTGCCAGGCCCGGTTTCGAGGCACAGCCGCGCGCCGCGGGCTCGCAGTACTGCGACGGCACTGGCGAACCGCACCGGCCTGCGCGCGTGCTCCACCCAGTAGCCGGGCCGACACAGCTCGGCTGACGTGGCCAGCTGCCCGGTAACGGTAGAGATGAACTCCATGCCGTGCGACGGATATCACGATCGAGGCCGGGCCGTTAACAGCAGCGATGGCGATCTGCTGCTCGTTTCCGGTCAGCAGCGGAGCCACCTCATCCGCGGACGCCTGTACCGCGATCATCGCTCCGCCCGGCGGCAGCGCCTGCATCAGCTGGCCCCGCATCGCGACGAGCTTTGCCGCGTCCGCGAGGCTGAGCACCCCGGCGGCATGGGCGGCCGCGAACTCGCCGACAGAGTGGCCCGCGACGAGATCCGGGCGCAGTCCGAGGGATTCCATCAGGCGATAGAGCGCAATCTCGATCGCGAACAGAGCAGGCTGCGTATACCGAGTCTGGTCAAGCAGGCCGGCCGTGGTCGTGCCCGCGCCTGCCCATACGATCTCGCGGAGGGGGCGTTCCAGGTACCTGTCGAGTTCGGCGCACGCCGCGTCGAACGCCTCCGCGAAGGCGGGGAACGCGCTGTGGAGATGCCTTCCCATGCCGACGCGCTGGAAGCCCTGGCCTGGAAAGAGGAAAGCCAGCCGCCCCGCCGAGACGGTGCCGCGCAGCACATTCGCCGCACGTTTGCCTTCGGCGACAGCGCGCAGCCCGGCCAATAGCGCGGGCCTGTCGGCGGCTACGACAGCGGCCCGGTGCTCAAAGGCAGTCCTGGTAGTTGCCAGGGAGAACCCAGAGTCGCTGAGGTCAAGATCAGCTTCGCCATCGGCATATTCCAGCAGCTGTGTCGCCTGGGCGCGAAGAGCCCCGCCCGTTCTGCCGGAGATGACCCACGGCAGTGGCGCCAGGGCGGCGGGTCGAGGGGGGTCGACGCAATCTGCGGCGGGCAGGCCGGCGAGCACGACATGGCAATTGGTGCCGCCCATGCCGAAGGAGGACACGCCCGCGAGCGCTGGCATGGCACTGGCGGGCCATGGCCGGAGGTCTTGCTGCACCCGGATGCGGAGCTCGCCCAGCGGAATGCGCGGATTCGGGGCCTGGAAGTGCAAGCTGGGGGGAATTTCCCGATGGGCGATGCTCAGAGCTGTCTTGATCAAGCCTGCGATACCGGCGGCACCCTCCAGATGTCCGATGTTCGTCTTCACCGAGCCGACCAGCAGAGGAACTTCGGGCGGGCGGCCAACGCCGCAGACAGCCCCGAGTGCAGCCGCCTCGGCGGGGTCACCCACCTTGGTCCCGGTGCCGTGCAACTCGACGTACTCGACTGTGGAGGGCTGAACTCCGGCCTGCTGATAAGCAGCCCGGAGGACGTCGAGCTGCGCGAGCTCGCCTGGCGCAGCCAGGCTGCCGGGCGTGTCGCCGTCGTTATTGACGGCGCTGCCGCGTATGACGCAGTAGACGCGGTCACCATCGGCCAGTGCCCGGGCCAACGGCTTCAGCACGACCGCACCGGCGCCCTCCCCTCGCACGAAGCCCCCGGCGCGCTCGTCGAATGCCGCGCAGATCCCGTCGGGCGACAGAACGCCGAGCCTGATCGCCTGCATCGTGCTATGCGCTGCGATGTGGAGGTGAACGCCACCCGCCACGGCGATGGTGCACTCCTGACGCTGCAAGCTCGCGCATGCCAGGTGGACGGCAACCAGCGAAGACGACTGGCCCGTGTCCACGGTAAGGCTCGGCCCGCGCAGCCCGAGGGTGTAGGAGACCCGGTTGGCGATAAAGCTCCGCTGCAGCCCTGTCATGGTGTGCCGCGTAATCGATTCCAGCCCCCGCTGGTGTACGAGGGTCGCGTAGTCGTCTGCGATCGCGCCGACGAAAACGCCGGTCTGGCTGCCTCGGAACGAATCCGGCGCGGTTCGCGCGTCCTCAAACACCTCCCAGATCAGCTCCAGCATGAGGCGTTGCTGCGGATCCATGGCATCGGCCTCGCGTGGTGATACGCCGAAGAAATCAGCGTCGAACGCGTCGATCCGGTCGAGGAATCCGGCCCGGTACGGCATTGCCGAGCCGTCAGGCCGCGACGCCAGGTCATAAAGGCAGTTGTCGGCTCGCCGGTGTGGCGGCGCATCGGTGACCGCATCAGCCCCAGTGCGTAGCAGCCGCCAGAAGGCGGCCGGGCTCGGTGCCATCGGGAAGCGGCAGGCCAAGCCGATGATTGCTATCGCGCTACCGTCGGCAGCGGCGACGGAGCCACCTAGTGCATCACCCATCTGCGAGTCTTCCCAATCAGCGGTCGGAGGGTGGGCTGCTGAGATGGTTCAACGGTGCAGGCAGTAGCTGGAGGCCGACTCGAAGGCCGTTCGGGAACCGTTCAGCCTGCGGCAGGCGACACCGCAGCGATGCCGCCTGCCGCGCCGATGCCGTAACCTTCCGCCTGGATTCTCTCCGCTGTGCTGCGCACAGCGCGACGGTCATCGTCCGGGTCTCCGGCTCGTACCGGTAGCATTGCCGTGACCGCGCTACGGCCCGCGGTAACAGCGGGGTGCCGACGCGCCAGCGCGCTCAGCCCTTGCCCGGGTCCCGCCTCGACCATGAGGAAGTCGCCGTGGCCCAGCAGGCGGTCCAGCGTCGGGCCGAACAGCACGGCCTGGGCGGGCTGGTCTGCCCAGAACCTGGGGTCGCACGCCCGTTCGACCGGCAGGACGTCGCCGAGGTAGGCCGAGTAAAGCCTTCGGCGCGGCGCCCGTAGCGGCGTCGCGTCCCAGCCGCCGACGGACCTGGCCACAGCGTCGGCAACCACCGAGCTGTGGAAGGCCTGCCGGGCCCTCGCTCGCCTGCAGGTGACACCGTCTGCCCGTAGCCGCCGCTGCGCGGCGGCGAGCTGCTCCGTCGGCCCTGCCAGGAGGACTTGCCGCGGACCGTTGATAGCCGCGATCGCGACCTCGCCGGACACATATGCGGCGACCTGTCCAGGAGATGCCGCGACTGCCAGCATTCCGCCGGGCGGAGTGTCGGCGAAAATCCGCATCCGGTCTCGCATCAGCCGCATCGCGTCATCGAACTCGAAAACGCCCGCCAGGGTCGCTGCCACGATTTCACCGACGCTGTGGCCAAGTAGCGCCGCTGGCTCGATTCCCCAGCTCTCCACAAGCCTGCCGAGTGCGCAGCCCACCGCGTACAGCAATGGCTGCGCGCGCGTGGCATCATCAAGCTTCTCCTGCCGGCCAGGGAGCAGCCAGTCCGCGCGGATCTGCGCGCCGTCGCTGCCCAGCAGACGGAACGCGGTGTCCATCACGTCAGTGAAGACATCGGAATACCCGTAGAGCCCGGCCGCCATCCTCGGTTGCTGGGCGCCTTGTCCTGGAAAGAGAAGGGCGAGCGGGCGCCGACCCGCTCCATCATGCGCCGACGGGGATAGCCCTGCGGCGGGCTGCGGTGTGATCGGCACGGAGACAGTCCAGCAGGGCCCGCTCTACAGCCGGTTGAATCGGGCTCGATGAGCAAGCTGACCCGTCGCAGGCTGCTGGTTGATCCACGGGGGCTGGCTCCACCGCGCCCTGAGCGAGACACGAGCGGGCGACGGCACTGTTGAGCGGAGCCCGAGATGGAGGAGATACCTCATGACTGCAGCAGCGTCGCAGACACCAGACGCTGCTGCCGCTGATTTCCTCGCGTGCCGTGGCTGCCGGACACTAGGTTTACGCGAAGCGCTTCGTTCGTGAGCTGTGCGTGTGCCCGGAGTGCGGTTACCACGGCCGACTCACCGCATCGCAGCGGCTCGATCAACTTCTCGACGGTGGCTCCGCCGTGGCACCGCCGTCGCGCGCATGGACCCGGGCGCTATCCGAGTTCGACGTCGCAGGCCGCGACGTGCGGACCACGACCCCTCTGCTGCGCAGCGTCCTAGGCAACCAGAAGTTCCGGCCAGGTGCGCACACAACGTCACTGATCGAGCAGATGTCACACATACAGGGGCCGGCTTCATGAAGTTCGAGAATCTCTACATTGCCGGGTGCGGTACCTGGCTCCCCGAGCCATTGACCGTAGATGCGGCCGAGCGGGCTGGATTGTGCGACCGGAGAATCATCTGGCGCACCGAAATCGCATCAGTCTGCGTCGCCAGGAAGGAATCGGCACCGGAGATGGCCGCTCTGGCGGCGGGGCCTGCCCTGCGTCAAGCTGGATGCGGGCCAAACGAAATCGACCTTGTGCTGCACGCGGCCACCTATTACCAAGGCCACGACCTGTGGCCCCCCGCTTCGTATGTCCAGCGTACCGTGCTCGGCAACCGCTGCCCGGCGATGGAGATCCGGCAGATGTCCAACGGCGGCATGGCTGCCCTGGAACTCGCCGCCTCATACCTCGTCGCCGACCGAGCGCGGAGGCATGCCCTGATAACGACCGGCGACCGGTTCTGCCTGCCCGGGTACGACCGGTGGCGCAGTGATCCGGGAACCATCTGCGGAGACGGCGGAACCGCCGCCGTGCTGTCAAAAGGGGGCGGGTTCGCGAGACTGTGCAGCCTGGTAACCGTCTCCGACTCTTTCCTGGAGAAAATGAGCCGGGGCCGGGATCCGTTCGGTGCGGCTCCCTTCAGCGTGCGGAAGCCAATAGACCTCGCCGATCAGCGGGAGGACTTCGTCGCCGAAATGGGCCTGGATATCATAATGGAGCACATCGATGCCGGGCAGCGCGAGGCCGTGGACAAGGCGCTCTCGGAAGGCGACGCAAAGCTCTCCGACATTGACTGGTTCGTGCTGCCCAGCCTTGGCCGTAGCAGAATCAAGGCTCATTTCCTCGATCCGTTCGGCATCGACCCGGAACGGACCACATGGTCATGGGCACGGCATGTGGGTCACCTCGGCGCCGGTGACCAGATCGCCGGGCTCAGCCATCTCGGCGGCGCGGGCTGCCTGGCCCAAGGACAGAGATGCCTCCTCGTCGGCGCGGGCGTCGGGTTCAGTTGGTCAGCGGCAGTCATCGAGGTACTCGGATGGCCACGACAGCGGTAATCCCGGGGGCCTATCCAGTTACATATCATTTCAATTTTTCAGCTAACGTGAATTTCCGTTAAAACGTGAACTCACGCGCCACGACGGCCGAGTTGAAGCCGCCCCGGCCGCGGCTGAGGACGAGAGCGGCACGGACAGGCGTGCTCCTTGGCTCGCCGCGTACAAGATCGATGCGATACTTCCGCGGCACGTCATGCACGTTCGCGGTGGGAGGGATTACATTGTGTAAAATAGATAGAAGCGCAGCCGCCAGGTCCAGTGAGCCGCCGCCCGCGTAAAGGCGGCCTGTCATCGTCTTCGGCGCGGTCACCGGTACGGCGTCCGGTCCGAATATCCCCGCGATCACCCCCGCCTCCGTCTCGTCAAGCTCAGGTAGCCCGGCCGCGTCGGCGAACACGACGTCGATGTCCGCAGCGCTCATGCGCGCGTCCGCGAGCGCGAGCGCGGCGGCGCGGCCGAGGCCGACCGCGCGGCCTTCCCGACGGGAGTCGAAGGTCGCGGCGTATCCGGCGATCTCGCCGTACGGACGGGCCACCGCGCGCTCTGCTGCCGACTCGGCCGTCTCCAGCACGAGCATGGCCCCGCCCTCACCGGGAACGTGCCCGCACGCGCCTTCGTCAAAGGGCAGGTACGCGCGCTTCGGGTCATCACGTTCGCTCAGCGATCCCGCTACCAGATGAGCAACCCAGGCCCACGGGCAGAGCGAACTGTCGATGCCGCCGGTAACCGCCAGTCGGCTTCCCTTGCGGAGCTGCCGCCGCGCGTGACCGACGGCGTCCAGCCCGCTGGCCTGCTCGGTAACAATGACGGCTCCAGGGCCTCGCATGCCGTTGCGGATCGAAATCTGGCCGGTGTTCACCGCATAGAACCACGCAAACGACTGATACGTGCTTACATGGTCCGGCCCCTGCTGCCACAGCTTCTGCATTTCGCGCTGGCCGAACTCGTAGCCGCCAGCGGTAGCGCCGGTAACGACGGCCATCTCGTATTCCGGGAACTCTCCAGGCCGCACGCCGGCATCGGCGAGCGCCCACTCAGTGGCCGCAAGCGCCATCCGGGTCATGTGGTCGGTCTGCGGCAGCAGCCGCGCGGGGAGGTGTTCCTCAGGCTCGAAGCCCCGTACTTCGCCGGCCAGCCGCACGCGGTATTTGGCCGGGTCGAAGCGGGTGATCGGCGCTATCCCGAGCGCACCGCTCAGGGTCCCTTGCCAGTACTCCTCAACTCCGAGGCCTATCGGCGAGGCTACGCCGATTCCAGTCACAAGCGCAGTCATCGCCCGCCGGTTTCCATCTGCCGGAGTACCATCGCGCTCTGGAAGCCGCCGAACCCGCTCCCGACGGTCAGCGCTGTGCACACCCGCTGCTCCCGGGCAACCAGCGGGACGTAGTCGAGATCGCATTCCGGGTCAGGCTCGTGCAGGTTCGCCGTCGGCGCTATGATGCCTTCGTTCAGCGCGAGGAGGCAGCCGACGATTTCTAGTGAGCCGATCGCGCCAAGCGAGTGCCCGATCATGGATTTGAAAGCGCTTACGGGTATCTCGTAGGCATGTGCCCCCAGGCTGCGCTTGAAGGCCGCGGTCTCGTGGCGGTCGTTCTGCTTGGTGCCAGAGCCGTGCGCGTTGATGTAGTCCACTGCGGACGGGTCCGCCCTCGCCTGGTCGAGCGCCGCCCGGATGGCCTCAGCCATCTCCCGGCCATCGGGTTTCAGGCCCGTCATGTGGTAGGCGTTGCACCGGGACGCGTAGCCCGCCACCTCGGCGTAGATATGCGCACCCCGGTACCGCGCATGCTCGAGCTCCTCGACGATGAGCACGGCGGCGCCCTCGCCAAGCACCAGGCCATCCCGGGTCCTGTCGAACGGGCGGCACGCGTGCGCGGGGTCGTCGTTGCGGCGCGAGCTGGCGCGGATCACATCGAAGCACACCACCGTAATCGGCGACAGCGGTGCGTCGCTGGCACCGGAGACCACGATGTCAGCCGACCCGTCAGCAATAAGATCAGCCGCGTACCCGACGGCGTCCAGCCCGGAGGTGCAGCCAGTCGAGATGATGCCCGCAGGACCTTCCGAGCCGACCAGCCATGCCAGCTCAGCGGCTATCGAGCTCGGGACGAAGGCGTCGTAGAGATGGGGCCAGGTGTACCCGGGATCGACCAGCCATTTACTGCCACGGTCGCTGCTGACGATGTACTCGCGTTCCAGAGTCACGGTGCACCCAACAGCGCTGCCGAAGGCAACTCCAGTCCGGGTCGGGTCGATCCGGTCGAACTCCAGTCCCGAATCGTCCGTCGCCTCGCGCGCGGCGACGACCGCAAACTGAGCGGCCCGGTCGAGACGGCGCGTTTCCTGCGAGCTGAGGCCCTGGCGCTCGGGGTCGAAGTCGCATTCGGCCGCGATCTGCGACCGGTACCGCGCCGGGTCGAATAGCGTAATACGCCGGGTTGCTGTCCTGCCCGCAGCAAGCAGGTCCCAGTACTCCTTCGTGCCAATCGCGCCCGGGGCGACCGTGCCGACGCCGGTGATGACAGCGCGGCGGCTCATCTCAGCGTCCCCTCTCGGCCGATGGACATGGTCGGTGCAGGCCCTGCAGCGGTGCTGGCGCGGCTGCCCACTTCAGGTGCGCGGTAGGGTCAGTGCGCCCAGAGAGGTCATATTCGCGCTGGTCTCACGCCCGGCGATCAGCAGCAGCCGTGCCATGCTGGTCAGCTGGTCGTAGTCGAGCCATGGGAGCGCCTTTCTCGCATGCGTACAGCAGTACCCCTTAAGCTGCCACTAAGCGCTAGCGGTGGGCTGGAGCCTTGGTGGGACCGTGGTCGAGAGGACGACGCAGCGCCAGGGGCAATGCCAGGGAGATGAAGGTGTTCGAGGTCCGGCGGATAGGGCTGGTTCCTGGTTACGTTTCATGACGGCGGGGCGGGTGCGGTTTGGCTGGCCCGCGGCATGCACTACCACGTCGCCGGCATGCCGGTGACGAACGAGATGCTCGCCCGGCTGTGCCGCCGAAGTTGTCAACCGATGGCCCGATGGTCACGTTGGTGAAGCCGGAGTCTTCGAGCATCTTCTGCCAGCCCTCACGGTGCAGCCCACCCGCGATTCAAGCGGTCCACAGATCGATATCGCGGAGGGCCTCGGGCGGCACCGGACGCCCGTTGGCGATGTCGGCGAATTGCACCGCTCCACCGGGTCGGAGCACGCGGTGAATCTCCGCGAACACCGTCCTCTTGTCTGCGCAGAGATTGATCGCGCCGTTGGAGATGACGACGTCGGCCCAGCCGTCTTCGATGGGCAGGGCTTCGGCCGGGCCTTGGCGAAACTCGACCTGCTTCAATCCGAGCGCGTCAGCGTTGGCGCGGGACTTCGCGACCATCTCGGGTGTCATGTCGACGCCGACCACACGGCCCTCGTCACCGACCTGCCCGGCTGCGACGAAGGCATCGAAGCCGGTGCCCGAACCGACGTCCACGACTCTCTCGCCGCGCTCGAGGCGGCGTAGCGAGAAGGGGTTGTTCACTCCGGCGAAGGACTCCACTGCGCGGTCGGGAAGCGCATCAACGATGGAGCCCGGGTAGCCGAGCCGCTCCGCGAGCGGGCGACCGGTGCAGAACTCGAAACGGCGATCCGGGTCGACGGCGACGTCGCGGTACTTTTCGCGGATCTCGCGACGCAAGGCCTCGTGATCAACGATCTCGCCCATCGGTCACCACCTCTCAACCCGGGCGCCGGGCCACCGCCAACGCTCGCCTGGGATAGGGCTGCATCTGGACCGTGAGCATCGCTTCCGCGACCGCGACGGCGCGCTCGCCCATCTCCGCGGTGAGCGTGTCGCTCGCGTCAACGATGGCGCCAAACGCCGCGTTCGCTCGCTCGCGCCATCCCGGCGTTTCCTCGTACGCCTCGACGTCGAAACCGGCCGCTTCGAACAGCGGCACGTAATTGGGGATCGGATCAACGCCGACCACCGGCACACCCGCCACCTTCGCAGGATCTACCTCGAACGCGATGATCGACACTCGACCGCCAGGCCGGAGGATGCGAAAGAACTCGGCGAGCGCCGCGCCCTTGTCGGGCGCATATTGGAAGGCGTCGACGCTCATCGCCGCGTCGACCGCGCCGTCTGGAAGGTTCGTCTGCTCGAAGGTGCCCTGGTGGAAACGGGAGCGGTCGGCCAGGCCGACGGCACGCGCTCGTGTCCGGGCGGCCAAGAGCCCGGCGGCGGATGGATCGGCTCCGATCAAAGACGCACCGGACTGCTTCGCCATCCATAGGCCCGGGCCTCCCGCGCCGCACGCGAGATCGGCGAATACATCGTCCGTCCCGACCTGGAGCAACTCACGCATGCGTTGCGCCTCGGCGACCGTCAAGAAGCCGATATGCGCGAACTCCTCGGGAAAGTCCCCGCCGTACGCGTTCGTCCGCCATAGGCGATTGAAGGTCTCGCCCCGAGGCAGCGCGTCGTAGACGGAGTTGTACCCGTCAAGGACGACTCGGAAGACCCCAGTATCGGTGACGTCGTCGGTCAGAGAAGCCGCCGAATCCGTGCTTTGGTGGTCGTTCGGCGAGCTCATGCGCTTCTCCATACCTTCGGTTCGTTGATCGACGCCGCGAGCGCGCGTCGTACCCGGCATCCTCCGCTGTCAGCGCCGCCGTGAAGTACGAGCCCGACCCACGCCAAAAGGATTCGCGACAATCTTGATGACACCTCCCTTTCCGGCGGTCAGCCGATGTCCGCATCGGCTGGATCCCGTTGGATGTGGTGGCCCCCACCTGCGATCTGATAGTGCATCGCGGAGGCGGAACCCACCGCCATGACCGCCCTAAACGCCGGGGTGCCGCAGCTGATCATCCCGAGGGCGCCTACATGAAGGCCGTCGCGCAGGCCTTGTCCGGCTTCGGTGCCGCCCTGACAGTGGTGCCGCAGCGGCAAGGGCCGGATCAGGACTCGGCCCGAGGCAATCACTGCGGGCTGCCGGGAGATCCTCTCCAGCCCTCGGCACGCCCAGCAGGCGCGGGCCCTCGCCAGGGAGATTGCCGCGCTTCCGACGCCCTCCGAGGTGGTGCACACGCTGGAGACGCTGGCCGCCGCATAGCTGACCGCCCAACCATCGCGATGTTGCGCCCGCGTCGCGTTGATGGCTGTCGGGAATCAGGCGGTGATTCGTACCGCGTTCGAACGCACCTGGTCGACTAGCAGGGCCTGGTTTGTGATCGCTTCCGCTTGGGGGGTGTAGTCCGCGTCTTGGAGGATTGATCGGGCGAAGAATTCGGTGATGTTTTTGAACTGGTGGTCTGCGGGAAGGGTCAGTTCCTCTGTCTGGTCTTGGGACTCGATGCGGATCAGGGGTTGCCGAGTTGGTGGTGGGGTGAATGCTCGGTCCAGTGTGAGCAGGCCGTGATCGCCCCATACTGAGTAGCAGGATCGGTAGGCGTGTTCGAAACCGAAGGACAGCTCGGCTGTAATACCTGAAGGGGTGCATAGCAGGGCGTGGCCGGCCACGTCGATGCCTTGGGTCGGATGCAGGCGCAGCACTGAGCCGATGATGTCTAGTTCGGCGCCTAGGAAGTAGGAGGCGGCGCGGATCGGGTAGACGCCTGCGTCCAGCAGGGCGCCGCCGCCTAGCTCGAGGCGGTATCGCACGTCGGTCGTATCTAGCGGGGGGATGCCGAAGCTTGCGGTGAACACGCGGAGCTTGCCAATTCGGCCGTTCGCAATGAGGTTGCGGATCGTTCCGTGCTGGCGGTGGTGGAGGAACATGTAGTTTTCCATCAGCCACAGTCCGGCCTTCTCGGCCTGGTTCACGAGGTCGAGGGCGGTGGTGTGGTCGCAGGTGAGAGGCTTTTCCGATAGCACGTGCTTGCCGGCTGTGAGCGCGCGGCTCACCCACTGGGCGTGCAGGCCGGTCGGCAGCGGGATGTATACCGCGTCGATGTCCGGCCGTTCGAGCAGGTCGTCGTACCCGTCGGCTGCGGCGCAGCCGAATCGTTGGGCGACCTCGCGTGCCTTAGCTGGATCGCGGCTTGCGATGGCCGTCAGTTCGAGGCCCTCGGCCTCTTTCATCGCTGGCAGGACCCGGCGGAGCGCGATGCTCGCGCAGCCTAGGACTCCCATGCGGACCACAGATTGCATACGGTGCGTCCTTTCACCAAAGACTGTGCAGGCAGGCGACGAGACTGCGCGCCTGGACGTTCAGGTAGTGGCCGTGGTGGAGCAGCTCGCTCAACTGTCCGAGGGTGACCCAGCGGTAGTCCTGCGGGCATCGCACCGGGAAGTCGTCTTCCACCTCGATCACCAGGTACCGGTTCTGGGCGTCGAAGAAGCGGCCGCCTTCCTCTGAGAGGAAGGCGTCGAACCGGATGCGGGCGGGGTCTGCGCCGAGCACGTAGTCGAGGTAGCACGGTTGTGGAAGGCCAGTGTAGTTCTCCCGGATGAGCTGGAGGGTTGGTCCGAGCTCGACAATGTCGATGAAACCGGGCTCGACCCGGGCGTGCACGAGCACGTGCATGACCCCTTCGATCGGCTTGGCGAGGAAGGTGATGATGCCTCGGGCGACCGGCGCGAGCAGCGGCTGCCGCCAGGACGGCACCTCCCGGTTGCTCGCCTCGACGATGACCGCAATCAGCCGGAAGTGCTTGCCGTCCTCGCGGGCGATCTCGTGGGCTGTGCGTTTCCAGCCGACGATCCGGTTGGCCGGGATCAGCCGCGTCGACACCTCGTGCCGGGTCTTTTCCTCCGTGAACCAGCTAAGCGTCTCGCCGAGGTCGTGCAGGGCGCCGGCGGAGCGGTCCAGGGACCGGGCGAGCGCGCGGCGGAACGTCGGAGGGGCGTGGCGTGACCCGCTGTCGGCCCGCGGAGGAGCGAACGGCATGCACGACAGCACTGTGCGGGCGTCCATGTTCACGAGGTTGTCCACGTGCAGCAGGTCCAGCACTTGGCGCAGGGGCAGCCAGCAGAAGTCCTCATGCAGCGGGAGGTCGCCGGTCACCTCGACGACCATGTTCCGGTTGTGCTTGCGGTAGAACCAGGAGCCCTGCTCGGACTGCAGAACGTCGACGAGCACCCGCCCCCGTCCGGGACCGGCGAAGTACTCCAGGTAGCGGGTACGGCCGCCCCGGTGCACCCGCGTGTAGTTGCTGCGGGTCGCCTGGACCGTCGGCGACAGCTGGAGCGTGTTGACGTTGCCTGGCTCCATTTTGGCCTGCATCAGGCAGTGCGGCACTCCATCGAAGCTCTTGACGATAATGCCCAGAATCCCGATCTCCGGCTGGTTGATGACCGGCTGCGACCATTCCCCGACGGACCCGTAGTCGCTCCGGACGTGCAACCCCTCGATCGTGAAGAACCTCCCGCTGGAATGGGAAAGGTTCCCAGTCTCCGGATCGAAACGCCAGTTGACGAGCTCATCAAACGGAATCGGCGTGACGTTAAAGCGGTTCGACCGTGCCCGCTCCGACCACCATGGCTGGAACTGGCCGACCGATCGGGTCGCCAGCACCGATTCGGTGAACATCTGGTCGGCGCTCCGGAGCATCGCCATCCTGGAAGTCATTCGCGAGACCTTTCTGGGATTGCGGTCACCCGCTACGTCCATCTGGACCTGCACGAGGAGACGCCTGGGCGAGCCCCGTATGCGGCCGCCATCTTCGCCAGGTCGCCGGGGCATCGTGCGGACCTGGACTCAACCGTGCGGCGGATGACTGTAGCCGGGGTACCCCGGTAGGCGGGCAGCGCGGCGGTCATCTCCTTGCTGCGGCCGGTGAAGTGAGTGCGTACCGCGCCGGGCTCGACGATCGTCACGCCGATCCCGAAGCCCTTCACCTCGGCGGCCAGTGACTCGAAGAAGCCCTCCACGCCCCATTTGGTGGCGTGGTAGACCGCCATGCCGGGTGCCGTGCACTGCCCGCCGACGCTGGAGATCTGGATGATCCGCCCGTGGCATTGCGCGCGCAGGTGCGGCAGCAGCGCCCGGGCCAGGTGGATCGGGCCGGTCAGGTTGGTGCGGATCTGGCGCTCGACCTGCTCGCCGGTGGCCTCTTCGGCCGCGCCGAACAACCCGTACCCGGCGTTGCTGACCGCCACGTCAATCCGGCCCAGCGCGCCGGCGGCGTCGTCGACCACCCGCCGGATCCGGTCCGCGTCGGTGATATCCAGCCGCGCGGTCCACGGCGGCTTCCCCGAGGGCGAACGCAGGTCCAACAGCGCGCCCGGATCCCGTGCGGTGGCAGCCACGGTTTCGCCCCGGGCGAGCAACTCGGTCACCAGCGCCCGGTCCAGACCGGCCGAACTTCCGGTGACGAACCAGGTCCGGACGGCCGCGGTCACGCTTGCGCCCACTGGGGGACTTCCAGTATCTCCAGGACCGCGCTGGCCACCGAGGCCGACCCTCCACCGGCCAGCAGCACGTGGCGCCCAGGCCAGCGCCGAGGGCGGAGTCCGGCGAGGGCAGCGGCGGCGGCCAAAGCGGCTCTCCGCCACGGTGCAACTGCTCCAGTTCAGGCATGGCAGCGATGCCCACCGCGCGCAGCCGGGCGAAGCCGGCCCGGCGGCACAGCAGCAGCGCACTGCCAGCATCGCCCTGCGGGAACCCGGGCGCGGCATTCCACCGGTCGACCAGCGGCGAACCGTAGTTGTCCGCCGCAGTCAGCAGCACCAACTCGCCCGGACCCATGACACCCATGCGGGGGGCAGCCAGTTCCAGTCCGGCGAACACCCCGGCGCAGCCCATCCGGATCTCGAACGCCGGGGCCACGTTACCGGCGACCTCCTTCTGGATGTAGGCCGGGGAATACCGCCCATCGGGGCCCTGGGAAAAGAAGGTCGCGTGCAGCACCATGCCGATCCCGGGCAGGATCGGCCCCGACGCGGGACAGCGCCTGGCGGGCCGCGTGCGCGGCCATCTCCGGCGGCGAGACATCCCCCGCGACACACACAGCCGTAAACCGGTTCTCCAGGTACGTGGCGGGGTCGTACTCGCCGCGCCGGGCGGCCTGACCGGCGTCCACGGCCGGGGGCTGGAAGACGCCCAGCCCAGACAGATAAACGTCGGTGACCTTCAACCCGCCTCCCGGTGAGCCACCCATGGACATCCCGTACCGACCATAATGGCCACGGCAAATAGCGCGGTACAGCCCGCCTCGGGCAGAGGTTGAGAACCGCTTGAATATCCACGCCACTTCGGCCGCAATACCCCCTTGAGGCTGCTCAACCCGGCGTAGACCGGCCCCCAACCGAGGTACGGCGGATACTGGCGCCCGGCGGGCTGTTCCGGGTGACAACGCCGACCTGCGCCGGTATGTGGAGAGCTACGGGCGTGCCGGCGGGATGTTCGCTCAGCACCGCCTGCGGGTGGCCCCGGCCAGGCTCGAACCTCGCCTGCCCGACCGCCAAGCCTTCATGCTCAACCAGCTCTTCCTGTGGGGCCACCGCTGGATCTACGACCTCGACGAGCTGCGCTACGCGCTGGCCAGCGCCGGTTTCGACCGCGACGCCGTGGCGGAGCGCTCGTACCGCAAGGGCGGCCGGGCCGACGTAGCCGGCCTGGACCAGCGGTTTTCGCAACGACGAGACCATCTACGTCGAGGTGACGGCCTGACCCCAGCGTGGAGGTGACGGCCTGACCCCAGCGTGCTCGCGCCGGCGCTGAAGACGCCTCGTTCGTGCTCACTTCGATGTTGACGCCGACGGCGCCGCACGCGATGACCCGCGACTGACTGCTGGACTTCGACGGGCGTTGGGCCGCGTCCGGTTTCCATGTCGATGGTGACTGGAACCTCGGCGGCTGACACGATAAACTGCGTGACCTCGCGCGCGAATATGCCAATATCAATGTAGTGGTAGGGAAAGGCGGATCGCGTACAGGTCGCCTAGAGGCTTAGGTAGAGCACCGCTCGAAAATCGCCGCAGCTCCAGCTGTAATTCCCGTGGAAGCTGGTCAGCTCGGCATTGACCGGCCGTGCACCGCCCTGATAACTTTTTCCTCATCCATTCCATTGCCGTCTTTTTGTGACAAAATTAATTCCATTCTGAAATATTCCGATCCGCATTATCCGCAGTCGCGGACCATTCGAACGGAACAGAATCCTCGTTCCAGGAAGCGATATAGTTGTTGATCGCCTGGGTAAGCACGCGGACTGAGCTGAACGTGCCACGCCGGATGGCCTGGCGGGTGATGATCCCGAACCATATTTCCACTTGGTTCAGCCATGAGCTGCCTGCGGCCGTGAGGTCGAGGCGGCCACCGTGACCTTCGAGCGTGGCGTGGCCGCCATCAACGATGTCGGGCTGCTGGCCGAGGAGGTCGACCCCCGCAACGGCGAGATGATCGGCAACTTCCCGCAGGCGTTCAGCCACATCGGGCTGATCAACGCCGCGTGGACCATCACCCAGGCCCAGCAGCGGACCGGCGGTACCTAGGTTAGCGAAATCAGGTCTTTGTCCGGTGCGACCTAGAAAGGGCGCATCAGCCACCTCAAAGACCATCGTCGCTACCGCGGTTGGGCAGCGGCCTCGGCGCAGCGCCCGCCCGCAAGCGGCCACAATGAAGCCCGTCATCACGGATGTCATCCCAGTCCGCATGGCGCAAATAATGGCGCGATCTACGCGCATTCAGTCTCATTGTCAGCGCGGCAGATGGCCGTGCCGAATCGGCGATATGGACACTTGGCACGCTTGAAAAGATGATCATTCTTCGCGATTATGAACCGCCCCGGGTCTGATGGAGGCTGATGCTATGAGAGGGTATGAGCCGTGCCAGCCCCGAAGTATTCCGATGCGCAAGCATCCTGAGATTACTCAGATTACCTCACTGTGCAAATTACCATACATGCGAACAGTTTCATATGACATTGTGTAGCGACCGCTTCACCGGTCCTCAGGGGAAGCCGAACCATTCGCGGCGGGGGAGCGCTTGTAGACGGCCTGCCAGAAGAAAGTCCAGGGAACGGCCCAGCTGTCGGCGGTGTGGGTCCATGCCTCGCCCGGCCGGTAGGCGGCGAGGAAGCCCGGCACGGCCGCCCTCACCGCCCGGCTGTCGTCGATGTCGACCACCTGCCGCAACGGCCCGGTCTCCATCGCCATGCGCACAACCTCCTCACCCTGCGTGTGCCCGTCCAGGCTCTTGTCTATGTACTTGCCGACGGGGTTCTTTACATAGAACGCGCTGCAGCGACGATCGATCAGGGCGAGGTAGTTCAGCACCGTCTCCGAGGGCATCTCGGTGAAGGAGTTGATGTTGATGGCTAGGTCGAAACGGTGCGGTCCGAGAGCGCTCTCGACCTCGTCCACGGTGATGAAGGTAATCTTGGCGAACTGTTCGTCGTCCAGAGTGGCGCGCAGGTAACTCCCGCACAGGCGCAGCGTGTTCGGCAGGTCGATGATGTGGTACGAGGCGAGGTCGTGGTTGGAGTTCAGGGCGTGGCACGTCCGTCCGTAGCCGGCCCCGATCTCCAGGACCTGCGCGCCCGCGAGGCCGATCTCCTTCTCGATGAACCCAAGTTCGAGTACCGCCTGGAGGTAGTCCAGGCATACGCTCTCGCCCTCGACCGTCACGCTGAACGGGTCGCCTACCTCCCGGTTGCGGATCCGCCGCAGCCTGGCCCAGTCCTCGGGGCCGAGACCGGAGGCGAGATTGTAGACCAGGGTCTTGAGATACCTGGTTCCGTTCACCTCGGGATTCCAGATGGCGATCTTGTGATTGGGGCGGCCTGATTTGAAATGCGCCAGGCCCTCGGACACGTCCTCGGTGACCCAGCGCCTGCTAATGTTCTCCCACTGCGGGCTGCCCTGATAACTGGGCACCATACCGACCTCCCTGCCGTACCTTCGGGTTCTGGGAAATCGCCTATAACTTCTTGACGCAAGATGCTAGTCGAGTCTTCGACGCAGCCTCAAGATTTAATTCTCTCGATCGACCCCATAGCGCCTCTATTCCCGCGGCGCGACATTGAGCCTTGTTCATCCTGATCTTGGAGTGTCCCGGCATATGGCCTGATCAGGTACGGCGTAGTAATAGGACAACGCGCTAGAGGCGCCCGTTGTGCGGGAAGCGGTTGAGGCGGGGACGTCCTCCTCCTGGTGCGATAGTGCGGGCTTGAGGTCCCAAGCGCATCCAGAGCGGACGTCGTGTGAGCAAGGGTAGAGGCACGACGCGGGGAGACCGCAGGCGGAACGCGCGGCGGGAGCGGCTGCGGCGAATGCTGCCGCGCGGTGGCGCGGTGATCGGGATCGACCTGGCGGAGGACAAGCAGGCGATCGCGGTGATTGATCATGGTGTGCGGGTGCTGGCCCGCAAGACGGTGCGGGTGAGGGCGTTCCGGCTGGGCGCGGCGCTGGACTGGGCGGTGACGCGGGCCAGGCGAAGGGGTTCGCGTCGGTGACGGTGGCGTGCGAGCCGGCCGGGCCGCGGTGGCTGCAGGTGCAGCGGCTGTGCGCCGAGCGGGGCCTGCCGCTGGTGCGCATCCAGCCGCTGATGAGCCATATTGCCCGTGAGCAGCAGGATTACACGACGCACAAGACCGATGAGGCCGATTGCGTGATGATCGCCCGGCTGGCGGTGGAGCTGGACTGCTATATCCCGGAGGAGCTGGATGAGGCGTGGGCGCACCTGCGGCACCTGGGCCGGCGCCGGTGCAGCGGATCCGGGATTTCCTGTCGGTGGCGTGGCCGACCGTGACCGAGACGTGCGCGCAGCCGCTGGAGCCGAAGACCTGGCTGGCGGCCATGCAGGTGGTGACGGGCCGGTGCGGCGGGCAGCCCGGCAGGCTGGCCGTCATGGGGCCGGAGGCATTCACCGCGCTGGTCCGCGGCACGGTCGCCGCCTGGGGCGGGCAGAAGGCGTGGGGCACGATCTGCGGCCGGATCTTCGCCGCGCTGACCGACACCGAGGGCGTGGTGGTCTCCTGCCACCGCGGCCTGCTCCGCCGGTGCGCCGATGAGCTGGGCGACCGGCAGCGGGTCCGCGCCCAGCTGCGGGCCGTGGAGGCCGGATCGTGGCATAAGACAGCCCGGCCGCTGCCCGCGGACTAGCTGCCGGATCGGGTCGCGGAACTCTTCAGGCTTCTGCCCGGTGAAGTATTGGGCGAAGCTTGTGAGGCCGATGCCGGTCTCGATGATCTCTGACTTCGCATTGCTGATCAGGGCGAGTTTCTCCGAAATCGTGGACCTTCCGCTGGTGTAACTGGATAGGTCTCGGTACCGTCCTTTGGAGCGGGGTTTCTTGATCTTCTTGAGCCGGCCCGGTGTGTCGCCTTGATTACCCTGGGTCGGCTTTGGTGGGGTGCGACATGTGCCCGATATGCCCCATGTGCCCGGTGAGCTGACAGCGCTGCGTGCTGCTAACGGCAAGCTGCGGCAGCTGCTGGGAGAACGAGACGCGCAGATCGCGGAGTTGCGCACGCTGGTAGCGGCCCTGCAAGCGCAGGTCGCCGAGCTGACGGCGCGGGTGCAGGCCAATTCGAAGAACTCGTTGTGGCACGGGCAGTTCCTGTCCCGCGGCTCCAGGAATGCTGCCAGTGTGACCCCATACAGTCACGCTGCCGGGCAGCGGCCCGGACACCCACCAGATGGTGCCATCCGGCGAGGAGATGACCTGCCGGTTCATGCCGTGCTTCTTGTGCTTGCCAGAGTAGAAGGGCCGGTCTTTGGCGACCCGGTCGATGGCGATCAGGGTGCCGTCGATGACGACGAACGCGTGCCCGGCTTTCTTCGCTGCGCGCAGCACGGGACCCAGCCGCGGCGAGGCGAGCACGACCGTCATGGCGCCACCGGCGCAGGTACTGGATCTGGCGTGCGACCTGGAGCGTTTACAAGCTGGCCGACACCAAGATCCGCAAGGTGCTCGACACCAGGATCGACGGCGACCGGATCGTCGTGCGATTCCGGTCCAGGCTGCGGGGTCTGCCTGCCCCGGGCGGTCGAGCAGCAGATCGTTCGCAGCGGCGACGAGCGTCTCGACATCACTTCCGTGCCGTCCTGGCACAGCCGCCTGGTGCGCTTCAGCGGCAGCGTCACCCTGCGCGTCGGCCACTGCCTGGACGCGTATCGCACACCGCGAAGAGTTCCACGCAACCGCCCTGCTCAGGCCGTTGTTCGACCGATTCCTCGGCTCCTGGCTCACCCGCGGGAGGGCCACAGACGCGAAATGCTCTCGCCTCCTCGGGATGGAACGGCCACCCGCGCTACGAATGGCGCGTGATGCGTAGCGTCCCGCGCCGTCCATCAGCCGGCCTCTCCGAACCGATAGCCATGCTCGGGCTGACGTGCCGGGCGTGAGCCCACGGCGGCCACGACCGGGCCACGACCGGATCGCCTGGGCAACGCTGATCATGATCGCTGCGCTCTTGGCCCAGTTCGTGCTGGGCCTGGCCGCCAACCTATTCGTGGAGGCTCTCTTGACGGACTTGGCGCGGCCATTCACCCGCGGGCACGCGCTGCGTCCTGCCGCCGCAACACGCCCCAGGACTGGCGCCCTGCCCCCGTCTACGCGAGCATCGCGGCCGTTTACGCGCACTCGCGCTTGCTTATGGTCTGTCACATGTCCCCCGCGAGATCCGCGTCCTGCGCCCCGGACATCCATTCCTCCACCCTGACCGCGAAGTCGTCGGGGTGTTCATTGTTGCCCTTCTCGTGATGCCCCAGCGCTCAGCGCGACTCTGTCCCAGGCGGTCTGATCAGCGCATATGGACCGGACATCCTGTTGAGCGAGCCGTAGGTGCAGTGGTGTCTGCACCTACGGCTGCCTGCGGAAGGTGGGTCTCCAGGACGGCCGCGCCCTGTCCTGCGGCAGGTCGTGATCGCGTGCTGGTCCCGTCGGGTTATGCGGTGACGTCTCGTCGGCTGAAGGTGATGCCGCCGGCCAGGATCGCGACCGCGACGTATGCGATGGCCACGGCGGCCGCGGCCTGGTAGGTGACGGCGGCGGTTCGGCCGCTGCCGACCACGCCGAGGACCAGGCCGGGTAGCCAGTGGCTGGCTTCGCTCCAGGAGTTCTGCAGGATGCGCTCTGCCGGGAGCAGCCAGGCCAGCCCGATGCCGAGGGCTATGGGGGTGGATCGCACGAGCACGCCGAGCATCAGGCCGAGCAGGCCGTAACAGGCGCAGCTGAGCAGCGCGTCGGCGTACTGGGCGGCGGCGTGGCTGAGAGCGGCATCACTGAGCCAGTGCGTGGTGTCGATGCCGCGCAGGTGGGCCAGGGCGATAGCGGCGGCCATGCTGAGCGCCTCGGCGGCGGCTACCGCTGCGGCCGTGGCCGCCAGCAGGGCCAGCGCCTTGCCTGTGAGCAGTTCGGCCCGGCGCGGCTGCCTGGCGAGCAGTACTCGCAGCGTGCCCTGACCATACTCGAGGCTGATGCTGGTCAGGAACACCACGAAGACAAGAACGCCGATCATGAAGACGGCGTTGCCGAAACCTAACGGGGCTTCGCCCCAGCCCGCCAAGTCGTGCTCGTTGTGGCTGGGGTTAGTGATGAGGGCTCCGGCCGGTGCCTGACGGTGGCACTGTGTGTCCCGTAAATTGACCGCCGCTGGCGGTAGGTGGCCCTTGGGGCCGTGGCCCGGCCGGAGCCTTGTCATGACGCTACCTCGCAGCGTGGCCGATGTGCTGTCGGATCACGTGGTCTTCGAACTGGAATCGATCGACCGTCTCTACTGCAACTTGTATGTGCCGCAGTTGCAGCGGGCGGAGGGCATCGTGGGGTTCATCCGCGGCCATCTGGGGCAGCCGATCGCCTCGACGGCGGTGATCGCGCCGATGAGCCGGGACTTCGTGACGCGGCTGCGGGGCTTCGCCGACCAGCGCGGCA
>WNGF01002476.1_pt1 | contig 30395 bp, 29 predicted proteins | sample 5400641 | NCBI WGS metagenome assembly WNGF01 (sample SAMN13153371, study PRJNA577476) | soil metagenome | isolation source: 80 cm soil or saprolite under grassland replicate 2 | place: USA:California | collected 2016-06-15 | reverse complement strand
CCTGGAGCTTGTCGAGCTGCAGCCGCGTCGACACGATGGCGAGCCGCGCGCCGGAATCCTGCAGGATGTAGCGCGCCTGCGCGGCCGACAACGTCGGATAAATCGGGACGGTGACCGCGCCGCCCGCCAGAATCGCGAGGTCGCAGAGCAGCCACTCGGGCCGGCTCTCCGAGATCAGGGCCACGCGGTCGCCGGCCTGGACACCGAGCGCGCTGAGCCCGAGCGACAGATCGCGGATGCGCTCGAGCATCTCCGTGCTCGAGATCTCGATGACCTGATCGCCGCGGCAGCGTCCGATCGCGAGCGGCTTCGGGAAGCGGCCGGCGGCGTGGAAGGGAAGATCGGCGACGGTCTTGACGTCCGCTTCGATCTCTGGAGTCGCGTCCATGGCCGGGGAGCGTACCACAACAACTTCCGCTGGCACGCTGCACGGCTTGTCTTCGTGTTCTTCGTGGACTTCGTGATCGTCGTGTTATCAGCCGTGGCTCCGTGGGCCGCTGCAAGGCTACAATCGGGGTTTGTGAAGGATCTGAACAAGAAGCCGCGGCGCGCGGCGGCGGACGCGGCCGAGCCGGTGTCGGAGCTCACGACGAACCGCCTGTCGGTGTATCTGCGCTGCCTGAACGCCCTCGATGCGGCGGGCGTGCGCACGGTGTCGTCGCAGGCGCTCGCCGAGCAATTCCATCTCAACGCCGCGCAGATCCGGAAGGACCTCGCATACTTCGGCGAGTTCGGCGTGCGCGGGGTGGGCTACTACGTCAAGGAACTGCGCCGGCACCTGCGCCAGATTCTCGGCCTGGACGGGCGCGTCGCGGTCGCGATTATGGGCGCGGGCAATCTTGGCCTCGCGCTCGCGGATTACCCGGGCTTCCGCGATGAAGGCTTTGAAATCGTCGCGCTCTTCGACACCGTCCGCGAGAAGATCGGGCATCGCTCGCGGGCCGGCGTGCCGATCTACGACATCCGCGAGTTCCGGCGCCATGTCCGTCGCGCGCACATCCGCATCGCGGTCATTGCGGTCCCCGCGGAGCCGGCGCAGGCGGTCGTGAACACGGTCGTGGCGGCGGGCATCAAGGCGATTCTGAATTTCTCTCCCGGCGCGCTCGACGTGCCGGCGGACGTGAAGTTGAAAGGGGTCGACCTGACGGTGTCGCTCGAGAGCCTGTCGTTTTTCCTCGCGCAGGGAGAGCCGGATGAGTAAGCGGACAGCGCCGCGGTTGTCGCACGTGGACCGCGGCGGCGCGGTCCGGATGGTCGATGTCGGCGACAAGCCGGTGACGGCGCGCGAAGCGGTCGCGCGCGGGCGCATCACCATGTCGCGCGAGGCGCTGCGTCAGATCCGATCGGGCGCCGTGAAGAAAGGGGACCCGCTGCAGACCGCGCGGCTCGCCGGCATCATGGCCGCGAAGCGCACCTCCGACGTGATCCCGCTCTGCCACCCGCTGCCGCTCTCGCACGCGGACGTCACGTTGAATCCGCTGCGCGACGGATATGAGATCGAGGCGCGCGTGCGGACCTCCGCGCAGACGGGGGTCGAGATGGAGGCGCTGCACGCGGTCGCCGTGGCGGCGCTGACGATTTACGACATGATCAAGGCGGTCGACAAGCGCATGGTCATCGGCGAGATCCGCCTGGTCGAAAAGCGCGGCGGCCGCAGCGGCGAATTCCGGGCGTGACGACCGCGCGCACGATCCTCGTCGGCATCTACAGCCCGTTCGCGTCGTGGAATATTCCGGCCTCCCACGTCGCGCGGCTCCGCGAGCGCTTTCCGCAGCACACGTTTCTCCACGCCACCTCCGAACAGCAGGCGCGCGAGCTGATTCCTCCCGCGCAGATTGCGTTCATGTCCGAGGTGCGTCCGAACCACTTCAAGGCGGCACGCGCGCTGGAATGGATTCACAGCCCGGCGGCCGGCGTCGGCGGGATGCTCTTTCCGGCGCTGGTCGAGTCACCTGTCGTGATGACCAACTCGCGCGGCATCAGCGCCGCCACGATCGCGGAACACGTGCTCGCCGTCACGCTCGTCATGTTCCGGAAGCTGCGGATCGCATTCCGGGCACAGGCGGCCCGCGAGTGGGCGCAGGACACCGTGCTGCATCCGCCGCCGCTGCGGATGATAAGCGGCTCACGGATGCTGGTGATTGGCCTCGGCGGAATCGGCACCGCAACGGCGCAGGCGATGGCGGCGCTCGGCGCACACGTCAGCGTCGTTCGTCGTGCCACGTCACGCCCGAAGCCGGAGTTCGTGGAAACGGTCGCCGGACCTGCGCAGCTGCTCGATCTGCTTCCGACGGCGGATGTCGTGGTCGTTGCCGCACCGCAGACGAACGAGACGCGCGGGCTGATCGGCCGTCGCGAACTGGCGGCCATGCGCGCTGACGCGATCCTCGTGAACGTGAGCCGCGGCGGGCTCGTCGACGAGGCGGCGCTCGCGGAAGCGCTGCGAAATGGAACGATCGGCGGCGCGGCGCTCGATGTCTTCGAGCAGGAACCGCTGCCGAAGGACAGCCCGCTCTGGTCGATGGACAACGTCCTTATCACCCCACACATGGCGGGCTTCCGCCCCGATCACTGGGACGCGGTCGCGGAGCTGTTTGCCGAGAATCTGCGCCGGTTCGATTCCGGCCAGGAGTTGCTGAACGTCGTCAATAAGAAAGCGGGATATTGACGGTCCAGCTTGGCTGACCTGAAGGTCAGCACCACCGATGTCGGTGGTGCCATCGATGTCGGGTGGTGCCATCGATGTCGGTGGTGCCGGCCTTTAGGCCGGCCGAAAACATGGCGGGCACTACCGGAGTAATATCTCCGTCCATGGCGCATATTCCGACGACGACCACGCCTGCACCGGTAGCATCGACGTTCAAGCCGTACGTCCCACCGACTGAATCACCGGCAGAATTCACCATCAAGGCGGTGGTCCTCGGGATGCTGTTCGGGCTGATTTTCGGGGCCTCGACAGTCTACCTGGGGCTTCGCGCCGGCCTGACGGTCAGCGCGTCGATCCCGATCGCGGTACTCGCGATTTCCGTCCTGAAGAAGCTCGGCGGCTCAACCATCCTCGAGAACAACATCGTCCAGACCATCGGCTCCGCGGGTGAGTCCCTCGCCGCCGGCGTCGTCTTCACGATCCCGGCGCTCATCTTCCTCGTGCCTTATGGCCCTACGTATTTCAACTACTGGCAGATCACGGTGCTCGCCATCGCCGGAGGGATTCTCGGCGTCCTGATGATGGTGCCGCTGCGCCGCGCGCTGATTGAAAAGGAGCACGGCGTGCTCCCGTATCCGGAAGGCACGGCGTGCGCGGACGTGCTCGTCGCGGGCGAACGCGGCGGCGCGCTCGCGCGCACCGTGTTCATGGGTCTCGGCACGGGCGCAGTCTGGAAATCGCTGTCGTGGATTTTTCAGATCTTCCCGACCGCTGTCGGATACACGGTCGCGCGCACCGGCGTCTTTCCGAACGCGACGCTGAACCTCGATCTGTCGCCTGAATACATGGGCGTCGGCTACGTGATCGGTCCGAAGATCGCCGGCGTGATGTTCGCAGGGGGTGTCCTGTCGTGGCTCGTGCTGCTGCCGTTGTTGTCGATTCTCGGCAACTACATGACCGTGCCGTTCCCGCCAGTGCCCGCGAGCGGGTTGCGCATCGATCAAATGGGCGCGCGGCAGTTGTGGAGCGCATACATTCGCTACACCGGCGCCGGAGCGGTGCTGGCCGCCGGCCTCATCACACTGGCTCGGACGATTCCGACAATCATCGCGTCGTTCCGCGAGAGCGTGAAAGACTTCGGCGCCGCTGCGGGCGCCGGCGGCCGGGCGCGCACGCAACGCGACATGCCGCTCACGATCGTGCTCGTCGGATCGCTGCTGCTTGCGCTCTTCCTCGCCGTCACGCCAGGGATGCCGACCCGCGGATACTTCCTCGCATCGCTCCTCATCGTGATCTTCGGGTTCTTCTTCGTCACCGTGTCGTCGCGGATCACGGGACTCATCGGCAGCTCGTCGAACCCGATCTCCGGGATGACGATCGCGACGCTGATCCTCACGTGCACCATCTTCGTCGCGGCCGGGATGACAGGCGACTTGTATGCGCCGATCGCGCTTGGCATCGGCGCCGTCGTCTGCATCGCGGCGGCGATCGCCGGCGCGACGTCGCAGGACCTGAAAACCGGTTTCCTCGTCGGCGCGACCCCGATACGCCAGCAGGTGGGTCTCATCATCGGGGTGCTGACATCCGCGTTCGTCATCGGCATGACGACGCTGTATCTGCACCGCATCATGGTGATCGGCTCGGCGTCGCTGCCTGCGCCGCAGGCCACGCTGATGTCGACGATTATCAAGGGGCTCCTCAGTCAGAACCTGCCCTGGGGGCTGGTGCTCGTCGGCGTGTTCCTCTCCGTCACGCTCGAACTGTGCGGAATTCGCTCGTTGTCGTTTGCTGTGGGTTCATACTTGCCGATCGCGACAACGGCGCCGATCTTTGTCGGCGGGCTGGTTCGCTGGTTCGTGGAACGGAAGACCGGGCGCGCTGAGGAGTCGGAAATCTCCTCAGGCACGCTCTTCAGCTCCGGCCTGATTGCGGGGGGATCGCTCGCGGGCATCCTCTACGCCGCACTCTTCGGCCGCAACATCATCGGCGCGGCAGACGATGCGGAGACCCTGGGCCTGATCCCGTTCCTGCACAACGGAACCGTCGGAACGGTCGGCGGCGCGCTGCTGTTCCTGGTGCTTGCCATCGTCCTTGCACGTGCGGGACGAAAGCGACTTGAATAAGACCATCCTCTCGGCGCTCGCGCTCGTGTGCCTGGCGGTGCGGCTCGCCGCGCAGGCACCCGACCGCATCGCCACCACGGCGGAAGCGCTCGTCAACAACCCGCTCTTCTTCCACGGGAAGCGGATCGTCGTCCGCCACCCGGTGAAGCAGACGGGCGCGCTCCTCGAGCTCGAGGCGACCACCAAGCCGGTGTTCGTGTTCTGGAGGGATGCGCCGGTCGGATCCGACGGCGAGATCCGCGGAGAGTTCTACGATCTCGGACGGATGCAGGAAGGGGACACCCGATTCTCGTCGTACGACTTCACGCCGATCATCGAGACGGTGAACAAGGGACGCTGGCCGGGGCGTGACCAGGTCTTCGTCATTCTCGCCGCGACGTTCATCGAGGGATCGCTGCCGACCGCGCCGACAATCCGCGCGATTGCGCTCGCGCCGGAAAAGTACGAGGGGCGCGACGTCACGCTGACGGGCCGATTCAAGGGACGTAACCTGTACGGCGATCTTCCGCAGGGGGTCGCAAAGAGCAAGTGGGACTTCATCCTGCAGTCGGCGGACGCCGCCATCTGGGTGACCGGCGTGAGGCCGAAGGGCAAGGACTTCGATCTCGATCCCGGCGCGCGCGTCGACACCGGCCGCTGGATTGAAGCCAAAGGCGCGATTCAGCGCGCTGGAACGGCGGTCTGGCTCGCCGGCAAGGACGTGCGGCTCGCGACGGCCCCCGCCGAAGTCCCGATCGAGATCACCGGTCCGCCGCTGCCTCCAGAGCCTCCGCCGACCGTCATCTTCAGCGCGCCGCTCGCCGGAGAAACCGACTTCCCGGTGGCCGGCAAGGTGAGGATCCAGTTCTCGCGCGACATGAGCGCGTCGACGTTCCGCGATCGAATCCGCATTCACTACGCGGGACCGAATGCGCCGTCTGTCGCTCCGCCGTCATTCACGGTGACCTACAACGACGCGAACCGTTCGCTCGAGATTAAGTTCAAGGAGCCGCTGGCGAGCTACCAGACGCTCGAAGTGCAGCTGACGGAAGGGATCACGGCAATTGACGGTCAGGCGCTGAAGTCGTGGACGCTGCGGTTTACGACGGCGCAGTGATCGGCGTCCGCGCGAACCGGCGGCGCACCGCGCGGTAAATCCACGACGCGAATGTAATCATCAGGACCAGGCACAGCGTCACCACCGCCGCGGCTGCGACAGGATACTTCAGCGCCAGCATGCCGAGGCCGACGACGAAGACGTCTTCGGTGATGCTGAGGATCCAGTTGCTGAACGGCTCCGGACTTGCGTTTGCGATCGCGCGCGTGCCCGCCTTGCTGAAGTGCGTGCCCGCAGCCAGCGTCCCGCCGAAGAGCGCCGCGAGTCCCTCGACCGTCGGGCTGGCGTGGCCGATCGTGGCGACCGCGATCAGCGCGCCGCCGACCGGCCGAATGACCGTATGAATCGCGTCCCACACCGAGTCGAGCCACGGCACCTTGTCCGCCACGAATTCGATGACGTACATCACGATCGCCGCGCCGATCACGATGTCGTTGTCGAACACCTTGAACTGCGGGGGGAGACTCACCCAGTCGAACCGGCTCGCAAGCCCGAGGATCGCCACCGTCGCGTACAGGTTGATCCCCGCGGCAAACGAAAACCCCATCGTCCGGCCAAGCGTGGTGAGGACGTCCATACTGGTAGTGTCCACCTTCCGCCTTCGCCAAGGCTACGGCGGACTCGCCGCAGCTATAGCAGGCTTGCTTGCTCTCTATAGCGTAGGCGGTTAGGTGGACATGTTCAACAGCTCCTCGATCTTCACGCGAACGCCGGTGACGACCGTGTCACGATCGTCGATCGTCAGCCCGGCGGTTTCGATGGGCGGTGCGATGCGGACGTGCACAGTGACGGGGTAGATTATGAGGCTCCCCTTGCGCATCGCGGCGCGGGCTCCGCTGACCGCGACGGGGACGATCGGCGCCTGCCCCTTGATCGCGAGGATGAAGCCCCCCTTCTTGAACGGCAGCAGCTCGCCCGTCCGGCTGCGCGTCCCTTCCGGGAAGATCAGGAACGAGTTCCCTTCGCGCAGCGCCTGCGCGGCACGGTCGATGGCCGGCAGGCTTTGCTCGCGGTTGCCGCGCTCCAACGGAATGAAACCCGCGAGATCGAATGCGCGGACAAGGATCGGCAGCTTCCGAAGCTCCGCCTTGTACAGAATCCGTAATCGCGGAAACAGGTCGCTCAGCAGGTCGAAGATGATGGGCGGCTCGACCTGACTCGTGTGATTGGCTGCGTACACGGCCGCGCGGTGGTGCTGGATGTGTTCGGCCCCCTCGACGACCGTCCTGATTCCGCTCAACCGGAGGCCGACCCACACGCCGAGGTGTCCGACGCGATAGAGCAGCGCGCGATTGCGGAAGACAAGCGCGATCAACAGCAACGGGGGACCGAGTAAGAGGATGTAAAGGGCGACGAAGATGTAGGTGATGAGCGAGCGGAGCGCTGGAAGCATAAAAGAAAGGGACGGACTCTTTGGAAAAAGCCCGTCCCTTATTCCTGCAACCGGATCAAGCGGTCGCTACGACGCCTTCGCGGTGCGGCGCGCCGACACCCGCGTCGTGGCCGTCGCCTTGGCCGCCTTCGCGCGGGCGATCGACCGGTTCTTCGTCGTGAAGCAGCGGTCGAGCGCGCGATCGACCTTCTCCTCGATCGCCGCCGTGATCTCATGCGACACTTCGGAGATTTCCGAGACGACGAGGAACTTCGCGCGATCGAGCATGCGCTTCTCGCGGAACGAGAGGTTCTTGGACCGCGCGAGGAACGTCAGGCTCTTGAGAACTTCGACCACGTCGTAGATCGACCCGGTCCGCATCCGGTCCGAATTGTCCTTGAAACGACCTTTCCAGTTCTGATGATTGTCGATTTTGCCGTCGCCAAGGAGGGAAAACAGCCGTTCGATTTCTTCGTCGTTGATGGCGCGCCGGAGGCCGACGCCGTCAACGTTGTCCACGGGCACCAGGACCGTCGTTTCATTGGCTACCATCCGCAGATGATAGAAACCGCAGGTAGTTCCCAGGATGGTTTTGGTTTCGATTCCCTGAACGACGCCGAGTCCGTGGTTTGGGTAAATGACCTTGTCACCGACCTGGAATGTCACATGTCCCCCACTGAGTAAGGTAAGTAGGCTGGATGGTACCGCGCTAAGCAGTCCTTTCAGTATAGAACGAAGCTGGCCCACCGGCAACGAAAAACCCGCGGAAAACGGCCGATTTTGCACATTTTGTGGTTTCACGATGCGCTATGGGCGCTGGGCCAGCGCGGCGGTTTTCGCCGAAAGTACCGCGACGAAGCAGCCCTAAGCACCTGCCGCCAAACGGTTTGCGGCTGAATGCCCGAGCCACGCGACAGCGCGTACCGATATGATTCAGCGATGCTGAGCCTCCGAACGCTTGCCGCGATACTGCTCTGCTGGATCGTCGCGACGCCGGCAGGTTCCGCGCAATACCTCGCGCCCTACCTCGCGACCCCGGAAGATGTCGTGGACCGGATGCTGGCGCTCGCTGGAACCACCTCGCAAGACACCGTGTACGACCTGGGATGCGGGGATGGCCGAATTCCGATTGCCGCGGCGAAGAAATACGGCGCGCACGGCGTCGACCTGGACATCGACCCGAAGCTCGTGGATCTCGCGAAGGCAAACGCAAAGGCAGCGGGGATCGAGTCGCTGGTGCAGTTCCGCGTGCAGAACGTCCTCGAATCGGACGTTTCTCCCGCAACCGTCGTCACGTTGTATCTCCTGTCCTCGTCGAACGAAGGGCTACGGCCCATGCTGCAGCGGCAATTGAGGCCTGGCGCGCGCATCGTCTCTCACGCCTTCAGCATGGGACGGACGTGGCCGGCGGACAAAATCGACCAGTTCGTCAGCGAGCGTGGCGACGAAGTGACGCTGTACTTGTGGCGGATTAAATAGGTCGTGATACCTTCACCTCGCATGCGACGACACGTTTGCGCGCTGATTCTGGCGGCCGCATGGGTGATTCCATCGGGTGGCTCCCGCCCGATCAGTTCTGGTGGCTTCCGCCCGATCAGTTCTGGTGGCTTCCGCCCGATCAGTTCTGGTGGCTTGCGCCCGATCAGTTCTGGTGGCTTGCGCCCGATCAGTTCTGGTGGCTTCCGCCCGATCAGTTCTGGTGGCTTCCGCCTTCAGGCGGAAGGCCAGGCCGTCGGCATCGCCGAGCGCCGCTCCGCACGCGTCTGGGAAGGACGCAATGCGGAGTTCGAGGAGTTCATCCGCGAGGCGCCCATCGAGCGTTTCGAGGTCGTGCCGATCGGCGTGACGCATCCAAGGCGCGCGTACTTCAAGCCGGGCGGCCTGGTCGAGAGTGTCGCCTGGAAAGTTCTCCCACCGGGACGGCCGAACGGCTACTGGGAAAGCTACAAGTCCGAGATCGCCGCCTACGAGATGGACAAGCTGCTCGGCATGGGCATGGTGCCGGTCGCCGTCGAGAAGCGATGGAAGGCGGAGAAAGCGGCGGCGATCCTGTGGCTCAGGCCGATTCACTCGTGGAAAGAGATGCAGGACAAGCCGAAGCCGGCCAAGTGGGTCGCCCAGGTGGCGCGAATGAAAATGTTCGACGATCTGATCTGTAACAGGGATCGCAATGCGGGCAACCTGCTCGTCGATGACGACTGGAACCTGTTCCTCATCGACCACTCCCGCGCGTTCATCGAGGATAAGGGACTCGCGGTGGCGCTCGAGCACGTCGATCGCGGCCTCTGGACGAAGATGCTGGCGCTCGACGAGACGTCGCTCGAAGGACCGTGGCTTGACCGGGGCGCCATCCGCGCCATCATCATGCGCCGCGACAAAATGAAGACCGCGATCGACGCGCTCGTCAAGCAGAAGGGGGAAAGCGCGGTGTTCGTCCAGTGATGAAGCTGCGTGGGCTACTCGCCGGGCTCGTTGCACTCGCGCTCACCGTCGCCGCGCCTGCCGCCGCTCCGGCGTCGCGCATCGTGGCCGTCGCCGACGTGCACGGCGCGGGAGGCACGTTCGTCAAGATCCTTCAGCGCGCGGCACTGATTGACGACCGGCAGCAGTGGATTGGTGGCACCGCGATCCTCGTGCAGACCGGTGACCTCCTCGATCGCGGTACCGACATCACCACAGCGTTCGACCTGCTGATGAAGCTCGAGCCGCAGGCCTCTGCCGCGGGGGGCCGTGTGCAGGTGCTGCTCGGCAACCACGAAGGCATGAACATGCTGGGCGAGACGCGCGATACGGCGCCGGAGCTGTTCCGCACGTTCACCGACGACAAATCAGAAGCGCGGCGCGAGCAGGGATTTCAATCGGCGAAAAAGATCGCCAAAGGCGCTCCGGTGGACAAGGACGCCTGGATGGCGGCGCATCCTGCCGGTTACCTCGAATACCGCGAGGCCTTCGGTCCGAACGGGCGCTACGGGAAGTGGTTGCGAACGAAACCCGTGGTGGTCGAGATCGACGGCACCGTGTTCATGCACGGCGGCATCAACCCGTCGTTCACGACCGACCCGCTCGAGGCCATCAACAAGCGCGCCCGCCAGGAGCTCACCGAGTGGGACCAGGGACTCAAGTGGCTGGTGAACCACGATCGCGCGCTTCCATTTTCCACCCTGCCGGAAGCCTCCGAGGCGGCGCAGGCCGAATACGCGCGGCTCGCCTCGCGTGCGAAACAGGACGGCACGGTCAGCGAAGACGACGCGGCGGCGGCGAAGGCGATCCTGCCGCTCGTCAACCTCGGCGCGTCGAGCCTGCTCAATCCTGAGGGACCGCTCTGGTTCCGCGGTTACAGCACATGGACGGACGATGAAGGCGCGCCTCTGATGGACGGCCTCTTGAAGAAGTACCAGGTGAAGCGGTTCGTCACCGGCCACACGCCGCAACCCAGCGGCCGGATCACGGCGCGCTTCAACAATACCGTCTTCTTGATCGACACCGGGATGCTGGACGGGAAGTTCTATCCGAACGGACGGGCGTCCGTGCTGGAGATCAAGGGAGACGCGGTCACGCCAATCTACCTGGAGTGATCACGGAGACGTGCCGTAGCGAGCCATCGCGAGCGCCACGAGCTCTTCGATCAGCTGCGTGTAGTTCCGTCCGGACTTTCGCGCCGCCATCGCGAACTCGGCCTTCGACGCGAGCCACGGATTCGGGTTCGCCTCGATGACCGCGACGCGGCCGTCCGGCCGCAGGCGCATGTCGATGCGCGCGTAGTCGCGCAGCTCGAGCGCCTGGAACACGGCGACGGCCGTCTGCTGCAGCAGCGCCACCGTCTCTTCGGGCAGATCTTCGGCCACCGCCGACTTCGTGTCGCGATACGCCCGCGTGCCCTTCCCCCACTTCACCTCGGCGCCGGCGATCCGCGGGCGTCCTTCGGGCAGCTTGGACAGATCGAGCTCGATGACCGGCAGCGGCGCGGGGTTGTCGTTCCCGATCACGCCGACATACAGCTCGCGCCCTTCGACGTACTCCTCGATGAGCACCGGCGAGTCGAAGTTCGTGTGGAGCCAATCGATGCGTTCCATCAGCTCGCGGATCGACGAGACGACGGCGTTGAACTCGATGCCGATCGAGCCGTCCTCGCGCGCCGGCTTCACGATGACCGGGAATTCGAGATCATGCGAAAAGTCGAGACGTCCGCGGTAGGAATGCGCGAACACGGGCGTGTGGATGCCGTGGAACTCGAGAATCTTCTTGGCGACCGCCTTGTCCTGCGAGTACAGGAGCCCGCGGGATCCCGCGCCGGTGAACCGCTTGCCGAGGAGCTCGAGGTAGGCGGCGATGCAGTAGTCCGCCGTGTCGCTCCCGCCGAACGATTCGGCAAGATTGAAGACCAGGTCGCAATCGATGCGCGCGAGCGCGTGCAGGCTCTTCGTGGATCCGTCGAGGACGTGGAGCGTCGCCTCGTGATCGAGCTTTCCGAGCGTCTCGGCGACTTCGTCCTCGACTTCCTTCTTGTCCAGCGTGCGGACGAGCGGCCCCTTCTCGCCGGCGGGCGCCTCCGTGTCTTCCGGTTCTTCCCACCGATCGTAGAGGACGAGGACGTTCAGTTTGCCCACGGTGCAGCGCGATTATAAAGAGTCTCGGTACACACGCCAACGATTCTATCGGCGGCATGGGCCCGTTCCATTAACGGACGATTGACAGAAGCCATGCGGCAGGATGAACATGATCGTTTCGATCTGAACGGAGGTCAGGCCCGGTGCGAACAGTTCTTGCGATCGGCGTGGTGGCGCTTTGCGTGGGCATGGGCGCGTGCGCCGGCGGCGCGAAGGAAAAGGAATTCGGCGCGTCCGACGCGCAGGCGATTCGGCAGGTCTCGACCGACCTCGAGACCGCGTTCAACGCGAAGGACATGACGAAGATCCTGTCGCTCTACACCGACAACTCGGTGTTCATGCCGCCGAACAAGCCGCTGCTCCGCGGACGCGATCCGCTCAAGAGCTTCTACAACAGTCTGGTTTCAGATGGAGCGCACGATCTGAAGCTCACCGTGGACGATGTCGCGGGACACGGGCCGATAGCGTACGAGAGCGGTTCCTATTCGATGATGAACGGTGAGCGGCGCGATCGCGGCAAGTTCCTTTTCATCTTCCGGAACATGTCCGGCAACTGGAGGATCGAGTACACCAGCTGGAGCTCGGACCTTCCACCGACATTGCCATAATCGCCGGAATGGCCAGAATTGCCATAAATTCAATGACGGCAGTTCTGGCAATTCTGGCAATTCACCGTGGCACGAATGCGTCCAGAATGCGCTCCCGGCTGACTGCCTTCGCCGCGAGCTCCGCCTGCCGCGCAACGACCGCTTCTTCATAGGTTCCGCCCGGCGTGTCATCGCGATAGAAGAGGCCCGTGTAGAGCTTCTCGCCGTAGTCCTGGGCGAGCGTGAGTGCGGCAATGCGATCCGACGAGTCGTGTCCGAGCGACGCGAGGCTCTTCATCTCCGCTTTGTGCGCCTTCAGCTGCGCCTCCGGCTGGCCGAACGTGATGCAGGGTGACTGCACGTTGATGAACGCGAACCCGGGATATCGAATCCCTTCTTCGATCAACGACGCGAGCCCCGCCATGTCCGCCGGCGTTCCCTGCGCGACGAATCGCGCGCCGTAGCCGAGCACATACATCAGCGGGTTCACCGGCGCCTCGAGACTGCCGAACACCGACGACGCGGTCTTCAGGCCGCGCGGCGAGGTCGGCGACAGCTGCCCCTTCGTAAGGCCATAGATCTGGTTGTCCATCACGACGTACGTGAGATTGAGATTGCGCCGGATCGCATGCGGCAGGTGTCCGCCGCCGATCGAGAACCCATCGCCGTCTCCTCCCGCGACGAGCACGAGCAGTTCAGGATGCGCGAGCTTGATGCCTTGCGCAATCGGCAGCGCGCGGCCGTGCACGCTGTTGAACCCGTAGGCCGTCGTATACCCGGGAATGCGGCTGGAGCACCCGATGCCGGACACGAACGCGATCTCGTGCGGCGGACGCCCGATCGCCGTGAGGGCGCGGTAGATCGCCTGCACCACGCCGAAGTCACCGCATCCGGGACACCAGATTGGCTTCAGCTCGCTCTTGTAGTCCTTCGCCTGGTACACACCGCAACTCATCGTCGTATCCCCATCAGTCTGCCTGCGCTTCGAATGCGCCGATGCGATCGCGCTGCACGGCCACCGCGAGATCCTGGATGCGCTCCGCGATTTCCTTTGGCGTGAACGGATTCGATCCGCTGCGCGTGAACGGCTCGATCCCGCGCGGCATGTCGATGAACATCCGGAGCACACGATACAGCTGCCCCTGGTGCGACTGCTCGACGACGAACCCCATGCGGACCGATGCGAAGAACTCCTCGTACACCTGCTGCGCGACCGGATACAGCAGCCGCGGGACGAGCAGCTTCGCGCGAACGCCTGCCTCGGACGCGCGCTGCAGCGCCTCGCGCGCGACCCCTGCGACGCTCCCCCACGCGACCATACCGATCGCCGCCCGCGGATCGCCGTAAAGATCGAACAGGTCGCGGCGGGTCATGAGCGGCGTCAGCTTGCTGATCCGCTTCTCGTTCATCCGTGCGTGCATCACGCCGCTGGCGGTTGGCGCCCCTGCTTCGTTGTGCTCGATCCCCGAGGCCAGGTAGTTGCCACCCGGCGTCCCCGGCTCGCTGATCGGGCTCACGCCCGACGGCGTGAGCGCGAAGCGCTGGTAGTCGTCGAGCTCCGGTCCCGAAGGACGGCGGCGCTCGACGAGCGCGATCCGGCTCGTGTCGATGGGATCGACGACCTCCTTGCGCTGTCCGATGTCCGCGTCGGTCAGGAGGATCACCGGGGTCTGGTACTGCTCGGCGATGTTGAACGCCTCGATGGTTGTATGGAACGTGTCCGCGACGCTGGACGGCGCGAGGATCGGGCGCACCGCGTCGCCGTGCGACGAGAACGCCGCCTGCAGCAGGTCCGCCTGTTCGCTCTTGGTCGGGATGCCGGTGGATGGTCCGCCACGCTGCACGTTGACGCACACGAGCGGCAGCTCGGCGATCGTCGCCAGGCCGAGTATCTCCGTCTTGAGCGACATGCCGGGGCCCGAGGTCGCCGTCAGCGCTTTCTTTCCGGCGAACGACGCCCCGACAACCGCGCCGATGCCGGCGATTTCATCTTCCGCCTGAAACACGACGCCACCGTACTTCCACAGCTCGCGTCCGAGGTATTGCATGATCTCGGTCGACGGCGTGATGGGATATCCACCGAAGAAGGTGCAGCCGGCGAAGATCGCGGCCGCGCCGCACATCTCGTTTCCGTCCGTCAGGATCTTGGGTACGGCGGGCCGCTCGATCGCTTCGAGCGGCTTCGCCGCGGCCGTCGGGTGCGCCGCGGCGTATTCGCGTCCACCGGCGAACGCGAGCTCGTTCTTCTCGAGGACCTCCGGTCCCTTCTTGCCAAGCTTGCGGCGGATGCCCGCAAGCAGTGCGTCGGGGTTGAATCCGAACCAGCCCGACATCAACCCGAGCACGACGTTGTTCTTCGCCTTCTCGGTCCCCGCGAGGTCCTTCGCCAGCTGCGCGATCGGCGCCGCGATGACCGCGGCCGGACGGACGCCGGCGAGCGGCACGCCATCGGGCCCCTGCGCAAACTGCGAGTCGTAAATGACGATCGTGTCGGGGCCCACCGGCAGCTCCGCGCCGAAGCGCAGGAAGTCGTCCCAGTTGAGCGCGACCGCGACGTCGAGCATCCCGCCTACTGTGAACACGTCCGCGATCGCGACGCGCAGCCGGAACGAGGACTCGCCGCCGCGAATCTGCGGCCCGAAACTCTTGGTCATCACCGCGTGATAACCCTCAATCGCGGCCGCGGTGATCAGCGCCTCTCCCGCCGAGACCACCCCGTCCCCACCCGCGCCCGCCATGCCAATCAACAGATCCCTGGTAGCCATGCGACGAGTGGAGGCAAGCCCAGTGCCCGGCAAAACATGGCGAAATTCGGCAAGAGTGCGGGAGAGCTGCCGGTTTTCCGGCAGCACAATAGCGGCAGCCTTCGCTGACACGCCTGAGACGCGCCCACGGCTTAAAACGCGAAGACACGAAGATACGAACGTACCTTCGTGTTCTTCGTGTTAAGGCCGTCGGCTCGTGCAGCGTGACCGCGAAGGCTGCTGATTGAGATCGCTACTCGCGAAGCGACGCAATTGGATCGGTGCCCATCGCCCGAGCCGCAGGCGCTGACGCTGCGATGACCGTGATGATGATCAGGATCACCGCTGCCGCTGCAAATGAGACGGGATCGGTGGGCGTCACGCCGAAGAGCAGACGCGAGATGACGCGCGCGACGGCAAGCGCCCCTGCGGCGCCGAGGAGCGCGCCGGTGGCCGCAAGCAGCGCACCATCCGTCACGACCATGCGCGCGATGTTCCCCGCGGTCGCGCCGAGCGCGAGCCGGATGCCGATCTCGCGCGATCGTTCGGTCACCGCGCAGGAGACCACGCCGTACAATCCCACCATCGCGAGCGCGGCGGCGAGGCCGCCGAGCACGAGCGCAAACAGCGCAGCCGTGCGAATGAGGAAGAAGCCGAACCCGCCGTCGAGTGCGTCCGTCATGCTCTGCACGTCGTACAACGGGAGCGCCGGTTCGAGCTCGTGGACGATGCGTTCGATTGCTGGTGCCAGCGACTCCGGCGCCGCGGTGGTGCGGGTGTGCAGCACGCGAAGCGCCGAGTAGTTCTGCGCGAGCGGAAGGTAATAGTACGGCTGCGGCTCCTCGAACAGCTGCCGGTACTTGCTCGTGCCGGCGATGCCAACAACTTCCATGGACAGCGCATCCGCAGAGGCGTCGTTGAAATGGCGGCCGATCGGATCCTGCGCGGGCCATAGCATGTTGGCGAGCTGCGCGTTCACGATCGCGATGCGTGGGGAGCGTACCGTGTCGCGCTCGTCGAAACTGCGGCCGCGCAGGATCGGTATTCCCATCACCTGGAAGTAATGGGACCCGACGCTGTTCATGCCCGCCGTTGGAGGCGTGCGCTCCGGGGGCACACCCTCCACAGCCACACCGGTAGTCAGCCTCACGTACCCCATCGGGACCGTGCACGCGTAGCTCAGATCCTCGACCGCCGGAAGCCGCCGCACCCGCCGCTCGATTTCGTCGAACAGGTCGCGGCCCTGCGCGCCTGTGTAGCCGACCTGCGCGACGTCCATCTGCACGTTCAGCACGTCGCGCGGATCGAACCCGAGATCCATCTGGCGGGCTTCGCGCAGACTGCGCGTGAACATGGCCGCCGAGACAAGCAGCACGAAACACACGGCGGTCTGCGCGACGACGAGCACGATTCGAATCCGCACTCTTCTCGGGCTTTCGATTCCACGGTCGCGCAGCGCCGCATCGGCGTTGACGCGCGAGGCACGCAGCGCTGCGAGCACGCCGACGGTGGCTGCCGTAAAACACGTCAGCACGAATGCATAAGCGAGCACCCGGCCGTCGACATGAAAATCGAGACGGACCGGCAGGCTACCGGGGATTCGAATCGCGGCGAGTCCAGCGGTGACCCACCACGCCAGGAGGACGCCTGCCGCTCCACCGATGCACGCAAGCAGCAACGTCTCGACCGCGAGCTGCTGGACGAGGTGGCCGCGACTCGCTCCAATCGCCACACGAATCGCGAGCTCGCGGCGCCGCGCCGCCGCTCGGGCGATGAGCAGGTTCATCACGTTGACTTCCGACGCGACGAACACGAGGCCGACCAGCAGCAGGATCATCGTCGCGCCGAACGCGTTCGATCGCGCGTTGTCTTCTTCCGGCCGGGCGAGGCGTTCCGGGATCGCGACGATGCGTATGCCCGTGTTCGTCGTGGGATGTTGCACTTCGAGGCGCTTCGCGACGATGTCGAGCAGTGCGTTGGCGCGATCCAGCGTCACCGCCGCGCGAAGCCGTGCGAGCGTGTGCAGCCCGCGGGCGCCGCGGTCCGCCAACCCCTCGCCGCTTGCCCAGTTGAGCGGCAGGTACAGCTCCGACTGCGAAAAGGCGAAGGCGCCCGGAAATCCTGGAGGCGCCACGCCGACGACGGTGCACAGCCGGCCATTGACGCGCACGTTCCGTCCAACGATTCCTGCGTCCCCGTTGAACCGCAGCCGCCATGTCTCGTAGCCGAGGACGGCAACAGGGCTCACCTGTCCCGGGCGGACTTCGTCGGACCCGATCAGCCTGCCCGCCGCCGGTGTGAGCCCGAGTAGCGAGAAGTAATTCCCCGTGACCCAGGTGACGAGCACCCGTGCCGGGCTTCCGCCGTCGGGAGCCAGTCCCGCAAACCCCACGCTGTACCCGGCAACACCCTCAAAGACGTCGGTGGCTGATTCCTGGGAGTCCTCGATTTCGGCGTACGACAAGCCGCGCAGTGATGATGAAGGGGGACGTGATGTTGCGAGGATGACCAACCGGTCGGCCCCGTTCACGGGGAGCGGACGGAACAGCAGCGCGTTGACGACGCTGAAGACCGCTGTGTTGGCGCCGATGCCGAGCGCGAGGGTGAGGACCGCGGTCAGGGTGAATGCCGGTGCACCGTGCAGCATCCGCAACGCGTGGCGCATGTCGCGGCGAAGCCCCGCAAGCCACCGCATGGGCGGGATCATACGCCTTCCCTCAATCACTGACAGCCGCTTTCTCAATCAGCGACTGCCGTCGTCAAGACCAAACAGGAGGAGGTTCCTTCCTTTCTCCTGTTTTTTCTAACGCATGGGTGCAGCGTGATAGTGGAGGTTGCCGCGATTCGCGATTCGATGATTTGACGATTGAACGATTCCGCGATTCGACGATGAGGGATTCGACGATTCGTCGATAAGGGATTCCGGATCAGGGATGAGGGATTGAGCGCTGCGATCTCCGGAGAGTGTGGAAGTACCCGCACGCGTCGCATTTCAGAAACGTGAGCGGCGGAGAGTCGGTTTTTGCAACGACCCGCATGCTGTCGCTGCCGCACTTCGGGCACGCGGGCGTTTTCGTAATTTTCTCGGGCACACCCTGAGACCTTCAAGATCAGTTCCCGCATCCAACGTGCCGGCCGTCAGGGTGGATCGATTGCGTACCGCAATCTCGCTGTGCCGTTTCAATCCACCGCCGACCAAAGCTGCAGTTTTCAGCGTTTCACTTTTGATCGCGGACGCGCCAGCACCGCGCTCAATCCGCTTCCACAACAGCAGCGTGGCGGGCTCAGGTACCGGGGCGGCTGCCGTTTCGGACAGGAATGTAATGCGATTTTCTCCTGCGACATAAACCCCGAGGTCTTGCAGCGCGGTCGACGAAGCGCAACCGCCGCCGTCCGTGCGGCAACCGGCACTTGCGCTGCGCTGATAACTCCGCGAAGAGGCGTATACTCCCGCTGAGAAATCCCGAACATGTCCTTGCCGCAGGCGCGCGGCTCGGTATGTGCGAGATCATCGGCTTCGCGCTCTGCAGCTTTCAGTCGAACGCGAGGACATGAACATGCTGACCGTCCCACACGACGAGACCGCGCGGCTCGCAGCGCTGCGACAATACCGCATCCTCGATACGGAGCCGGAGCGGGCGTTCGACGACCTCGTCCTCCTCGCTTCTCACATTTGCGGGACGCCGATCGCGCTCATTAGCCTCGTCGACGCGGACCGGCAGTGGTTCAAGGCCCGCACGGGCATAGCCGTAATACAAACGTCACGCGCGGTGTCGTTCTGCTCCCATGCCATCGAGCAACGCGGACTGTTCATCGTCCAGGACGCGCGGGAGGACGAACGTTTTCGCGATAACCCGCTCGTCACAGGTGGACCGTTCGTCCGGTTCTACGCAGGCGCGCCGCTGCTGACCCGCGAATGAGACGCGCTGGGGACGCTCTGCGTGATCGATTGCGTCCCGCGCACGCTGACCTCGAGCCAGCGTGAGGCGCTCGACGCCCTGCGTCGGCAGGTGGAGGCCCAGCTCGAGCTCCGGCGGAATCTGCACGAACTGAAAGTCGCCCTCGCGGCCCGAGACAAGGCGGAAGCGGACGTGGCCAGGTTGAGCGGCCTGATTCCGTACTGCTCCATGTGTCAGCTCGATCTCACCGTCCCTGCGGACCCGTCTGCCGTTCCCGTCGACGGCGTTGCCGTTGTTCTTCGTGAGAAGGGGTGGCCGGAAGATGACGTGATGGCAGTCGAGCTCTCATTGCAGGAAGCCATGGCCAACGCTATCAGACATGGCTGCCGCAACGATCGCACGCAGCAGGTCCAATGCTGCGTGACCGCCGACGCGTCGGGCGAGGTCGTCATTGTCGTACGCGATCCCGGCGAGGGTTTCGATGTCGCCGCGGTGCCGGATCCTCTGGCGTCCGAGAACCTGTTCAAATCGAGCGGTCGCGGCGTGTTTCTCATCAACGCGCTCATGGATCGGGTCGACTACCTCGATGACGGGCGCGAACTGCAGATGCGCAAGAGGAAGGCGCAGGTATAATCCGCTCCGTCCTTATGTCCCTCGCCGCCGCCACGCGGCTCGGCCCCTACGAAATCGTCACCCTCATCGCCTTCGGCGGAATGGGCGAAGTCTATCGAGCCTTCGACACTCGTCTTCAGCGTATCGTCGCGATAAAGATCCTCCCAGACGCCCTGACGGCCGATCCCGCTCAACGCCTGCGCATCGAACGCGAAGCCCGCGTCATCGCCGGATTGTCGCACCCTTACATCTGCGCGCTGTTCGATGTCGGCCGCGAAGACGGCATCGACTTCCTCGTGATGGAGTACCTCGAGGGTGAAACGCTCAGCGACCGGTTCAAGCAGGGCTTGCTGCCGATGGACGTGGTCATTCGCTACGGAACGCAAATCGCCGGCGCGCTGGCCGCTGCACATCGGAAGGGTTTCATCCACCGCGACCTGAAGCCGTCGAATGTCATGCTGACGCGCGACGGCGCGAAACTTCTCGATTTCGGGCTCGCCAGCATCGGCCGAGACGGCAGTGGACTGGTTGCCGCCGACTTCGCGGCGGAGGCTCCGACCCGGGAAGGCGTCCTCGTCGCTGAAACCGTGGCGGGGACGCTGTACTATATGGCGCCGGAGCAGCTGCGAGGAGTTCGCGCGGACGCGCGGACCGACATCTTTGCTTTGGGCGTGATCCTCTACACGATGGTGACCGGCCGCCATCCATTCAGGGGAGACACGCAGGTCGGTGTGATGGCGGCCATCCTCGACGCGGACGTGCCGTCGTTCGACACGGTCCTGCCAGACCGCCGTGAAGTGTCAGCGCCACTCGAGGATCTGATTCGTACTTGTCTGGCGAAAGATCCCGAGGACCGGTGGCAGAGTGCACAGGACGTCGCGCGCGCCCTGACGTCTATCGGAGAAGGACGTGCGACGGCCGGCGTGCGCCGCGCAAAGACCAGCAGGCGGAGAGGCTTCGCCGTCGCGGGCGCGATCGCCATTTTGCTCGTCGTTGTCTGGATCCTGCTCTCGAAGTGGCCGCCGCGACAGGCGGTGTCTTCGTCTTTAGTACGCTTCGATGTGCAGCCAGCGGCCGTCGCAACACTGCCGATCGGCCAGACCGAGGCGAGCGTGTCCCCCGATGGAGGTTTCATTGCATTTATTGCACGCCAGCATGGGACGACTGCTCTCTGGCTGCGATCCATGGACGTGCCGGCGCCGCGCGCCTTACCGGGCACCGACGGAGCGTCGCAGCCGTTCTGGTCGCCGGACAGCCACTGGATTGGGTTCTACGCGAACGGTGCGCTGAGACGAGTTGCGGTTGACGGCGGGGCGATCCAGGTGCTCGCTTCAGTTCGCAGCATGGCGGGCGCGACATGGAGCCCGCGTGGCGTCATTGTCTTTTCAGTCATGAATGCGCTCGCCCGTGTGCCGGACACGGGCGGGACGCCGGTCATCTGGCGCCCACGCGGCAGCAGCGCAGACGCCGTCTATCTATGGCCCCGATTTCTCGAGGACGGCTCTCGTTACCTGGTACGCTCGGCGCGCGGACCGCGGAACGGCCAGGGACTGTTTGCTGCCTCACTCGAGGATGACGCGTTGATGCGGGTGGCTGACATCACCGCCAACGTCGTTCTTGCCGATTCGTGGCTGTTCTTCGTGCGATCGGGCACGCTCATGGCGCAGCCGTTCGATATGAAGCGCCTGCGCTCCAATGGTGAGCCCGTGCCGGTCGCCGACAGGGTGATGGAGAACCTCGGCGAGCTCTCCGGCCCGAGCTTTTCGGTATCGCGCACGGGCGTGCTCGCTTACCGCGCACAGCACGCGTATCCGACGACCCTGACGTGGTTCGACCGTACGGGCCGCGCGCTCGACACGATCGATGCTCGCGCGGGATGTCGAAATCCGGAGGTTTCGCCCGACGGCAAGCACGTCGCCGTTGAGTGCATGGATGCGGGAACGAACAGCCGGGACCTGTGGGTACTCGATGCCAACCCCGGCCGGCCCGTGCGGCTCACAACTGACCCGGCCGACGACTCCGATCCGCTCTGGTCACCTGACGGCCAATGGATCGCGTTTACCAGCACGCGCGGCAGCTCCAGGGACTTGTACAAGCGGCTTTCGAGCGGGACGGGGGCAGACGAGCTCCTCCTGCGATCACCGCGCACGAAATATCCCAACAGTTGGTCGTCTGATGGCCGGAACATCCTCTTTACGTCTCGTGAGGACGATACGGGCTGGGATATCTGGGTCCTGCCGCCCGATGGCAAGCCGGTGCCGCTCATCAACACCGCGGCGACGGAAATCGAACCGCAGTTGTCCCAGGATGGTCGGTGGCTTGCCTATACGTCGGATGAATCGGGACGAACCGAAGTGTACGTGCGGCGGTTCGGCAGGGCCGGCGGTTCCTGGCTGATCTCAACCAGCGGCGGCTCCGATCCCCGCTGGCGAGATGATGGATCCGAGTTGTATTACCTGTCCCTCGATCGCACGCTTATGGCCGTCGCTATGAAGCGCGACCGTGAATCAGGTGACCTCGTGGCCTCTGTCCCCACGGCGTTGTTCCAGACTCGCACTTCGGGGCCGCTGGGCGTCGGGGTTCGGTTCAACTACGCGGCCGCGGCTGGCGGGCAGCGATTCCTCATCACGACGGACGTGCCGGAGGCTACGGCGGAACCGATCTCGGTCATTGTGAACTGGCAGACGCTCATAGCGGCGGCACCCGGTCGACGCTGACGGGCAGAGCACGTTGAGGCGCGGCCGCATCGGTTTCAGCAGTGAATCAACGCGGCATGTCAGGCGGGTTGCTCGAAGCTGGCGATCGCTGCAGCTTCGGTGTCGTACACATCAAAGACCATGATCAACTTGGTCATTACAAGCAAGTCCTTGGAGCGGCTTCCCAGACTCGACAACTTGATCGCACCGTTCTGCCTGGTTACCGTCGTGTGGCAACTGACCATCTCCCCCAGACCCGAGCTGTCGATGTAGTTGACGGCGCTGAGGTCGAGGACGATCCGCTTGTGCCCATGGTCCAGGACGCTCGTCACCTTTTCCTTCAGCTGTCCCGTGTCGTCCGACGTTATCTTTCCGGACAGGGTTAACACCGTAATCGATCCGACTTGCCGTTCCGTGATAGTCATGGAACCTCCTGCACGCGCCGCTCTCGGCGAAGGTCTTGGGAGACCGCCCTCACGAGCGCGGGGGCTGCCAAGCCTATCACGGTGAAAGTGTCAAAGGAGCAACTCGAACTCGATCTCATCGTCGATCGGACATGCACCCACGCGGACAAGCGAAATCTCCGGCTTGAGCTTGCGTGACACGACAATTCTCCTGTCGGGAAGCAGAAGGACCTCCGGAAGGCCCTCATGCGCTTGCTCGGTCGGACTTTTGACGACGGTACGGAATCCCTATAGAATAGACGAACTGATTAATTAGTTCGTGGGGATGATATGAAGAAATCAGCTGAAGTGACGAACATCGTATCGGCTCTCGATGCGCGGACGCAGCTTGGCCAGATCCTGCGGCGTGTGAAGAACAACCGAGAGCGGTTCGTGATCGACCGGCGCGGCGAGCCTCAGGCCGTGATCATGAGCCTCGATGATTACGTCGATGCGATCGCGCCGCCGCCGGCATGGTTGAAGAGACTCTGGGCGGCGTCCGAACGCCGGGGCACGGATCGTCTGTCGATGCGTCAAATCAATGCGGAAGTCGCTGCCGTTCGCCGTGAGATGCGCAAGCGTTCTCGCTGATGCGCGCCGTTCTCGATACGAATGTGATCGTCTCGGCGTTACTCAGCCCGAGAGGGAACGCCAGGCTCGTCCTGGCAACGGCCCTTGCTCGCAAGTTCGATCTGATCGTGTCGGGGGAAGTGCTCGCGGAATACGAGGCGGTGATCAGGCGGCCGAAGTTTCGATTTGGACCGGAGGAAATCGACGAAGCACTGACTGAGCTTCGACGTGTGAGCCAGTTCGTGAAACCGACGGACCGGGTGGCCGAGTCGACGGACGAGGCGGACAATCGGTTCCTCGAGTGCGCGGAAATCGGATCGGCAGACTACCTGGTAACCGGAAACATCTCGCATTTCCCGAAGACGTGGGGCAAGACACAGGTGGTGACCATCCGGCGATTTCTGGAACTGCTGACACCGGACTTGCGGCGGCGGTGACCGACGCGTCGTGCCCGCGTTTCTGCCATAATCGACTATAACCCCTGCCAAATGGCGTAAGTAAGGAGTGTTCTCCCGATGACCACCGCCACAGCAAAACCACCAGAGGCCTTTCCATCCGTCCAGACTCTGCTCGGAGGGCGACACGTTCTCCGCGTCAAACCTCAGACGACACTCGATTGGATCGCGCTGATCCGACAAGGCATTCCGGCCGCCGCCGTGGACCACCTTCTCGCAACTCTTCGCGTCTCCCAGTCGGACCTTGCCAAAGTCCTCGGGATTCCTGAACGGACCCTGGCTCGCCGGAAGCGCCAGGGCACACTGAACAGCGAGGAATCCTCCAAGCTTCTGCGGATCGCCCGCGTGGTCGGCCGGGCGACAGAAGTCTTTGAGGAGGCCGAAACGGCCCTCGACTGGCTCAAGGCGCCGAACTCGGCGCTCCAGAGAAAGACGCCTCTCAGCCTGTTGGACACGGACATCGGTGCGGAGAGTGTCCTCGACACGCTCGGACGCATCGAACACGGCGTCTTCGCCTGAATCGCCGATGTTGAGCGTCTGGCGGCTCACCACCGCCCGATTTGCCAAGTCCGCGTTTTCCGGCGAAGGCGCGCGGTTGTATGGAGGCCGCTGGCATCGTAAGGGCGTGCCCTTGGTGTACACCGCGTCAACACAATCGCTCGCCATGCTGGAAATGCTGGTGCAGGACGAGCCGCTACGGGCTCGATACGTGATGATCGAAGCTCGCATCCCCAAGGCCGTCAGGATCGAGCGCGTCCGGATTGACGACTTGCCGTCGAACTGGCGCGATGTCGCGGCTCGCCAGACGCTTCAAGCGATCGGAACCGAGTGGACCAGGAAGCAAACGAGCGCCGTCCTCTTCGTCCCCAGCGCGGTCATACCTGCTGAAACGAACTATCTCCTCAATCCGCTGCATGCCGAGTTTCGTCGGATCAAGATTGGCACGGCGCGTCGGTTCGAAACGGACCTCCGGCTGATCACGCCCTCTCGCTGATGCGCGTCCTCGAGATCAGGTAATCCTGCTTGTCGTTCGGATCGCCGCTTCGGCGGCGTTGAAAAACGTCCGCCGGAACCCCCCGACGATGGCGTGAGCCTTGCGCTGCCATGCGGGAGCCCGTCAGCCCCGGTGCCAGCACCAGCCCCCCGCCCACCACGAGGACGCACAATCGCCAACTGGATTTCCTCAGCATACGAATCTCCTCGTTCACTCGCCGCTTGCACGAACGAGTCTGAGGTCACTTTCGCAGGGTCCGCGGCGCGTGCTCAGCGCGCGCAGAACGCAACGTATCGCGTGCGTGGAAGGACCTGCACGGTCTGTACAACAACGTGAGGCTGAGGCGGTGACACGTCTCACGAAGTTTCCGTCGTGCGCAGGAACGCGGCGCAATAACATATCGGCGCACATGGACACTGCGCCGGACGGCGACCGCCTGAACGGGTGGAAAGAGATTGCTGCGTACCTCGGAAAGGGTGTGCGCACCGTACAGCGATGGGAACGCGAATATGGCCCTCCCGATACACCGCGTCGACCGAGAGGGCGGCGAGATCGTGATGGGTTGGTGCCGGAGGTGGGAATCGAACCCACACGACCCGAAGGTCACGGGATTTTGAGTCGAGACAGGGCAGGCGACACAACCGATCACACCGCGACCTGTCGAACGATCTCGGGCATCACGCTCGGGATCGTTCGACGTTCTGCAAAGCGAATGCGGGCCGCACTGGCCCACGAACGGCCCGCGCCTTTACTTCAGGATGAACGGCGTTAACGTGCCCACATACGCGGTGGCGTGGACCCCGGTCAACGGCACCGTTACGTCGCGCGTCATACTGCTTGCCGAGACGTAGAACTCAAGGGCCGGCACCTGCACCTGCACGTATAATCGATTAGACTAGCCGCGCCGATGACTGCTAATGACTTGCTTCACCGTCTCTGGGATCCGGTCTCCACGCCGCTTCTTCTAGCGCTTGGAGCCATCGCGACACAACTTTGGCGACGATACCTCAGTCGACTCGCTACGTTTCGCTGGTCCGCATGGCACACTGGCTTGGCCGTCGCAGGCAACGACCCTAATCTTGGCCGAGTCGAGGTCCGCTACAACGACCTGCCAGTTCAGAATCTCCAATTCTCGAACGTCGAGATTGAGAATGAAAGCAGTCGGGACTTCACCAACGTCGAGATCAAGCTCTTGTATCTGGACGGAACTGAAATCCTCGGTCAAGGACAAGTTGCCGGAATGGCGCAATTCATCCCCTGGGCGGGTCGCTATTCGGCCGAACTCGAGGCAGCGGCTGCGATTCCCGAAGACCAGCGCGATCGCGCAACAATTGTCCATGCACTTCTCGCCCGCCGCGAATACGTGATTCCTGTTTTCAATCGCGGCATAAAAATGATTCTCACCCACGTTGTTCACGCTGCAAGCGCATCGCCGATTGTGCAGGTCGCCTGCGATCATCCTGGCGTTCGCCTTTGCCAGCGTCCGCAGAGGCCCATGATCTTCGGCGTGGTGCAGGCACACTCGATACTATTCGGAATGGGCGCGGCCGTTTTTGCCACATTGATCACGGCTTCGCTCACTCGCCGGACTTGGGTGGTCGCGCTCGTTGCATTCCTGAGCAGCGGCTTCGGTCAGCTTTGGGGCGCTGCCATCATTCGCCTGAAGCGTTGGGTGGTGAAAGCGATCGGATGAACGGTTGTCCTTCGGACCCTTGACATCGAATGAGATAATGGATCCATGCGAGCGATACGTCGCTCGTATGCCTGCTGAATGCAGCACAGCAAGACGCGCTAGTCAGTAACCAACCTGGCCTCGGCGCGCCGCAGATCCTCTGCGGAAACGTGAGCACGACGCGAAGGTCGACACACGTTTTTGGGCAACGACGGTTGCCAGAGAGGATTTCGCGGTGCCACGTGTTCCTCGTATCACGCTCGATCCTGCTTTTCGGAAAGCTGTTCTCGCCGATCGGCGGGGCATCATCAAACTCGCCGCGCTCGCTGGGTTTCCGGCCTACACCGGATTATCCCGGCTGCTCCCTCGGGGCAAACGGCTCGCAGGCACAGCCCTGACGCAGTCGCGTCTCCGAACGCTCGCGCAAGTGCTCGGATTCGCCGGGAAGCCCTTCCGTGGCTAACACCGTCTGGCTCACCCCGAAGCAGGCCGAGGACTACGCGCGTTGCGACGTGGTCACGCTGCGCCGCGCCGTCAAAGCCGGTCGGCTGCAAGCGTATCGCGTCAACGGTGGTCGTTGCGTCCGGTTCCGCGCCGAAGACGTCGATCGGTGGCTCGCGTCGGTTCCCGTGAACGAGGTGGCGCGATGACCCGGCCGATTGCGCTTTCTGTTCGCGTGGAAAACATCCCAGACGCGCTCAAGGCTGAGCGTCGATGGGTCGTCTGGAAATACGACTGGCAATCGAAGGACGGAAACCGCGGCCGTTGGGCCAAGGTCCTCTGCACGCCGTGCACCGGCCGCTACGCGAAAACCAACGACGCCTCCACGTGGACGACGTTCGATGAAGCGGTCGCCGTGTATCGCGCTGGCGACTACGACGGCATCGGCTTTTGTCTCGGCGACGGCTGGTCGGGCATCGACATCGACGGCCTCACGACGGGCGCCGCCATTGATGCGCTGCGCTGCTACCGAGAAACCAGCCCGAGCGGAACCGGCGTGAAGACTATCGGTCGCGCCGCGCGCATCGGCGGCGAGATCAAGTTCACCGCTGACGCACCCGCTTTGACGGTCTGGACAAGCGGACGCTTCTTCGCTGTCACCGGACACGGCTCCGACGATCCGCGTGTGGACATCACGGACCTGATCGACGAGCTATTCCCTGCGCGCGCGCGACTCGCTCATAGCGACCCCGGTTCCTGCCTACTTCAAACAGGGCGACGTGCGCGGCACGGAACGCATCACGGACGCCGACGTTTATCGAAAGCTCACCGACGACGAAATCGTAGAGCGCATTCTGGTGTCGCCGCAGGCCAACAAGTTTATCAAGCTGGTGCGCGGCGATCTCTCCGACTATGGAAAGGATCACAGCCGCGCCGATCAGGCGCTCGTGTCGATTCTGGCTTACTGGTGCCAGGGCGACTTCGACCAAATCGACCGTCTGTTCCGGCAATCGGCACTCATGCGCGACAAGTGGAACGTCTGCAGCTATCGCCGCGCCACGTTGCTGAAGGCGGTGCGCGCATGAGCCTCATCGACGGCGTCTGGTCGTAAGTTGTTGATTGGATTGGTCTGCCGGAGGTGGGAATCGAACCCACACGACCCGAAGGTCACGGGATTTTGAGTCGTTTCGAGGCCATTTTCGGGATCACGCGATTTCCTTCGCGAACTCGCGCGATCTCGTTGTCTGACAGCCGCTTAGCGCCGATCCATCACCGCCGCAACCGACGGCAACGAACCGCACAAAACCGCAGCGGACGGGATCAGATCGGGATCAGTTTGGATTCATTGGGATCGTAGCCAGCTTCGCACCGGGTGTGATTCTCTGCGGATAGCGCTTCCGGCAGCAGCTATCCTTTCAGGGCTTCCTGCACACGAGAGTGCATTTTGTCTGCGTATTCCTTGCCGACTTCTGACCAGTCGACGTGCCAATCATTGAATGTCTTGGCGGCCTCAGCGGAGACTAGAAATGGAATCTCTCGACTCACCAGTGCGCCTACGAAATAGATGTAGGGCTCGCTGTCTTCGTCGTAGTCGACGGCGTACAGGCCCCAGCATTCCTTGATGAATGGATCGATCACGTCAAAAACGAACTTGAGCGTTTCCTCTCCCGGGTCGCTGCCTGCTGTCGGCCCGAAATGCTGTATGCCATTGCGCAGCTTTCCAAACTCGTCAAATCGGTCAGGATTTGGTAGGGACAATCCAGTCGTGGCCCAAAGTCGCTCTGGAAGATCTGACCACTGAATCGTGCGGCCCCTTTGAAACAAATCCACCAAATCCAAACGGGCTCCGGCTGCCTGGGTTGATCGTGGCAAATGTTCGAAGATCAAGAGGGGATGCTCCTGCGCGATCCTGGCCTTGATGAGCAATTCTGCTGCGTGGCTCGCTTGAAGCACCGCCAGTTCGGGCCACTTGTCGTTCTCGATGGCAGCGTAGGCCGCGTGGCGATTCGCGTGAGAAAGGGCTCCGAGACCCAACTCGCGGATGTGCTGCCAGACATCGATAAGGGCTGGGTTCATGAGTTCGGCCGAAGTAGAAGGTCGGAATCTCTAGCTGGCTCGTGCGTCTCGCGACCGGGCCCGCTTCGTCAGTCTCCTTGCCTTGGCGGGGAGCTTTTTGACGGCCCACCGCCTGCTGGAAACGACTTCCGGCGGTCGCTCATTCTCGTTGCGGCAAATCGCGTTCTGCGTGATTGGCCTGCCTTGACGGCTCTGGGCGACCCTCAGTACGGGAAAGGTGATTCCTTCGCGAATCGACCCCTTGCCGCCGGGACCGCCGGAAAGCGTATCCCACCAGTTTCGCCGTGACTTCCGGCCTTTAGCAGCGATTCTTTTGAGCGCCTCATCGATTAGTGCGGCGACATCTTCGTAGCCGTTGTGCATCAACCATTCTCGGCAAGTCATTCGTCGTCCTCCTCGCCACCGTCCTCCCCAAGGCGCTCCCAGATGTGAAGTTGACTGTTTGCGGATCCGCTTTCTACCATCCAGATCTGTTCTTCACCGTTGACAAGTTGGATGATGCTGCGGATAAACAAAATCTGGAAGAAGTACTTGATCTGTGCAAGTTCCGGATCGCTTTGATACGGAAAGATGAAGCGCGTGACCGCTGTGGTTTCGTCAACGAGATAGCGTTCGCCCTTTTTCTGGAGCGCCGCAGCCTGGTCTTGGGTCAACAGCGTGTCTGATCTGAAACGACCATCCACGTGGTTGATGGAGTAGCCGACGAAGCGATCCTTGATGAAACTCAGAATCTGGTCGAAGTACTGGTTGTCCGGAAGGCCCGGCGGTTTTGGGAATCTCTGCGCGAGCTCGTTGACGCCTATGGTTCGAAGTCGCGCGAGGACGCGGTCCTTGTAGAAGAGCGAATCGAGGGTCATCCGGAGATGCTCCTCGTTAGTCAGCGGCATCAAGAAGTCGTAGATGAGGACCTTTGAGCTTTTCGGGTCGTAGTTCGTCACGACCCGACGAACCTGCGTGACGTGGCCCTTGAACTTGCGCCACGTGACGAATTTCCAGAACGCATCCGTGACACGGTAGTGGGTATCGCTGACCTTTTCGATCAGCCCCTTGTATTGTTTACGTAGGTAGGTATTGAACGTGCCGGGTTTTTCCCAGCCGGTCGCAGCAATGAACTCGTCCAGAGTGAACGGTTCTTGACTTTGTAGATGTTCGCGCAGAAACCCGAACGCGGCACGCTGCGTTGTGTCGTCGGCCATTACAGTTTTCCGGCATTTGCCCTCGCCCTCGGTCGACGTCTGAAAACCGGCCATTCCCCGACACCGCAAAACCGGCCATTTCCGGCGTTGCGATCGAGACCAATGGAGTTCTACTTCGTCGCGTCCTCGGTGCGCAAGTCGGTCTGGACTTTGGTGCGCCAGCTG
>WNGF01001857.1_pt1 | contig 30402 bp, 23 predicted proteins | sample 5400641 | NCBI WGS metagenome assembly WNGF01 (sample SAMN13153371, study PRJNA577476) | soil metagenome | isolation source: 80 cm soil or saprolite under grassland replicate 2 | place: USA:California | collected 2016-06-15 | reverse complement strand
GGGTCATGCAGGCCCCGGGCGGACCCGGAGAGGACGACAGCGGCGGCTTCGCGCACGGTGGCTGGTCGGTGAACTATTGGGACGAGCAGATGGGTCAGGTCATGGGCGAGGCGATGAGCACGCCGTTCGCCCTCGTTCTCGGACGCAAGACCTACGACATCTTCGCCGCACATTGGCCGCACGCCACAGACGATGCCGGCGCCAAGCCATTGAACGACGCCACCAAGTACGTCGCGTCGCGGAGTCGTCCCACGCTGGAGTGGAGCAACTCGGTCCTGATCGAGGGAGACGCCGCCGAAGGCATCGCGGCGCTCAAGAAGGAAGATGGGCCAGAGCTGCAGGTGCACGGCAGCGGGAACCTGATCCAGACGCTGTTGCGCCACAACCTTGTCGACCAGTACCGCCTGTGGGTCTTCCCCCTCGTCATCGGGTCGGGCAAACGCCTGTTCTCGGAGGGCACCATCCCCTCCGGGCTGAAGCTCGTCGACAGCAAGGTCTCCACCACTGGAGTCGTGATCGGTACGTACCAGCCGGCAGGCGAGATCGTCACAGGATCGTTCGCGCTGGACTGACCGCGCTCGGAATCACTCAATGACCCAGGACCCAGCGTGCAAGACCTCCCGGGCGATATGGGCTTGCCGGATCGGTCGGGACCGGCGAGGATGGCGGCATGCAAGCTCGCCCGCGCGCCCACGACCCCCAGCAGGACCCCGAGCAGAGCTGGTCACCGGACGACTGGCGTGGCCTGTCCGCCGAGCAGCAGCCGGACTGGCCGGACCAGGCCGCCGTCGACGAGGTGCTCGGGCAGGTCGCCAAGCTGCCGCCGCTCGTCTTCGCCGGCGAGGCCCGCACGCTCCAGGCGGCCCTGGCCAACGTCGCCGCCGGTCACGGCTTCCTGCTGCAGGCGGGCGACTGCGCCGAGTCGTTCGACGTGCTCTCGGCCAACGCGATCCGCGACAAGCTCAAGGTGATCCTCCAGATGGCGGTGGTCCTCACCTACGGTGCGGGCCTGCCGGTCGTCAAGGTGGGCCGTATCGCCGGCCAGTTCGCCAAGCCGCGCAGCTCTCCGGTCGAGATGGTGGACGGGGTCGAGCTGCCGTCCTTCCGGGGTGACATGGTCAACGGGGTCGAGCCCACGCCCGAGGCCCGCCGTGCCGACCCGGCCCGCATGCTGCGCGCCTACCACCAGGCGGCCGCCACCTTGAACCTCCTGCGGGCGTTCACCAAGGGTGGCTTCGCCGACCTGCACCAGGTGCATACCTGGAACCAGGAGTTCGTCGCCCGCAGCCCCTCGGGCCGGCGGTACGAGGCGACCGCCGACGCCATCGACCGGGCGCTGCGCTTCATGACCGCCTGCGGGGTCGAGGTGACCGCCACGCCCGCCCTGCAGCAGGTCGACTTCTTCACCTCGCACGAGGCGCTCCTGCTCGGCTTCGAGCAGGCGATGACCAGGCAGGACAGCCTCACCGGCTGCTGGTACGACACCAGCGCCCACCTGCTGTGGATCGGCGAGCGCACCCGCCAGCCGGACGGCGCCCACGTCGGGTTCCTGGCCGGGGTCGGCAACCCGATCGGGGTCAAGCTCGGCCCGGCCGTCGCGCCCGGCGAGGTGGTGGCGCTCTGCGGGCGGCTGGACCCGCAGCGGGTCCCCGGCCGCCTCACCCTGATCAGCCGCATGGGCGCCGAGCACGTGGAGAGGCTGCTGCCACCGCTGGTCAGCGCGGTCGCCGACGCCGGGCACCCGGTCGTGTGGGCGTGCGACCCCATGCACGGCAATACCTTCGTGGGTCGGTCAGGGCACAAGACGCGCCGCTTCGACGACGTGATGGCCGAGCTGACCGGGTTCTTCGCCGCGCACCGCTCGCTGGGCACCCACCCCGGCGGGATCCACATCGAGCTGACCGGCGAGGACGTCACCGAGTGCCTCGGCGGCGCGCACGAGATCGAGGACGGGCACCTGAGCCTGCGCTACGAGACCGCCTGCGACCCGCGCCTCAACGCGAGCCAGTCGCTCGAGCTCGCCTTCCAGGTGGCCGAGCTGCTCCGCGGCTGAAGCGGTCCCGCGGGCCGAGGGTCCCGCGGCGCAAGGGTCCCGGTGCCGCACGGACCCGCTGAAGCGCTTCAGCCGACCTGCGAGGGCGAGGCGTCCTGGATCCGGAACCGGCGCCAGTATTCCCTGCCGGGCTCGGGCAGGGAGTGGACCGGGTCGTAGTACTCGAAGCGCCGGTCGAGCGCGTCCGGGTCGTCGAACTCGATGCCGGTGCGATAGTTCTTCGTCCAGTACGAGATGCCCTTCTCGCGGTCGTAGGACTCGACCTGGTGGACCCAGCGCTTGCCGACGAACGGCACGTCGCAGACCACCCGTGGGGTGGCGAAGCCGGGCAGGTAGCCCATGATCGCGTGCTGGAGCGCCTGCGCGTCGGCCACCGAGATCCGCCAGTGCTCCGAGTTGGGGATCATGTCGCACATGTAGAAGTAGTACGGCATGATCTTCGCCCGGTCGAGCAGCGTGAAGCACAGATCGAGCAGGTCGCCGGAGGTGGTGTTGACCCCGCGCAGCAGCACCCCCTGGTTGCGCACGTCCCGGAAGCCCATGTCGAGCAGCTTGCGCACGACCTTGCCCACCAGCGGGGTGAGCTGGTTCGCATGGTTCACGTGGACGTGCACGGCCAGGTCGACCTCTCGGGCGGTGGCCTTGCGCGCCAGGCGCTCCAGCCCGGCGAGCACCTCGTCCTGGAGGAAGTGCTGGGGGAGGCCCATCAGGCCCTTGGTGGCCAGCCGGACGTCGCGGATATTCTCGATGTCGAGGAGCTGCGACACGAACCCCTCGAGCGACCGGATCGGCAGGTTGGCGATGTCCCCGCCGGACACGACCACGTCGCGCACGGACGGGGTGCGCCGGAGGTACTCGAGGATCTGCTCGTGCCGGCTGGGCTGCCTGATCTGGAACTTGTACTTGGCGACCTGCGGTGTCGAGTTGCCGACCAGGTCCATGCGCGTGCAGTGGCCGCAGTACTGCGGGCAGGTCGCCAGCACCTCGGCCAGCACCTTGGTCGGGTAGCGGTGGGTGAGCCCCTCGACCGCCCACATGTCGGCCTCGTGCAGGCTGTCGCGGGTGGCGAGCGGGTGGCTCGGCCACTCCCGGTCCCGGTCGTCGAAGGCCGGCAGCATGTAGTGGCGCACCGGGTCGCCCCACAGGTCCCGTTCGTTCATGGTGTTGAGCATCTGCGGCGGGAGCAGCATCGACATGGTGGCGCGCTCGGCCTGGTCGCGCTCGACCGAGGCGAGCAGGGACGCGGGCAGCAGCGGTCCGAGCGCCTGCCGGAGCTGGCGCAGGCTCTTGACCGTGTGGGCGCGCTGCCACTGCGCCGACTCCCAGTCACGCTGGCTCACGTCCCGGTAGCCCGGCAGGCGGCGCCAGTCGGGCTCCACCCATTCCCGCCGGAGGGGGTAGGGGAAGGGCTGCGCGACGGCGTGCGCCCGCGGTACGCGCGGCGCGAACGGACCTGGGTTCGGGTTCGGGAGTTTGGTCATATGAGATCCCGCAACGGTCAGTGAGGTCACTGTAGCAGAAGCGGTTGCGCCGGCGACGAAGCCTCTGGCCAGTGCAAACGGTCAGGCGAGCCGCTCGGGGGGCGGTCCTTCAGGGGCTCGGGGCCTGCTCCGCCACCGGGTTGGGAGCCGCCCGCTGCGGGCGCTCCCGCTGTCCCAGCGAGGTGCCACCGGCCCGGTCGGCCTCGCTCCTGCGCCCGGTGGGCCCCCGCTGGACGGCCGGCTCGGCGCGCTTGACGCAGCCCGGCAGCGTGACGTGGAAGGAGGCGCCGCCGCCGGGGCGCTCGGCGACCCACGCGCGGCCGCCGTGGAGCTGGGCGAAGCGCGCCACCAGGGAGAGCCCGATCCCGACCCCCTTGCTCTGCTTGCCGTTGCCCGGGCCGGCGCCCTGCTGGCCCTGGCGGAAGGGCTCGAAGATGGTCCCGGCCAGCTCGGCGGGCACGCCGGGCCCGGCGTCCTCGACGATCAGCTCGAGATCGCGGCCGCCGGCGAGGGCCCGCACCCACACCTGCGTCCCGGGCGGGGTGTGCCTGGTGGTGTTGAGCAGGAGGTTCTCCACGATCCGCTCGATCTTGGGGCCGTCGACGGCGGCGGTGACGGGCTCGGCGACGATCTCGACGGGCCAGCCGCGGAGCTGGTCGACCTCGTCGACGACCCGGTGCACCAGGGCCCTGACGTCGGTCAGCGACCGGTTCGGCTCGAGGATGCCTTCCTCCATCCGGTTGAGGTCGAGCAGGTCGGCCAGCAGCCGGTCCATCTTGCGCGTCTTCTCGATCATCATGCGGATCAGGTCGAGCGCCTGGTCGCGCGGCAGGTTCAGCTTGGTCCGCTCGAGTGTGACCGCGACGCCGTGCATGGCAGTGAGGGGCGTGCGGAGGTCGTGCGAGACGGCCCGCAGGAAGGTGTCCTTCATCTCCGACATCGCGCGCAGGCGGTCGGCGGCGGCGTACTCGCGGCGCAGCGCGGTCTCGAGCTCCGCCTCGCGCTGGAAGAGCCGGTCGACCGTGCTGCGCAGCCGCTGGTCCAGCCGCTGGTTCTCAATGGTGGCGATGACCTGGCGCGCGACCACGAACAGGGCGATCGTGATGCCGTCGAACACCAGGAACGGCTCGAGCTGCCCTCTCGTGGCCTGGACGCCGGCCGCGGCGACGAAGGCAGCCGCCGGCGGGACGTAGGGCAGGGCAAGGCGCGACAAGGGGATCGGGCCGTCGCGGTCGTCGCCGGGCAGCAGCTCGGCCGGTGCCGGCCGCAGCGCCGCCACCGCCAGCAACAGCCAGCCGGCCAGCCAGCCGATGTCGAGCCACGCGCCCGTGGCATAGGCGTCCTTGCCGATGAGGTACGCGAACGCGGAGTCGGCGATCCCGATGGAGAGGATCGCGGCGGTGACGAGCACCGGCTGCACGACCACGCGCCCCTTGGTGCGCGCCAGCACCGAGAAGGCGATGGTCAGGATGACCATGTCGCCGATCGGGTAGGCGAGGGCGGTCACCCGCGCCAGCACGGGACCGCCGCCCGCACGGTAGGTCGGCCCGAGCACCATCGCCCAGCTCGCGAACAGCAGCGAGGAGGCGATGAGCAGCCCGTCGAGCACCGTCCGGACCTGCGCCAGCGCACGGACCGGCGCGGTCGGGTACGAGAGCACGCCGGCCGCCGCCAAAGGGAGCGCCGCCAGGAGGAAGGCGTCCGCCGGCGACGGGAAGGGCGCCCGGTGCCCGCCGGCCAGCTCGAGCCAGAACCGGATGAGCTGGCCGGCGCCCCAGCAGAGCGCGGCCGCCGCGAGGAGCCGCCAGGCGCGCCGCAGCGCGACCGTCCAGGCGCGGCCGAATCCGTACTGGCCGCGCCTGGCGGCGTGCAGGCAGGCGGTCGCGGCGGCGAGGGCCGCCACCGCGATCACGAGGCTGTCGAACGCCCGGGTGGTCCCACGGCCGCCGGTGCCGGCGCCGAGCCAGGCGGTGAACGCTCCGACGACCACGACCGACCCGAGTGCCGCCAGCCGGTAGCGGCGTCGCGCGGTCACGGCCCCGATCCGGTCGGGAGCACGGCGGGCTGCGCCGCCGCTGGTGCGGCGACGGCGAGCACGGTCGCGCTCTCAACGCTCACAACGCTCACGTCGCGCCTCGGATGGGGCTGTCCAAGCTGACTTCCTACGATACACGAGCAAAGCCGGCCGTTCCCTCTCCGGTAGTCACAAGTTACTAGGCCCGCGCCAGATGGGGGGCGTGCGGAGGGGGCCCGTGGGCTGGATAGCGCCGCCTGGGCCGTTCGTTCGTGGCCCATTCGTAGCTCTTCTGGCCTGTCCCGCCGCAGGCCCCCGCAGCGGGAGCGTGACCGTGAAGCAGCTCCCGCGGCCGACGCCCGAGTCCACGGTGATAGTCCCGCCGAGGGCGTCGACCAGCTCGCGCACCAGCGTGAGGCCGAGCCCGACGCCGCGCGCCAGACGGGTGCCGGACCGGTCCACCTGGTAGAAGCGGTCGAAGATGCGCCGCAGCTCCTTCTCGGGGATGCCGATGCCCTGGTCCCGCACCCACAGGACCAGGCGCTCGCCGTCCTGGCGCGCGGCGACCGTGCAGGGGCGGTCGCGCGGCGAGTACTTGAGCGCGTTCTCCAGCAGGTTGCCGATCACCTGGGACAGGTACCGGCGGTCGGTGAGCGCGTCCGGCAGGTCGGCGGGCAGCTCGATGCGGACCCGGTCGCCCTCGGTGCCGAGACCCTCGACCACCTCGCGGCACAGCTCGCCGACCCGGACCGTGCTGAGCGTGGTCACGGACTTGTCGTTCTCGAGCCGGGAGGCGGTCAGCAGTCGCTCGACGAGGTTGAGCAGTCGCTTGGCCTGCCGCTCGATGATGTCGAGGAACTCGTTGCGCTTGTCGGTCTCGACCTTGGCCGGCAGCCGGCGCAAGGTGCTGGCGTAGCCGATGATCGTGGTCAGCGGGGTGCGGACCTCGTGCGAGGTCATCGCCACGAACTGGCTCTTCAGCCGGTTCAGCTCCTCCAGCTCCTCCACGGTGCGCTGCTCCCGATCGAGGTGCACGGCGAGCTCCTGTGCCCGCGCGTCGAGCAGGGCGGTGCGCTCCTCGAGCTCGGCCTTGAGCGTCCATGCCTTGATGCACACCCAGCGCCCGTAGGCCGTCAGCCCGAACACCATCACCGCCGCCCACAGCCCTTCGGTCTGGCCGAGCCATGCCGCCGGCAGGCTGAACCAGCCGAGCCCTGGAAAGGTCATCGGGAACCGGTAGGGCGAGACCCGGTCCATGTGATGGAGCAGCTCGCGCGCTGGCCGGCCCGACTCGAGGACCCTGGCGACCAGCTCGGCGCCAAGGAACCCGAAGTACATCAGCGTGACGGTGGCGGCGTAGGCCGGCACCAGCCGGAGCAGGCCGTCGCCCGCGCCCGGGCCCGGGCCCAGGGCGTGGAAGACGGCGCTGCCGACCGCCACGACCGTGAGCGCCAGGAAGCGCCGCCACAGGTCCTCCAAGAGGGAGAGCTGGCCCCGGAGCTCGCGCGGGTCGAAGGCGCCGGCGAAAGCGATCAGGGCGGCCACAACGGGGTCGTAGAGCATGGCGACGGCGACCTGCACCGCGAACGCGACGCTGAGGCCCGGACCGCCCCACGCCTCGGTGGCCACCAGCTCGAGGACCGCCAGCAGCAGTGCCCATTGCAGCATCCAGGGGTGAAAGCCCGCGTGCGAGCGCGTCAGCTCCAGGCCCAGCCAGGCAGCGGCCGGCACGACCAGCCCATAGCGGTAGAGCGCGAGCGCTCGACCGTCTCGCGTTCGGTGGGCCTGCTCGCCGACCGACATCCCTTCAACAACCCCCCCTGCCCTGGCCCGGATCCCTGCACCCCGGCAGGCAGGGATGCCCCCCTCGCCCCTTGCATGGGACGCGCCGGCGGCTGGGCGTCAGCCGCGGGAGTGTCTCGCAGGCAGGACTCTACACAATGACAGAATGGAGCCGGGAACGAAACTCGCCCAGGCTCTGCCGGTTTAGGCAAGGTTTAGGCCCCTGCAATCGTGTGGTATGGCGTACGTCGCTGTCGCACGAGCCCCTCGGCCACAGCAGGGGGTACCGGTATCTCCGGCTGTGTGCTTCCATGCTAGGACCCGTGCCGTACCGGAGTCGCCCATGCCACGTCGTCCCCACCTGAACACGCGTCAGTACCGAGTCGGCTTCCTGTGGGCGCTGGTGGCGCTCGCCGCGCTGGCCACACTGCCGAGCCTTGCCCCCAGCGGCGGCAGGGACGGGGTGCTCGCCGCCGGCGCCGACGGCCTGAGCCCGCAGGACGAGGCGGCCGCCCGCTACCAGGCCTGGCTCCGCGGCCGTGCGGCAGCGCAGGACACGGCGGCCGGGCAGGCGGCGGCGTCGCAGGCCGCCAGTGGCCCCGGCGCGAGCGCGCCGACCCCGACCGTCACCATGCCCGCGGCGTCGGACGCCGACATCCCGGCGCTCGCGCTGCGCGCCTACCGTGAGGCGGAGAGCTGGGCCTCCGGCTTCGACTCGCGCTGCAACCTGTCGTGGACCGTGCTCGCAGGGATCGGCCGCATCGAGTCCAACCACGGTCGCCACCTCGGCAGCCTCGCCCGCTTCAGCCCCAGCGGCGACGTCACCCCGAGCATCCTCGGCCCGGTGCTCAACGGCGCCCTGAGCACCGCGGCCATCCACGACACCGACGCCGGCCGCTGGGACGGCGACGCGGCCTGGGACCGCGCGGTCGGGCCCATGCAGTTCATCCCGTCGACCTGGCGGACGCTGGGGCGCGACGGCAACGGCGACGGGGTGGCCAACCCCAACAACCTCTTCGACTCCGCCGTCAGCGCGGCGGGCTACCTGTGCCTGAGCAGCGGTGGCTCCCTGTCGGACCAGGGCAACCTGCGCCGCGCCGTCTACGCCTACAACCACTCGTGGGACTATGTCGCGGCGGTGCTCACCTGGGCGAGCTTCTACCAGCAGCGCGCCGGCCTCGGCTCGCTGGTCGAGGTGCAGGTGCCGGCCGGGCCCGCGAGCCCGCCGAGCCTGGCCGCCGGCGGCGGGGCGGCGGGTGGCACCGGCGGGGGCGCGGGTGGCACGGGCGGCGCTGCGGCCGGTACCGGCACCGGTAGCGGAACCGCCAGCAGTCCGGGCGGCGGCGTCGTCGCAGCCGGCGGCTCCGGGTCGCCGAGCTCTCCCGCGGCCCCGGGCGGCTCGCCGTCGGGGAGCTCGACGTCGACGTCCGGCTCGGACGGCCTGACGGGCTCGCCGGCCACCGCGCCGCCGAGCACGTCGGCGCCGACGACCGCGCCGCCGACGACCGCGCCGCCGAGCACGTCGCCGCCGACGACCGCGCCGCCGACGACCGCGCCGCCGAGCACCGACCCGCCGACCACGACCACGCTGTGCCCGCCCGACTCGACCACGACGTCGAGCACGACGACCACGACGACCGACACGACGACGACCACGACCACCCCGACCTGCCCGAGCTAGATCTGCCCTTCTCCGCGGTCGTCGCACGAGTGCTACGCTTGCGCCATGGCTGAGCCGGCGGAAGTGTCTGTACGGGATCTTCGCAACCACGTGAGCGAGATCCTGCGCCGTGTCGAGGCGGGCGAACGGCTCCGGATCACCGTGGACCGCCGGCCCGTGGCCCAGCTCATCCCACTTCCGACTCGCCGACCGTCGCTCCGCCTCGGGGAATTCCTAGCATGGCGAGCCGGGGGTGGAGGCGCTGACCCGGGGCTCGCGGACGACCTCGCCGATGTGCTCAGCGCCACCACCGATGACGTGGCTGCCCCTTGAGGGCTCTCGCCGATACCAGCCTGTTCATTGGGCAGGAGCAGGAGCGGAAGCTCGCGGGCGAGGTTCCGGGCGAGCTCGTGATCTCGGTCGTCACTGTCGCCGAGCTGCGCCTCGGTGTTCTCATGGCGAGCACGTTGGAGGCGCGCGCCCGGCGGCTCGACACGTTGCGATTAGTAGAGTCGCTGGAGCCGCTGCCAATCGACGACGCTGTTGCGTCCGCCTGGGCCCGCATGGTGGCCAAGCTGCGGGCCGCGGGCCGCAAAGCTCCGCTCAACGACAGTTGGATCGCGGCCACGGCGATCGCTCACGGCGTGCCAGTCGTCACGCAGGACGCGGACTACGACGGTCTGCCCGGGCTGAACGTCATCCGCGTGTAGGGGCTTCACACGAGGCGGCGGTCGCTGGCCCAGCGGGTGAGCTCGTGGCGGTTGGAGAGCTGGAGCTTGCGCAGCACAGAGGAGACGTGGGTCTCGACCGTCTTGACCGAGAGGTGGAGGCGGCGCGCCACCTCCTTGTAGGTGAAGCCACGGGCGATGTGGCGCAGCACCTCGCGCTCGCGCGCGGTGAGCTGGTCCAGCTCGGGATCGACCGGGCCGGTCAGCTCGCCGTGGAAGGCGTCCAGCACGAAGCCGGCCAGGCGCGGGGAGAACACGGCGTCGCCGCCGCGGATCCGGCGGATCGCGTCCGCCAGGTCGGACGGGGAGATCGACTTGGTGACGTAGCCGCGGGCGCCTGCCCTGATCACCCCGATCACGTCCTCGGCGGCGTCGGAGACCGACAGGGCCAGGAAGCGGATCTCGGGGTGCGTCCGGCGGACGCTCTCGAGCACCGCCCGGCCGCCCCCGCCCGGCAGGTGGACGTCGAGCAGGACCACGTCGGGACGGGTGCGGCCGATGCCCTCGACCGCGCCGTCCACCTCGCCGGCGTCGCCGACGATCTCGAACTGGGCGCCGAGCTCCGCGCGGAGCCCGGATAGGAAGAAGCGGTGGTCGTCGACCAGGAACACCCGGACCGGCCCGCCCGGGCCGGTGCCGGTCGCCTGCTCGGCGCTCACCGGGCTCACCTCCTCTCCCTGGGCACGTGCACGGCAACCTCCGTGCCGGCCCCTGGCTCGCTGGTGATCGTGACCGTGCCGCCCTGGCGCTCGATGCGGCCGCGGATCGAGTCGCGGATCCCGCGCCGGTCGGGCGGGACCGCCTCGGGGTCGAAGCCCTTGCCCTCGTCGCGCACGTACCCGGTGATCCCCTCCGGCTCGGCCTCGACGTAGACCGAGACCCTTGCCACGCCCGAGTGCCTGGCCGCGTTCACGGCCGCCTCCTGGCAGGCGAGCACCACGGCCCGGGAGCGCTCGTCCAGAGGCTCGTCGCCGACCACGACCACGTCCACGGCGATCGCGTGCAGCTCCTCGACCCGGCTGGCGAGCGCCTCCACCGCGCTCTTGAGCCGCTCCTGCTCGGGCGGCGCCGGCTGCTCGTACAGCCACAGGCGCAGCTCGCGCTCCTGGCGGCGGGCGAGCGTCACCACCTCCATCGGCTCGTCGGCCCGCTGGATCAGGGCCAGCGTGTGCAGCACGGAGTCGTGCAGGTGCGCGGCCATCTCGGCGCGCTCGGCCGAGCGGATGCGCTCGCGCCGCTCCTCGGTGAGCGCCCGGTACAGCCGCAGGATCCAGGGCCCGAGGATGAGGACGAGCCCGGCTGTGGTCACGGCGATGGCCAGCAGCGCGCTGCCGGCCGCCGCGAGCGTGTCGCTGGTGGCGAGCGCGTAGCCCATTCCGGTGGCGACCATGAGCCCGCCGACCACGACCCGGGGCAGCGAGGCGCGGTCGCCGAACAGGGTCTCGACGGGGCTGCCGCCCTGCACGCCCGGCAGCCAGCGGCCACGGTCGTCCTCGTCGCCGCGGGCCCAGATCACCGCCGAGCCGATCGCGGCCAGCGCCACCGGCCACACCACCCGGTCCCCGAACCACACGCCCAGCTCGCGCAGGAGCAGCATCGTGCCGGCGATGACCAGCGCGAAGCCGAAGGTGCGCCGCCGTCCCGGCGCCCGCTGCGCCGCCGGGCGCCGCGAGCCGGCCTCCTCGACGGCAAAGGCCAGGACGATGTAGGCGACCAGCCCGATGCCGCCGGCGATTGTCAGCAGGACGAAAGCGATCCGCGTGAGGGCGGGGTCGACGCCGAGCCGCTCGCCCAGGCCGGCGGCCACGCCGGCGACGACCCGGTTGGTGCGGCTGCGCGTGAGCCCCAGCGCGTCGAAGCCGAAGCTCGGCCGGCCCCGGGACGGCGGGCGGGAGCGCGCCGGACTGGTGCTCGGCACGCTGTCCCGCGGTGCTCCGGGCTGGGGTGCTCCGGGCTGGGGTGCTCTGGTCTGGCCCGTCGGCTGGCTCCTCGTCGCCTGCTGCCGGTGGCTACGGCCGCCACCTGGGCTTTCACTTGCGTCAATGGTGGCATCCGCCTTCGCCCGGCGCTACGGGGTACGACCCTGAAGCTGCCCCGGCCAGGTCAGGGATGTTCCAGGGCGATCCCGGATAGTGATCGCGGGCGATCGGGTGGAGGCTGTGAACGGTCCACCGCAGTCTCGAGGAGGCGTCGACGTCAATGTCTGAAGAGCCCACCGGGTCCGGGCGACCCGGTGATCACCAAGGAGCGCCGGGCCAGCAGTACCCGCAGCCGCCGGGCGGCTACACACCCGCGCCGCCGAGAAGGCTGACGCGTCGCATGGACGACCGGGTGCTGGCCGGGGTCGCCAGCGGCCTGGGCACCTACTTCGGGGTGGACCCGGTGGTGTTCCGGGTCGGCTTCGTCGCCCTGACCCTGATCGGTGGTACGGGGCTGCTGATCTACGTGCTCTGCTGGGCGATCCTCCCGCCCGTCCACTACTACGGCGGAGTCCCCACCGGCGTGGCCCCGTCCGCGCGTGGCGTGCCGCGCCACGGCGAGGTGCCCGGCGTGTCCGTCCTGCGGCAAGGGGGAATAAAAAGCGTTATCGCCGTCGGTGCGCTGGTCCTGGCCGGGCTGATGCTGATCGGCCCGTTCGCGCGCGGCACGGTGGTGGTCGCGCTCGTGCTGATCGCGCTCGGCCTCGTGCTGATGTCGCAGGACCGGCCGGGCGGCGTCACCAGGCCCGCCGCGCCACCACCGCCACCGCCGCCACCGCCGCGCCGGCCCGAGCCGCCTCCGAGCGGTGGCTCCCAGCAGGGGCAGTGGCAGCCGGAGGGGCAGGGGTACTGGCAGCCGGAGGCGCCGGCGCCGCCGCCGACCGGGCAGAGCCCGCTGGGCGAGCAGGCGCAGGCCGCCTCGGTCACTGGCGCTGGCGCCGGCGCGCAGCCCGGCGACCGGGGAGCTCCCCTGGGCGGCTGGAGCTCGCCGGCCGCGGGCTGGGGCTCGCCGGCGGGCACGGTGGCCGAGCCGGCCCCGCCACGACCTCGCTCCATGCTCGGCTGGCTCACGGTCGCGGCCGCGCTGCTGGCCGCCGGGGTGGCCAGCGCTCTGGACAACCTGGGCGTGATCCACCTGACCCCCACCCGTGGGATCGCCCTTGTCCTCACCGTGATCGGCCTCGGCCTGATCGTGGGCAGCCTCTGGGGCCGTGCCTGGTGGCTGATCCTGCTCGGGCTCCTGCTCGTCCCCGTGATGGGTGCGGCCAGCCTGGTCAACAACGTGTCGGTCACCGGTGACTCCGGCGACCAGGTGGTACGGCCACAGGCCCTGGACGCGGTCCAGCCCGAGTACCGGCTGTCCGGTGGGCAGCTCACGCTGGACCTCAGCCAGGTCGAGTTCGGCCCGCAGCCGCGGCAGATCACGGCGAGCGTCGCGGCCGGCGAGCTCAGCGTGATCCTGCCCGAGGACCTGCCCGTTACGGTGCACAGCAGCATCGGCGCGGGTGAGATCCAGTCGCTCGGTCACCCGAGCAACGGCTTCCAGATCACTTCCAACGTCAACGATGGCAGCAGCCGGCGGCTGGGCCGGCTGTCACTCGACCTGAACGTGGGCGTCGGCCAGATCGTCGTTCGCCGAGGACCGTAGGGAGGCCCAGATGCGCAGAGGCACGGCGATGCAACGTCACGACTTCGACCCCGTCGCGTTCCTCTTCGGGCTCGCGTTCACCGGGCTCGGGGCGCTGTTCATGGTCGGCAGGCTCGACCTGTTCAACCACGCCCGCTGGTTGTGGCCGGGGCTGCTGCTCCTGCTCGGCATCGCGGTCCTGGCGGGCGCGCGGGGCCGAGGTGGCTCCCGCGCCCCGGGACCCTCGCGGACGGGCTCCGCTCCGGGCTCGCCCCCGCCCGACCTGGACTCGATCGACCCGCCGGTCGGGCCCGAGGCGTTCCGCCTTCCCGGCTGGCCGCCCGCGGGCATGCGGCGCGAGCCGGAGCCGCCCGAGGAGGCTGAAGAGGTGGAGGTGGCCGGGGCGGCGCCCGCCGATTCCACCACCGAGCTCCTGCCAGAGGTCGACCCCAACGCGGCAACCGAGGTCCTGCCACCGCTGCGGCCGGAGCGGCCGGAGCGGCCGGAGCCGCCGGGACCGCCGGAGCCCAGGTAGGCGCCGGCGGGAGCCCCCGGACACCGGCGGGCCGAGCAGCTACCCGGACCCGCTGAGGAGCTGCTGGACCACCCAGGCGGGGGAGGCCAGCGTCTCGCCGACCGCCTCGAAGAGGTCGTCGAGCTCGGCGTAGCGCAGCCCGGTGGCGGCGCCGGCGAGCGAGCCGTCCTGGATCACCGCGTCCAGGGTCCTGCCCGTGTCGCGCAGGGCCTCGCCGACCGCCTGCCTGCCCGCCTCGATGGCCAGGCGGCGGCGCTGATCGACGAACCACTGGCGCACCTTGAGCTGGGCCTGCGGGGTCCTGACGAAGCCCAGCCAGTCCCTGGAAGGCCCGGAGTCCTGCGAGGCGGTCGTGAGCACCTCGACCACGTCGCCGTCCGAGAGCGCGACGGCCAGCGGCACGAGCTGGCCGTTGACGCGCGCGCCCACGCAGCGGTGCCCGGTGTCCGTGCCGAGCGCGTAGGCGAAGTCCACCGGCGTGGCGCCTTCGGGCAGCATGAGGCTGCCCCCCTTGGAGGTGAACAGCACGATCTCGTGGTCGCTGAGGTCGTAGCGCAGCGACTCGAGGAACTGGCCTGGGTCGGGCGCGTCCCGCTGCCAGTCGAGCAGCCGGCGCAGCCACTCCAGGTCGTCCGGCCGCCCCGCGGGCCTGCTCGGCCGCTTGGCGTGCCTGCCGCCCGTGTCCTGAAAGGAGGCGACGATCCCGTGCTCGGCCGTGCGGTGCATCGCCTCGGTGCGGATCAGCACCTGGAGCAGGTCGTCGCGCGGACCGATCACGGTGGTGTGCAGCGACTGGTAGAGGTTGAACTTGGGCATCGCGATGAAGTCCTTGAAGCGCCCGGGCACCGGCTTCCAGCGCCCGTGGAGCGCGCCCATTGCCACGTAGCAGGAGGGCGCGTCGCCCGCGACCAGGATCAGGAGGCGGGCGACGTCGTAGACGTCGGTGGTGCCGCCGCCGCGCTCCAGCACGGTGTGGTAGACGGAGTAGAGGTGCTTGTGGCGGGCGGTGATGGCCGCCTTGATGCCCGCGGAGCGCAGGTCCGGCCCGACCTGGCCGATGACCTCGCGCAGGTATGCCTCGCGCTGTGCGGCACGCTCGCCGACCAGGCGGGTGGTCTCCTTGAACTCGGCCGGCTGCAGGGTGGCGAAGGCGAGGTCCTCGAGCTCCCGCTTGAACACCTGGATGCCGAGCCGGTCCGCCAGCGGCGCGAGCACGTCCAGCGTGGCCCGGGCGATGCGCTCCTGTTTGTGGCGCGGCTGGAACCCGAGCGTGCGCATGTTGTGCACCCGGTCGGCCAGCTTGATCACCAGCACCCGGAGGTCGCGCGCCATCGCCAGGATCAGCTTGCGGATCGTCTCCGCCTCGGCCGCCTCGCCGAAGCGCATCTTGTCGAGCTTGGTGACGCCGTCCACGAGGTGCGCCACCTCGTCGCCGAACTCCTCCCGTGCCCGCTCCAGGGTGTAGACCGTGTCCTCCACGGTGTCGTGGAGCAGGGCGGCGACCAGCGTGGTCGTGTCGACGCCGAGGTCGGCGAGGATGCCGGCGACGGCGAGCGGATGGGTGATGAACGGCTCGCCGCTGCGGCGCTGCTGCCCGCGGTGCAGCAGCTCGGCCACCTCGTAGGCGCGCAGCAGCATGGCGAGGTCGGCCTTGGGGTGGGCGGCGCGGTGGGCCCGTACCAGCGGCCCGATCGCGCCGGGGCCGGGTGCGGACGCGCCGCGCGCGACCAGACCGCGGAGCCGGCGTCCGCGCGACCGCGTGGCCGCCCGCCGGACTGCCGCGGTGGGGTCGGCCGCGTCCGCGGTCCCCTCGCCGCCGCCGGACGCCGGCGGCGGCGAGCGAGGCGGCTCGCTCGGGCCCTGGGCGAACGGGCCGGCGTCAGCGCTCACGGCCACCTCCCAACGTCGGGCCGGGCTCGCCGGCATGAGATTCCCCGGAACTCCTATCGTATCGAGCACGGCAAATCGGATGCACGACCGGTCCGGGAGCTTCAGGATGCTCGCGCGGCGGCTCCCTCCCTGTGGACCACTTCGGCCAGGGCGCGGATGAAAGCGGGCTGGGTGTTGGGCAGCTCGATCCGGTGGAAGGCGATGCCCGCCTGCTCGGCCTCTTCCCTGGCGGCCACGTCGAGGTCGTAGAGGATCTCGAGGTGGTCGGCGAGGAACTGGACCGGGACCACCAGCACCGCCTCGTGACCGGCGGCACGCAGGCCGGGCAGCAGATCCTTCAGGTCTGGCTTGAGCCATTCCTCGGGCGAGTGCCCGGCGCTCTGGTAGGCGAACCGCCACTGCCGGTCGTCGAGGCCGACCCGCTCGGCGATCGCCTCGGCGGTGTCGGTGAGCTGGACCACATAGCCGGGCTCGCGGTCGACCACGCGCCTGGGCAGGCTGTGAGCGGTGAGCAGCACCGGCACGCCGCGGCCGCCGTCCGGCAGCTCGGCCAGGGCCTGGACGGTGCGCTCGGCCAGCGCGTCGAGGAACGCGGGCAGCTCGTGCCAGGCCCCCGCCACCGTGATGCGACCGTTCGGCAGCAGTGCCGATGCGGCTTCCTCGAGCGCCAGGCTGTAGCGGCCCATGATGATCGACGAGTACTGGGGCGACAGCACGATGCCGATCACCCGCTCGACCCCTGCCGCGGCCAGCCGCTCGACCGCGCCGGCGATGCGCGGCTCGGAGTGGAGCATGCCCACCTCGACCAGGTAGCGCCCGGGGCCGTCGGTGGCGTCGAGCAGCGCCTGCAGGGCCGCGGCCTGCGCCCTGGTGATGCGGACCAGCGGCGACCAGCCCACCCGCTCGTAGCGGCGCAGGAACTCGGCCACCAGGTCGGGGCCCGGCTCCCGCCCGCCGCGCACGCTGCGCAGGTACCCCGGCATCTCCTCGGCGCTCGACGGTGAGCCGTAGGTCATCAACAGCACCCCGGGCGGGCACCCCCCGCCGCGGCGCGCCGGCTCCCCGGACCCGTCCGCGCTCATGCCGGTACCCCCGCCCGGTCCCTGGCCGTCTGCTCGTGCACGAAGTCGACCAGGCGGCGCAGGTGGTCGGACGGGCTGTCCGGGAGCACGCCGTGGCCGAGGTTGAAGACGTGGCCGGGACGGTTGCCGGCGGCGGCCAGCACCCCGGCCGCCTCGCGCTCGACCACGTCCATCGGCGCCAGCAGCACGGCCGGGTCGAGGTTCCCCTGGATGCCCTTGTCCGGCCCGATGCGGCGCCATGCCTCGTCCAGCGGCACCCGCCAGTCCACGCTGACGAGATCGCCGCCGGCGGCGGCCATCTGCTCGAGCAGGCCGACCGTGCCGGTGCCGAAGTGGATGGTGGGCACGCCGGCGCCGCCGAGCGCCTCGAAGACCCGCCGGCTGTACGGCTGGACGTGGCGCTCGTACTCGCGCCGGCCGAGGTCGCCCATCCATGAATCGAAGAGCTGGACCACCTGGGCCCCGGCGGCGATCTGGGCGCGCAGGTAGCGGATCGTGACCTCGGTCAGGGTCTCCATGAGGCGGTGCCACAGGGCCGGCTCCCCGTACATCAGGCCCTTGGCGCGGACGTGGTCGCGTGACGGCCGCCCCTCGATCAGGTAGGACGCGACCGTGTAGGGCGCACCGGCGAAGCCGATCAGCGCGGCCCGGCCGCCGAGCTCGCGGCGGAGCAGCCGGATCGTCTCGAACAGCTCGGGTGTGGCGTCCTCGGCCTCCACGACCGCGAGCGCGTCGACGGCCGCCCGGTCGCGGACCGGGGCGTGGATGATCGGCCCGATCCCCGGGTCGATGGAGAACGGCACCCCCATGCCGTACAGCGGCAGCATGATGTCGGCGTACAGGACCGCGGCGTCGACGCCGAGCGCCTCGACCGGCATCTGGGTGACCTGGGCGCACAGCTCGGGGGTGCGCGTCAGCGTGAGGACGTCGTACCGCTCGCGCAGCTTCCGGTAGTCGGCCAGGCAGCGACCGGCCTGGCGCATGAACCACACCGGGGTGCAGTCCACCGGCCCCCGCCGGCACGCGGCGAGCACCCGCTCGGCCCCGCGCATGACCCGCTGGCCGCTCGCCTGGTTGCTCACCTGGGCCGCCACGCTCCTTCACTCCACTGACCCGCCGGGTCCCCTTTGATCCCCCTCCGGCGGCGCATCCAAGAGCAAGAGTATGAGAAGGCCCTGCCGGACCGCTACGCCACGACCGCGGCCCGCCACGGCCACGACCCTGCTCCGGGCCGGTCAGGCTTGTGCGAGCGACAGCTCGACGACAATCCGCCCCTGGTCGCGCTGGTGGCGGGCGCTGACCCGGGTGAGCGGGCGGCCGAGCAGCTCGTGGACCGGCGTCTCCAGAAGGGGCGCAAGATCGCGGGCACGCCGGCCAAACGGCCGGTCCGAGGAGTCGAGAGCGGCCTCCGGCGCCTCCTCCAGCCCACCAGGCGCCCACGGCTCCGCGAGGACGATCCTGGCGTGGGCGCCCTCCAGCGCGACCGCCGCCGGTTGCAGCTTCACGCCGGTTCCTGCCGCCCACAGCGCCGCTACCGCATCGGCGAGCTGTCGTAGGGACTGCTCACCGTCGGGCTGGCCTTCGGCCCAGACGGGTAGGTCGAGCGTGGTTGCGTTCATCCCGCACCTCCTCGTACCCCCGTGGCTGATTCGTGCCTGGGCCGTGATCTACCCGTAACCGGTTGGGCGCACACGGAGCTTGGTTACTTCTACCTATCTATCCGCAAAGAGGTTGCAAACGACAGCATGCTTGCTCCCGGCCCTCTCCCGCTTCCGGCGGACCTACCGGGCCGCGGGGTCGACGATCCTGACGCAGCAGCCGTCGCGGCGCTCGAGCGGGCCCTCCGCGTCGAGGCCGCTTGCGCCGAGGGCGGGCAGGAGGCCGGCCAGCAGCGCCTGGTTCATCGCGCAGACCAGCTCGCGATGGTCCTCCGCCAGCTCGTCGAAGGGGCAGTTGCGGAGCTCGACACTGCCGGGGTGGCGGGCAGGGTCGTAGCCGAGCTCTTCCACGGCCGCCTCCACCAGCCCCAAGGGCGACCCGTCGCCGTCGCCCGCCCGCTCGCGCAGGTCCTCGCCCAGCTCGGCGCCGACGCGCAGGGCCACGCGGCGGGCCGCGTCCACAGGCTCCTCGTCCGGAGCCTTCTGCTCCAGCGCGGTCGCGAGCATGCTCGCCGCCAGCGTGTACTGCGCGGTCGGCAGGGACACCAGCAGGCGCCGCCCGGCCGCCCGGTAGAGCTTGGCCGGCCGCCCGGCGCCGCGGCCGCTGCGTCCCGTGAGCCTGCGGTACTCGACCGTGAGCAGGCCGGTCGCGGCCATGCGGTCCAGGTGGAAGGCGGCCAGGTTGCGGGAGACGCCGGCGGCCTGCGCCGCCTCGTCCCTCCCGACAGCCCCACCGCTGGAGCGGATGTACCGGTACAGGCGCCAGCGGACGGGGTCGAGCAGCAGCGAGATCGCGGCGACCTCTTCGGCGTTCCGCATAGTCATCCCCGGCCGATTATGGCAGAGCCCCGGAGGATGCCGGTATCCCCCCTGGGGGTGGGTCCGCACCCATGACCCCACCCCCAGGGGGGATAGGATTTGGCCGACGGCCAGCCGCCGGCTGGTGCGGGAAAGCGAACGACGAAGGACGCGTGACCGCCATGACCTCTGCCTCCTCCGCCTCCTCCAGGCTCGCCTCCTACCTCGGCGGCCTCGGCGTCGAGGCGCCGCTCGACCGGCTCAGCCTCGAGACCGCCGCCTACGCCGCTCTGCTGGACGTGGTCGCCGGCGTCGCGCCGGAGGTGGCCGCCTCCATCGAGGCCGAGCTCGCCGACCAGCGCTCCCACCTCAAGCTGATCGCCAGCGAGAACTACGCCTCGCCCGCGGTGCTGCTGGCGATGGGCAACTGGCTCAGCGACAAGTACGCCGAAGGCGCGCCCGGTCACCGCTTCTACGCGGGCTGCGAGAACGTCGACGCGATCGAGAGCCGGGCCGTGGAGCTGGCCAAGGCGCTGTTCGGCAGCGACCACGCCTACGTCCAGCCGCACAGCGGCATCGACGCCAACCTGGTGGCCTTCTGGGCCGTCCTGACCGACCGCGTCGAGGGCCCCGCCCTCGGGCGGCTGGGCCGCAAGGACCTCCTGGCGCTGTCGGAGGACGAGTGGCAGGGGCTGCGGCGCGAGCTCGGCAACCAGCGGATGCTCGGCATGGCTCTCGACGCCGGCGGGCACCTGACCCACGGCTTCCGCCCGAACGTCTCCGGCAAGCTGTTCGAGCTGTCGCACTACTCGGTCGACCCCGAGACGAACCTGATCGACTACGACGTGGTCAGGGAGCGCGCCCTCCAGGTGCGCCCGCTGGTGCTGCTCGCCGGCTACAGCTCCTACCCGCGCAAGATCAACTTCCGGGTCTTCCGCGAGATCGCGGACGAGGCCGGTGCCACCTTCATGGTCGACATGGCCCACTTCGCCGGGCTGGTCGCCGGCAACGTCTTCACCGGCGACTTCGACCCGGTGCCGCACGCGCACATCGTCACCACCACCACGCACAAGACCCTGCGCGGTCCGCGCGGCGGCATGGTGCTGTGCGACGCGCAGCTCGCCCCGACCGTCGACCGCGGCTGCCCGCTGGTGCTGGGCGGCCCGCTGCCGCACGTCATGGCGGCCAAGGCGGTCGCGCTCACCGAGGCCTCGCGGCCGGAGTTCGCCGGCTACGCCCGCCGGGTGGTCGACAACGCCGCCACCCTGGCCGAGGCGTTCCAGGCCGAGGGCGGCGCGGTCGTGACCGGGGGCACCGACAACCACATCGTGCTCGTGGACGTGCGGCCGTTCGGCCTCACCGGCCGGCAGGCGGAGTCCGCCCTGCGCGAGGCGGGGATCACCGTCAACCGCAACGTGATCCCCTACGACCCCAACGGGGGCTGGTACACCAGCGGCGTCCGCGTGGGCACGCCCGCCGCCACCACGCTGGGCATGGGCGGCGACGAGATGCGCGAGATCGGCGCGGTCGTGCACGGCGTGCTCAGCGCGACCGAGCCCCACCCGTCCTCGAAGGCCCGCTTCCAGCTTCCCGACCAGGTGAGCGAGGGCGCCCGCAAGCGCGTCCAGGACCTGCTGGCGGCCCACCCGCTCTACCCGGACCTGGCGCTCTAGCCGTTCCGCCCGGCGCGCAGGGCCTCGATCAGGCGGGACCCGAACATGGTGATGTCCCCGGCGCCCAGCGTGAGGACGAGCGCGGTGGCCGGCAGCTCCTCGGGCAGCGCCCGCAGCAGCTCCTCGGTCGAGCTGTGGAAGGCCGGCGGGCCGACGATCCGGCCGACCAGGTCCTCGGCGGCCACGCCCCATGATCTCGTCTCGCGCCCGCCGTAGATGTCGGTCACGTAGACGCGGTCGGCGGACTCGAATGCGGTGGCGAACTGCTCGAGCAGCACCGCCAGCCGAGAGAAGGTGTGGGGCTGGAAGATCACCCATATGGGGCGGTCGCCGTGCCGCTGGCGGGCCGCCTGGAGCGTGGCGCGGACCTCGGTGGGGTGGTGCGCGTAGTCGTCGACGACCGTGACGCCGTCCACCTGGCCCACGAGCTGGAACCGCCGTGCCGCGCCGGTGAACCGCTCGAGCGTCGCGCGCGTGTCGCTCACCGGGATGCCGAGGTGGTGGGCGACGGCGAGGACGGCGAGCGCGTTGCGGACGTTGTGACGCCCTGGCACCCGGAGCCGCACGGCCTCGAGCCGGGTGCCGTCGTGCGCCACGGTGAAGTCCGTGCCCCCCAGCGAGTTCGGGCGGAGGTCCTCGGCCCGCCACCGGCACCCGTCGGCGAGCCCGTAGCTGGTGACCGGGGCGCGGTCCTGGCCGAGCGCGGCCGCCACGGCACGGGCGCCCGGATCGTCGCCGCACACCACCAGACGGCCGTCGCCGTCCACCCGGCTGGCGAACGCGGCGAACGACCGGCGGACCGCCGCCTCGTCGGGGAAGTAGTCCGGGTGCTCGTATTCAACGTTGGTTATAATTGCCATATAGGGTTTGAGTCTATCGAATGCGCCATCATACTCGTCCGCCTCCAGCACGAAATATGGCCCGCCTCCCGCCAGCGCATTGCCGCCGAGCTGCGGCACGTCGCTGCCGATCACGGCGGTCGGGTCGCGCTTGGCGTCGTCGAGCACCATCGCCAGCAGCGCCGTGGTGGTGGTCTTGCCGTGCGTCCCAGCCACCGCCAGGAGCTGGTAGGAGCCGGTCAGCTCGGGCAGCCAGCGGTCCCGCTTGACGACGGGGACCCCGCGCTGGCCGGCCGCGACGAGCTCGACGTTGTCGGGGGGGATGGCGCTCGACGCGACGACCACGTCCACGTCGCTGACCGCGGCCGGGTCGTGCTCCATCCGGATGCGGGCCCCGAGCTGGCGCAGCAGGTCCAGCTTGGGGGTGTAGCACAGCTCAGAGCCAGTGACGAGGTCGCCCCTGGCCAGCGATATCTGCGCCAGGGCGGACATGCTCACACCGCCGATGCCGACGATGTGGATGCGGCGGGACTGCGTTGTCATCGGTGGCACTCCAGTGCCGTGGTCCGGATCGCGCGTGCTCGCAATCGTGCCTGCAAGGTGGACAGGAATCTTAGCGCAGCCGGAAGGCGCGCACGGACGACCCCGGGCGGGCAGGGGGACCGCTCAGTCCAGGCCCGAGCAGGCCTTGCCGAGGAGGTCGCTGAGGGTCTGGAGCTGCTCGGCGTCGAGGCGCTCGACGAGGGCGTCGGGGGGACGGCGCACGAGCTCGACCAGCTTGCCGCGCAGGGCGCGGCCGGACGGCGTGAGGGCGACCAGCTTGACCCGCCGGTCGCCGTGGACCGGCTGCCTGGCGACCAGACCGCGGGCCTCGAGGCGGTCGACCAGCCCGGTCACGTTGGAGCTGTGGCACTGCATGGCCTCGGCCAGGCTGCCGATCGGCGCGCCCCCCTCGTCCGGCAGCTCGGCCAGGAGCCAGACCTGCTGCGCGGTCATGTCGTGGGGCCGCAGCCGCGCGCCGCTCGCGCGCAGCCGCTCCTTGCTCAGCCGGATGACGGAAGCCATCACCTCAGCGGCAAGCTGCTGCTTGGTCTTCCCCTGGCCGGACAACGATCTCACCTCGGGACTGCTCGACAGGTGCTCACGAGCGCACGTTCACATGGCATTCAGATAGATCATAGCCCGATAGGTCAGGGCTGAACAACTGAGCCCTCGAAAGTTGATACATCAGATATCAAGGACTATGATCATTGCCGAGCGAGCCGACCAGGCTCTCCATCCGATACCTCACCTCGAGGAGGTGGACGCGCCTTGGTGCTCTTGCACTATCTCGTCGTTCCCGGACTCGGGAACGGCACCCGCACCCGGCCGGAGGCGGCCGCCGTCCGCGGCGACGGGGTGGCGCCCCTCGACTGCGAGAGCGCCCCGGCCCCGGCCACTCCCGCCGGACCCGGCGTCACCTCGCCGGTCGCGGACACCGTCCGCGCCGCGTAGCCGCCTGGCCGCGTCGGCCCGAGGAGCGGCGTTTCGCGTATTCTAGGCCGCCGTGGACTCAGCCGACCGAGAGATGGCAGATGCTGCCAAACGCGCCCCTTCGCTCAAAGCTGATCGTCACGCTCGTGGGACCGCTGCTGGCCCTCATGGTCCTCGCCGCGGTCGTGATCCGCTCCAGCCTCGTCGAGAGCGGCAAGGCGGCCACGGTCAACGAGCGGGCGCGCTTCGCGGCCAAGCTCGCCCCGCTGGTCCACGGGATCCAGGCCGAGCGGAGCCTGTCCTCGAGCTACGTGGCCGGTGGGCGCCGGACCGCGCCGGTCGAGCTCAACCGGGCGCGGGCGGCGGTCGACCAGATGGCCGCGACCTACCGCGCCGCCGCGGCCAGGCTCGATCTCGGCGGCGACCCGGGCCTCCGGGACCGGGTCGGCTACGCCATGCGGGAGCTCGGCAAGCTCCAGACCCAGCGCCGCGCCGTCGACGACGGCCCGGTCGACCAGGGCGAGGAGGTCGAGCCCGCGATCGAGGAGGGAGAGGTCGAGGGCGAGATCAACGTCAACGAGGACCACGGCCCCCTCGTCACCCCGGCCGAGGCGGTCGAGCAGTACACCGACACCATCAACGACCTGCTCGACATCAACACCGAGATCGCGCCGGGCAGCAACAACGAGCGGCTGCTCGAGGCGGTGCGGGCCTCGGTGGCGCTGTCGCGCGCCAAGGAGTTCGCCGACCACCAGCGCGGGCTGGTCTACGACGTCCTCTCCAGGCACCGCTTCGCTCAGGGGCAGTACGGCAAGCTGACCTCGCTGGCCGCGGTCGAGGTCATCTACGTCGCGCAGTTCGAGAGCGCCGCCACCCCGCAGCAGCTCAGCCTCTACCAGCGCACGGTCCAGGGCCCCGAGGTCGAGCGCGTCGACAGCATGCGCCACGATGCGGTGGAGAGCGGCGGCGCGGGCCGCGTCCCGGGCGACCCGAACGTCTGGTTCCAGGCGGCCAGCGTCGAGCTGGACCGGCTCCGCGAGGTCGAGCAGCGCCTCAGCGCCGACGTGGTGGCCACCAGCGCCTCCATCAAGGCCGGCGCCGACCGCCGCGCCCTGCTCTACACGTTGCTGCTGCTCGCCGCCCTGGCGCTGGCGGTCGGGGCGTCGCTGGCGACCGCGCGCTCGCTGATCCTGCGGCTCGGCCGCCTGAAGGACGTCGCGCACGAGGTGGCCGAGCGCAAGCTGCCAGAGGCGGTGACCCGGCTGCGCGAGGGCGAGGGCGTCGACCTGGCCGAGGAGTCGGCGGCCGCGGTCGGCGGCCACGTCCACGCCAGGGACGAGATCGGCCAGCTCGGCGAGGCGTTCAGCTTCGTCCACCGGGTGGCCCTGGAGCTGGCCGGCAAGGAGGCCGCTCTGCGCCGGAGCGTCGGGGAGATGTTCCTGAACCTCGCGCGGCGCTCCCAGAGCCTGGTCGAGCGCCAGCTCGAGCTGATCGCCGACCTCGGCAGCCGGCACGTCAGCCAGGACGTGCTGGTCGAGCTCTCGGAGCTGGACCACCTGGCCGCCCGGATGCGGCGCAACGCCGAGAACCTGATCGTGCTCTCCGGCACGGACCCGGTGCGCCGCTGGCGCGGGCCGGTGGCGGTCGGCGAGGTCATCGGCGCGGCGGTCGACGAGGTCAGGGAGCACGGCCGGGTCGAGCTGCTGCCGGTGCAGCACGCGACGGTCGCCGGCCACGCCGCCCCCGACGTCATCCGCCTGCTCGCCGAGCTGGTCGAGAACGCCCTGTCCTTCTCCGCGCCAGGCACCAAGGCGCTGGTCGCGGGCCAGGCCCTGCCCACCACCTACCTGCTCGAGATCGAGGACCAGGGCATCGGCATGGGCGACGAGCAGCTCGCGGAGGTCAACCAGCGCCTGTCGGAGCCGCCGGACGTGGACCTCGCCAACGCCAAGATGCTCGGGTTCTTCGTGGTCGGCCAGCTCGCCGCGCGCCATGGCATCAAGGTGCAGCTCCGCCACTCCAGGTACGGCGGCGTCGCCGCGCTGGTGCTGCTGCCCGCCGCCCTGGTCGTGCAGCCCGGCGACGCGCCCGCGGCGAGCGGTGCCGGGCGGCGCCCTCCGGGCGGGACCTGGACCGGGCTCGGCGCTCCCCGGCACCGGGCGGGCTCCGCCGAGGCGGGTCAGCCGCCGTAGCGGGCGACCTCGCGAGCGAGGTCGAGCGGAGCGATCGGGGCGCCGTGCTCGTAGTCCCCCCAATGCTCCCGCGGGACCATCCACATAACCTCGAACTCGTTGCCGTCGGGGTCGCGGGCGTACAGCGACTTGGTCGCTCCGTGGTCGGACTCGCCGACCAGGGCGCCGAGCCTGCGCAGCGTCTCCCTGGCGGCCGCCAGCTCGTTGATGGCCCCGACCTCCCAGGCCAGGTGGTAGAGGCCGACCGCGCCGCGGGGTGGCGTCGGCGCGTTCGCGCCCACCTCGAACAGGCCGAGGTCGTGGTGGTTGTCGGAGCCGGCCGCCCGCAGGAACGCCGCGCGGCCGCCCGCCTCGGTGGCGATCACCTCGAAGCTGAACGCCTCCTGGTAGAAGCGGACCGAGCGCTCGACGTCGCGGACGAACAGCACCGCGTGGTTGAGCCGTCGCACCGGGATCATGACCGTCCCCCTCGCCTGTCCGGGCTGCCGCTCTCAAGGGTACCGGGGCGCGGGCACCGGGCCGGGTGCGGTCAGCCCAGGTCCACCACGGTCGTGTCGAGCGTGCCGCGGTCCACCACCAGCGCCTGGCCGTTGCCCAGGGTCTGCCACGCCGCGCGGTCGCCCCAGCAGCCCGTCGACCCGACCACGACCGCGTCGGGCGCCATCCGGTAGCCGATGGTGTAGTAGTCGGGCTCCCCGTGCGGCATCGGCTCGTCCGGGCTGAAGGCGCACACCGCGTACAGCCGCCGCTCGGTCAGCAGCACGAAGTTCAGGGCGGTGTAGTGGACCCTTCCGTCCAGCAGCTCGACGAGCGGGGGGAGCGCCCGCTCGAGGTCGCCGGCCTCGTCCAGCGCGGCCAGCAGGAGGTGGAAGTAGCGCTCCGAGTCGGTGGTGCCGCGGAGCGTGTGGCGGGTCCCGGGGTCGAGCAGGTCCTCGAGCTCGGGCACCGGCCTGATCCAGCCGTTGTGGGCGAAGGCGAGCTGGCCTGCCGCGAACGGGTGGGTGTTCTCCAGGGCGACGCTCAGGCCGGGGCTCGCCCTGCGCAGGTGCAGCACCATGGCGTCGGCGTCGGTCGTCCTCGCCAGCTTCTCGAGCAGGTGGCTTGCGTGCGCCGGCTCCACGTCCTTGGCCAGGTCCAGCTCGCCGTCGCCGTCGTACCAGGCCATGCCCCACCCGTCGGCGTGCTCCCGGGACAGCGCCACGAACGACGCCAGGTCGTCCGCGAGCAGGTCTACCGGGGTCGTGGGCGCAACCGAAGCGAAAGCCAGCAGCCGGCACATGTCGTGTGGTTCCTCCAGATGGGACCGGTACGGGGGGAAAATCTGCCGAAGCCCACAATTTCTGCGAGCCGTCGATCAGCGACCGAAACCTAGTGCTGTCCCCTTCCACCTGTCAAAAACCCTACGGCCCCGGTCCGGCAGGGCGAACCAGTCGTCAGGGACCGGCCGGCCGTCCGCACGGGGCGCGCAACCAGGCAGCCGCGGTGAGGGGCGTGGACGCCTGGGTCGCGGCGGTCGCGTAGTCTCCCGGCGGTCGGACGAGGCGTGGCTCTGGAAAGGCGGGGGGACCGAATCGATGGATACGGTGGACGCGCCCGGCGGCGGGGAGCGCCGCGGCGGGGGCCAGGGTGGGAGGCCCGGCGGCATCGGCCGGCTCTTGGCGGCCGCGGTCCTGCTGGCCGCCGTGGCGGCCGTGCTCGCACTGTCGCTGGCCGTAGTCGAGGCGGTGACCGGGCGCCGCGCCGCGGCGCCGCCCGCCGGCGCCGCCGGGTCGGGCACGGCCGGCCTGGGCGGCGCCGCGCAGAGCGGCCTGGGCGGCGACACCCGGCGGGTGCGGGCGCGCGGCGCGCGGGAGATCGTCATCGACTTCGACAGCGGGCGGCTCGCGCTCGAGCCGGCAGCCGGGGACGTGGCCGAGGCCACCGTGGAACGACGCTGGTCGGAGCGCCCGCCAACCTTCGGTCAGCGCTTCGAGGGCGGCGTCCTCCGCATCGTCAGCCGCTGCCCAGAGCCCGGCGGGCAGCGCGCCGGCACCTGCCGGGTGCGGGGGCGGGTCAGCGTCCCGGCGGGTGCGCGGGTGCGCGCCGACCTCGGCGCGGGTGACGTCACGGCCGAGGCCGTGCGCGGTGACCTCGAGCTCGTCACCACGGCCGGCAGCATCCGCGTCGCCGGGCTCGCCGGCCCGGTCCGGCTGCGGGCGGACGCCGGCAGCATCGCCGCCGTCGACCTCGACGCCCCCAGCTTCCAGGCGCACTCGGGCGCCGGGAACGTGACCGCCTCGTTCCTGGTCCCGCCCTCCAGCGTCGACGCCACCACCGGCGCCGGCAGCGTCGCACTGGCGGTCCCGGCCGCCGGCTACGCGGTCGACGCGACCGCCGGAGTCGGCCGGGTCTCGGTCGAGGTCCCCGACGACCCCGCCGCGCCGCGCCGCGTCCTTGCCAGGACCGGCGTGGGCGAGGTGCGCATCTCGCCCCGCTGACCCGTGGGGCCCACCCGTGGCGCCCCAGCCGGTCAGCGGAGCTGGACGGTGCGGATCTCCCACGGGCCGAGGTCGATGCTGAGCGTGCCGCCGTCGGCCGGCAGCGGCTGGTCGGGCCGGCCGAGCAGGTCACAGGCGCGCGCCTGGGCGAAGGAGCCGCTGACCGTTGCCGTGCCGGCGGCCGGGTGCTCGCGGACCAGCCGCAGCTCCAGCCAGCCGTCGCGGCGCCGCAGCGATGACAGCGCCGTGCCGGCGTCGCCGCCGACCTCCAGGCCAGTGACCGACTCCAGCGGCCCCTCCGCGCCGCGCCCGGCCGCGGTGACCAGATCGTGCTGGTAGCGCTCCATCTGCTCCAGCACGCCGGCGCCGGCCCAGGAGCCGCGGTACGGCAGCACCGCCATCGCCGCCGTGGCCGGGCCGAGGCACTGCGCGCCGGGGACCGCCACCTCCGGGCCCGCCGGCTCCAGCCTGGAGGGGTTGGCGTTGCGGCTGATCAGCCCGACCGAGCGGACCACGGTGAGGGCGAGCTCGCGGCCCTCGGAGACCACCTCGTACTCGGTGACGTGGTCCAGCAGCACGGCCGCGCCGCCCGCGGCGACGAAACCGCGGGCCGGGAAGGTCGGCAGCGGGGTCTCGCCGTGCCCGCCCTCGGCGACCAGCCCGCGCTCCACCACGGCGAACTGGCCCTCGGCGGCGGAGCCGGCCGCCGCCGAGGCCAGCGGCACGTGGAGCCTGACCCGGTGGTCCGTGCAGGGATTGTCGAAGGCCAGCCGCAGCCGCGCGAACGGCTCGCCGGCGCGCAGCTCCACGGTCGTCGTCACCGCCACCGCCACGCGCTCGGCCGAGCGGGCCGCGCCTGCGGGGCCGTCCAGGCCGCGTGGCCACCGGTAGGTGCGGGTCACCACCAGCTCGCCGCGCAGCGGGCCGGCCGCGCCCGCCGCCACCGCCACCCGCTCCGGCTCGGCGACCACAAGGTCGGCCTGGGGCGGGGCATAGGTGTAGCTGTCGCCGGCGTCGCCGCCGTCCAGCAGCCGGCCGACCCCGTCGAGGGTCACGCCGCCGGCGCTGACGCGCAGGCACCCGTCCGCGCGCACGTCGACCTCGACCAGCCCGTTGCCGATGCTCCCGCCCGCCAGCGCGACCGGGCCGGTGGCGGGCAGGCCGCCGCGGCCCGGCCGTGGCCGCGCGGCTGTCCAGCCGAGCGGCGGCACCGGCACGCAGGCGAGCAGCCGCCGCCGCGGCGGCGCCAGGGTCTCCAGCCGCGTGGGCTCCGGGACGGCCTGGAACCCGTAGCGCACGGGGAGGCTCCGGCTCACCTCCTGGGTCGCGAGCAGCCGGCCGCCCGGCAGCTCCAGCGCCACCTCCTCCCAGCCCTCCGGGACCTCGAGGTCGAGCTCGACCAGGCCCTCCCGCGCCCGCGGCGAGGGACTGAGCACCGCCACCGCGCCCTTCGGCACCCGCAGGGCGACCTCGGCGGCGGCCCGGTCGCGCAGGCCCGAGCCGATCTGCTCGGCCTCGGCCAGCCGCGCCGCGACCTGCTGGGCGACCGCGTCCGCGCCGCAGCCGGTGATGGAGTCGTGCCCGGAGCTGTCGATCACCTTGTTCCACGCCAGCTCCAGGAAGCGCCCGGGCCAGCGCCGGCAGTGCAGCGCCTGCAGCGGCTCGGCGTAGCGCTCGAGCTGTCGCTCCGCCCGGCCCAGCGCGGCCTTCAGCCCGACCCTGGCCGACAGCACGCCCATCAGCAGGTTGGCGCGCGCGCTGGAGCGCAGCTCGCCGCGCCAGGCGGGCAGCCCCTCGAGCCGGCCGCCGACCTCACCGATGTAGCCGGCCAGGGTGGCGAGGCGGATGCGGTAGCCGTCCTGGGCGGCGTTGGCCGCGGCGACCAGCTCGACCAGGTCCGGCAGCGGGCGGGAGTGGTCCTCGCCGTACATGGCCAGCAACGGGGCCCCGTCCCCGAAATACGGCTGCAGGCGCTGGTCGAGCCGCGCCACCCGCTCGCCCAGCCGCTCGGGGACCTCCAGCAGCAGGGCGGCGTTGCCATAGCCGTGGGCCAGGTACTCGGCCCGCACGGTGGAGCCGTCCGGCGCCGACCACAGGAAGGCGTGGCGTCCCACGGCCGCTGGCACGCCCCGCCACACCACCGCGTGCTCCAGGCCGGCGCGGCGCAGGATCTGCGGCATCTGCGCGGCGTGGCCGAACTCGTCGGGCAGATAGCCGACCGGCATGGCGCCGCCGAGCCGGGCGGCCGTCGCCAGGCCTCGCTCCAGGTTGCGCACCAGGGTCTCGCCGGACGCCAGGGACTCGTCCGCCAGGATCTGCCAGGGGCCGACCGCGAGCTGGCCGGCCTCGACCAGAGCGCGCACGCGCGGCGCCGCCTCCGGCCGGATCTCCAGGTAGTCCTCGATTGCGGCCATCTGCCCGTCCATGGTGAAGCGGAAGCCCGGCTCCGCCTCGGCCCGCT
>WNGF01001856.1_pt1 | contig 30407 bp, 32 predicted proteins | sample 5400641 | NCBI WGS metagenome assembly WNGF01 (sample SAMN13153371, study PRJNA577476) | soil metagenome | isolation source: 80 cm soil or saprolite under grassland replicate 2 | place: USA:California | collected 2016-06-15 | reverse complement strand
CGCTCGCCGGGCCTCGGCGACGCGCTCGGGTTCGTCCCGACGAACAAGCACACGCTCCAGTCGCTCGCGAAGGACAACGTGTTCGCGATCGGTGACGCAACCGATGTACCAACGTCGAAGGCCGGTTCGGTGACGCACTTCGAAGGCGAGGTCCTCACCGAGAACGTCGCGCGTTTCCTCGAAGGCGAGGAGCTCGTCTCGTCCTTCGACGGCCGCGCGAGCTGCTTCATCGAGTCGGGCTTCCAGAAGGCGCTGCTGATCGACTTCGACTACGAGGTCGAGCCGCAGCCGGGACGCCTCGGGCCGCTGCCGCTGCTGAGCGAGTCGCGGCTGAACCACCTCGGCAAGCTCGGTTTCGAATGGTTCTACTGGCACGCGCTGCTGCCCGGACGGCCGCTGCCTGTTCCCGAAAGGAGGATCCATGACGGCTCTCGCACCAACGGTCGACGCGGAAGGCTTTCTCGTCGACGCGCAGCAGTGGGATGAGACGCTCGCAGAGCAGATCGCCCGCGAGAACGGCATCCCCGAGCTGACGCCGCGCCACTGGCTGGTCGTTCGCTTCATGCGCGAGCGCTACCTGGACACCGGCACCGCTCCGACGATCCGGTCGCTCGGCAAGGAGTCGGGCGTTCCGATCAAGGAGCTGTACGAGCTGTTTCCGAAGGGCCCGGCGAAGCTCGCCGCGAAGATCGGCGGCATCCCGAAGCCGCACGGCTGCATCTAGAGAGGACGTGGACGAGATGACGCAACTGCTTGAAGCGCCGCGCGTCGACGAGGTCCCGAAGACGATCGAGAAGGTGTCGATCGTCGTGTCGAAGGGATCGCTCGAGGGCGTCTATCCCGCGCTGATCATGGCGAACGGCGCGCGCATGGAAGGCATCGAGGCGAACCTCTTCTTCACCTTCTTCGGTCTCGACGCGATCCGCAAGGATCGTGCGGCGAAGCTGAAGGTCGCGACGGTGGGCAACCCTGGACTGCATATGCCGACGGTCGTCGGCTCGCTGCCGGGGATGTCCGGGATCGCGACGTGGATGATGAGGCGGCAGATGGAGAAGCTCGACTTCCCGCCCGTCCCCGAGTTCCTCGAGCTGCTCGCGGACTCCGGCGCCGGGATCTTCGCGTGCAAGGCGAGCGTCGACATGTTCGGGCTGGAGCCCGGCGACTTCCTGCCCCAAGTCGAGCGCATCCTCACCATCGGCGACTTCTACGAGCTCGCCGCAGGAGGCGAGATCGTCTTCACGTAACGCCGCGGGTTGCGCGGCCGCCGGAGCACGGCATACTTCAACGGCCATGAGCCAGGATTGGCCGTCGCCGCAGCGGCCTGCACAGCCGCCGCTGCCGAGCACCGATGATCTGCCCCTCGCAGGCGAGGGCTACGACCGTGCGAGCGTCGACGACGCCTTCGCGGCGTTCTACCGGCATATCGCGCAGCTGGACGCGACGCTGCGGACGCTCGAGGCGCTCGAGTCCTTCCGCCTCCAGGCGGGCGAGCTGCGCGCCGACCTGCGCGCGATTCGCTCCGCCGGCTGGTCGCCCTATCCGCGCGGCTACGCACCGCCGGCCGGCGCCGCGCTCAGCCTCGGCATTCCCGAGGCGCTGCCGCGGCTCGCGCTCGAGGTGCTCTTCCTCGTCATCGTCGCGGTGGTGGTCGCGGTCGGGAGCTTCGGCTCCGGCGAGATCGTCGGGATCATGGCCGCCGCCGTTTCGCTCACGGCGCTCGTCGAGTGGGTCGCGTCCCGCGACCGGCGGCCTGCGGCCACGCCTGCGCCCGGACCCGCGTCCATCCCAGCCGCTCCGCCGACGGCGCCGGCGGTGATCGAGGCCGTCCCGGCTTCAGACGGCGCCGGTTGGGCTGCGTTCGCCGAGGTCTCGGAGCTGGACGCCAAGTCGATGCTCGGGGCGCTCGCGCCCGAGCCGGAGCCCGTCCCGGCCGAGACGACCGAGGAGTTCGGCGAGCCGGAGCTCGAAGCCGAGCCCGAGCCCGAGGAGGTTCGTAACTCAGAGTTACAAGCGCCGGTCCCTGAGCCAGCGCCGGCCCCTGAGCCAGCAGCGGCGCCCGAGCCCCAGGAGGTTCGTAACTCAGAGTTACAAGCCCTGGTCAACGAGCCGGAGCCGGAGCCGGAGGTCCTCGCCGAGCCGAGCCTCGAGTACGACCTCGACCCGTGGGAGCGCGGCTTCGACTACGAGCCCGACGAGCTCGACGGCGACGCGGACGAAGCGCCCCTGCCGGCGTGAGCGCGGCAGCACGCCACGTCGTCGCCTTCGGCGGCTTCGACGGCGAGCGGGCACTTCGCGATTACGTCCTCGAGCTCACCGACGCTGCGCGCCCGCGGGTCGCGTTCCTCGGCACCGCCGTCGGCGACGCCGACCTCGCGGTCCGCACCTTCTACGAGAACTTTCCGTCGTCGCGCTGCGAGCCGTTCCACGTGCGCCTGTTCGGCGTCCCGGACCGGCCCAACGAGCGGCTGCGTGAGGCCGACGCGATCTACGTCTCGGGCGGCAACACGGCGAACATGCTCGCCGTCTGGCGCGTGCACGGAGTCGACGACGCTTTACGGGACGCGTGGGAGCGCGGCGTCGTCCTCACCGGCTCGAGCGCGGGCGCGATCTGCTGGTTCGAAGTCGGCGTCACCGACTCGTTCGGCGCCGAGCTCGACCCGATCGACGACTGCCTCGGTTTCCTCCCCGGCAGCATGTGTCCGCACTACGACGGCGAGGAGCGGCGGCGGCCGGTGTTCACGCGCCTCGTGTCGGAAGGACGGCTGCCGCCGGGGCTCGCCGCCGACGACGGCGTCGGCCTGCGGTTCTCCGGCAGCGAGCTGGTCGACGTCGTGACGACGCGTGCCGACGCGGCCGCCTACCGCGTCGGCGTCGACGGCGAAGAACGGGTATCTGCGCGCGTGTTGTAAGTACTTCTCCCGGATGCGACCCACCGTGCTCGGCGCGACGATCGCGGCATGTCCGAACACAAGCTCGAAGCAGACGCCTACGAATCGGAAGACGAGATCGTCGTCGACGTCCACGCCGGCGACCTGGAGAATGCGAGTCTCGGCCACGCACGCCTGATCGTCACAAACGGCGTGCTCGAGGTCCGCATCCCGTACCGGGAAGAGCTGCGCCGGACGGCGACCGCCTCGAAGCGCTAGCGTCTCACCGTGCGCCGCATCGCCGCCGCCACGCTCGTGCTCGGCCTGCTCGCCGCGTCCGCGGCGGCGGCCACGACGCCGAAGCGCGTGACGATCGTCGGCGAGCTCTATCCGACCACGCCCGGCGCGTTCACCTATACGGGTACCTGGACCGCGAAGGGCGGCATCGCCGACAAGGGAACGCTGACGGGCGCCCCGACGCTGATCTCGGCGCAGGCGATCACCGCGGTCGACAAGCTGAAAGGCCGGCGAGGCCGCCTCGTCCTCAAGCTCACCGGTCCGCCCGACGACCTCGCGCACTGGCGCTGGTCGATCACGTCGGGCAGCGGTCTCTACAAGAAGCTGAGAGGCGGGGGAACCGCGGTCGTCGACCAAAGCGATCCCGACCACGTTCACGAGGTGCTGCGGGGGACGGTGCGCTCCTCCTCTTGACTTCCGCATCCCGGTCCCGTTACATCGCCACAGCGAGTCAGGGAGGCAGGTGCTGACGGGGCAAGTGGTGGCCGAGACGGAATACGACGCTGCACGGATGACGGGCACGCCGATGGTTCGGTTGGAAGGCGTGCGCAAGAGCTTCGGCGATCTCGTCGTCCTGGACGGGATCGACCTCGAGGTCGCGACGGGCGACGTGCTCGTCGTCATCGGGCCGAGCGGAAGCGGCAAGAGCACGCTGCTGCGCTGCGTGAACCTCCTCGAGCCGGTCGACTCGGGGTTGATCTTCCTCGAAGGCGAGGAGATCACGCGCAAGGGCGTCGACGTCTCGGCGGTCCGTCAACGCATCGGCATCGTCTTCCAGCAGTTCAACCTCTTTCCGCATCTTCGCGTCATGCCGAATCTGACGCTTGCGGCTCGCCGGATCCGGAAGCTCTCGCGCGCAGACGCGGAGGCGAAGGCGCACGAGCTGCTCGAGCGCGTCGGTCTCGCGGAGAAGGCGCATCAGTATCCGCATCAGCTGTCCGGTGGACAGCAGCAGCGCGTTGCGATCGCACGCGCGCTGATGATGGAGCCCCACGTGATGCTCTTCGACGAGGTCACGTCGGCGCTCGACCCCGAGCTCGTCGGCGAGGTGCTGATCGTCATGCGCGACCTCGCCCGCGCCGGAATGACGATGCTCGTCGTCACGCACGAGATGCAATTCGCCCGCGATGTCGGCGACCACCTTGTGTTTATGGACGAAGGACGGATCGTCGAGCAGGGAAGGCCGGTCGACGTACTCGACCGTCCGAAGGAAGAGCGGACGCGGCGCTTCCTGCGCAGGACGCTCCAGCTCGCGGAATCGCTCGAGGAGCTGACACTTACCGAGGAAGGAGAAGCGGAATGAAGCGATTCATCGTGGCCACGCTCGTGGCCCTGATCGTCGCGTCGCTCACCGTGGTGACGACAGGCGGCGCGTCGACATCCAGCAGGCGAGGCGTCGAGCAAATGGCGAAGCTCCCGCCGCTACCGTCGTACGTGAAGTCGCGGCACCACTGGGCGATCGGCGTGAAATGCGACTTCCCGCCGTTCGGCTATATCGACTACCAGGGGAAGCATCGCGGTTACGACGTCGACATCGCACGGCGCTTCGCGCAGATCGCGTTCGGAAGCACGCAGAAGGTCAAGCTCACGTGCGTCACGACCCCGAGCCGCATCCCGACGTTGCAGGCGTCGCAGGTGGACATCATCATCTCGACCCTCACCTGGACGCAGGCGCGGAACGACGTGATCGACTACTCGACCCCGTACTACTCGGCAACGGGACGGCTGCTCGTACCGAACAGCACGTCGATTGGCTCGATCCACGATCTCGGCGGGAAGACAGTTGTGACGACGCGCGGCTCGATCTATTCGACGTGGGTCCGCAACTGTTTCAAGAGCTCGACGCTGCTCGAAGTCGACGGGACCGCTGCAGCGGTGACGGCCGTCAAGGAAGGACGCGCCGCGACGTTCATGTTCGACGACGCGTTCGTGATCGGCGTTGCGACGCTTGACCCGACGTTGAAGCTCACGAACGACAAGTTCCTGAACATCCCGTGGGGCATCGGCATCCGCAAGGGTGACGCGGCGATGAACAACTGGGTCAACGCGGCGCTGCGGTTCATGAAGTCCCGCGACGAGTTCGTGAAGATCCTGCACAACAACACCGCCAAGCGGTTCTGGGCCGGCTTCGACGACAACGTCCCGCGCAAGGGGAAGGCGAGTTTCGCCTACCCGGTGGGCAAGGACCTTCCGTCGGATTGCTCCGGCGTCTGAGCGAATCGAGGGGAGCGGCCGCGGTGACGCGGCCGCTCCCGTGATCCGATGAATCTTCTCGCGAGCTTCGAGTGGTCTGTCATCTGGCAGTACCACCACGCCCTGCTCGAGGGGCTGAAGCGCACGATCGAGGTCTCGCTGCTCGGGATCGCCGTCGCGACCGCGATCGGCCTCGTGCTCGGCGCCATCCGCGCGCACCGGATTCCGGTGCTGACGCAGCTCGCCGGCGTGTACGTCGAGGTCATCCGCAACACGCCGATCCTCGTGCAGATCTTCCTGCTCTTCTACGCGCTGCCGACCCTCTCGCCGCATCTGAAGTTCACCGGCTTCACGACGGCATGGCTCGCGGTCGGCCTCTGGGGCGGCGCGTTCAACACGGAGAACTACCGCGCCGGCTTCGAGGCTGTGCCTTGGCGCTACCGCGAGGCCGGCCTCGCGCTCGGCTTCGGCAAGCTCGCGACGTTCTTCCGCGTGACGCTGCCGATCGGCGGCCGCATCGCGCTGCCGTCGACGATCAACACGTACGTCTCCGTCCTGAAGAACACGACGCTGCTGACCGCGATCGGCTACCAGGAGCTGACGACGACGTCGCGCTCGATCTCGTCGGAGACCTTCCGCGACGTCGAGATGCTCGCCACGATCGCAGTGGTCTACCTCCTGCTCGTCTGGACGCTGTCGTTCTTCGTGCGGCTGCTCGAGCGCCGGCTCGCGTACACGGGGGTCACGTGACGTCGCGGCGCGCCAACCGCTGGATCTCGATCGGGATGACCGTCGTCGCGCTCGCGATCGGCATTCCGTGGCTGTGGCACGCGTACGAGCACCGCGCGCCGTGGTGGGATCCGATTCTGCACCAGCTCGTCCACGAGGGCCTGAAGGAGACGCTGCGCATGGCCGTGCTCTCCGTCCTCGGCGCGGTCGCGATCGGGATCGTCCTCGGGACGCTCTTGACGATCGACTTCAAGCCGCTGCGCGCGCTCATCCGCGGCTACATCGAGTTCTGGCGCGGCCTGCCGATCGTCGTGACGATGTTCATCTTCGCCTACGCGTACCCGCTCGTCGATCAGACGTTCCCGCAGATTCCATTCGACATCAAGCCGCTCCAGCCGTTCGAGGCCGCGACGGTCACGCTCGTCCTCTGGGGGAGCGCGCAGGTCGCGGAAGCGACGCGCGGCGCCGTACAGTCGATCCCGCGCGAGCAGCACGAGGCGGCAGCCGCGCTCGGGTTCGGCTGGGGCGGGCGCCACGCGTTCGTGATCCTGCCGCAGGCGTTGCGGCGCTTGATCCCGCCGCTGATCGGCCTTGTCGCGAACATCATCCAGAACACGACGATCGCGCTGATCATCGGCGTCCAGGAGCTGCTCCAGGTCGGCAACCGCTCGACCGAGCGTCTGCTCTTCACGACGGGAGATTCACACCTGTTCGCGATCCTCACCGTCGTCGCGGCGATGTTCTTCGCGATCAGCTTCCCGCTGACGCGGCTCGCCGCGCTGCTGGAAAAGCGGCTGACTTAGGCGGCGTATTCGTCCGCGATCGCGAGCGCCTCGTCGAGGATCGCCAGACCCTCATCGAGCTCCTCGCGCGTGATGTTCAGCGGCGGTGCGATCATCACGACGTTCCAGTGCACGAAGAGGTAGAGGCCCGCGTCGAGCGCCGCCTTCGTGAGCCGCGCGACCGGCACTGCGGCCTCGCCGCCCGCGTTGAACGGGACGAGCGGCTCGCGCGTCGCGCGGTCGCGCACGAGCTCGAGGCCCCAGAACAACCCGAGGCCGCGCACGTCCCCGATCGACGGGTGCCGCTCCTGCAACGCGCCGAGCGCATCGGCGAGGTACTGCCCGTGCGCGGCGGCGTTCTCGACGATGCCTTCCTCGCGATACGCGTCGATCGACGCGACCGCCGACGCGCAGGCGAGCGGATGCCCGCTGTACGTGAGGCCGCCGGAGAACGGCTTGTCGCGAACCCAGTCGCGGACCTTCTCGGAGATGACCATCGCGCCGAGCGGCACGTAGCCGGAGTTGATTCCCTTCGCGACGGTGATGATGTCCGGGGTGACGTCCCAGTGCTCGCACGCGAACCACTTGCCGGTGCGTCCGAAGCCGGCCATCACCTCGTCGAGGATCAGCACGATCCCGTGGCGGTCGCAGATCTCGCGCACGTTCTGCAGGTAGCCGTCCGGCGGGACGATCAGCCCGTTCGTGCCGGTGACCGTCTCGAGGATCACGGCTGCGACCGTCGCCGGTCCCTCGTACATGAGGATCTCCTCGAGATGCGCGCCGGTGCAGACGGGGCACGGATCCGGGTGGCCGGCAGGACAGCGGTATGTGTACGGGTCGAGCATCCGCACGACACCCGGGAGGCCGGGCTCGGCCGGCCAGCGGCGCGGGTCGCCGGTGAGCGTGATCGCCCCGGCCGTCGCGCCGTGATACGAGCGGTAGCGCGCCACGATCTTGTGGCGACCCGTGTACCAGCGCGCGAGCTTGATCGCGTTCTCGTTCGCCTCGGCGCCGCCGTTCGTGAAGAACGCCATCGAGAGATCGCCGGGCGTCACCTCGGCCAGGTATCGCGCGAGCGTCGAGCGCGCTTCCGTCGCCATCGGCGGCCCGATCGTGCAGAGCTTGTCCGCCTGCTCCTTGATCGCCGCGATCAGCTTGGGGTGCTGGTGGCCGAGCGCCAGGTTGATCAGCTGCGAGGCGAAGTCGAGGTAGCGCTTGCCGTCGTAGTCCCAGAAATAACGGCCCTCGCCGCCCGCGACCGGGATCGGGTTGACCGCATCCTGCACCGACCAGGAGTGGAGGACGTAGCGCTTCGCGTCCTCGACGATCCGCTGTGCCAGCGCCTGATTCGACTCGGCGATCGCCACTTCTCGATCCTAGCGCGGCGGCGCTAGGCTACCCACTGTGACCGAGACGCTCGAGGCACCCGCAGCCGTCAAGCCGATCAACCACTGGATCGGCGGGAAGCGCGTCGCCGGCGCGTCCGGCCGCAGCGGCCCCGTGTTCAACCCGGCGACGGGGCAGCAGACGGGCGCGGTCGACTTCGCGTCGGTCGAGGAGGTCGCCGCCGCCGTCGCCGCCGCGAAGGCCGCGTTCCCCGCCTGGCGCGCCACATCGCTGTCGCGCCGCTCCGAGATCATGTTCCGGCTGCGCGCGCTCGTCGACGAACACCGCGAGGACGTCGCTCGCTACCTCACGGCCGAGCACGGCAAGGTTCTGAGCGACGCGCTCGGCGAGGTCGCGCGCGGGCTCGAGGTGATCGAGTTCGCGTGCGGGATCCCACAGCTTTTGAAGGGGGACTACACCGAGCAGGCTTCGACAGGGATCGACGTCTACTCGATCCGCCAGCCGATCGGCGTCGTCGGCGGGATCACGCCGTTCAACTTCCCGGCGATGGTGCCGATGTGGATGTTCGCGCCCGCGATCGCGTGCGGGAACGCGTTCGTGCTCAAGCCGTCGGAGAAGGATCCGTCCGCGTCGCTCTACCTCGCGGAGCTGCTCCAGGAGGCAGGTGTTCCCGACGGCGTGTTCAACGTCGTGCACGGCGACAAGGTCGCGGTCGACGCGCTGCTCGAGCATCCGGACGTCGCGGCGATCTCGTTCGTCGGCTCTACGCCGGTAGCGAAGTACATCTACTCGACGGCGACGTCGCACGGAAAGCGCTGCCAGGCGCTCGCGGGTGCGAAGAACCACATGGTCGTGCTTCCCGATGCGGACATCGAGATGGCCGCGGACGCCGCGGTGTCCGCCGGCTACGGTTCCGCGGGGGAACGCTGTATGGCGATCTCGATGGTAGTCGCGGTCGGCAAGGCGGCCGATCCGCTGATCGACGCGATCAAGGAGCGCATCCCGAAGATCAAGGTCGGCCCGGGACTCGAGCCCGGCGTCGAGATGGGCCCGCTGATCACGCGGGAGCATCGCGACCGCGTCGCGTCGTTCGTCGAGAACGCGCCGGCCGAGGGCGCGACGGTCGTCGTCGACGGCCGCGAGGGTGCGCCGGAGGACGGCTTCTTCCTCCAGCCGTCGCTCCTCGACGACGTCAAGCCTGGGATGAAGGCGTACGAGGAGGAGATCTTCGGACCGGTGCTCGGAGTGACGCGCGTCGAGACGTACGACGACGCGCTGAAGCTCGTGAACGAGAACCCGTACGGCAACGGCACCGCGATCTTCACGCGAGACGGCGGTGTCGCGCGTCAGTTCCAGTTCGACGCGCAGGCCGGGATGGTCGGCGTCAACGTGCCGATCCCGGTGCCGGTCGCGTACTACTCGTTCGGCGGCTGGAAGAACTCTCTCTTCGGCGACCTGCACATCTACGGGCCCGAGGGGATCGCGTTCTACACGCGCGGCAAGGTCGTCACCTCGCGCTGGCCGGATCCGGCCACGAGCGAAGTCGACCTCGGCTTCCCGCAGACGCGCTGATGCTCGCAGCGCTCGCCCGCTGGTGGAAGCGCTGGCGGGCCAACAAGCGCGAGCATGAAGTCGAGCGCGCTGACGCAGGGCAGAACCGGACGCACGACGGGCCGGGCGGGTGGACGCCCATCGGCGATTTGTCGAAGCTCTCGGACGACGAGTAACGCTACGCCGGCACGCGCTCGCGGTCATCGCCGGAAGCGAAGTCCGTGCCGGCGACGGCGAGCCCACTCAGCGCCGTGAGGACGGCCACGAGCTCGATTGCCGCACCGCTGCCGAGCCCGTCGGCGGCGAAGCCCACGAGCAGGGCTCCGACGACGAAGCCGCTGTCGCGCCAGAAACGGTAGACGCCGAGGACCGAGGCGCGGTCACGCGGCTCGACGACGTCCGAGACCGCGGCGATGAGCGTCGGATAGACGAGCGCGGTGCCGATCCCCAGCAGAGTCGCTGCCGCGACCGCGGGTGTGAACGCTCCGTGCCCGGCGACGAGCACGGCCAGGGCCCCCGCCTGGACGATCATTCCCAACGTGATCAGCGGCTTGCGGCCCGTGTGGTCCGAGAGCCAGCCGGTGCCGAGCTGCAGCGATCCCCATACCGCCGGATAGATCGCCGCGACCACCCCGATCTGCGTCGCGCTTGCCCCGTGCGCCGCGAGATAGAGCGGCGCGAGCCCCCACGCGAGCGCGTCGTTGAGGTTGTTGACGAGCCCGGCCTGCGAGCAGGCGCGAAGCACAGGCTGGCGGACGCTCGCCGCTGCGAACGCGGTGCTGAACGAGAGTGCCGTCCGCTCCCCGTGCTCGAGCTGCTCGCTTGCGACGTGCTCTCGGGTGTCGCGGACGAACGCGATCGTCAGCGTCGTGCCCGCCAGCGAGATCGCGAGCGCGCCGACCCAGATCACCGTTCGCGGTGCGATCGACGCTGCCAGAGCTCCGCTCGCGAACGCGGTCGCGGCCAGCCCGAGGTAGCCCGCCGACTCGTTCAGCCCGAGCGCGAGCCCTCGCCGCGCCGGGCCCGCGAGGTCGAGCTTCATCACGACCGTCATCGACCACGCAAGCCCCTGGCTCGCACCGAGCAGCAGATTCGCGACGACGACGAGCCACCAGCCGGGGGCCCAGGCGATCAGCGGGGAGACGGGGAGTGCGAGCAACCAGCCGAGGACGAGCAGTCTCCTGCGCCCGGCCCGGTCGGCAAGTGCGCCGCCAACGAGATTCGCGAGCGCCTTCGCGCCTCCGAAGGCGACGACGAAGGCGAGGATGGCGGCGTTGGAGGCGAGACCGAAGTCCCGTCTGCCGACGAGTGGCAGCACGCTTCGTTCGAGACCGACGAGAGCGCCGACGAGCGCGTTCAGTCCGACGAGGAGGACGAACTGCGCGGCGTTCGCTCGCAGACCGAGCCGAACGGTCGACGTCACCGAGTGACGGCGAGTGCGCCGCGTCTATTCGCGGCGACGATGGCGGCCTGGTCGGCAGGCGGCGGCGGCAGGTCGACGAGCAGGGCGCGCGCGAACGACTCTGCATCCCTTGAGAGCGTCGCGTTGTGCGCGCGCTCGAAGCCGATCGTCGAGAAGGGATTGCCGGAGAGCGAGCGCCCGCAAACGGAGCCGGCGTAGTGGCTGGGCAGGACGAGGACGCCGTCGGGCAGCTCGAGCAGCCGCTCGATCGATTTGTGCAGAGCGCGCGCGAGTGGGAGCGGATCTCCCCCGGCGTGCAGATCGGGACGGCCGACGTCGCCGACAAGCAGCGAGTCGCCTGTGAAGACCAACCAGGGATCGTCTGTCCCGCGCCGCAGGTCGGAAACGACGTAGGCGTTGTGCGCGGGAGCGTGGCCGGGCGTCGCGAGCGCGCGCACGTGCGTGTTGCCGAGCTCGACTTCTTCTCCGTCGCGGAGCTCTTCGTGCTCGAACTCCACCTGGGCACCAGCAGGGAGATATGCGGTGGCCCCGGTCGCCTCGACGAGCGCCGGCAGACCGGAGACGTGGTCGGCCTGCACGTGTGTCTCGAACACTGCGACGATCGGCGCTCCGACCCGTTCGGCCTCCGCGAGGTAGCACTCGGCGAGCGCCTCGTGAGGATCGACGACCGCGAGCCGATTGTGCGTCAGGCAGCCGAAGAGGTACGACGCGCAGGCCGTCTCGTCGTAGAGGAAGGGGCGCAGGATCACGCGAGTGTCTTCGTGGCTTCGAGCTCCAGCTCGATCGTCGTCGCCAACTCACGCCGGAGCGCGTCGGCGACGGCCGAATGCCGGTCCGCCCAGTCGACCAGCTCGCGCAGGCGCTCGGGCTCGACGCCCGCCGCTGCGACCCGGATGCGGCTCCGCGCTCCGAGCGGTCCGGCGGGCACGCTCTCGTCCGCGCCGAGCAGGCCGCGCAGGTCGGACTCGCTTTCCGCGACGACTTCTATTCGATCGAGCGGGATGCCGAGCTCGGCTGCGCGCATCGCGATCACGGTCGCTTCGCAGGCGGCCCACGCTGCGCGCAGCAGCCAGCCCGGCGTCGGCGCCGCGCCTCCGCCGCCCACGCCGGCCGGCATGTCGGTGGCCACGCTCCACCCGTCCGGCCCCTCGACGCGGCACGCGAGTCCGCGATCGAGCACTGCTGTCGCGGGCCGGTCCGGGCCGCGCCCGGCCCCGGGTTGTGCGGCCAGCGCGTCCTTTGCCCGGGCGATCGCCTCTCCGATCTCGACCTTCATCGCTCCCCCAGCGTAGGACGGCGCCTGGGTATCGCGCTAGACGTGATTCCCGATATGAGGTATTGCTTGCGACGATGGAGCCGTCGACGACGTTGCGCGAGCTGTGGGACACGACCCGGATGCGGCTGCTCGTCGAGATCGAGCGGCAGGGCAGCGTGTCGGCAGCTGCGGCCGCGATCGGGATCGGCCAGCCGAGCGCGAGCCAGCACGTGCGCTTGCTCGAGGCGGCGGCCGGCCAACGGCTCGTCGAGCGCACCGGACGCGGCAGTCGCCTGACGGAGGCCGGCCAGGTGCTCGCAGCGCGGGCCGCGCAGGCGCTCTCCTCGCTCGGTGCCGCGGAGGAGGAGCTCGGCGCGCTCGCTGGACTGCAGACGGGCACGATCCACCTCGGCGCCTCGACCGCCCCCGGCGTCTATCTCCTGCCGGACACGCTCGGCTGCTTCCGCCGCGCGTATCCCGGCGTGTCGGTCGAGGTCGAGATCGCGGCGAGCGACGAGATCCTGCAGCGGCTGCTGAACGGCCGCGTGCAGCTCGCGCTCGTCGGCGCCGCGCACGCGGATGAGCGCATCGGCCTCGAGCCGTTTCTCGAGGACGAGATCGTCGGGGTCGCGCAGCCCGGTCTCGCGCGGTTGCGGAACGGCACGCTCGCGCCGGCGCGCCTCGCCGACTTCATGCTGCTCTCGCGCGAGCCCGGCTCGAGCTCCCAGCGTGCAATCGCCGAGGAGCTGCGTGAGATCGGCGTCGCTGCCGCTGGCGTGTGGGAGCTTGGCTCGAGCGAGGCGATCAAGCGCGCCGCGCGCGAGGGGCTCGGGCTGGCGTTCCTCTCGCGCTACGCCGTCGCCGAGGAGGTCGAGCGCGGTGATCTCGAGTCGTTCCGGCTCGCCGGTCGCCCGCCGCTCATTCGTCACTTCTCCGTGGCGCGGCTCGCCGGCCGCCCGCTCTCGCCGGCTGAGCGCATGTTCGTCGAGACACTGACGAGCTGCTGCGCGAAGCAGGCCGGCTACGCGGAGTCCTGCGTCGGCGTCCCGCCGAAGCGGCGCTAAGCCGGCACGCGCTCGGGCACGAGCTCCTGACCGAACTTCGCGCGCGCGACGAAGCGGCCGACGCCGGGACTCGCGACGAGCTCGCCGTTCTCGACGAGCACCTGCCCGCGCAGGAGGACGAGCTCCGGCGTGCCCGTAACCTCCGTCCCCTCGAAGAGGTTGTAGTCGGACTTCGAGTGATGCGTCGCGGCGGAGATCGTGTGCGTGCGCTCGGGGTCGAAGATCACGATGTCCGCGTCCGAGCCGACCGCGATCGTGCCCTTGCGCGGGTACAGCCCGAAGAGCTTCGCGGGATTCGTCGCGAGCAGCTCGACCATCCGATTCAGCGAGATGCGCCCGTGGCGGACGCCGAACTCGTGGATCATCTGCAGCCGGTTCTCGAGGCCCGGGCCGCCGTTCGGGATCTTCGAGAAGTCGTCGCGGCCCATCGTCTTCTGCCCGTCCCACAGGAACGCGCAGTGGTCCGTCGAGATCACGGACAGCGCATCCGTGCGCACCGCGTTCCAGAGAACGTCCCAGTTCGACTTGTCGCGCACCGGCGGCGAGTAGACGTACTTGGCGCCTTCGAAGTTGGGCTTCGCGATGTCGTCGAGCGAGTTGAAGAAATACTGCGTGCACGTTTCGCCCCAGACGTTCCAGCCTGCGTCGCGCGCGCGGGCGATCGGCTCAACCGCTTCCCTGCAGGTCACGTGGACGACGTAGAGCGGCGCACCGGCGAGGTGCGCGAGCTGGATCGCGCGGTTCGTCGCCTCGCCCTCGGCCTCGGGCGGGCGAGTTAGCGCGTGATAGAGCGGCTCGGTGTGGCCGGCCGCGAGCGCCTCGCGCACGAGGATGTCGATGACGTCGCCGTTTTCCGCGTGCACCATCACGAGCGCGCCGCTCTGCGCCGCGACCTGCATCGTGCGGAAGAGCGTCTCGTCGTCGACCATGAGCGCGCCCTTGTACGCCATGAACAGCTTGTAGGACGTGACGCCCTGCTCGGGCAGCGTCGCGAGCTCCTCGAGCGTGCCGCCGTTCTTCAGGTCGGTGATCGCCATGTGGTAGCCCATGTCGATCACCTGCTTGCCGTCGGCCTTCGCCTTCCACTCATCGAGCGCGTCGCCGAACGTCATCCCCTGCGGTTGGATCACGAAGTCGACGTGGCACGTCGTGCCGCCGAACGCGGCCGATGTCTGGCCGGACTCGACGTCGTCGATCGTCACCGTTCCTCCGAACGGCATGTCGAGATGCGTGTGCGGGTCGATGCAGCCCGGCAGGACGTACTTGCCGGCCGCGTCGATGACGCGGTCAGCCGCTACGTCCAGCGATTCGCCGATCAGGGAGATCCGCTCGCCGTCGACGAAGACGTCGCCGACGTAGTCGTCTGCCGCGGTGATGACGCGGCCGCCTTTGATCAGAACGGACATTGCGGATCTCCCTTCTCGGTCGTCGTTTCTACTTGCCCCCCGCCGTCACCTTGACGTTCGCTTTGCGCCAGCTCTTTCCGTAGACGTCGGCGCCCGTCGCCTTGACCTGCCCGAGCGCCCTCCGTGCGTACGTGTAGTTCGTCGCACCCGTCGGTGCGCTCTTGATCACGCCGTAGGTCTTGGCGATGTTCGCCGTCTTCGAGACCTGCGCCGCCGGCACGACGCCGATGCCGCTCGCGTTCGGCCAGATGAGCGCGTTGATCTCGTTCATCTGCCACGTCTGGTGGCCGCGCCCGAGCGTCGGGCCGTTCTTCAGCACGATGCGCACGCAGTCGGTCTGATGGTCGCGACACCAGATCCAGCCCTGGAACGAGGCCTTGAGGAACTTCACCAGGGTCCCCTGGTTCGTCGAGCTGGAGAGCCAGTCGTCACGCACGAAGAGGTTGTCCTCGAGCATGCCGGTGCCGACCGTCGGGCTCGCCATCTTGAAGACGTTGAGATCGGACAGCTGGTAGAGCTTGCCGGTCTTCGGGTTCTTCGTCTCGAGCACCTGCGCGAGCTCGTTGTACGTCATCGCCGCCGCCGCGTCGATCTGGTGGCTGAGGAACGCGACCATGTCGAACGGCTGGTTGAAGATCGTGACGTCGCTCGGGTTGTTCGGGTCGATCCCGTTCTTGTTCAACGCTGCGAAGAGCTCGGGCTGGTTCCCGCAGCACCACACGCCGACCTTCTTGTGCGCCATCTTCTTGATCGTGTCGATGCCGCTGCTCTTCCACGTGATCTCCGTCATGCCGCTGCGGGCGAAGACCTGTGCGACGGAGACGATCTTGCCGCCCTTCTCGCGGGTCGCGAAGAGATTCGGCAGCCAGTCGAGTCCGATGTCGGCCTGCCCGCCGATCACGACCGTCTCCGGTGTGATCGTCGGACCACCGGTCTTGATCTTCACGTCGAGTCCGGCCTGTTTGTAGTAGCCCTTCTGCAGCGCCGCGTAATAGCCCGCGAACTGCGCCTGCGTCACCCACTTGAGCTGGAGCGTGACCTTCGTCAGCTCCGGCGTTCCGGCGGTGCGCGTCGTTGCGCCCGCTGTCGCGCTGAGCACGCTCGCTGTCGCGATCGCGAGGCCCAACGCCACCCAGTGCTTCCGGCTCATTCGCCCTCCCTTGTTGTCGCCCCGGTTCGTGGGTCGATTCTGAACCATCGTCAGTCGCGTGTCGATGGGACGCCGCGCAGCGCCAGGCGCTCAGCGGTAGAAACAGCGAGATAGAAGGCGATTCCGAAGAAGCTGGCGACGACGATCGCCGCCCAGCCGAGCGGGAAGTCGAAGAGCGAGATCGAGTTCACGATCTGGACGCCGAGCGCCTGGATCGAGCCGCCGAAGTAGTCGCCGACGATCGCGCCAATCATCGACAGCACCGTCGCGACCTTCAGGCCGGTGAAGATGAACGGCAGCGCCGCCGGAATCCGCACGCGGCGGAAGACGTCGAGCTCGCTCGCGGCGTACGAGCGCAGGAGCTCGATCGCCTCCGGCCGGACCGACGTCAATCCGCGCAGCGTGTTGACCAGCACCGGGAAGAAGCAGAGGACGCCGGCGATCGCCATCTTCGAGTGCGGGTTCAGCACGCCGAACCACGCGTTCGTGATCGGCGCGAACGCGATGATCGGCACCGCATTCACCGCGATTGCGTACGGCATGAGCGCCTCGCCGACCTTGCGCCAGCGTGCGAGCACGATCGCGACGGCGATCGCCAGTCCCGAGCCGAGCAGGAAGCCGCCGAACGCCTCCTTGAAGGTGAACCAGCCGGCGTTCCAGAGCACCTGCCGGTTGTCCCAGAACGCGTTCGCGATCGCCGACGGCCGCGGCAGGAGGAACTTGCCGGCGAGCGGCGAGAAGACCCACTCCCAGGCCGCGATCCCGGCCGCGAACACGAGCAGGGCGGGCAGCCAGTCGACGCCGCGCCGGCCGACGCGACGTGCGAACGCGCCGCGCGGCGCCGGCGCGACGGCGGTCGGCGCGGTCACGGCTCTTCTCCGGCCACGAGCTGCTCGACGATCTTGTCGGCGCCGCCGCGCACGAGCGCCTCGCGCACCTCCGTGACGAGTTCGAAGTAGCGCGTGTCCTCGCGCGTCTCCGCGGTCCGCGGCTGCGGGAGCTCGTTCTCGACCACCTCGGCGATGCGACCCGGTCTGGCGGACATGACGACGACGCGCGTCGACAGGAACACGGCCTCCGCGATCGAGTGCGTCACGAAGACGATCGTCGAGCCCGTCTCCTGCCAGATCCGCAGCAGCTCCATGTTCAGCCGCTCGCGCGTCATCTCGTCGAGCGCGCCGAACGGCTCGTCCATGAGCAGCAGCGCCGGCGAGAAGGACAGCGCCCGGGCGATCGAGACGCGTTGCTGCATCCCGCCGGAGAGCTGCCAGGGATGGTGATCCTCGAAGCCGGTCAGCTCGACGAGCTGCAGCATCTCCTGCACGCGCTTCGTTCGCTGCGCGCGGCTCCAGCCGACCATCTCGAGCGGCAGCGCGATGTTCTTCGCGACCGTGCGCCAGTCGTAGAGGACGGCGTCCTGGAAGACGATTCCGTAGTTGCGGTCGAGCCGTGCCTGGTGGGCCGACTTGCCGTTGACGACGATCTGGCCGCTCGTCGGCTGGATCAGGTCGCCGATGATGCGGAGCAGGGTGGACTTGCCGCAGCCCGAGGGCCCGATCAGCGAGACGAACTCGCCCGCCTCGATCGTCAGGTCGATCCCCTGCAGCGCGACCGTGTGGCCGTGCGCGAACGTCTTCGACACGTCTTTCAGCTCGACGACGCTCATGCGACGTTCTCCGGTGCGCGCCGGACGACGGCCTTCTCCGCGCCGACGACGACGAGGAAGAAGCCGATCCCGAGCACTGCGGCGACGACGTTCGTCGCCCACAGCTCCTGCGGCTCGATCGAGTAGTACTGGTTGAAGTTGACGATCGCGCCGCCGAGCCCGCCCTGGATCGACGCGGCGGGCTCCGAGATGATCGCACCGACGATCGAGAGCGGCGCGGCGATCCGGAAGGCCGAGAAGAGGTAGGGCAGCGACGCGGGAACGCGGAGTTTCCAGAGGATCCGCCAGCGCCCGGCCGCGTACGACCGCATCAGCTCGACCGCGCGCGGATCGGCCGACTGCAGGCCGCGCAGCGCGTTGATCGTGACCGGGAAGAACGTCAGGTACGCGGCAAGCACGGCGACGGAGACCCAGTCACGCACTCCCTTCGAGCCGAGGCCGACGACCACCATCGGCGCGATCGCGAGCAGCGGAACCGTCTGCGACGCGACGATGTACGGGATGAAGCCGCGCTCGAGGAAGCGCGACTGCGAGAGCACGACTGCGATCGCGAACCCGATCACGGCGCCCAGTGCGAAGCCGACCGCCGACTCCTTCGCGGTGAAGAGCGACGCGTGCCAGAGGATGTCGATCAGCCACGGCCCGTTCACCTGCGCGGGCTCGAAGAGCGCCTGCACGATCCGGTGCAGGTGCGGCATCGTGATGTCGTTGACCGCGAACGGCCACGTCAGGTCGAAGTGCGTGCCGATCCAGTGCCAGCCTTCCCACAGTCCCCACAAGGCGGCGAGCACTGCGACGAGGGACGCGCTGCGACGGACGGCTCGCATGCGGACTGAATATCACAGTTGTAGAGTCGGGCCATGCCGCTCGATCCCTCGCGCACAGTCGCCGAGCTGCGCGAGTTGCGGGAGCTGACCGGGGACGAAAACGGGGCCCAGCGCGTCGCGTGGACGGACACGTGGGAGCGCGCGCGCGAGTGGCTGCGCGGCAAGGTCGAGGCGACCGGCGCCGAGGAGCGGATCGACTCCGCCGGCAACCAGTGGTTCACGCTGCGCGGTGCTTCCGACCGCGCGTTGCTGGTGGGCGGCCACATCGACTCGGTTCCGAACGGCGGCTGGCTCGACGGCGCGCTGAACGTCGTGGCGGGGGTCGAGGTGCTCCGGCGGATCGCGGAGGATGGCACACCGCCGCTCACCGTCCAGCTCGTCAATTGGGCCGACGAGGAGGGCGCGCGCTTCGGCCGCTCGCTGTTCGGTTCCTCCGCCGCCGCGGGCTCGATGGCCGACCAGGACGAGATCCGCGAGCGGACCGACACCGACGGGATCCGCTGGGAGGACGCGCTGCGCGAGCACGACGTCGACCTCGACCGCGCGCTCGACGCACGCGCCGAGCTCGAGAACGCCGCCGCCTATCTCGAGCTGCACATCGAGCAGGGACCCGTGCTCGAGTCGCTTGACCTGCCGCTCGGCGTCGTGCTGGGGACGTTCGGCGTCGAGCGCCACAAGGTGACGTTCCGCGGCCAGGCCGCGCACGCCGGCTCGACTCCCATGGACAAGCGGCGCGACGCGCTCGCCGGCGCGGCGAGGCTCGAGCTCGAGATCCGGGAGATCGCGAAGCGCACCGGCGGCGGCGCGGTCTGCACGATGGGCGGCGTCGTCACGAAGCCGGGCATCGTGACGTCGGTCGTCGAGACGGCGGAATGCCTGCTCGACCAGCGCCACCTCGACGCGCCGACGCTCGCGGCGATGCTCGACGAGGCAAAGCGCGCGTCGGAGCGGATCGCGCAGGAGGAGAACATCGACGTCGAGTGGGACCGGATCTGGAACATCGAGCCGATCCTGTTCGACGAACGGCTCGTCGAGCTCGCGGACGCGTCGATCCGCGAGGTCGCGGGCACGTCGCACCGCCTGCCGAGCGGGCCGCTCCACGACGCCGCCGAGGTCTCGCGCGCCGGGATCCCGACGGTGATGCTGTTCGTCCAGAGCCTGCGCGGCCTCTCGCACACGAAGGTCGAGGACACGAAGGAAGAGCACCTCGAACTGTCAGTGCGGGCGCTCGACACGCTCGCGTCGAAGACGCTCGCGGAGTTCGGCTAGAAGTAGCGCACGAGCGCAACGCCGCTCACGACGAGGACCATGCCGAGGATCCGGCCCGGCGTCAGGTGCTGCTCCTTGAAGCCGACCCAGCCGTACTGGTCGACGACGACCGACGCGACGGTCTGTCCGGCGACGACCGCTGCGATCAGCGTGGCCGCGCCGAGCTTCGGGGCCGAGACGATCGCGACGGCGACGTAGAACGCGCCGAGCAGACCGCCGATCCAGATCCACCACGGCGCGTCGCCGAGGCGCGACGCCGACGGGAACGACTTCCGCACCGCGACGACGGCGAGCAGCAGCAGCGCCGTCGTGCCGATCAGGAACGACACGAACGCCGCGCGGATCGGGCTGCCGACCCAGTGCGAGAGCTGCGCGTTGACGCCCGCCTGCACGGCGACCATCGCGCCGGCGGTCGCCGCGAGCAGGAGGTAGCCCAGCATTGTGCAGGGGTTTTCGTCGCGATATGCTCGCCCCCTTCCATGCTGACGTTCGGGGTCACCGTCCTTCCGGATCCGCCGTACCAGCGGATGATCGAGCTCATGCAGTACGCGGAGGCGCAGGGGTTCGAGCACGCATGGACCTACGACTCGCACATCCTCTGGCAGGAGTCGTACGCGACGCTCGCGCTCGCGGCGGTACAGACGGAGCGGATCAAGCTCGGGCACTTCGTCACGAACCCGGGCATCCGCGACCCGACGATCACCGCAAGCTGGTACGCGACGATGCAGGACGTCTCGAACGGCCGCATGGCGATGGGAATCGGACGCGGCGACTCGTCGCGTCGAGTCGTCGGCCTGCAGCCGGTCAAGGTCGCGGAGTTCGAGCGCCGCTGCCGGATGATCAAGGACCTCATGAACGGCCGCGAGGTCGAGTGGAACGAGAAGCAGTTGAAGCTCGAGTGGGTGCGCGAAGAGCTGCCGAAGATCCCGATGTGGATCGCCGGCTACGGGCCGAAAGCGCTCGCCGTCGCCGGACGCGTCGCCGACGGCGTGATCATCCAGCTCGCCGACCCGCAGATCATCCAGTGGATCATGGACACGGCTCGCAAGTCCGCCGAGGAGGCCGGGCGCGATCCAAGCGAGCTGAAGTGCATCGTCGGCGCGCCGTCGAACGTCACCGACGACATCGAGTCGGCACGCGAGCAGGCGAAGTGGTTCCCGGCGATGGTGTCGAACCACGTCATGGACCTGATCGAGCGCTACGGCTTCGACGGCGAGATTCCGTCGGCGCTGACCGAGTACGTGAAGGCGCGCAAGTTCTACGACTACAAGGACCATTCGCGCGTCGGCGCCGCGCACGGTGAGTTCGTGACGGACGAGATCGTCGACCGCTTCTGCGTGCTCGGCACTCCGGCGCAGGCGACCGAGAAGCTGAAGGAGCTCGAGTCGGTCGGCGTGGACCAGTTCAACATCTACCTGATGACGCACTCGCAGGAAGCGACGCTCGCCGCCTACGGCAAGGAGATCCTGCCGCAGTTCGCCGGCGTCGCCGCTTAACGCGGCGCGAAGGCGAAGCGCGTCGTTCCCAGCACGTAGGTCGGGCGCACGTCGAGGCGGCAGGTCGGACCGACCGGCGGGAGCGCCGGCAGCTCGAGGTTCAAATATCCCTGTGCCGGCTCGCCCGGACCGAATTGCAACCGGCGCAGCAGCCTGCCGTCCTGGCGCAGGACGACGGTCTGCGCGCCCTTCGGGATCAGCGTCAGCGCCCACGTTCCCTCCGTGCAGCCGTAGACCGTCAGCGTCGCCTGCTCGTTTCCGTAGATGTCGCCGTTCGACTGCAGGCCGACGGCGCGGCTCGCGATGCGCGGCGGCTGCGCAAGCGCCCACACACGCAACCCCGCCTGGCCCGGGATCGACTGAGCCGCCTCCGCGAGCGGCGCGCCGTCCACGGTGAAGCTCGTGGGAAGGACGACCAGCGGCTCGCGAACGTCGATGCGCCCGTTCGGCGGCGGCCCGAGGTCGCGTTGCGGCGCGGGTCCCGGCAGCACCGCACCCGCGACCGTCGCGACGTGGCGGATGCTGCGGTTCCAGAACAGCGTCTGCCAGACGGCGGGCCAGTCGTGGTTGCCGTCGTACACGTACGTCGCCGAGCGCCCGTGCGCGACGGTGTCCACCCAGCGCGGTGCCGGTCCGAGCAGCGCGGCACGCGTCGAGCGTGCCTGCACGACAACCTCGCGGCTCGACGCCACGGAGCCGGCGACCGCCAGGGTCAGCACCACAGGAACGAGAACGGATGGGCGCCGGACGAAGACGAACAGCAGCGCAAGGCACGCGGTCGCGGCGAGCACGACGAGCGTCAGCACGTGCAGGGAGGTCGCGGACCTCAGCTGCCACAGCGGCGCGAACGTCAGCGCGTCGGGAAGCGCCTTCGCGGTGACGTAGTCGCGGAGCGGCAGCGCGGCGACGGCGAGGAACGCGACGACCGCCGCGCCGGCCGCAACCGCTCGGCCGACCGGAGCGTCGCGCCGCAGCGCGAGCACGAAGCAGACGAGCAGGCTCGGTGCGACGCACAGCATGTCGCGCTCCGCGATCTGCCCGACGTGGCGCGACGCGAAGACGCCCACCTGGAAGACGACGCCGCCCACGAGCGCGAGCGTCGTCGCGATCGTCGCCCGCCGGAAGGCGTCGCTCTCGCCGCCGATCGCAGCGCGTGCGGCGAGCGCAAGGAGCGCGCATGCGGGAAGCACACCTGTCGTCAGCACCAGGGCCCCGGCGTGGTAGAGGACGAACCGTGCGGCGTCGTGCGCGTGATACGAGACACCCGAGACGCTCGCGTAGGCGCCGAGCAGCGGCTCGCCGCGAATCTGCTGGACGAGCAGCCAGCCGAGCGCGGGCACGAAGACGCCGGCGACGACGCGCGACGTGCGAACCAGGCGCCGCCACGAGCGCGCGAATCCCGCGTCGAGCAGGACCGCGACGACGATCGCCGGCGCGAGGACGAGCGCCTGCAACCGCGTCAGGAGCGCAAGCGCGACGGCGAGCGTGAGCACGGCGACCCGCGGAGTCGAAGGAACGGCGATCGCCCGCGCGGCCGACCAGGCCGCGAGCGTGAGCACCGGATAGAACGCCACCTCGGTCATCACGAGACCCGAGTACGCGAGCCCGGGCAGCGCGAGCGTGAGCGTCGCCGCGGCGAGCGCCCACGTTCGCCCGGCGAGCGTCCGCGCCCAGAAGTACGCCGGCACGGCGGCGAGCGACATCACGAGCGCGAGGACCGGCTTCACCAGCGAGTAGCCGAGCTCGAGGTCGTGCAGGCTCAGGAACGGCCCGACGACGAGCGGGACGACGAGGCTGTAGAAGGGCGTCGGCCCGCCGAGGATCGCGAGCGAGCCGTGCCGGTAGAGGCTCTGCCCGAGCAGCGCGTAAACGGTCTCGTCGGGCGAGATCCACGGGCCGCGGACGCGACTCGCGACGAGCGCGCGCAGCACCGTCGACAGGACGACAAGGACCACGAGCGCGGCCCACGGCGGCACGACGCTGACCCGGCGCATCGGCCGGAGCCTATTCGGGGCTAGACGCGAACGCGCGCGCCGTAGCGCCGGCAGAACCGTTCCTCCTCCGGGTACGGGAAGAAGTCGAGGACCTCGCCGGCCGCCACGCGCCGCTGCGCCTCCTGCCAGAACTCCGGCGCGAGCAGGTCGGCGTGGTGCCGCAGGAACGCAGCGCGCAGCTGCTCGCTGCCGAGCAGGAAGCTCGCGAACTCCTCGGGGAACACGTCTCGCGGACCGACGCCGTACCACGCCTCGTCCGACAGCTCCGCCTCGGGGTTGGGCGCGGCCGGCATCGAGCGGAACACGCAGTCGGTCAGGTACTCGACCTCGTCGTAGTCGTAGAAGACGACGCGCCCGTAGCGGGTCAGGCCGAAGTTCCGCCAGATCAGGTCGCCCGGGAACACGTTGGCGATCGCGAGCTCCTTGATCGCGTCGCCGTAGTCGCGAACCGCGGCGTCGACCTCGCCCGCCGCCGCAGTCCGAAAGAAGAGGTTGAGCGGATTGAGGCGCCGTTCCACGTAGCAGTGCTTGACGATCAGATTGGCCCCGTCGAACACGATCGCAGACGGTGCGAGCTCGGCGAGCTGTGCGAGCAGCTCGGGCGCGAAGCGCGCGCGCGGCAGCGGGAGGTTGCGGAACTCGACGCTGTGCGCCATGCGGCCGACGCGGTCGACCTCACGCACGAGCTGGAACTTTCCCTCAACGGTCTGCCGGTCGGTGTTCTTCGACGCCCCGAAGACGTCGCGGATCACCTTGAACACGTAGGGGTAGGAGGGAAGGTTGAACACGTGCATGACGAGGCCGCGCGTGCCCGGCGCCTCGACGAAGAGGTCCTGCGAGTGGTGCAGGTGATGGCGCAGGTCGCGGACGAAGAGCGTTTTCCCCTGGCCGGCGAGCCCCAGCGCGGTGTAGAGCTCGGACCGCGGCTTCGCCGGCATGACGGTCTGGAGGAAACGGACGTAGTCCGAGGGCACGTCCATGTCGACAAGGAAGTACGCGCGCGACAACGAGAACAGGATGTTGATGCTCTCCTCGTCGACGAGCACGGTGTCGAGGGTCAGCCGGCCGTCCTCGTCGTGCAGGACCGGCACGACGAACGGCGTCTCGTCGTGCGCGTTCACGACCTTGCCGATCACATACGCGGCCTTGTTGCGGTAGAAGGCCGAGCTCAGGACCTGCACCTGGAAGTTCACGTCCGGCACGGGTGCGTGGAGCGACCGGAGGACGTAGTCGACGTCGCGCTCGAGGTCTGCGAACGGCCGCTGCCAGCCGAAGTCGCGGAAGACCTGCAGCAAGGTGTCGCGCAGGCCGGCGTCTCCCGGGTAGTAGCTCCGGTAGGTCGGCGGATCCGACGGGATGTACTCGGTCGAGACCGCCGCGCGCAAGAAGATGAGGTCGTCGTGGACGTAGGTGCGGTCGAGGACGCGCGTCGTCACCGAGTTGAAGAACGTCTCCGCGAGCTCCGGCCGCTTGTGCTCGAGCAACAGGCCGACGTAGAGCAGCTTCGTCTCCTGCCAGACGTTGTCGTCGAAGCGCGCCGGCCCCAGCTCCCTCCGCAGCCGCTCGACGTACTCCCGCACGCGCCCGTCGTAGAACCGGATCCGCTCCTGCACCGCGCGGTGGATCCCGTGCCAGTCGCCGGCGTCGAAGGAGTCCTTCGCCTGGGCGCTGGTCGTGCGGAACAGCCGGTAGTGGCGGTCGAAGCCCTCGATCAGGGCGTTCGCGATGCGCTGCGGCGTCTCCATCCGCGTGACGGTAGCGTTAGGGGAGGCCATGAGCGTGACGACCGCGATCCGGATTCCCGAGGGCGGCGCCAAGATCGTCCCCGGCGAGCCCGTCCCCGACAACCCGATCATCCCGTTCATCGAGGGAGACGGGATCGGCGTCGACATCACGCCGGTGATGCGCGAGGTCGTCGACGCCGCCGTCGCAAAGGCCTACGGCGGGGCCCGCAGGATCGCGTGGATGGAGGTCTACGCGGGCGAGAAGTCGACGCGCGTCTACGGCGCCGACGAGTGGCTGCCGACCGAGACGCTCGCGACCCTGCGCGAGTACGCGGTCGCGATCAAGGGGCCGATGACGACCCCCGTCGGCGGCGGCATGCGCTCGCTGAACGTCGCGCTGCGACAGGAGCTCGACCTCTACGTCTGCCTGCGGCCGGTGCGCTGGTTCCGCGGCGTGCCGAGCCCGCTCAAGGATCCGTCCGGCACCGACATGGTGATCTTCCGCGAGAACACGGAGGACATCTACGCGGGCATCGAGTGGGAAGCCGAGTCGGACTCCGCGCGCCGCATCATCTCGTTCCTGCAGGACGAGCTGGGCGTCCGCAAGATCCGCTTCCCCGACACCTCGGGCATCGGAATCAAGCCGGTGTCGCGCGAGGGGACGGAACGGCTCGTGCGGCGCGCGATCCAGTACGCGCTCGAGAACGGCCGCGCGTCGCTGACGCTCGTCCACAAGGGCAACATCATGAAGTTCACCGAAGGCGCGTTCCGCGACTGGGGCTATGCGCTCGCCGAGCGCGAGTTCGACGCGAAGCCGCTCGACGGCGGGCCGTGGATGACGATCGGCGACCTCGTGGTCAAGGACATGATCGCCGACGCGTTCCTCCAGCAGATCCTGCTTCGCCCCCGCGAGTACGACGTGATCGCGACGACGAACCTCAACGGCGACTACATCTCCGACGCACTCGCTGCGCAGGTCGGCGGGATCGGCATCGCGCCCGGCGCGAACATGTCGGACGACGTCGCCGTGTTCGAGGCGACGCACGGGACCGCGCCGAAGTACGCCGGCCAGGACAAGGTGAACCCCGGCTCGCTGATCCTCTCGGCCGAGATGATGCTGCGCCACATCGGCTGGCGCGAGGCGGCTGACCTGATCGTCTCGTCGATGGAGGCGGCGATCGGCGACAAGCAGGTCACGTACGACTTCGCGCGGCTCCTGGACGGCGCCACCGAGGTCTCGACGTCCGCCTTCGGGCGGGCGATGATCGAGCGGATGTAGCCGGCAGGCGCGAACCCTCGAACGAGGGAGTCGACGCCTGTCAACGAACGCCGATCACAGAATGGATGGCGGAGGCGGGCACGAACGCGGAACGGCTCGAGCATGCGCTCGCGCACACTCGGGCCCAGCTCGGCGCCATCCCCGACGACGAAGAGCGTGCGCGCCGCACGGCGGCGGTCGAGCAGGCCGAGCTCTACGTCGCGTTGCTGCGCGACGCGGGCCCGCGACGGTCGTTCGCCTTCAAGCTCGAGTTCGCGGACGGACGCTGGGACGTGCACGAGCGGACGCTCGCCGTCGAGCCTCGCCTCGGCGACGTGCTCTCCTTCGACGACGGCGCCCGCTGGCGCGTATGCGGTGCCCAGGTCGTCGCGGCGCGGCCGCGGCTGAAGCCGTCACGCCGCTTCCTCGTCTGCGCGCCGGTCGTCTAGCTCCGCGCGCATTCGCGCGGGGCTGGAACAAATCGCCCGCACGAGAGACAATCATGCGACCGGCCACCGTTACCGAGGGAGGCAAGCGCATGAGCACCACGGACGTCGCCGCGCCGCAACTGGACGAGTCGGCGCTGCAAGAGCTCGAAGCGTCGTTCCGCGGGCAGGTCGTGCGCCCGGCGGACGCGGGCTACGACGAGCAGCGGAAGGTCTGGAACGGGTCGATCGACCGTCACCCCGCGCTCGTCCTGCGCTGCGCCGGCGTTGCGGACGTCTCTGCCGCGGTCCGATTCGCGAAGCGCACCGGCCTTCCGGTGGCGGTCCGGAGCGGCGGCCACAGCTTTCCCGGCCTGTCGGTGTGCGACGGCGGGGTCGTGATCGACCTCGGGCTGATGAAGGGAATCCGCGTCGATCCCGACGCGCGCACCGCCCGGGTGCAGGCCGGCGTCCTCTGGGGCGAGCTCGACCACGAGACGCAGGCGTTTGGCCTCGCGACGACGGGAGGAATCGTCACGCACACAGGCGTCGCGGGCCTGACGCTCGGCGGCGGAATCGGCTGGCTGCAGCGCAAGCACGGACTCACGATCGACAACCTCCTCTCCGCCGACGTCGTCACCGCGGACGGGGAGTTCGTCAAGGCGAGCGAGACCGAGAACGCGGATCTCTTCTGGGGACTGCGCGGCGGCGGCGGCAACTTTGGCATCGTCACCGAGTTCGAGTTCCGTCTCCATCCCATCGGCCCGATCGTCTACGCGGGGCCGATCTTCTGGCCGATCGAAGACTCGGCGCGCCTGCTTCGCTTCTACCGCGAGTGGATCGCCGAGGCGCCCGACGAGCTGATGACGATCGTCGTCCACCGCAAGGCGCCGGCGCTTCCGTTCGTGCCGCAGGAGCTGCACGGCCGGCTGATCGCGGGCGTCGCGGTCTGCTACGCGGGTTCCGTCGAGGAGGGTGAGAAGGTCGTACGTCCACTCAAGGAGTTCGCGACTCCCGTGCTCGATCTCTGCGTGCCGAAGCCGTACGTCGCGCACCAGGCGATGTTCGACCCGTCGTTCCCGCACGGCTGGCAGTACTACATGCGTGCCTGCGACGTCGCCGAGCTGACGGACGACGTGATCGAGATCACGGCCGACCATTCCGCGCGGATCGACTCGCCGCTGACCGCGTTCCCCATCTGGCAGCTCGGAGGCGCCGTCGCGCGCGTCGACGAGGACGAGACGTCCTTCAACGGCCGTGCGGCGGGCCACACGTTCAACATCACGGCGACGACTGCGACGGCCGAAGGGTTCGACAAAGAGCGCGAGTGGTCGCGCGCGTTCTGGTCGGCGCTCGAGCCGCACCACACGAGCGTCTACGTGAACTTCCTGATGGAGGAGGGCGAGGACCGGATCCGCCAGGCGTACGGCGCGGCGAAATACGACCGGCTGAAGGCGTTGAAGCGGCGCTACGACCCGGACAACCTCTTCAAGCTGAACCAGAACATCCCGCCGGACTGAGCACGAGTGCGGCCTTCTTCCGCGCTCGCACTGCTCGCGCTCGCCGTCGCGCTCGTGTGGCCGTCTGCGAGCGCGGCGGAACACATCAGCATCTCTGCGAGCGTCGGCGCGCGGGTCGTCGAGCGGTCCAGCTCGCGCTCGTGGAAAGTCGCGGTTCCATACACCGTCACGTGCATCGGCACTTCGAGCGCGTTCTACAGCGGCAGCCTCAGCCTCGTCGAAGCGACGGGCGAGCGGATCTACCTCGGCGGCGTTTCCAACGCATCGGGCACGGCCGTGCAGCTCGTCGGAGCGCGCGCGCACTGGCGGCACCTCACCGCGATCTTCAAGGTGAGCTGCGGGGACAACGCGACGCTTCACGGGTCCGAGACGATCGAGGTGACCGGCGGCGGCGCCGAGATCCCGCCGCTCGACGGTGACGCGCTCGGCGACGGCACGGGCGGAGGCGGAGGCGGCGGCGGCGGAGGCACGGGCGCGCCGAATCCGACCGAGCCCACGCGTACGGGCGGCTGCGTCCAGGCGCTGATCGGCACGGACGAGCCCGATCTGCTCGTCGGCAGCGGCGTGGGCGACGTCGTCTTCGGTCGCGGCGGCGGCGACACGATCCGCGGTCTCGGCGGGCACGACTGCCTGATCGGCGCCGCAGGCAACGACACGCTGCGCGGCGAGGACGGCGACGACCGGCTCACCGGCGGCGTCGGCAACGACAAGCTCGTCGGCGGCGGCGGCGTCAACGCCTACAACGCGGGCCCGGGCAACGACACCGTCGACGCCGCAAACGGCCGCGTGGAGCTAGTCGTGTGCGGCGCCGGCCGCGACCGCGCACGCGTCGACCGGCGCGACCGCGTCAGCGGGTGCGAGCGCGTGACGCGCGTTCGGTAGAGTCGGGGAGTCGTCCGGAAGACCTGCGGCGCCGTCCGGCTCAAGACGCGAGCAAAGGAGCGCCAAGGCTTGGGAATCGCCCGGTGGTTCACGCGGGCACCGTGGTGGGTGCACGTCCTCGGCGGGTTCGCTGCGCTGGTCGTAATCAACGTGGTCGCGCTTGCCGTCGCGGCGATCTTCTTCGTGAACTTCGTCAACCAGCACGAGCGGGTCAGCCTCGAGATCCCGCGCCAGTCGGCGGTCGACGAGGCAGAGGCGCGACAGCTCGCGGAGCGATTCGCCCCGATCCTCAGGCTCGACTCGCGCGAGCTCTTCGTGCCGATCCGTCAGGCCGCCTACGTCGGCGTCACCCAGCTCAAGGCGGAGGAGGGGCGCGTGGTCAACACCGTCGACGCCTCGCCGACCGTCGACCGGCTGCCTGATCAGGAGGGAACGTGTCTGCGCAGCCGCGGCTGCCTCTACTTCCTCGACGTGCGCGGCGTCGAGCCGGATCCGCCGAAGCACTCGCAGGCTGCATACGACGCGCTCGAGAAGCACCTGCTCCGGAACGGCGAGAAGCCGACGATCTACGCGCACGTGACCCGCTACGACGACACCGGCGAGTACGCGATCCAGTACTGGTTCCTGTACCTCTTCAACTACCGGCTGAACGAGCACGAATCCGACTGGGAGCAGATCACGCTGCGGCTCGACGAGGACAAGAATCCCGTCGACGCGTTCTACTCGGAGCACAACGGCGGCAAGATTCGCCCGTGGGCTTCGGTCGAGAAGCAGGGCGAGCACCCGATCGACTACCCCGCGCTCGGCTCGCACGCGAACTACTTCGCGCCGGGGCGGTACCGCGTCGAGATCGTGTGCAAGCGCGTCGTCGGAAGCCTCAAATCGTGCTTCCGCGGTCGAACGGTCGTCGTCGACGTCGTCGACGGCAAGGGGACGTCGCTCGGCCCCGGCCAGTACGCGCTCGCGGACTTCGAGGGCCCGGTCTTCATCGGGAGCTACGGGTCCGGCAACTATGTCGTGCTGACGCGCAAGCCGGACATCCTCGCCGACCCGCGCGCGCGGCCCGTGTGGGCGGATCCGCTCGCGCCGCTGCGCTAAGAGCTGGCCGGCTGTTCGACGAACGGCGGCGGGTCGTAGACCGCGTAGATCTCGCGCAGCATCTCCTCGCGACTGGCGAAGCGGCGCTCGTCGTAGCAGCCGAGCGGCGCCTCGAGCAACGCGAAGAGGCACTTGTTCGAGTACGTGCACGGATGCGGCGGGCGCTCGTGGCCCTCGGCGAAGA
>WNGF01005713.1_pt1 | contig 30416 bp, 25 predicted proteins | sample 5400641 | NCBI WGS metagenome assembly WNGF01 (sample SAMN13153371, study PRJNA577476) | soil metagenome | isolation source: 80 cm soil or saprolite under grassland replicate 2 | place: USA:California | collected 2016-06-15 | reverse complement strand
GCCACGGAGCTCCCCGAGAAGTTCAACAGCGTGATCTGGGTCCGGCGTCGAAGGGACACCCTGGCCCTGGGGAACATGACGGGGGCCATGGTGTTCCAGTCCTCGTTCCCGGTCACCGTGGGCCTCCTGCTCACGCCGTGGCACCTGGCGCACGAGGCGCTGGTTGCGGGGGCCATCGCCCTGGCGGCAGGAACGCTCCTGTACCTCACGATCCGAATCCGGGGTCGGTTCTCGGCGCCGCTCCTGCTCGTGCAGGGCGGCTTCTACGTGACGTACGTCGTCTACGTGCTGACCAGACGCGGAGCGTGAACGCTATCCGAGGAGGCTTGCGTTGGGGCTCGGCGGGATGTTCCGCTTCGACACGAGCCCGTCCTTCTTCAAGTCGTCGAAGATCGTCTGTGCCTGGCTCGACAGATTGACGATCGAGGTTCCGCCGGACATCCCCGTGGTGCCCGGGGCGACCACGTTCTCCACGTGCTTGGGGTTCATCAGGGTGCAGGTGAACGCGAGCGCCAGGACCTCGTCCAGCGGGGCCTCGGTCTGGACGTTACGGAAGCCGCCGGCGATCCAGGTGAGCAGACGGCTGGGGTCCTTGGCGAACTCCTTTCGGAACTGCGTCAGGGCAGCGATGATCAGCCGTCCTCCATCCTCGGAGCGACCGAAGTCGCCCCCGGGCAGGCTGTGCCGGTCCCTGGCGAAGGCGAGCGCCTCCTTTCCCCGCAGCTTCTGGACGCCTGGCTCGAAGTTGGATCCGGATGCCGCATCGCTCATGGCGAAGGGAACGTCGACGGTCAGGCCGCCGATCGAGTTGATCATGGCCTGGAAGCCCCAGAAGGTGGTGAGTGCCCAGTAGTCGAGCTTGATCCCGGTGAGGCTCTCGACGGTCTGCACGAGGAGCGGCGGTCCCCCGTAGACCATCGCGGCGTTGATCTTGGCGCTGCCGCGGTCGGGGATCGAGACGTACGAGTCGCGGGGAATGCCCAGGATGGCCGCCTTGTGCTTGGCGGGGATGATCGACACGATGTGGATCGAGTCCGCCAGCGAGTGCTCGACATCCTCGCCCGGCCGAGCGCCGCTCCCGATGAACAGGATGAAGATCGGCTTCGAGCCGTCGAGGGCCGGCACGTAACCCGCGTGCGCCTGCTCGATCTCCAGGAGCGGTTGCGCTGCAGCGGATCCAGGCGGGGTCACGGCGCCGATCGTCGACCCGGCGATCCACGCCGCCAATGCCAGGGATGCGAAGGCGATCCGCCGCCTCACGAGGCTGCCTCCGTCGCGCTCGCGGATGGGCCGGGCGATGGGACCACCACTTCGTGGTCGTCCCGGCTGACGCTGAACGCATACACCAGCCACCCGTCCGAGACGGACCGCAGGAAGTACTGGCCGGTGCTCACGACGGCCATCATGGTCCCGTCCTTGGCGCTCGCCAGGGCCTTGAACTTCACGATGGCCACCGCGGTGGCCGGCTGGTTGGCCCTGTCGAGCAGGACCTTCACCTTCAGCGTGCCGAGGGGCTGGTCGACCTTGTCGAACTGGTCTCCTGCGGACGGACCGAGGGTGAGCGTCGTCCCGTCCTGCTGCGCGGCAGCCTGGGATCCCTCCTCGAACAGCGGCCACACCTCGTCGTAGGAGCCGTCACGCCAGTTGGCGGGGTCTAGGAAGGCCTCGGTGTACAGCGTGGTCATGGTCTCGCCCACCTGGGTGCCCACGTCCCGAGCGGTGGCGTCGAACTTCGCCGGCTTGTGGTGCGTCACGAGGATGGGGACGGCCTTCGTCAGCCGGAAGTCGAACGCCGGGATGCTGTTGTCGCCACCATTCAACAGGCCGCCATCGCCACCCCCGCCCCTAAAGAGAAGGAACAGCACGACCCCGAGCGCGACGAGCGCCGTTGGAACGATCCACACCGCGGGAGCGAAGCGCCGCTGGGGGGTCGGGCGATGGCGGCCCTCTACCAAGTCGCGGCAGAGGTTACCGGCGCGAACCAGTTCCCACAACCACCTTCGGTGGTCGCACTGGTCATGTCGTTTCCGGATAGCATGGCAACGCCAAACGGTGAGCCGGGAAGTCTGGTCGGCACGGGGGGAACCGTGTCCGACGAGCGCGAACCGGATGGCAGTGGCGTTCGATCGACGTGGTCCCGATCCGATCGCCCCATCCCCCGCCGGGTCGTCCGCCCGCTCCAGGCATTCCTCGCGGAGGAGGCTGCGGGCGGGACGGTCCTCCTCTCAGCTGCGGCAGCCGCCCTGGTCTGGGCCAATGGCCCGTGGCGCTCCTCGTATCACGAGGTCTGGCAGACGACCCTCAGCGTTCACCTGGGGCCGTGGGGAATCACGGAGTCTCTTCGAGGATGGGTGACCGAGGGCCTCATGGCCCTGTTCTTCCTCGTCGCCGGCCTGGAGATCAAGCGGGAGTTGCTGACCGGGGAGCTCCGGCACCGCCGCGCCGCGCTGCTGCCGATCGTGGCCGGCGTGGGGGGCATGGCGCTACCGGCCCTGATCTATCTCGCGTTCAACCCGCATCCGCCGGCCTCCCGAGGCTGGGGGGTCGTGATGCCCACCGACATCGCGTTCGCACTCGGGGTCTTGGGGCTGGCGTCGAGGCGGGTTCCCGCGGGGCTGAGAGCGTTCGTCCTGGCCCTGGCCATCATCGACGACCTCGGCTCGATCGTGGTGGTGGCGCTGTTCTATTCCACGGGGATCGAGTGGGGTGCGGTCGCCTTGGCGGCGGTGCTGGGCGCAGCCACCGTCGGTCTCCGTCGGATCCAGGTCCGGGCGATCGCCGCGTATCTGCTCCTCGGGGTGGGCATGTGGATCGCGCTGCACGGCTCCGGTATCTCCCCGACGCTTGCCGGGGTGGCGCTTGGATTCCTCACGCCCGCCACGGCGTTTCAGCGCCCCAAGGCCGTGAGCCAGGAGGCCCATCGTGTGGCCGATGCGACCGTGGACGAGCCGGACCCACCGGATGCCGATGCCGCGCAGTGGCTGTACCTCGCCGAGCTATCGAAGGAGGCGGTATCCCCGCTCACCCGGTTGGAGACCGTCCTCCACCATTGGACGAGCTTCCTGGTGCTCCCGCTGTTCGCCCTGGCGAACGCGGGGGTCCTGCTGTCTGCGAGCGCGCTGGCCGACGCGGTGAGGAGCCCCGTCGCCGTCGGCATCGTGGTGGCCAGGCTGGTGGGAAAGACCGCAGGCATCTCGCTCGCCACGTTCCTCGCGGTCGGTCTGTTGAAGGCTCGCCTGCCCGCGAACGTGAGCGCCCGCCATGTCGTGGGCGCCGCCGCGGCGGCGGGGATCCCGTTCACCGTCTCGATCTTCATCTCAGAGCTGGCGTTGCCCGCCTCCCTCCTTCAGGTGGCGACCATCTCCGTGCTCATCGCGGCCGCGGCGTCGGGGGTCCTGGCGCTGCTCGTCTTTCGTTGGCCGACGAAACGGTAGCGATGCCCCGGTCGCCACTACGGGACCAACGATGCCCTGTTCCTCCTATAATCGGTCCGTTTCCGCTGGCAAGACGGTCTTCTCATACCGGTCGAGGGGGATTGGATGCACGTCCTGGCCGCCGAGGGCGGGCCTATCAACGCGGTCTTCGGCTCATTCGAGGACCGGGCGCTCTGGGTAGTGCTGGGGATCTCCCTCGTCGCCCTGGTCTTCGCCTATTACCTGGTCCGCGAGGTCCTCGCCGCTCCCGAGGGCACCGACAAGATGAAGGAGATCGCCCGGGCCATCCAGGAGGGGAGCCGGGCCTACCTGAACCGCCAGTTCCGAACCGTCGGTGTCTTCATCCTGCTGCTCACCGTCGGTTTGTTCTTCATCCTGCCTGTGCCGAGCGGCACGGCCCACGGCGCCATGTTCGTCCGGTTCGGCCGCTCGCTCGCGTTCATCCTCGGCGCGGGGTTCTCCGCCATCACCGGGTTCACCGGCATGTGGCTGGCCGTGCGGGGGAACGTCCGGGTGGCCAACGCGGCCCGGGAATCCGGCCTGCGCCGGGCGCTTCGGCTCGCGTTCCGGACGGGTGGGGTGGCCGGCATGTTCACTGTTGGTCTGGGCCTCCTCGGCGCCACCGTGATCCTGATGATCTACAAGTCCGACGCCACGAGCGTGCTGGTCGGGTTCGGGTTCGGGGGGGCGCTCCTGGCCATGTTCATGCGGGTGGGCGGAGGGATCTTCACCAAGGCCGCCGACGTCGGCGCCGACCTGGTGGGCAAGGTCGAACAGGGGATCCCCGAGGACGATCCGCGCAACGCCGCGACGATCGCCGACAACGTGGGCGACAACGTGGGCGACTGCGCCGGCATGGCGGCCGACCTGTTCGAGTCTTACGAGGTCACGCTGGTGGCTTCGCTGATCCTCGGTGCGGCGGCCTTCGCCAACTCACCGCAGGGCGCGATCGTCGGCGTGATGTTCCCCTTGTTCGTCCGAACCATCGGCGTGATCACCTCGATCGTCGGCATCCTGGCCGTGTCCCCGCGGAGCGAGACCGAGTCCGGGATGAAGGCGATCAACCGCGGGTTCTTCGTCTCGGCGTTGCTCTCGGCGATCGCGGTGTTCGTACTGTCCGGCGTCTACATGAAGGAGTACCGGCCCGCGTTCGCCGTCCTCTTCGGACTGGTCCTGGCCAGCCTGATCCAGGTGCTCACCGAGCACTTCACCTCGACCGACCGCCGGCCGGTGAAGGAGATCGCCGAGTCCTCCCTGACCGGCCCGGCCACCACGATCCTCCAGGGGTTCGCCGTGGGACTGGAATCGACCGTGTGGGCCATCCTGGTCATCGGGGCGGCCGTGATCTCGGCCTTCGCCCTGGGCCACAACACTGCCGAGCAACTCTATTTCATCTCGCTCACCGGCATGGGAATGCTGACGACGGTCGGCGTCATCGTGTCGATGGACACGTACGGCCCGGTGTCCGACAACGCGCACGGCATCGCCGAGATGTCGGGTGGCCTGGGCGAACGGGCCGACGAGATCATGACCGGCCTGGACGCCGTGGGGAACACCACCAAGGCCATCACGAAGGGGATGGCTATCGCCACCGCGGTCATCGCCGCGACCTCGCTGTTCGGCTCGTTCGCCGAGGAGGTCCTTCGAGCGATGGGGCGCGCCGGCACATCGTTCCCGGTCCGGGTGGATCGCCCCGACGTGCTGGTCGGCCTGCTGATCGGAGGCGCTGTGCCGTTCCTCTTCGCGTCGCTGCTCATCCGGGCGGTTGGACGGGCCGCGTCACAGGTGGTGGTGGAGGTCCGCAACCAGTTCCGGGACCACCCTGGCATCATGGACTACAAGGAGAAGCCGGACTACGCGCGGGTGGTCGACATCTGCACGAAGACCTCGCTGCGCGAGCTCTTGACCCCGGGCCTCCTTGCGGTGCTCTCCCCGATCGCCGTGGGATTCGCTCTGAAGGCCGCAGCGCTGGGGGCGTTCCTGGCCGGGGCCATCCTCACCGGGCAGCTGCTCGCCGTCATGCTCTCCAACGCCGGCGGAGCCTGGGACAACGCGAAGAAGCTGGTCGAGGGGGGGCTGTACGGTGGCAAGGGCAGCGAGCCGCACAAGGCCACCGTGATCGGCGACACCGTGGGCGACCCGTTCAAAGACACGGCGGGTCCCGCCCTGAACCCACTGATCAAGGTGATGAACCTGGTGTCGCTCCTCATCGCCTCCCTCGTCGTCGAGTACGCGGCGCCGGGCAAGCGAGGATGGGGGATCGCCATCGCGGTGGGTTGCGCGATCGTGCTCGGGGCGATGATCTGGTACTCGAAGTCCCGGAAGGGCGAGGTCCTCGTGCCCGCCGATGAGGCGCCCACCAGGCAAAGCGCCACGGTCTCCTAGCCGAGCCGGCCCGGGAACTTGCAGCCGCCCCCTCCACCCTCTTCGATATCGCGGATGAGCGTCCTGGACCCCTTCCGGCGGTTCCTCCACCGCATGGCCGAATCCGACGAGCAGCGCCTGGCCGAGGAGATCCAGGAGTGGGCGGCGACGGTCCCCGGCACGGTCCGGATCCGGGACGCCCCCACGCGGAGCCGGGTGAAGGTGGCCGGCGTGGTGAAGCGGATCACCGTGAGGCCACTCGAGGGTTTCGAGTCGCTCGAGGCCCTTATCTCCGACGGGACCGGTGAGATGTCGGTCCTGTGGATGGGTCGCCGGTCCATGCCGGGACTCACGCTCGGGACTCGGATCGTCGTCGAAGGCGTCGTGGCCGAGAAGCGCGGTGGCTTGAAGATGGTGAACCCAACATTCGAGTTCGCGACGTGACGCGAGGGCGGGATGAGGTGGCGACCGGGGACTCCACCGAGAGGAGGGAGGGAACCGGCGGGGAATCCGTCGAGTCCCTCGTCGGTCGCGAGGTCCCACAGCCGGTCATCGGAACGAGCTGGACCCGTGAGCAAGCCTTCGCGGCGAAGCGAGCCTCCCTCCGCATCTACCTCGGTGCCGCACCGGGCGTGGGCAAGACGTACGCGATGCTCTCGGAAGGACGCAGGCGGAATGACCGCGGCACCGATGTCGTGGTTGCCTGGGCCGAGACGTACGGCCGCCCTCACACGATGGAGATGCTCAACGGCCTCGAGGTCGTGCCTCCCATCTCCATCGAGTACCGCGGCCGGACATTTCAGGAGATGGATACGGAGGGGGTGATCGCCCGCCATCCCCAGGTCGCCTTGGTCGACGAGCTCGCCCACACGAACGTCCCCGGGAGCCGCAGAGCCAAGCGGTGGGAGGACGTCCTGGATCTGCTGGCGAAAGGGATCGAGGTCATCACCACCGTCAACGTCCAACACATCGAGAGCCTGAACGATGTCGTTGCCGACATCACCGGCATCCGGCAGCGAGAGACCGTCCCTGATTGGGTCGTCGACGTCGCCGACCAGATCGAGTTGGTTGACATGTCACCTCACGCTCTCCGTCGCCGGATGGTGCACGGGAACGTCTATCCGGATGCCCGGAAGGCGGAGCTCGCCCTCCAGCGCTTCTTCACCGTGGAGAACCTGACGGCCCTCCGGGAGCTCGCACTGATGCGTGTGGCCAACCAAGTGGACGAGTCGCTGCTCGACCGGTGGTCGAGATCTAAGATCCCGGAGACTCGGGAGCGAGTGCTCGTATGCGTATCCCGCCCGGAATTGGCGGAGGATCTCGTCCGGCGCGGTGCGCGCATCGCGCAGCGGTCTCGGGGAGACCTGCTCGTCGTCCACGTCCGCGAGGGCGATGAGCGCGAAGCCGGCGCCTGGCTGCACGACATCGACCGCCTCACTCGCGATCTGGGCGGGACCTTCGAGGTGATCGACTCGGACGAGCCTGTCGATGCGGTCCTCGGGTATGCGTACCGCCACTTCGTCACCCAGATCGTCGTGGGGGAGCCGCTTCGTTCTCGTTGGCAAGAGCTCCTGCGCGGATCGTTCGTCAACAGGCTGATCCACAAGGCGGAGAAGATCGACGTCCACGTGATCGCCCAGCGGAGACGCTGAGCCGATACTCAGCCGGAGCCGGTCCTACCAGGGACGAAGCCGCGGAGGCTTCGACCCATCCGACCCCGGACGCCCACGATGACCTCGTCCTCCGGCTCGAGGGCGGCGACCATGTCGGACACCGAGGTCACGAGTTGGGCGTCGAACCAGGCCTCGGTCTCAGCCGCGATCTCCTCCGCTCGGAGCAACGCTTGACGCTGCGCCGCCGTCACGGGATACCCCAGGCTGAGCACCACGAGTTCCTGACCCTTACCAAGTCCCTGTCGCACGTCGTTCCACCGGACGGAGGGCCGCCGGCCTAGGATCACGACGGTGCGTGTTGCCACGTCCTTCATCCTCGCCCCAGCCGGTCGAGCGCCAGGTTCAACTCGAACACGTTCACGCGGGGCTGTCCGAGGAATCCGAGCGTGCGGCCTTCCGTGTTGTCGTCGATCAGTCGTTCGACGTCCTCGAGGGCGACCCCGTGCACCTCGGCGATGCGGGGAGCTTGGAACTCGGCGGCCGCCGGCGAGATGTGGGGGTCGAGGCCGCTGGCCGAGGCGGTCAGCAGATCGACGGGGATCTCGGCGGCGGTTAGTCCCGGGTGGTACGGCCCGTCCAGCTTGAGGATGGCCTCGACCCGCTTCCGGATCTCGTCGGCGAGATCACGCGAGAGCGGTCCGAGGTTCGAACCGGACGAGGTCGATGCATCGTACGGGTTCGAGATCGCCGAGGGCCGGCCGTAGAACCACTGAGGGCCCATCCACTGCTGGCCGATCAGCTCGCTGCCGACGGGCCGCCCGTCGACCCGAACCACCGAGCCATCGGCCTTGTCACGGAAGGCCACCTGGGCGACCCCCGTCATCAGGAGCGGATAGATCAGACCGGTGAGGACGGCGAGTACGACGGTGGCGAGTGCGGCGCGGATCGCGTTGCGGATCATGGGAAGCGCACGAGGGCGAGGAGGAGGTCGATCAGCTTGATGCCGATGAAGGGCACGATGATCCCCCCGAGGCCGTAGATGAGGAGGTTCCGGCGAAGCAGTCCCTCGGCCCCGATCGCCCGGTACCGCACGCCGCGAAGGGCGAGCGGCACCAGGACCACGATGATGACCGCGTTGAAGATGACGGCGGAGAGGATGGCCGACTGGGGCGTCCGCAGGGCCATGATGTTCAGGGCGTCCAAGGCCGGATAGGTCCCGGCGAACATGGCCGGGATGATGGCGAAGTACTTGGAGACGTCGTTGGCGATGGAGAAGGTGGTGAGGGCGCCCCGGGTGATCAGCAGCTGCTTGCCGATCTCCACGATGTCCATGAGCTTCGTGGGGTTCGAGTCGAGGTCGACCATGTTGCCGGCTTCCTTGGCCGCGGAGGTGCCGGTGTTCATGGCCACGCCCACATCGGCCTGAGCCAACGCCGGAGCGTCGTTCGTCCCGTCCCCGGTCATGGCCACGAGTACGCCACCCTCCTGCTCCTTCTTGATGAGGGCCATCTTGGTCTCGGGTGTGGCCTCTGCCAGGAAGTCGTCCACGCCCGACTCCTGGGCGATCGCCGCTGCTGTCAGCGGGTTGTCGCCGGTGATCATCACCGTGCGGATCCCCATCCTTCGAAGCTGGGCGAACCGTTCGGCAAGGCCCTCCTTGATGACGTCCTTCAGCTCGATCACGCCGATTGGTTCCCGGTCCTTCGCCACAAGGAGCGGGGTCTCCCCGGCCCGCGCCATCCGCTCGATCTCTGCGTCAAGCTCGGCGGGGAGCTCTCGTCCGCACCAGCCGACCACCGCATCGACCGCGCCCTTGCGGATCTGGGTCCCGTCCAGATCAACGCCGCTCATCCGAGTCTGGGCGGTGAACGGGACGAACTGCGCGCGGGTCGGCAGCAGCTCCCGCTCGCGGAGGCCGTACCGCTGTTTGGCCAACACCACGATGGATCTGCCCTCGGGGGTCTCGTCGGGCAGCGAGGCGATCTGGGCGATCTCCGCGAACTCCCGCTCGTCGACGCCCGGTGCGGGGATGAAACGCACCGCGTGCCGGTTTCCGAGGGTGATGGTCCCCGTCTTGTCGAGCAGCAGCGTGGAGACATCGCCGGCCGCCTCGACCGCCCGGCCGCTCATCGCCAGGACGTTTCGCTGAACCAGCCGGTCCATGCCGGCGATCCCGATCGCGGAGAGCAGGCCGCCGATGGTGGTGGGGATCAGGCAGACGAACAGGGCGATGAGCACGGCGTCGCTCAGCCGGCGGCCCGCGTAGATGGCGAAGGGCTGGAGAGCCACGATCACCATCAGGAAGATGATCGTGAACTTGACCAGCAGGAGCGAGAGGGCGATCTCGTTCGGCGTCTTCTGGCGCTCTGCGCCTTCGACGAGCCTGATCATCCGGTCGAGGAACGACTCCCCAGGCTGGGCCGTGATACGCACCTTGATCCAGTCCGAGAGGACCTTCGTTCCGCCGGTCACCGCAGAGCGATCGCCGCCGGATTCCCGGATGACCGGAGCCGACTCTCCGGTGATCGCCGACTCGTCGACCGAGGCGATCCCCTCGATGATCTCCCCATCCCCCGGGATCAGCTCGCCGGCGGAGACCATCACGATGTCGCCGGCGCGCAGCTCAGAGGCGGGAACGGTCTCCTCCCGCCCATCGTTGGTCAGCCGACGGGCCACCAGGTCGGCCCTGGTCCTGCGCAGTGATTCGGCCTGCGCTTTGCCTCGTCCCTCGGCCATCGCCTCGGCAAAGTTGGCGAACAGCACTGTGAACCACAGGCCGACGGCGATCGCGGTGTCGAACAAGACCGATCCGGTGCTCGCGATGTCCGTCACGATGCGAATGGTGACGACGACGGATACGACCTCGACCACGAAGATCACAGGGTTGCGCAGGAGGGTCCTGGGGTCGAGCTTCGTGAAGCTGTCGACGATCGCCCGTCTAACGATCGGAGGGTCGAACAGTGGCCTCGCGCGCACGCCGGCGGGGTGTTCGGAGCTCCGCGGGGGTGCCTGGACCGCCATCAGAACAGCCTCCCGTGCATCAGGTGTTCCACGATCGGTCCGAGGGCAAGCGCCGGCAGGAACGTAAGAGCCCCGATGATCACGATGACGCCGATGAGCAATCCAACGAATAGACCCGTGTCGGTCCGAAGCGTCCCCGCGGTGAACGGCACGGTCTTCTCGCGACCGACGCTTGCCCCGAGGGCCAGGGCGGCTACCAGTGGAACGAACCTCGCGATCAGCATGGCGATGCCACCGGTGACGGCAAAGAAGGGGCCGCTCGCGGTGAGACCGGCGAACGCGGATCCGTTGTTGTTCCCCTGCGACAGGTAGGCGTAGAGGATCTCGCTGAAGCCGTGAGGCCCCGTATTGAGCCTGCCGGCAAGCCCTTCCGGGAGGACGACAGCGGCGGCCGTGAAGCCCAGTGCAACCAGGAACGGGACCAGCACGGCGATCACCGTGTACTTCACTTGTCGAGCCTTGATCTTCTTCCCCAGGTACTCGGGGGTTCGGCCCACCATCAGCCCACCGATGAAGACGGCGATGACGACGTAGAAGATCATCCCGTACAGGCCGCTCCCCACTCCCCCCCAGATCACCTCGCCGACCGCGATGTTGAACATCGGGACGGCTCCGGCGAGGCCTTGATAGGAGTCGTGCATCGAGTTCACGCTGCCGTTGGACGCGTCGGTTGTCGTCACGGCCCACAGCGAGGACTCGTCGGGACCGATCCTGACCTCCTTTCCTTCCAGGTTCGGTGAGGAGGCAGCGATGCCGGCCGCCTGCATGGCCGGCGTGGCGTGATGCTCGCCGGGGACGGTCACGGCGATGCCGACCACCATGAGGATCCACATCGCGGCGAAGAGGGCCCAGCCCTGGCGGACGCTGCCGACCATCTTCCCGAACGTGAAGGTCAGGGCCGCCGGGATCCACAGGATGGCGAACATCTCGAAGAAGTTGGAGATCGGCGTGGGGTTCTCGAATGGATGTGCGGAGTTGACATTGAAGAACCCGCCTCCATTGGTCCCGAGTTGCTTGATGGCGATCTGACCGGCGACCGGCCCTCGGGCAAGGAGCTGCTTGAACCCCTGGAGCCCATCGATCGGGAGAAAATGTCCGAGCGTCTGAGGGACACCCTGGCTCATCAGGATGATCGCCCAGACCACCGACAGGGGGAGCAGGATGTACACGATCCCTCGCACGGTGTCGCGCCAGAAGTTCCCCAAGCTATCGGTCCCGGTTCGAGTGAAGCCTCTGATCATCGCGATGAGCACCGCCATCCCGACGGCAGCCGACAGGAAGTTCTGGAACGTGAGGGCGAGCATCTGGCTGAGGTAGCTCATGGTGGTCTCGCCGCCGTAGACCTGCCAGTTCGTGTTGGTTGTGAAGCTTGCGGCCGTGTTGAATGACACGTAGGGGTTCACGGCCGGGAGGCCCTGAGGGTTGAGCGGTGCATGGTTCTGGATCCGGAACAGGACGTAGATGAAGATCATGCTGACCGTGCTGAACCACAGCACGGACGACGCATACCGCCGCCACGGTTGTTCCGCATCCGGGTTCACGCCGATCAGCCGATAGACCGTCCCTTCCAGGCGGCCTCTTCCCGGGCGCGTGTAGACGCGGTGCATGTATGCGCCGAGCGGCGGCGTAAGGACGATGAGCAGGACTGAGTAAACGACGATCGTTCCCATCGTCAGAACCGCTCCGGCCGGATCAGTACGTACACGAGGTAGACGAGGAGGGCGACCGACAGGATCAGCTCCAGGATGTCCGCGAGCCTCATATCCGATCCAGCCACGCCGCGAATGCGAACGCCAACGCGAAGAACGCCCCACTCAGTCCCAGCAGCCACACGTCGACCATCGCGAGATCACCGTCCTCTCGACGCCAGGGTAGAGGGATGGCCTAAGGGACGTATGAGGAACGAGGTCGCGCTCCTACGGGATTCATTGGAACCATTCACGAGGGCGACCGGAGGCAGTGCGGATACATGCGGCTGTGCCATCCTGTTGAGGATGGGAAGACGGTCCTTCATCGGCCTGCTGCCAGAACCGACCCGGCCTCGTCGACGAGCCGCGGGCTATGTCATCGCCGTCCTCGGGACGGCTGCGCTGGTGGGGGCGCTGTTGCCATTCCGGGGGAGCATCCGTCCGCTCTCCCTGGGATTCGTCTTCCTCGCGCTGGTCGTCGTGAGTGCCGGTGTGGGCGGGATCGGACCCGGGATCGTGGCCTCCGTCCTGGACTTCCTCGCGTTCAACTTCTTCTTCATCCCGCCGTACGGGACCTTCGTGATCGCGCGGGCAGAGGACGTGGTCGTCCTGTTCGTGTTCCTCGGCGTGTCGGTGCTGATCTCGATCCTGCTGGCCCGGGCCACCGACCGGGCAGAGGCCGCAGAGGCCCGGGAGGTCGAGCTTCGCCTGCTCCAGGAGCTAAGCCGGGTGCTCGTTGTCCAGGGGCCCGGCGTCGAGACCTACCAGACGCTCCTCGGGCAACTCGTCGATGGCTTCGGCTTCCAAGCGGGTGCGCTCTTCGTCCAGACCCCGGACCGGCGCTTGGAAGAGCGGGTCTCTGTGAGGGCGCAGCCCGGCGAGATCCAACCGGGATGGGACCCCGCCTCGACGGCTCCCGCACCCGAGCGCCTACCCTTGTCGGTTGGGGGCCGAACGCTCGGGCTCATCGTGCTCCGGGGCAACCGGCCTCAGCTGACGGGGGCCGAGAGTCGAGTGCTCCGGGCCATCAGCGACCAGCTGGCCCTGGTGCTGGAACGCGACCGCCTGTTGCGGACGGCGACCGAAGCGGAGGTGTACCGCCAGGGCGAGCAGATGCGGAAGTCGCTCCTCGCGGCGGTATCACACGACCTGCGAAGCCCGCTCGCCGCCATCAAGGCCTCGGTCACGGACCTGTTGTCCGAGGACGTCTCCAGGAGCGATGCGGAGCGCCGCGAGGTCCTCCAGACGATCGACAAGGAGAGCGATCGCCTGAACGTGCTCATCGCCAACCTCCTCGACATGGGGAGGATCGAAGCCGGCGTGCTGAAGGCGCGGATCCAGGTGGTGAACGTCAACGAAGCCGTCACGGCGTGCGCCGACCAGCTCACGTCGCGATGGCCTTCGGTCCACGTTCGAACGAGCGTGCACGAGGACGCCGCCCTTGTTCGAGCGGACCCGGTGTTCTTGGACCGCGTCCTGTTCAACCTCCTCGACAACGGAGCCAAGACCGGCTGGAGGGCCGGGCGCCCCGGGGTGGAGGTGGAGATGAGGCCGAACGGCCGACGAACCACCGTCCGGGTGATCGATCATGGCGAAGGAGTACCTGCTTCAGCGCGCGAGCAGCTGTTCTTCCCGTTCTACGGACTCCGCGAGCGTGAGCAGCGTCTTGGGCCCGGCCTGGGGCTCGCCATCGCCAAGGGCTTCCTCACGCTCATGGACGGGGAGATCTGGGTGGAGGACACGCCGGGCGGGGGGGCGACGTTCGCGTTCTCGTTGCCTCGGTCGTCGGAAGCGGCGTGAAGAAGGAGCGTGTCCTCGTCGTCGACGACGAGATCGAGATCCGACGAGCCCTCAGCCGGGCGCTGAGCGCTCGCGAATACGTCGTGGAGACCGCCGCCGACGGGATGGAGGCGGTCGAGCTGGCGGGAGCATTTCATCCCGACCTCGTCGTGCTCGACCTCAACCTTCCCAAGCTCGACGGCCTGGAGGTCGCGCGGAGGATCCGAGCCGCCAGCCCGGTCCCCATCCTGGTCCTCTCGGTCCGGGAGGACGAGTCGGACAAGGTGGCCGCGCTCGACCTGGGAGCCGACGACTACCTAACCAAGCCGTTCGGGATCGACGAGCTGCTCGCGCGGGTGCGGGCCCTCCTACGAAGGGCCGAAGGGCCTGAGACAGGTACCGACCTTCGATACACGCTCGGTGAGGTGGAGGTGGACCTCCAGCAACGCCGAGTCATCCGCGGCGGGGAAAACGTTCGGCTCACGAGGACGGAGTGGTCGCTGCTGGATGCATTCGCCAGATATCCCGGAAAGCTGTTGACACACCGCTGGCTCCTCGAGCGGGTGTGGGGCGAGGGCTACACCGAGGATGTCGACGTCCTTCGGGTCTTCGTCAGCCAGCTTCGGAAGAAGATCGAACCGGATCCCCGCCGTCCCCAGGCCATCGTGACCGAGCCGGGGATCGGGTATCGCTGGCAGCTCCGCCCGGGACGCTAGGAGGCGGCCTCGCCCATGATGGCCGACCTGAGCGTGACCTCCGCCTCGTTCGAGGCCAGGGCCAGGATCTCGTCGCCTGGCGTGATCACCGTCTCCGGCTGTGGGATGACGACGTGGCCCTCTCGCAGGACCGCAACGATGGCAGAGTCGGTGGGCATGCGCAGCTCGTAGAGGGGCCGGCCTGCATTCGGCGAGGTATCCGGGACGGTGAGCTCCAATAGCCCCACGCGGCCGCCCTCCAGCCGCAGCAGGCGAACCAGGTCGCCAACGGTCACCGCCTCCTCGACCAAGGCAGTCAGGAGGTGGGGGACGGAAACCGCGACGTCCACTCCCCACTGCTCGGAGAACATCCATTCGTTGCGGGGATGGTTTACGCGGGCCAGCACACGAGGCACCGCGTACTCCTGCTTGGCGAGCAGCGACGTGACCAGATTGTCCTCGTCGTCACCGGTCGCGGCGACGACGACGTCGGCCGTCTTGAGCTCGGCCTTCTCCAGGACCCAGGGCTCGCAGGCGTCGCCCAGCAGGAATCCCACGTCCGGGGCCCAGTCCTTGGCCACCTCCAGGGTCGCGGGGTCCTGCTCGATCAGCAGGACCTCGTGCCCCCGGGCGGCCAGGTCGGAGGCCAGGTAGCGCCCGACGGCCCCCGCCCCGGAGATCACGACGCGCATCGCTAATGCTCCGCTGCGGGAGCGAGCAGCTCGTCGAGCAGGTCCACGGCGTCCTTGTGCAGGATGAGATGCACGACGTCGCCCTCCTGGAACGCGCTCGACCCGACCGGGATGAACCCGTGCCCGCCCCGGTCGACCCCAGCGACGAGGATCTTTCCTTCCACGTTCAGCGAGCGAACGGGCTTGCCGACCAGACGTGCGTGGGACAGCATCAGCAGGATCTGCTTCACCCCCCACGTGGTGGTGGCCACGGTGGGGATGTTCAGACGCTCGTAGATCTCGGCTCGCCGAGGGTCGTAGATCCTGGCGATGACCTTGGGCACGTGGAAGTACTCGCGGGCCACCCGGGCGGAGACGATGTTGGAGTTGTCGCCGTTCGTCACCGAGATGAAGGCGTCGGCCTCCTTGACCCCGGCCTCCTCCAGCAGCTCCCGGTCGAACCCCAGGCCGACCATGGTGCGAGCTTCGAAGCCCGGGGGGAGACGGTCGAAGGCCGAGGGCCGCTTGTCCACGATCGTGACGTCGTGGCCGGCCTTGCCGAGCTGGATCGTGAGCTCGGAGCCCACCCGCCCGCACCCGATGATGATCACTCGCACGGGTCGTTAGGTTAGCCGACCCACGGCGGCGAGGGAGCGCTGTTTGCCGAAGTAGTACGGGACGACCGCCAGGTCCACGTGCTCGTAGCGGCCGAGGGCTCGCGCGATCTTGCGGCTGGTCCGGTCGTGCAGGAGGCGGTGACTGAGCCGGGCGTCGTCACGACGGGGCATGACCACGGTCACCTCGCTGTGCCTCCCCATCAGCTCCACCACGTACCGCTCAAGCGACCGGGCGACGTTTCGGTCCCAGCACTCGATCACGTCGAGCTCCACCGGGACACCGAGCTCCATCCACCGCCGCATCAGCTGCTCCTGGTTCTCCAGGTCCACAGCGGCGTGGACCGCTCGGACCTCTGTGGGGGCAAGGCTCAGCGCGTAGCGGACCGCACGAAGGCTGGCTCGGTCCAGCTTGTCCACCAGGACGACCGCCCGGTGGCTCGGGCGGGGGAGCACCCGGAGCCGGTGGCGCCCTCCGATCGTCTCGGCGATCGGATGGCCCGGCCCCAGGTGGTCCCGCACGACGGTGATGCGCGCACGTTCCAGGGGGAGCAACGCCTTCGCGAGGTGCGCTCCCCTGCGCGAGCTGCGGAGCCGTTCGACGAACCCCATGGAAGCCGGTCCCGGGATGATCACGTTCACGTCGGCGTCACCGGGTAGCCTCTCCACGTACCCAGCGAGCGAAGTCGCCAGGTCCCCGTCGAACCTCTCGACCTTCAGGGGCACGTCGATGCCGAGCTCATCCCATCCACGCTGGATGGCTTTCGTCGACTGCTTATCACGTGCGAAGTGAACCGCATGCGTCTGCTCGCCTCTGATGGTCTTGACGTACTGCAGCGCGTGGACCGTCTCACGGCCGAGGTCCTCGACCAGGAGGACAGCGATCGGGCGGTGAACGGTCGAGGCATCGAACACGGGGAGATCCTCGTCGAGCTCCCGGTGCTCCTGTTCGTACTTGCGGTTCAACCGCACGAGCAGCCACACCATGACCGGCACGAACACCATCACCGCCCAGGCGCCGTGCTCAAACTTCGTCACCGCGATGATCACCGTGACCACGGCCGTCGTGAACGCCCCGAAAACGTTGATGGCGAGGCCGTGACGCCAGCCGGGCTCCTTGATGCGGAGGTGTCTCCGAGCCATCCCGGCCTGCGAAAGGGTGAACGACGTGAAGACGCCAATCGCATAGAGGGGGATCAGCCGGTGGACGTCCGCCTGGAAGAGCACGACGAGCAACGTCGAGGCCAGAGCCAAGCCGACAATGCCGTTGGAGAAGACCAGCCGGTGCCCGCGCTTGGTGAGCTGGCGAGGCATGAAGTTGTCGGTGGCGTGGAAGTTGGCCAGCCGTGGGAAATCGGCGAAGGACGTGTTTGCCGCAAGGATGAGGATCAGCGTGGTGGCGATCTGGATCATGACGAACAGCGCGGTGCCCACCACGCCGCCCCCGAACACGGCCCGAGCGACTTGGGAATTGAGCGTCCTGGTCTCGGTGGGGACCACGCGGAGCTGCACGGCCAGGTAGGAGAGGCCGAGGAACATGATCCCGAGGAGTGTTCCCATCCACATCAGGGTGGTCCTGGCGTTCTTCCACTCCGGCGGCTTGAAGGCAGGGATCCCGTTGGAGACGGCCTCCACACCGGTCACGGCTGCGCCTCCCGACGCGAACGCGTGCAGGATGAGGAAGATGCCGACGGCTCCCGAAGTCCGGAGCGCGTCGTCTGGCACGGCGACAGGGTGCAGGTCGCCGCCGAGCGCCCGGTACATGCCGATCCCCAGGAGGACGAACATCATCAGGATGAAGAAGTAGGTCGGGACGGCGAACATCCGACCAGACTCCCGCACTCCCCGCAGGTTTCCCCAAGCGATGAACCAGATGCAGAACACGGACATCCAGACGCGGTACGGATACAGGCTCCCGGCGGCCGAGGTGATGGCGGCGATGCCGGCAGCCACGGAGACCGACACGGTGAGGACGTAGTCGGTGAGTAAGGCGACCCCCGCGACCTGGGCGGGCAGGAGGCCGAAGTTGTCCCGGGTCACAATGTAGGCGCCGCCGGCGCTCGGGTAGGCCTTGATGGTCTGCCGGTAGGAGAACAGGAGGATCGCGAGCACCGCGACCTCGGTCGCGTATGCCGAGGAGGAGAGGTTGTCCGATGCGAACACGGCCAGCGCAGTCGGCTTGCCCAGCCGCTCGTGCTTCAGGCGGGCAGTGGGCAGGGCCGGTCCGAGGACGGCACGTTTCAGGGCGTACCCGGGGCCCTGCGGTAGGGCGGACGGGCGCACGGGCCGCGCCGGCGCGGCCGAACGTGTCGCCTCGGTTGTAGCGTCCTTCGTTGCCATCCCCAGACCTCCTGGTCTGGAGCTTCGTCCGGAAGGCGTAAGCGACCCGTGAAGGCGGGGCCAAGGGGCATGAAGATCCCGTAAAACTCGCTAGCGTTGAGCCGTGAAGCGGGTGCTGCGGATCCTTCGGAGCCCGTGGGTCTGGGGGGCGGTCGCGGCGGCCGGCGCGCCGGCCGCCGCGACCCTCATCGGCCTCTCCTTCCATGGAGGCGATGCCAGCGCTGCCTCCCTCTACATGCTGGCGGTGGTCACGGCGGCTGCCGTCGGCGGTCTGTGGAGCGGCCTGGCTTCAGCGGTCCTTTCGTTCCTGGGGCTGAACTTCTTCTTCACCCCACCCCGCGACACGTTCCGTGTGGGAAAGGCGGAGGACCTGGTCGCGCTGATCGTGTTCCTGATCGTGGCGACGATCGTCGGCGCGTTGCTCGCGCGTGCGCTGGAAGATCGCGATCGGGCCGCGCGCCGCGAGCGAGAGACCCGCCTCCTCAACTACTTCGCGTCCAAGCTGCTCTCGAGAGATCCCTTGGAGCGAGTGCTCGACGACTTCGCCAACGCGCTCTTGGAGCCGTTCGCCCTGGCCCGAAGCGAGATCCGCGTCCGAACCGATAACCTGGCCCTGGACGCCACCGCGCAGCGGACCGGGGGTGAGGGTCCGTCCGTCGAGGTGCCGCTGGTGGCCGGCGGTGCCACGATCGGGACCCTGACGGCTGTGCGCCGGGCCGGGTTGGAGCCCCTTGCCGGAGACGACCAGGTCCTCCTCGAGGCCTGCGCGCGGCAGGTCGCCGTCGCCGTCGAGCGCACCCGTCTGGACCAGCAAGTGGAGGGGGCACGGTTGGCCGCCGAGACCAACCAGCTTCGTGCAGCCTTGTTCTCCTCCGTGACCCACGACCTTCGTACCCCCCTCGCCTCGATCAAGGCCGGCGTCACCAGCCTCCTCGACGAAGGGGTGACGCATCAGCCGGAACAGCAGCGCGAGCTGCTGCGGACCGTGTTGGAGGAGACTGACCGGCTGAACCGCCTGGTCGGCAACATAATCGACCTCGCTCGCGTGCGCGCCGGCGCGCTGGTCCCGGCGAAGCAGCTCACTGGCATCGACGACGTGATCGATTCCGTCCTACACCGGATGAAGCCCGCCCTCTCGCGCGTTCGGATCCGGACGCTGGTCCGTCCCGACCTTCCGGAGGTGCCCATGGACCCGGTGCAGATCGACCAGGTCCTGTCCAACCTCCTCGAGAACTCGGTGCGGTACTCGCCGCTCGGTGGGGAGATCGTGGTCTCGGCAGCGCCGTGGCGTGGCTCGGTCCAGGTGCGGGTGGCCGATCAGGGACCGGGCATACCCGCGCCCGAGCGCGAGCGCGTGTTCGAGCCATTCTTCCGTGGCGACGGGGGGAGCGGGCGAACGGGCAGCGGGCTCGGCCTGGCAATCGCGCGGGCTGTCGTGCTGGCGCACGGTGGGCGCATCTGGGTTGAGGGGTCACCGTCGGGCGGCACTGCCGTGGTCTTCGAGCTGCCGGTCGCGGAGTCCCAGCCGGTTCGGCAGGAACCGGCGCCGTGACCACGATCCTGGTGGTCGACGACGAACCCCAGATCCGACGGGCCCTGAGGACGAGCCTGGAGGCCCACGGCTACACGGTCCAGACCGCCGGCACCGGCGAGGAGGCAGTGGTGGCCGCGGCCGAGGACTCTCCGGACCTGGTGTTCCTGGATCTGGGCCTTCCCGACCTCGACGGCACCGAGGTGATCCGCCGGGTGCGGGCGTTCTCCGACGTCCCGGTGATCGTCCTTTCCGTCCGGGACCAACAGGCCGACAAGGTGTCGGCCCTCGACGCCGGGGCTGACGACTACGTGCCCAAGCCGTTCGGGATGCAGGAGGTCCTAGCCCGTCTCCGGGCGCAGCTCCGCCGGGCGCAGCCGGAGGAGACCGGCGCCGCCGTCCTCCGGTTCGGCGATCTCGAGGTCGATCTGGCGCGTCGCTTCGTAACCGGACCGGGCGGGCCCGTTCACCTCACGAAGACCGAGTACGCGCTGCTCGAGGCGTTCGTCACGAACCCGGGGAAGCTCCTCACGCACCAGTGGCTGCTCCGAAAGGTATGGGGACGCGGGTACGGGGAGGAGAGCCACTACCTCCGCGTCTACGTGCGAGCCCTGCGGCGCAAGCTCGGCGACCGGGCGGCCGCGCCCGAGCTCATCCTCACCGAGCCCGGTGTGGGCTACCGGTGGATCGCCGAGCGTTCGGAAGCTCCGAACTAGAATCGCCTGCATGATCACGGGGGCTCCGCAGCGAACCTCGACCGGGGACGTCCTGAAACGGCTTCTGGTGGGGCGGCCGATGGCTTCCCATCAGATCGAGCACACGCTGTTGCCGAAGGTCCTGGCGCTTCCGGTGTTCTCCTCGGACGCGCTCTCCTCGGTCGCGTACGCGACCGAGGAGATCCTGCGCGTGCTGCTCGGGGCGACTGCGGCCGCGCTCGCCTATCGATACGTGATGCCCATCGCCATCGCCATCGCCACGCTCATGCTGATCGTCGTGGCGTCATACCGGCAGACCGTCCGGGCCTACCCGAACGGAGGCGGCGCCTACATCGTGAGCAAGGAGAATCTGGGGACGCTGCCTGGGCTGGTGGCGGCGGGGGCTCTCCTCATCGATTACGTCCTGACGGTCTCGGTCTCGGTGGTGGCCGGCGTCTTCGCGCTGACCTCGGCGGCCACCGGGTTGCTCTCCTTCCGGATCGAACTCTCCGTCGGGTTCGTCTTGCTGATCACACTTGCCAACCTGCGGGGGGTGCGCGAGTCCGGAACGCTGTTCGCCTTCCCCACGTACGCGTTCATCGCGTCGATCGTGACCATGATCGGGGTCGGGCTCTTCCGGTGCCTCGGCGGTTGCCCATCGGCCCAGCCGATCGCCCCGGCGGCAGACCTCGCGCGGGTGGCCGGTCCGATCGGCCTGTTCGTCATCCTGCGGGCCTTCTCCTCGGGGTCGACGGCCCTCACCGGGGTCGAGGCCATCTCGAACGGTGTGCCCGCGTTCCGCCGACCGCAGGCCAAGAATGCCGCCGACACGCTGGCCATGATGGGAACAATCGCCATCACGATGTTCTTGGGCATCTCCTTCCTGGCCAGCCGGATGCACGTCACGGTGAGCGACGAGCGGTCGGTGGTGGCGCAAATCGCCCACACGGTGTTCGGCGGCGGGTTCTTCTTCTACGTGGTTCAGATCTTCACCACGGCGATCCTGGTCCTCGCGGCCAACACCTCCTACCAGGACTTCCCTCGACTGTCGGCCATCCTCGCCCGGGACCGGTTCCTCCCCCGCCAGTTCGCCAACCGAGGGGACCGATTGGTGTTCTCCAACGGCGTCGTGGTCCTGACCGCGCTGGCGTGCTTGCTGATCGTTGTTTTCGACGCGGACCTCACCCGCCTGATCCAGCTGTACGTCGTCGGCGTGTTCACCTCGTTCACGTTGTCGCAGACCGGGATGGTCCGGCACTGGCTGAAGGAGAGGCGGAAGGGGCCGAACGCAGCGCGGGGCTGGCGTCGCTCCATCGTCATCAACGGGATCGGCGCGACGGTCACGTTCGTGGTGCTCGTCGTGGTGACGTACACGAAATTCAGGCATGGGGCCTGGCTCGTCATCGCGGCGATGCCCTTCATCGTGATGATGTTCCTGAACATCCACCGGCATTACGAGGCCGTGCTGCGGGAGCTCCGGCGGGGCAGGGTGCGGCCGGGCGAGGTCGGGGTAAACCATCTGGTGCTGATCGTCAGGGACCTGGATGTCGCCACCGCGGAGGCCTTGGGGGCGATCCGATCGATCCGTCCGACCGAATGGCGCGTCGTGTACCCCTCGAACGACGGCATCCCCGCGGAGCTCCGGGACCGGTGGCGGGAGTTCTCCGTGGGCGCGCCCGACCTCGAGCCGCTCCCCGTCCCGGACGGGGACATGCTCGAGGCCGTGCGGAGGTACGTGCGAGGCATCGACCGGGCCCCCCAGGACTTCGTCAACGTGTTCATCCCTGAAGTCGTCCGGGAGAGCCTGGCGGGCTACCTGATCCGCCGGCGGTCCCTGGTGCGCCTGAAGGCTGGCCTGCTCCGAGAGCCCAACATCGTGGTCACCGATGTGCCGGTGTTCGTTGAGGATGGGCGGCCGGTCGGCGTCGATGGCCGGCCGCTCATCCCCACCCGGACCGTGGCGCTCGTGTTCGTCGCCGGGGTGCACGATGGGACGATCCGAGCCTTGAACTACGCTGATTCACTCGAAGCATCTGAAACCAGGGCCGTGTACTTCGACCTCGATCCGGAGGCCTCCCAGCGCATGCAGGGGGAGTGGGGCGAGCGCGGCTGCCAGGTCCCCCTCGACATCGTGGAGGCACCGTTTCGCGACCTCACCGGCCCCATCCTGGATGAGGTCCGCCGGTTCACGGCGCGCTCCGACACCGTGGTGATCGTGGTCCTCCCGGAGGTCGTCGTCCGAAAGTGGCGACACTGGCTGCTGCACAACCAGTCCGCGCTGTTCGTCAAGCGGCTGCTCCTGTACGAGCCCCGGGTGATCCTGTCGAGCGTGCCGTTCGCCCTCGAGGAGGCGTGATGGACCGAGCCGCTGCCATCGAGCTCTGTCGGCAGAAGGCCGAGAAGGAGACCACCGTCCGTCACCTGATCTCGGTCGAGGGCGTGATGCGTGCAGTCGCTCGCCGGTTCGGGGAGGACGAGGACCTCTGGGCACTCACGGGGCTGTTCCACGACCTGGACCAGGACCAGACCCAGGACGACCCTGACCGTCATGCCTACCTCGCGGCGGAGTGGCTTCGAAAGGCCGGGGTGGACGAGCGGGTGGTGAACGGCGTCCTGGCACACGCGCACGAGCAGTTCCGAACCGACCTCATGTCCAAGGCCGTGGTCCATGCGGACGCGGTGGCCGGGCTTCTCGTGGCCGCGGCCCTGGTCCGGCCGGAGAAGGCCGTGGGCATGAAGGTGTCCTCGGTCAAGAAGAAGCTGAAGGAGAAGGCCTTCGCCCCCGGCGTGAACCGTGACGAGGTCACCTCGGTCGAAGGCTCGATTGGCCTTCCCCTCGACGAGTTTCTGGCGGTGGGGATCGAGGGGCTCCAGTCCGTTGCGTCCGAGATCGGGCTCGCGTCCTGATGGCTCACCGGGAGGCCGGCTGCTGCTCCTCCGCTCGTCCCTTCGGGTCCTCCGCCGGCGGAAGCGGGTGCGCCCTCAGGTAGCGGATCCGGCGCCACACCCACCAGGCCACACCGGCCGCCACGAGCACGGCGATGAGCCAGGACACGGGCCGAAGGAACCGTTCCACCTCGTCCCACCGTTCCCCAAGCTTGTAGCCGAGGAACGCAAGGCCGAACGTCCACGGGAGGCACCCGAGCATCGTGTACAGGCTGAACTTCCAGAAATTCATCCGGGCCACGCCAGCGGGCAGGCTGATGAACGTTCGAACCACGGGCAGGAGCCGGCCGAAGAAGACCGCCTCGTGGCCGTACCGGTCGAACCAGGCGTGGGCCCGGTCGATCTCGTGGGGCCTCAATAAAAGGTATCGGCCCCACCGGTCCACCAGGGGTCGGCCTCCTGCATAGCCGGCCCAATAGGCCAGCCAGGAGCCGACCAGGTTGGCCACGGCCCCGACCAGGGCCACGGCCACCAGGTTCAGCTGGTGCTCGGGGGCCAGGAACGGCGCGCTCACCAGGGCCCCCCCGAACAGCATCGTGACCTCGCTGGGGATGGGCACGCAGGCCGATTCGAGCACCATGAGCAGAAAGATCGCGACGTAGCCGTACCTCGCGATCTCATCCGTTACGAGGTGGCCGAACAGGGCGAGCACGGTCCGACTCCAGGGGCCCGGGAATGCAGCGAGGGTATCACCGCGTTCCAAGGACCCGGTGAGGGAACCGCCTCCCGCCGGTGCAGAGGGGACCGCAGCTTCCCCGGCCCGAGGGGTATGGGCTGGTACCCTGCGCCCGGAGGCGGCTCTTCCCGTCCGCCGTGCCTCCTCCCCTTATGACGACGAAGAGATGGTTGCCGCTATGACGAAGACGCTGGTGGTCGTGGAGTCGCCCACCAAGGCCAAGACCCTGGAGCGCTACCTGGGCCCCGAGTACACGGTCCGGGCCTCCTACGGCCATATCCGTGACCTCCCGAAGAGCAAGCTCGGCGTGGATACCGAGCGTGAGTTCGAGCCGGAGTACGTGGTCCCCGAGGACTCGGAGAAGCACGTCAGGGCGCTTCGGGCCGCCCTGAAGAAGGCCGACGACCTGGTGCTGGCCACGGACTTCGACCGGGAGGGCGAGGCCATCGCCTACCACGTGGCCGAGGTCCTGAAGATCGACCCCGGCGCGGCCAAGCGGGTCACGTTCACCGAGATCACCCGGGACGCGATCCTCGAGGCCTTTCAGAGTCCAAGGGCCATCGACCTCCGCCTCGTCGAGGCCCAGCAGGCCCGGCGGATCCTGGACCGGCTGGTCGGATACCGGCTCTCGCCGGTCCTGTGGAAGAAGGTGCGGCCTGGCCTCTCGGCCGGGCGGGTGCAGTCCGTGGCCCTCCGGCTCATCGTGGACCGGGACCGGGAGATCGCAGCCTTCGTCCCGGTCGAGTACTGGAGCGTCGACGTTCGCCTCACCCCGGAGGGCGACGAGGCTCCGTTCGTGGCCCGGCTGATCGAGATCCCCGAGGGCAAGCTGGCCACCTCGCCGGACAAGAAGGGCATCACCCTGTCCGGGGAACCGGACGCTGCCCTCCACGCCGACCGCCTGCGTGAGGCGGCGTACCGGGTGCGGGAGGTCAGGGAGAAGGAGGTCAAGCGCAACCCCGCTCCGCCGTTCACTACCTCGACGCTCCAGCAGGAGGCAGCTCGCAAGCTCGGGTTCGGTGCCAGGCGGACCATGCGCCTGGCCCAGCAGCTCTACGAGGGGATCGAGCTCCCCGGCGAAGGCCGGGTGGGGCTGATCACCTACATGCGAACCGACTCCACCACCATCGCCGAGTCCGCGCTCCGGGAGATCGCCGAGGTGGTGAGGACGGAGTTCGGCGCCGCACACGCACTGAAGCAGCCGCGGCGGTACAAGACCAAGCAGCGTGGGGCCCAGGAGGCCCACGAGGCCATCCGGCCCACCTCGGCCATGCGAACGCCGGACCGGGTGGCCGCCGCGTTGGACAAGGGGCAGCTGGCGCTGTACCGACTGATCTGGCAACGAACCGTGGCCTCCCAGATGGCGGAGGCCCGGTTCGACCAGGTGTCGGTGGACGTCGAGGCCGCGGTGGGCGACGACCGGTACCTGCTCCGCGCTACCGGCCAGACGCTGAAGTTCGACGGGTTCCGCCGGGTGTACTTCGAAGGGAGGGACGACGCGGCCGATGAGGACGCCGAGTCCGCGCTCCCGCGTCTGACCGCCGAACAGGTCCTGCGCCTGCTCGAGGTCCTGCCCGAGCAGCACTTCACGCAGCCGCCGCCCCGGTTCACGGAGGCCTCGCTGGTCAAGACCCTCGAGGAGTTGGGGATCGGCCGGCCCTCGACCTACGCCTCGATCATCTCCACGCTCCAGGACCGGGGGTACGTCCGGCTGGAGGAAAGGCGGTTCTTCCCGGAGGACGTCGGCGAGGTCGTGACCGACCTGCTGAAGGAGTTCTTCCCCGACGTCGTGGACGTGAACTTCACGGCCAAGATGGAGGAGGACCTCGACGAGATCGCCGAGGGCACGCTGCGATGGGTCCAGGTGCTCGACGAGTTCTACGGCCCGTTCGAGCGGCTGCTGGAGAAGAACGAGGGCGAGATCCAGCGGTTCGAGGAGGTGCTCGACGAGACCTGCCCGCTGTGCCCGAAGGAGGGCAGAGACCCGGGACAGCTCGTGATCAAGCTGGGCCGGTACGGCAAGTTCATCGGTTGCAGCAACTGGCCGGACTGCAGCTACATCCGGAACATCGACGGGCAAGAGCGGAAGGAGCCCGAGGTCCTGGAGGAGACGTGCCCCGAGTGCGGGAAGCCTCTGGCCAAGAAGTGGGGGCGGTTCGGGCCGTTCATCGGATGCACCGGCTACCCCGAGTGCAGGTACATCAAGCGCGAGGAGCAGAAGACCGGGGTGAAGTGCCCCAAGTGCGGGCAGGGTGACCTCGTGGTGAAGCGGGCCCGCCGGGGCAAGCGGGGGAGCCTGTTCTACGGCTGCAACCGCTACCCCGAGTGCGACTTCACGGTGGGCCAGCGGCCGGTCCCCGACCCCTGCCCGAGCTGCGGCTCGCTCATGGTGCAGCAGAAGGACGGCACGACGAAGTGCACCGGCTGCGGCACTATCGTTGGAGCCGTGGCCGAGTCAGCCGCGGAGGGGTAGGTGTCGAGCCTCGCCGAGGAGGTAGCGCAACTTCGCGGTACCCGATCGGCGAGTTTCAAGGATCTGCTGACTCGGCCGCCGTTCCCCCGCCTGCTCGCGGCGCAAACGGTCTCCTCCCTCGGAGACTGGGTGGGGTTCGTGGCCGTGGCCTCGCTCGTCGCCAGGCTTGGCGGGAATCGCGGCGCGTACGCCGTGGCCGGCGTGATGGTGGCCAGGATGCTGCCGTCCATCCTGTTCGGGCCGGTGGCCGGGGCCCTGGTGGACCGGGTGGACCGCAAGCGGATCATGATCACCGCGGACCTTTCCCGGGGGGCGCTCTACGCATCGATGCCGTTCCTGGGCAAACTATGGGCGATCTTCGCCGTGTCGTTCGGCATCGAGTGCCTGTCGCTCCTGTGGACGCCGGCCCGAGACGCGAGCCTCCCCAACCTGGTGCCACGGCGCCAGCTGGCCAACGCGAACTCGCTCGGGCTCGTCTCGACGTACGGGACCCTTCCACTGGGCGGGGCGATCTTCGCCCTCCTCGCCGGCACCTCGAGCCTGATCCCCTACTTCAACGTCCGTCCGGAATACCTCGCCCTGTGGCTCGACGCCGCCACGTTCGGCTTCTCCGCCCTGATGATCAGCGGGATCTCCATCCCCGCACCGCCCATGCTGACCAGCGGGAAGTTCGTCATGGCGAGGGTCTGGAGGGATATCGTCGAGGGCGTCCGGTTCCTCCGGGCGAGCCCCCTCGCCTCGTCCATGACCGTGGGGATCGTCGCGGCGTTCAGCGCGGTGGGTGCCGTGCTGGCGATCGGACCCTTCTTCGCCCAGAAGACGCTCTCGGCCCAGGCCACCGGATGGGGGGTGCTCGTCACCTCGTTCGGCATCGGGATGGCCATCGGCATGGCCACCGTGAACAAGCTCGTCGAGTTCGCCGAGCGGGATCGCTTGTTCGTGTGGTCGCTGATCGCGGCGGCCGTCACGCTGTGGGTGCTGGCGGCCATGCCGAACATCACGCTCGCGGCGATCTTCACCGTGGTCCTCGGATGCTTCTGTGGGGCGGCGTGGGTCTCGGGCTACGTGCTGTTGCAGGAGAACATCGCCGACGAGTATCGAGGGCGGACGTTCGGCTCCCTCACGGTCCTGTCCCGGTTCGGCTTGTTCCTCTCGCTGGCGGCGTTCCCGGCGCTGGCCGGCCTGGTCGGGGAGGACCACGAGATCTTTGTCGGGACACAGCGGATCGACCTGGCCGGCACCAGGATTGCTCTGTGGGTAGCGGGCGCCGGCGTGATCATCGCGGCCGACGTCACCCGCCGAGGGCTGAAGCGCTTCCGGGTGAGCCGTCCGAAGCCCCTCGCGCTGGTGCCGAAGCTGAAGCGGCCACCGAGGAGGGGCACCTTCGTCGTGTTCGAAGGGGTGGAGGGCGCCGGCAAGGGCACGCAGATCCGCCTGGTCGAGGAATGGCTCGAGTCGCAAGGAAGCGAGGTCCTGATGACGCGGGAGCCTGGCGGAACCGAGGTGGGGGAGCGCCTCCGCGCCCTCCTGCTCGACCACGACACCGGACACATCGAGCCCAGGACCGAGGCGCTGTTGTTCGCCGCCGCACGGGCCCAGCACGTCGCCTCGGTCATCCGACCGGCCCTGGCCGAGGGCAAGGTGGTGGTCTGTGACCGGTACATCGACTCCTCCGTCGCCTACCAGGGGTGGGGTCGGGGCCTGGGCGAGCAGGACGTACTGACCCTGAACGTATGGGCGACGCAGGGCCTGTTCCCGGACCTCGTGCTCCTGCTCCACCTGGAGCCGGAGGTGGGACTCCTCCGCTCGCTCGAGGAACCCGACCGCATCGAGATGGAATCGGGCGACTTCCATGCCAAGGTGTCCAACGCCTACCTGAAGATCGCGGAGGAGCACCCCGAGCGGTTCGTGGTGATCGACGCGAATGCTCCGCCCGAGACCGTGCACGAGCGGGTGAAGGAAGCGCTCGGCCGTGTGCTGAAGGAGCGGGAGGACGCGGATGGCGACCGTACCTGAGCCCGTCGTTCTGGACCGGGTCCCGGGGCAGGAAGGGGCCATGGCCTTCCTGCGGCAGGCCGCCATGCGACCGCACCATGCGTACCTGTTGGCCGGGCCGGAGGGATGTGGGAAGCAGCTGGCGGTGCGGGCCTTCGCCGCGGCCCTGCTGTGTGCGCGGGGCGGGTGCGGGGAGTGCCGGGACTGCCGGCTGGCCCTGGACGATCGTCACCCGAACGAGTTCCTCGTCGAGCCGGAGGGGCGTGACATCCACGTGGACACCATCCGATCCGAGGTGTGGCACCCCGCCTACCGCACGGCCCCGGAGCCGGGGAAGAAGGTGTTCGTGATCCGGGAGGCGGACCGGCTGAACCCGGCTGCCGCCGACACGCTCCTGAAGGTGTTGGAAGAGCCGCCTGCCGACGCGGTCATCGTGTTGCTGTCCGCCCGGCCGGACGAGCTTCCCGAGACCGTCCTCTCGCGGTGCCACGTCGTGACGTTCCAGCCGCTGGCCGAACATTTCGTCGTGGACACGCTCGCGGGAGAAGGTGTCGATCCCTCCCGTGCCCTCCTGGCCGCCCGCCTGGCCGGGGGGAACCTCGGCCGGGCCCGGCGCCTTGCGACGGGCCCTGGGGGCCTCGCCTTCCGCGACGTGGGAGCGGAGGCCATTCGCCTGTCTGCGACGGGGCCTCGGGGTGCACTCGATGGCGCCGACGTGGTGCTCGAAGCGGCCGAGGCCTATCGCAAGGGCTTGAAGGACCAGCTCGAGGTGGACCTCGCGCCGTTCCTGGATGAGCGAGGCAGGCCGGAGGAGCCGTACCGTGGTGCGATCCGCCGGCTGGAGGAGCGGCACAAGCGCCGAGTGAAACGCGCCGAGCGGGACTACGTGGACTGGGTGCTGCTCGGGGTCTCGTCCCTGCTCCGAGACCGGATCGTCGCCGGGGTGGGCGGCGGCGGGGAGCTCGCGATCAACCTGGACATTCGGCCCGAGCGGGGGCAGGGGCACAGGGAGGACCTCGTGGGCTCCGCGCGGGGGCTGGCGGCCATCGAGGAAGCCAGGGCTGCCCTGGCCGAGGAGCTGAACTTGAACCCACGGCTGGTGCTGGAGCGAGCGTTCCTCCAGCTCGCGGAGGTCGCGGCGTAGAGAGCGGCCACCCGCCTGAAGTGGTGCTGGCATCACTGTCGATGCTGCGGGCCGGTGAGACAGTTCGGGTGGAGGATGATGCGCGGATGACCGTTCGAGTGCTCATCGTGGACGACCAGGAGCCCTTCCGACTGGCCGCGAGGATGGTGGTCGATGCCACCGAGGGCTTCGAGGTCGTCGGTGAGTCCGAGACCGGCGAGGACTCCATCGAGAAGGCCAGATCGCTGGGGCCGGACTTGGTGCTGATGGACGTCAACCTGCCCGGCATCAACGGCCTGGACGCCACCCGCAAGATCCTCGAGGGTTCGAACGTGCGGATCGTGATCCTCCTCCTGTCCACATATGAGGAGGACGAGTACGCGCCCCGAGCCTTCGAGTGCGGCGCGGCCGCGTACATCCCCAAGTCGGCCTTCGGCCCGGACCGGCTGGAGTCGGCCTGGGCCGCGGCGGCCCACGCGTCCTAGGACGTCGTTCTCACACCGGCAGCCGGCCGATGACGGTCGTCCCCCGGCCCAGCGTGGAGGTGACCTCGAGCGTCCCGCCGATCGCATCCAACCGGTCGGCCATCCCCTGCAGGCCCGTCCCGTAGGCGGCGGCTCCGGTGTCGAACCCCCGTCCGTCATCGGCGATCTGGAAGGTGAGGTGCCCGTCGGTCGCGACGAGCCGGACCATCGTCAGCGTCGGGTTCGCATGCTTCAGCGCGTTCTGGAGCCCTTCGAGGACGCAGAAGTACACGG
>WNGF01001854.1_pt1 | contig 30442 bp, 27 predicted proteins | sample 5400641 | NCBI WGS metagenome assembly WNGF01 (sample SAMN13153371, study PRJNA577476) | soil metagenome | isolation source: 80 cm soil or saprolite under grassland replicate 2 | place: USA:California | collected 2016-06-15 | reverse complement strand
CCCTTCCGCAGACCTTCTGCACCCCAGTAGAACTTGACCGAATTATGAGTTCAGACCTGGCCGCTGTCGGCGGCGGCGAAGTTTTCTGTAGCAATCTCTGTAGCAACCCAGTGACACGGCCTCACACACTTACGCGACCGGTAGGCCTTCCGGTGGAACCCTTGGACTGCAGCCGCCAGTTCGAGCGCCGCGCCAAGTCCATGCCGTCGGCAGGAAGCAGGCAGTCTCGTAGACGGCAACGAACACGAGGTGCGGAGCAGTCCTTCCGGCACACACGGGGTGTGGTTCAGCACCACGACCGAGTGCCCCAAACGTGCTGGCCCAGCGCGCGCTCGTGGACGCTTACTCAGCCGGCTTACGTCAAGCGCCTCTCAGCTGCGCGCGACCGTCTGATTCGTCGACAATCGGCGCCCAAGCTGCCGCTGCCTCCGGCGCAGCGTCGCGAAAATGGCCTCGGTGCTACCTCGACGTTGTCGGTTGGCGCCCGCGCCGCTGCCTGGTGCCCTTGCGGGGTGGCGTCAGTCGACGGTGTTGGGGCGGGGGAAGAGTGCGTGGCGCAACGGTGGCAACACATCTGAAGTACGGAGCACGAGTCGAAAGGCGAGCCGACCGAGCACGTTGGTAGAGCCAATTGCGTTGGACACCTGCAACGAGCTTTGCACGGCTGCATATGCGTAGGCGCGCATCGAGACCTCGTACGCCCTAACCGCCCCGACTACGTCGCCAGTGTTGTCGGCCTCGACCAGGTGGTTACGGAGCAGCACAGCATCGCGCAACGCCGTGTTGCCGCCGAGCCCCTGGAGCGGCGTCATGGTGTGAATTGCGTCGCCAAGCAGCGTCACGCGGCTGGGCTGCCAGGCGGCAATGCGGTGTGCGGTGTGGAGTGGCCGGGTGAGCAGACTGGCGGGGTCCGCGTCAGTAATGAACTCTTGCAGCAGCGGATGCCAGCCACTCGTCATGCGCTGCGCTAGGTGTTGCAGTTGGCTGGCATTGTGCTCGCGTGCGCCCGGCAGCAGGCCGAGCGTGGCGGCGCGGCCCATGACCGCCCAGAACAGGTGCTCGGGCATATCCAACGCCGAGCTCGTGCGGCCACTCAGAAAGGGCGCCACAAACATCGCGCCGCTGCGCCGCGGCAGGACCATCGTCATCTGGCCCAGTAGGCGCGGTCCGACGCGCTCTCGGACGCGCTCGTTCAGGTAGACCTTGCCGATGATGCCGGCAATCCCGGACTCGACCACTCGGGCGTGCGGCAGAAGCTGCTTGCGGACTGCCGATGCGGAGCCATCAGCGCCCACCAGCACGTCGCCGCGGGCCGAGCTGCCGTCGGCAAAGTGGACTTCGACCGGAGCGCTGGACGCCTGCTCGAATCCAACCACGCGTTTGTCGAACGCGACCGCGTCGTCCAGCCCAGTCAGCAGCAGCTGTCGTAGCCCGGCGCGGCTGATTGGATGCGACTGATGGGCCGGGACATCCGCAGGCTGGGCGACGAACGCGAGCTGACGCAGGTGCTCCGTCGCAAAGGCCAAGCCGAGCGGTGGCGCAGCGGAGTGCGCTTCGAACTGCTGCCAGAGCGATGCGGGTAGGCACGCGTACAGCGCGCTACTACCGGTCGCGTCGAGGTGGATGCGATAGCTGCTCGAGAGGTCAGGCTCGGCGGGTCCGCGTTCGAACACGCGTGGCTCGAGGCCGGCCTGACGCAGGCCGTGGGCGAGGGTGAGGCCGCCCAGGCCACCGCCAGCAATTAAGACGCGCAGAGTCATCCTGCGTTAAACCCGCTGGTTCAAGCACACAGCTCGAATGCCTCGGCTGTGGCAAAGGCGCGCGGTCTCAACGTGGTCGGCATTTTGTATCAAGCTGCTGGATCGCGTCACCTGCGCCGCGGCTCGCGCCAGCCGATTATCGTGAAGTGCTCGTTGTCGCCCACCCGGTCACAACGCCGGGCCTGCGGGCCGACATCACCGGCGAAGACGTGCCACGAGTGGTGGTTGGCGCAGAGATCGCGCGGCGTGGAGCTGGGAAAGTGGACCGTCGACTGGACCGGGCCCCTGTGCGGTGGCGGCCACCTGCTCCCACGGGCATCGTGACGGCGTCAATCACAATTGGCTAGTCGTCGGTGACTGCGGAGCGCCCCATGCTGTTGAGCAAGTCAGAATCCGGTTTGCCTCGGGTCAGGTCAGGCGCCCTGAGCACTTCCTCGGGGTCGCCGAAATTGCCGAACTTGGACCGCGCGATCGCCTGGGCAGTCAGCAGCCTGCACTGACATCATCCGCACGCGTCTCCCGCAATGTGGATTGCACATTCGTCATACGGATGGTATACTCGGGCTCTGATGGTCAACGAGGCCGCCGCGTCCGGGCTAACGCAATCTGTCGAACGCGCGCTATCGATCCTGACCTGCTTCACCGACACTCAGCCGCGGCTACGCGTCTCGGACATCTCGCGTCTGCGGGGCCTGTCGCAGAGCACGGTTTCGCGCCTACTCGGCACGATGGAGTCGCTCGGGTTCGTCGAACGCGACCCACATACAGGGCTCTATCGGCTTGGTCTGGAGCTGGTCACACTCGCCGGCGTGGCGCTGAACCAGATCGAGGTGCGCCGCCAGGCTATGGCGGAGCTGTCGAGCATTGCCGCCGAGACCGGGCTCGCGGCCAACCTGGCCATCTTGCGCGACGACGCCATCTTTTATCTGGCGACCGTCGAGGGTCCGCGCGCCCCGAAGCTATTCACGATGATCGGCAAACGTAACCCGCTGCACTGCACGGGTATGGGAAAAGCCCTGCTCGCCCACCTGCCCGACGACGAGCGCGAGGCCGTCCTGGGCCGCCTCGACTATCCGCAATATACGCCATCCACGGCCAGCTCAGCGCACGAGCTGCGGCCGATGCTGCAGCAGGTGCTCGAGCGGGGTTATGCCACTGAGCGCGAGGAGCTCGCGTTCGGGCGCGCGTGTGTCGCCGCGGCCATCCGCGACGCCTCGGGCCAGGTTGTCGCCGCCACCAGCATCTCTGGGCCACTGAGCGCGCTCGACCTCGAGCGGGGTGAGCGCGATCTGGCCAACCGCGTTGTCGAGATGGCCGACCACATCTCGCACAAGTTGGGTTTCATCACCATTCCGCCGGCCAGTGCCACTGGCCGTCCATTGGCTGCCAGTCGTGGCTAAGTGAGGGAGGTCTCATGACCGATCCATCCGTCGCGCATCCGACGCAATTGCTCCATCGGCGGGCCTTTCTGAGACTGGCAGGACTGGGCGTTGCCGCCGTTGGTCTCGCCGCCGCGTGCGCACCTACGACGACTACTCCCACGCCTGCGCAACCCAGCGTTCCGACGGCAGTAGCGGCTGGCCAGGCCGCGCCGGCACAATCCGCCGCGGGTGCGGCGGTCAAGTTCTGGCACGTCTGGGGTGGTGACCGCCAGCCGCTCATCGAGAAAGTCATCGCCGACTTTCAGGCGAGGACGCCCAACGTCAAGGTCGAGCACACTGTGCTGTCGCAGCAAGGGCTGCAGGAGAAGTACCTGACCGCGATCGCGGGTGGCGAGCCACCGGACGTGCTCATGTTGTCGACGCGTGACTTGCCCAACTTTGCGTCGCATAGTGCGCTGCGCGGTGTGGACGACCTGATTCAGCGTGACAAGCTCGACTTGAAGTCGACCTTCTACCCGGGCGAGGTTCAGACCAGCACGTACCAGGGCAAGCTGTATGGTCTGCCGCTAACGGCCGGCGGCGCGGGTAGCCTGGTGTTCTGGAATAAGGCGCACTTTCGCGAGGTCGGCCTTGATCCGGATAAGGCGCCCAGGACATGGGCCGAATTCGCCGATGCGTCCGGGAAACTGACGAAGGTTGCCGGTGGCAATGTGGAACGCGTCGGCTCGCTGTACTGGATCAGTGACAACAACTGGCACAAGCAATGGGCGTACAGCAATGCGGCGTCTCTGTACTCCGAAGACGGCATGAAAGTGATGTTCGACTCCAGGGAGAGCGTCGAAGCACTGAAGTACATGCTCGACAACCTCGAGCGCGACGCGGGCGGGTATGAAAGGGTGCGGTCGTTCGCGACGCAGCCCGGGCCGGGCGGTGCCGAGGGGAACCAGTCGTTCTTCCAGGGCAAGCTGTCGATGCACTTGAATGGCGTGTTCCACTTCCTGCAGCTCGAGAAAGAAGCGCCGACGTTGGAGTACGGCGTGGGTGTGTTCCCGTTCAACGACCAGAACCCGGCCGCCAAGCCGGTGCAAAACGTGGACGGGGTGTGGAACTACATCATTCCCAAGGGCGCCAGGAGCGTGGACGGCGCATGGGAGCTGATCAAGTACACCACCGCCGGCCAGGGCCAGGCTGACTTCTTCAAGGCGCAGGGCCGCCCGAGCGTGGTGCCCAAGTACAACGAGGATCCAGAGTACACGAAGGCCAACAAGTTCTGGCCAGTGGTGCAGGACGCGTTGAAGCAGACGCGCGCGCTGCCAGTGACGCCGGTCTATGCGGAGGACATGAAGATCCTGGCGCAATACACGGAGGAAGCGCTCTTGAAGAAACGCAGCGCCGAGGAAGCATTGCACATGGCCACGCTCGAGGCGCAGAAGGTCCACGACGAAAAGCTCAAAGCCTGATCCAGCATAACGCCGAAGCGCCTGGGTGACTCTTCACCATGCACACTGCATCCTCCGGCCGGCCGACATCCCTCCGGCAGAAAATGTTCCAGGTCCGGTTGGGAGACGGCGCTGCCCCGACCGGGACCGACCTGGTGTGTGAGCTGACGTGTCGGTGATCCAGGCGCAGCGCGTCGATGCGTCGCGGCAGCGCGCGCGCGGGTTGTCCATCGGCCAGCGCGAGGCATGGTGGGGCTACCTCTTCGTATCGCCATTCATCATCGGCTTCGCCCTGTTTTCAGCGTTTCCGATTCTGGCGGTGCTGTACCTCGGCTTTACCGACTACAGCGTCTTCGAAGCCCCCAAGTGGGTCGGCCCCAAGAACTACATCAAGATTTTCACCGACGATCGACTCTTCTGGACCACGCTCTGGAACACCACCTACTACGTGCTGCTCGCGGTGCCGGTCCAGATGCTGCTCGGCTTTGGCGCCGCGCTGCTGCTCAACCAGAAGGTGCGCTGGCTGGCCTTCTGGCGCTCAGCGTTCTACCTGCCGGTCGTCGTGCCGTACATCGTCTCGTCGATCCTGTTCGTGTGGATTCTCGAGCCGCAAGTCGGCGTCCTGAAGTTCGCCCTGGACCAGGTCGGCATCCCTAGCCCGCAATGGCTACAAAGTGAGGTGTGGGCCAAGCCCGCCATCGTGCTGCTCAGCCTGTGGCACATGGGCAGCTACATGCTCATCTTCTTGGCCGGCTTGCAGGGCATCCCGGTGCACCTGTACGAAGCCGCCGATCTGGACGGCGCCGGCCCACTCACCAAGCTGCGCCATGTCACCATTCCAATGCTGACGCCCACGATCCTGTTCAATCTCGTGGTCGGCATCATCAATAGCTTTCAAGTGTTCACCTTCGCGTACGTGATGACCAAGGGTGGACCGCTGAATTCGACCCTGTTCTACGTGTATTACATCTATCAGCGTGCGTTCCAATTCTTCGAAATGGGCTATGCCTCGGCGCTGGCGACCATTCTGTTTGTGGTCGTGCTGCTGGTCACACTTGGCATCTTCAAATGGTCCAACCGCTGGGTGTACTACGAAGGCGGTGTTCGCTAATGCGCCTCAGTCGCGTCGCCGTGTACGCACTGCTGATCGCGGGTGCGTTTCTGGCGTTGTTCCCGCTGTACTGGATGCTAAGCACGTCGCTCAAGCTGCTGCCGGAGACCCGCGCTTATCCACCCATTTTCTTTCCGCTGCCACACTGGGAGAACTACCCACAGGCGCTTACGTTTCAGCCATTCGCACGCTATTTTGCCAACTCGTTTCTCGTCGCGGGCTCCGTCGTCGTAGCGGATCTCGTCTCGTGCTCGTTCGTGGCCTATGGCTTCGCCCGCCTGCGCTTCCCCGGTCGCGACCTGCTGTTTATGGTGCTCATCAGCACGATGATGATCCCGTTTATCGTGCGCCTGGTACCGCTGTTTCTCCTGTTCCAACAGCTCAAGTGGATCAATACGTATCTGCCGTTGATCGTGCCTGCGCTGTTCGGGACGCCGTTCTTCATCTTTCTGCTGCGCCAGTTCTTCCTGTCGATTCCAGGCGAGCTGGCCGAGGCAGCGCGCATCGACGGCGCCAACGAATTCCGCATCTGGTGGCAGATCTACCTGCCGCTGTCGGGCCCGGCCCTGGCGGTCGTGGCCATCTTCGCCTTCCAGCAGAGCTGGAACGACTTCCTCGCACCGCTGATCTTCATCAACGACACCGACAAATTCACCGCCGCACTGGGACTGGCGCACATGCTGTCTCAAAGCGGCGCATCAACGGAGTACTGGAACCTGCTTATGGCCGCGGCCACAATGACCGTTCTGCCTGTCGTGGTGCTATTCGTGACGATGCAGCGCTACTTCGTGCGCGGTGTCGCGCTTTCAGGCATCAAAGGATGACAGGGCCCACAACGCGGATCGCCGACGTCGCGGCGTATGTCATCGTCGGCAACAAGGACTATGTCGCCGGCGCCGGGCTGACTTCCATCACGAAGCCTTCCGGCGCACGTGCGCTCGCAGAGGTCGGAGATCTCCACATCTGCTCGTATCCGCCGCAAAGGCAGTCATGCTTGGTCAAAGTAACAACCGCGGACGGCACCGTCGGCTGGGGCGAAGGGCATGCCCCGCTCGGACCACGCGCCACCCAGGCCGTAGTCGAAGACGTGCTCGCGCCACTACTGCTTGGCGAGGACCCGCTGTGCATCCAGTACTTGTGGGAGCGCATGTATGGCTCGATGCGGCTGCGCGGCCACGTGGCCGGCTATCAGCTCGAGGCGATCAGTGGCGTCGACATTGCCCTGTGGGACCTCGCGGGCAAGCTGCTCGACGTACCGGTGTATCGGCTCCTGGGCGGACCGTTCCGGACAGATCTGCCGACGTATGCGTCCGGCATTCCAGGCCGCACGTCAGACGAACGTGTGCAGGCAGCGCTCGCGTTCGTCGACGCCGGCTACTCCGCAATGAAGGCATCCATCGGTCGCGGCGACATCGACACCGACCTGGCCGGTGTCGCCGCCGTTGCCGACGCGGTGCGCGGCAAGGCGGACATCATGGTCGACGCGCACGGCGCCTACACCGCCGATAACGCCCTGTACGTTGGGCGCAAACTGCAGGAGCTGGGTGTCAAGTGGCTGGAAGATCCGTTGCCACCTGAGGATGTGGACGGCTACGTGCATCTGACGGAAGCGTTGGAGATGGCCGTTGCTTCGGGCGAGACCGAGTGCACACGCTGGCAGTTCGAGGAGCGGTTGCGGCGTCGGGCAGTGGACGTGATCCTGCCGGATATTTGTCGCGCGGGCGGTATCAGTGAAGGACGCCAGATCGCGACGGTGGCGAGTGTTCACAACACACGCTGGGCAGCCCACGTCAGCATGGGCACGTCGGTGCACGTCGCGGCGGCGGCCCATCTGGCCGCGGCCAGCGCCAACTTCCTGATCTTCGAGTTCTCGAGTGCTCCGAATCCAATCGGCGACTGCTTGTTGACACAGCCCCTGCGGCCCGAGTCGGGCGTCTTGCGTGTGCCCGATGGTCCCGGCCTTGGCATCGAGTTCGATCCACACCGACTGCAAGAGCACATTCAGGATGCGCGGCCGTTCGCGACCGCCGGGAGGACCTGAGGTTGTTTCGAGGCGTGTTCGCCATTCCACCTACGCCGTTTGACGACGTTGGCAATGTCGACGAGGCATCGTTGCGCAGTTGCGTCGAGTTCTGTGTCCGCGCTGGCAGCCACGGCATCGTGGCTCCGGTTAACGCCAGCGAATCGATCGCACTCACCGACGCAGAACGACTGCGTGTTGCCGAAGTGGTGGTCGAACAAGCAGCTCGCCGACTGCCGGTCGTAGTCGGCGTCTCGGGCATCAGCACCGCCGCATCGGTCCTGTATGCACGACACGCCGCGCGACTTGGCGCGGACGCGGTGATCGCCATGCCGCCGTACGTGAGGCACGCCCCCGCGGACGAGATCTTCGATTTCTATGTCGAGGTCGCACGCGCCGCCGACGGCCTGCCGGTCTGGATCCAGGACTATGTCGGACCGGTTGGCACGCCCATGGCCAGCTCGCTCCTGGCACGCCTGCTTGGCGAGATCCCCGGCGTCGACTTTCTTAAAGAGGAGACAGCTTTTGCGCCGCAGGTCATGACCCGCGTACGCGGGCTGGCCGGCAGCGCGCTGAAAGGAGTGATGGGCGGCATGGCCGGCCGCTTCCTGCTCGAGGAGTACCGCCGCGGCGCGTGCGGCACGATGCCCGCCTGCGAGGTGGCCGACGCGCATGTCAAGGTCTGGGATGCGCTCGAGCGCGGTGAGGCGGAGGAAGCGCGGTGTCTGCACACGCAGCTACTGCCGCTGCTGAACTACGAGGCGATGTACTCGTTCACCATCTATAAGGAAGTCCTGCTCCGGCGCGGTGTGATCCGCTCGGCGAAAACGCGTGTCCCCGGCGCGGGCCAGCTGGACGCGGAGAACCAGCGCGAGCTGGACGCGTTGTTGCGCGATCTGGAGCCCCTGCTCACGGCTGGTACGGCCGCGGCGCGCGACGCAGCGGCATGAACCTCGACAGCGTCGCGTGCGCCACGCGGGGCTACCCGTTCAAGGTCTGGGGCTTCGGCGAAAGCATCGCGATGGAAGCGCTGCTCGCGGCCGGCGGCGACCACGCTAGCTTCGCCGCTGACCTGCTTGGCAACTGGGCAGCAGCCGTGAGCCCGCTGCGCTGCGACCCGCTAGCGCACGTCGTACCCGGTGTCCCACTCTTGCAACTGCACGCTCAGCGTCCTGCGCCCATCTTGTTAGAGCGTGCGCTTGAACTGGCAGCGGTCCTCGCCAACACAACCGTCGGACGCCATGCCGCCCGGATCCATCGTCCTGACCTCCACGGGTGGGAGCACGCCGTATGGGTCGATTGCATGCACCTCGACGGCCCCTTCCTGACGCTCCTCAGTGCCTGCACCGGCGATCGCGGTTGGGCAGAGCTTGGCGGGGTACTCCTGCTGAGCCACGCTCGGATCCTGCAAGACGAGCGCAGCGGTCTCTTTGCCCACGGTTTCGACGATCAGGCAGGTCGCGCCAACGGTGTGCACTGGGGCCGCGGCCAGGGCTGGGCGCTGCTCGGTCTGACCGACACACTCGACCATTGCCCGAACGCCGAGATCGCGCAGCGCCTGGCAGCCCTCGTCGCCGGTCTGGCGGACACCGAAGCCAACAGCGGCGCGTGGCACACTGTCGTCGACGACTCCAAGACGTACATCGAGGCCTCGGTCGCCGCTTTCGTCGCGCTCGGCGTCGGCCGCGCAATCAAGCGTGCTCAGGTACCGCAGGCCTACACACCGCTCGCTGCGCGAGCGCTCGATGCCATGCGCCGCGGTATCGACACCGACGGCCGCTTGCAGGGTGTGTCGGATGCAACACCGGTAGGACACACCACGGCGGACTATGGGAGGCGGCCATGCGGAGTGTTCCCGTGGGGCCAGGGGCCAGCACTCATGGCCTTGCTCGAACATGCTTGACACAATCGCGCGCTTCGAAACCTTCGCCCTGAAGGCACGCCTGCCCGCGGGCAAGACATACTGGGGCAAAGCCAGCTGGGGCTCCGAAGACCGTGCTCGGCACAAGGTACTGTCAGCCGAGTACCCGCCGCCGCAGCGACGTCGCTACATCTACTCCGACACCCTGGACTGTGTCCTCGTGCGCCTGGAAACCGCATCGGGCGCGGTCGGCTGGGGCGAAGCCAAGGCGCCCGTCGGCGCCGACGCCACGGCCAGGATCGTCCAGCAACTGCTTGCGCCGATGCTGCTCGGCGAAAATCCGTTGGCGATTCGCGTCCATTGGGAGCGCATGTACTCCGCAATGCGTGTCCGCGGCCACTCGACTGGGTTCTGGCTCGAGGCCATTTCGGGCGTCGACATCGCGCTCTGGGATCTCGCCGGTCACCTGCTCGGCCAACCGATCCACGTGCTGCTCGGCGGCGCGTTCCGCGATCGACTGCGCGTGTACGCCTCGGGCTTGCCCGCCCTGTACGACGGCTCGGACGAGACCGCGCTGGAGCGCCTCGCGGACGCCGCCCGCGACTACGTGACTGGTGGCTACCGCGCGCTCAAGATGGCCGCCGGTCATGGCCTCGAGTACGACGTGCGCGCAGTCGAGGCAGTCCGCGCGGCCGTCGGACCGGACATCGACGTCTTCGTCGATGCCGCCGGCGTGTATGAGCCGCAGCAGGCCATCCGTCTTGGCCGGCACCTGGAGCGGCTGAATGTCGGCTTCTTCGAAATGCCGATCCCGACCGACAACCTGCCCGGATACATTCAGGTGGCCGGCACGCTCGATATTCCGATCGCGCTGGATGCGCTCGCCAACCGCTTTCAAGCTCGGGACTACATCGCGGGCGGCGGGCTCGACATCGTGCAGCCGGACGTATGCCGCGCGGGCGGCATCACCGAGAGCCTCAAAATGGCCGAGGTCGCCGACCTGTTCGGGGCGGCATGCGCGCCGCACGTCAGCATCGGCTCGGCCGTCCACTTCGCTGCGACGCTGCAGCTCGGGCTCGCACTGCCGAACCTGTTGACCGCCGAGCAAAACATGGTCGACGGCAACCCACTGGGTGATCCGCTGCTCGCGACGCCGATGCCGCGGCCCATCGATGGCTACGTCAACGCGCCGCGGGGCCCCGGCCTGGGCATCCAGCTCGACGAGGACGCTGTTCGCGAGCTGGCGCGCCAGTCCGCCGCATGAGCGGACTGCTTGCTGGCCAGGTGGCGCTGGTCACCGGCGCTGCGACCGGCATCGGCCGCGCGACTGCGCTGCGCCTCGCGCGCGAGGGTGCGCGACTGGTGCTGGTGACGCGCGACAACATGGCTGGCTTGGAAGCCACCGCCGAGGCGGCCCGCGGAAGCGGCCCCGACGCCCTGGCAGTCCGGGCGGATGTGTCCGTCGAATCCGACGTGAAGGCGGCCGTCGAGCGTGCCGTCGCGGTGTTCGGCCGACTGGACGTGCTGGTCAACAACGCCGCCTACCAGCAGACACGCGCCGCGGCCGATCGTCTAGACGAAGCGGAGTGGGACCACACCCTGGATGTCACCCTGAAAGGCGCGTTCTTCGGCGCCAAGTGGGGCATCCCGGCCATGCTGCGCAGCGTCGGACACGGAGCCGTGGTCAACGTTTCGTCGGTGAACAGCTTCATCCATGCGCCTGGGCTGCCGGCGTACAGTGCCGCCAAGGGCGGACTGGATGCCCTGACACGGCAGCTGGCGCTCGAGTACGGCCCGCGCGGAGTACGCGTGAACGCGGTCAACCCCGGTTTGATCGCGGTCGAGAGCGTCGCCGACGCGCTGGCCAGCAACCCAGAGGCGGCGCGGCTCGCGCGCGAATGCTATCCGCTCGACCGCGTCGGCCTGCCCGAGGAAGTGGCCGCCGCTGTCCTGTTTCTCGCGTCGAACGAGGCGAGCTTCATCACCGGCGTCACGCTGCCCGTCGACGGCGGCCTCGGCGTGCAGTCGGCCGCCGCCGTGCTACGACCCGAGCTGCGTCGCGACTGGCGTCCCGGCCGCCTCGTCCTCGACGACACACGCGACTAATTCACGCGGGGGTAATTGCACAGCCGCCCGGGCCGGCCCACGCGTACGATGGCCAACGATGAGAATCGTCGACACCAAGGTCTTCCCCACCTGGGTCGGCACCCGGAACCAGCTGATCGTCAAGGTCGACACCGACGAGGGCTGTATGGTTGGGGCGAGCGCGCCATTTTGCTAGCGCTGCGCGCGCTGTCTCGAAAACGGACGCGGTCGATCAGGACTCCCCAGACGGAGGACGCGCTGCACCGCGCGATCCCGCAGACACGGACCCAACTCACGATCACAGGGCACAGTCGAGAGTATGGAACGTCGTGTTCAGCCCCCCGCAGCCATGTCCGTTCCGTGAACGCGGTCGCCTTCAGCCCAGACGAACGCCTGATAGTTGACTGCGAGTGACGATCACAGCGCGAGAGTCTGGAACGCCACCACTGGCGCCTTAGTGGTCGCTCTGGCCGGGCACGCCGACCGCGTTCACGGAGGAGCAGCTCGCGATGGTAGTGACAGCGACCCTGGCCGGCCGGCATCTGAGCCGGTGGACGAACATCCCGACCCTGAGGTGCCCGAGCGAGGTGGCCGACGGATGTTCAGCGCACAGTACAAGTTGAGGATCCTGGCCGAGAACGAGCGGCGGGACCGCAACGAGAGAGGCGCGCTTCTCCGCGAGGGCTGGTACTCATCGCTGATCGTCGAGTGGCGCTAGCAACGTGACCACGGTGCTCTCCATGCGTTGACGGCTTCGCCTGGTCCGCCGCCGAGCGATGCGCGCGGTGCAGCGGCTGCGATCAGCAGGGGCGATCGTCGGACGGCTCACCCGTGGTGCCCAACAGCTGGACCATGCGCTACGCGGCCGCCGAATCGCCTGGCATGTCTTCGAGCATGCCTAGGAGATGACGGACCGGGCGGAGAGCTAGGACCCGTCCGCGGCCTGCGCCGTCGGGCGCGGTGATGCCGCCACATACGAACCGCGGTCCCAGCGTCGCGGGCGACCCCCTTCCTTCTCGGCGGACGCAAGCCGGCCGCCAAATGGGCGCCTCGAAAGAGTGGCCAGCGAAGGCTTCCGGATCCGCCTGGGACGATGATGCAAGCAGGCGAACCTCGTCGCCACGACACACGCGCGCAGGACGTGGTCGAGTGGCTGGCCCAGTCGCAAATCAGCAGCCAGGGCAATCGAGCCCACCACCTCCGCGCACTGCACCCCCGAACTGGTATTGCGTGTATCTTTCTGCTCACTCGCCAATCTACCTACTAGCCCGTAAAAGCAGCATTGCCGAGATGGAGATGAGATCCGGTAAGGTGCTGGGCCATGTACAAGACCTATCGGGTGAGATTGACGCCCGAGGAGCGGCGCATCTGGAGGATGTGCTGTCGAAAGGGAAGGCAGCGGCTCGCACGTTGACGCACGCCCGCATTCTGCTCAAGGCGGATGAAGGTGTGGCTGGTCCGCGCTTGAGCGATGAGGTCATCGCCGAAATGCTGGACGTCAACCGCTCGACGGTCGAGCGGGTGCGTACGCGCTGCGTGGAGGAGGGCTTCGAGGCGGCGCTCCGTCCACGTCCCTCGCGCCAGCTACACCCGCGCAAGCTGGATGGCGCACAGGAGGCGCACCTGGTGACGCTGGCCTGCAGTCCTGCGCCGAATGGCCGCAGTCGTTGGTCGCTCCGCCTGCTGGCAGACAAAGTGGTGGAGCTCGAGATCGTAGACGCCATTTCGCATGAGACGGTGCGCCAGACGCTAAAAAAAACGAGCTCAAACCTTGGCTGAAGGAGCAGTATTGTCTGCCGGCCGAGCCCAGCGGCGAGTTCGTCTATCACATGGAAGATGTGCTGGACGTCTACACCCGACCGTACGATCCACGTCGTCCGCAGGTGTGTCTGGACGAGACCAGCTTTCAGTTGGTCGGCGAGACGCGAACACCGCTGCCAATGGCGCCGGGGCGACCGGCTCGGTTCGACTACGAATATGAGCGCAACGGCGTGTGTGCCTTGTTCATGCTCAACGAGCCGCTGCGTGGTTGGCGGGAGGTGGTCGTTGGCGATCACCGCACGGCCATCCATTTTGCGCACGTGGTCAAGCACCTGGTGGACGTGCATTACCCAGACGCCGAGCAGATCGTGTTGGTGATGGACAACCTGAACACCCATACGCCGGGTTCCTTGTACGAGGCGTTCGAACCGAGCGAAGCCAGGCGCCTGGCGGACAAGTTGGAGATCCACTACACGCCCAAACACGCCAGTTGGCTCAACATGGCCGAAACCGAACTGAGCGTGCTCAGCAGCCAGTGTTTGGATCGTCGAATCGCGGACCGCGACATACTCGTCCATGAAGTAACCGCCTGGACGCACGACCGAAACGTTGAACAGACCGCCATCGACTGGCGGTTCACCACAGCCGATTCTCGCATCAAACTCAAGCGACTCTACCCGGCGATCCTGCCATGACGGCCCACTAAAAACTGTCTGACAACCGGCCCACGACCCGGTTTGGCCACCTCCGGCGCGGCGGTATTGAACTGCGCCGACGGGCGTCGATTACCTCGGCCTGGTGCTTGCGGCGCATGACGCCGAGACGCTCGGCCAACTCGCCTTCCGCGATCTGCCCAGCCAGCAACCGGAGCACGCCCAGCTGGCGGACAATCCCTTCGACGACCATCGGATGGAGCAGCGACCACCAGGAGGCCAAGGAGCTCCAGCCGGAGGAGGACCATCAGGCATGATGCGCGCACCCTGGGCCACACACTTCGGCTTCACCAAACTCCCGTTCTCCAAGAACGTCTCGGCCAAAGACCTCCTTGATCGAGCCTCTCATCAAGAAGCCGTCGCTCGCATCCGCTTCTGCATCGCCGAGTCGTTGTTGGGGGTGATCACTGGCGAGGTCGGCGTCGGCAAGACCGTCGCCGTGCGGGCGGCCATTAGCCAGTTGGATCAAGCCGCACATCACCTCGTGTACCTGGCCAACCCAACCGTCGGCACCCGCGGCTTGTACGTGACGATCGTCCAGGCATTGGGCGCGGTGCTGCGCGGCTTCAAAGGCCGAGCTGGTCGCTCAGACTCAGAGCCTGCTCGCCGCGGAAAAACACGAACGCCGCCGACGGGTAGTCCTGGTCATCGATGAAGCCCACTTGCTCACTCCGGAACAGCTCGAAGCCATCCGCTTGTTGACTAACGCCGACATGGACTCCGCGACGTCATGCTCGTTGTTGCTGATTGGCCAGCCCACCCTGGCGCGCCAGTTGCGCATGGACGTCTTCGCCGCCCTCGACCAGCGCATTGCGACGCGCTATCAGATCACACCCATCGATCTTGGTGAATCGGCGGAGAACTTGCGTCATCATCTGGCCCTGGTCGGACGCGCCGATCCGCTCTTTGCAGACGACGCGGTCGCTCGACTCCACAAGGCCAGCCTGGGTCTGCGGCGGGCATTGAATAACGCCGGCACCGCCGCGCTGACTGCTGCCACCACGGCCGGCAAAGCGCTGGTCGATGACGACTGCGCAAAAAAAGCGATGGCTGAGCTTACACGCGACTGAACTCGGGCCAGGTTCTGCCATTACCACTGACCATGCCGAAGATGATCAGCGTGATCGGCGGCGGCGTTTCGCCAACGTTCCGGCGAGGGCACCTCAAACAGGCATCCGTCAGCGCATCGGCGGCGGCTGTGACGGCCACCCTATAGCTCGGCGCAGGGATAAGCCACCAGCCGCGGATACGAGCAGGAGCACCGGGAACAGCGCATACAGCCAGGCCTGCGGGCTGAGCCAGTTCACTGTAGCTGGATAGCGGGCGATTGCGCCCAGCTGCAGCGCGCCGTAGATCGCAAAACTGACGAGTGCGATCGACACGCGGTCCAGGTCGTTCTCCCAGACGGCTTGGCTCATGCCCGCGCCAAACCGCGATGAGCCAGGCGCCGATCGCTCGCGCCGTTAACGGGGTGAGGACCCACGGCCACAATTGCGGCGACAGCTGTGGGGCGAGGAATAGCCCCGCACCGGCCGGGATGAGGACGAGCGCTTGAACTCCCAGCAGTATTCGTAGCCAGGTAGCCAGTGGCCTGGTTCGATCCGGGTCGACGCCCAGCGTCCGCCATTGGCGTACCAGAAGCACGACCATCACCGGCGGCGCGATCGCATAGATCACCAGCCATAACTGACCTATGAACGAGTTCACGTGAAAGCGATCGAGATGGATCAGCGTCGCCAGCAGCGTCAGGCCGGTAAAGAGCAACGCACCTATCGGAGCAATCCAAGCGTGTATCCACATTTGCTGCCGCGCTGCGAGCAACTGGAATACGCAACTCGCGGCGTAGCCTGCGCCAAGAAAAGCGGCGGTCAGCGGCGGGCTCACCGTCCAGGCGAAGTAGCGGTCGGTCTGGTCCGTGAACGCCAGCAGTGATAGGCTGACGCCCAGAAGAAGCGCGTTCACCACCACCAGCCAGACACGCAAAGCCCCGGTGACTGGGCGCACTACGTTGGTGGATACCACGAGCCGGGAGACTACCCCTGCACGCGGTCATGATTCCAACCCGCGCGACCGCGCATCGTACCGGTCGTGGGTACAAACTGACGCGGCCATCGCTGCATTGATCGCTGCACTACCGCTGGCAGGGCACTGGTCGACGACGACTGCGCCAAAGCGGCGCCCGAACTTGACCCATGGGCTGAACTTCACGTCCCACGGCTCTACCGGCACCACCACAGCGAGGACGATCAGCCTGATCGCCCTCGTCATGGTTTCGGCACCGTCACTCCAGGCTTCCCCCAAACACCCGGCGGGCGCGATCGTGAAAAGCCCCCACCCTTCGAAATCCCTGGTCACACTGCCGAATCGTCATCGCTCAGCACTGCCGAACGATGGTCGAAGAATCCCGCCGCTAACAACATGTAGCGCACTCCTGACCATTGGTGCTGAAGTCTTCGGAAAAGAACGGATTAACGTCCAGTGTGCATACGTTGGCGCCATTCGCGCCGTTGTCCGGCGCGGTGCACGCCGGGCCTTTGATGGTCAGAACCGTTCCAGTCTGGAGCTTGAACGGCTGAAACGGGTCCTGCTCTTCTTGACCACTGCAGCGGTCCACGGCGGGAACAACATCGTCGCGAGCGTGGCTGTCAACACGAGCATGGCCCCTGCGCCGGTTCCAGCCGTCAATCGCCGCATCTTTGTCATGCCGTCCCTCCCTGGAACCACGAGCGCCCACGCTAGAACGGAAACGCGCCGCTTGTTAACTGTTGGGGAAGAATCGTAACTTCTGTAGCTTGACTCTCAACCGAATCTCAACCAAACCGCTCAGGTCGCGACGGTGGTGCAGTCCCACTCGAGCTGAAGCCTCAGATCCGCAACACGGTTATGCTTGGGGTGCTGTGGGCCTCGTCAGGCAGGAAGCCGGCGATCAGCAGAATAGACTGGCCATCGCCGGCCAACCCAAGAGCGACAGCTACTCGCCGGGCGAGCGCATGCGTATCCTGCAGGGCCGCTGGGTCTACCTGCACCGGCACTGTCCCCCAAAGTAAGGTCGAGCGACGACACGTGGCCGCGTCAGGGCTAGCCGCGATGATTGGCGCCGCGGGGCGTGCGGCGGCAACGGCCATGGCGGTGGTGCCGGTGCGCGATATGACCACGACGGAGCGCACTCGTAAGTCGCGCGACAACTGGGCGATTGAGCGAGCGATGGCGGCGGGCAGCGAGGCGGGCGATGCGACCGCGTCATGAGCCGCGATCGACTTGAAGGACCCTTCGGTCCATTGCAGTCCTTCTACGTGCCGCGCAATCGCGTCGAGCATCTCGACAGCTTGGACAGGGTGTGCGCCCGAGGCGGACTCGGCGGACAACATGACTGCGTCGGCCCCTCCGAAGACAGCCGTTGAGACGTCCGACACCTCGGCCCGCGTGGGGCGCGGATTGTGAACCATCGACTCCAGCATTTGTGTTGCCACGATTACCGGTTTGCGCCTGGCGCGCGCGAGCGCGATCAGGCGGCGTTGAACGATAGGCACCACCTGCGGGGGTAACTCGACCCCGAGGTCGCCGCGGGCAATCATGATTCCGTCCGATGCGTCGAGAATATCTTCGATCGTAACCAGAGCTTCCGGTCGCTCAATCTTGGCTATAAGGTGCGCGCGGTGCCCACCGGTAGCAATCAGTGCTTTGAGCTCGTCGAAGTCAGAGGCGGTGCGCACGAATGACAACGCGATGAAATCAACACCGAGACCCAGCGCGAAATTGGCATCCTCGCGATCCTTAGCCGTAAATGCTGGTATCGAGACGCCTACCCCGGGCAAATTCATGCCCTTGCGGTCTTTGAGAATGCCGCCGTTAACGACCTGACATGTGACTTCGCTGCCTTCGATTGCAAGCACACGTAGTTCGATCAAGCCGTCGTCCAACAAAACGCGATCGGCCGGTCTCACATCGCGAGCTAAGGCCTCATATTGCGAAGGAATGAGCCTTGGTGTGCCGGCTACTTCGCGTGTGGTGACTATGACAGTCTCACCAGTAGTGAGCTCTGTTTGTCCACCAATAAACTGCCCGACGCGCATTTTCGGGCCGCACAGATCGGCCAGGACAGCAACAGGGTCGCGCATCGTGCTCGAGGCCACTCGCACCCGCTCGTACGCCAGCCTGTGGCTCGCGTGGTCGCCGTGCGAAAAATTCAACCGAAAGACGTTTACGCCAGCTCGAATCAGCTGCTCGATCACGGCGGCAGAATTCGAGGCTGGACCAATCGTCGCCACGATCTTGGTACGACGTTGCCGCAGAGGATCGCTCAGCCATGGCGCGATGCGCATTAGAGTCTCCGCTGCGGGTGTCGTTACGCTAGGTTCTTCCATAGAGCAGAGTCTCCGCCGCTGAGCCTATGTCTTCTGAGACAGCACCACAACCGAGAGCCACGGCGGGCCACCATCCACACGAGAGGTTCCACACGCCGAGGCCCACCGCCGCGCAGCATACCCGGGGGCCTGACCGAGGTTTGTAGGAAGTCAAGCAACAAAGTTGAGTGAGCGTCCGCTGAGCAGATGACAGCGCAGGTCGAGAATGGCGCGCGCGCCGAGGTCGCTCCAGCGCGAGCCAGCGCGCTTCATGCGCTGCTGGACCAGGTGTTTGGCCGAGGCTTTCGACGGCACCTGAGCCGATTGGCAACTGCCGCTGGCGGAACGACGGGTACTGCATGCGCGGTGCGTTGCTGCTGAAGTAGCCACGTTCGCGCTTCAACTCGCCGGCCGCCATGGCGCTGCGCGGCTCGGTTGCATCGAACCAGGCAAGCACGGCTTCGGCCCGCGCTGCCACGGCGAAGACACGCCCCAGACCAAGGCGTGGGCTATGACAGGGCTCGATCATCTCCTGTACAACTTCCCGTCACACCCCATACCCGGCGTGGTATTGAAATCATCCCGCGCGCCGCTATACTCGCCCTGGGTTAGTCGGTCGAAAATTCTAGACAGGGGGAAGCTCGGACGATGCACGGCTCATTGAGCGAAGCTGGGGCGCCGGGGAGGCCGCTAGAGATAGCCTTGGTCGCCGTCACGGCACTAGCGCTAGCGGCATTGGTCAGTGCCGTGCTCTTGTTGCCCAGTGGGGTGGCGTTCAGCGCGGGCGACGAGCAAGAGTTCGCGGGCGTGCGGTTCCAGGACGCGGCGGGCGCCGTTATGACGGTAAAAGGCCCGAACTGCGTGCTCGACGGCGTTGACGTCTGCACAACCGACAACCCGTTTTTCGACGAGGGTTTCGGCACGAACGGACAGGACTGTGCCTCCTGCCATCAAGCGAACCTTGGCTGGAGTATCACCCCGGACTTCCTGCGCGAGCAGTTTCGAACCAGCAAGGGGCTCGCGCCACAGTTCCGTCTGAACGATTCGGCAAGCCGGCCTGACGCGGACATTTCAACGTTGCCAGCTCGAAAAGACGCGTTCGAGCTCTTCATGCGTCAGGGTATCGTTCGCATCGCAATCAAGCTGAGCAACGCGAACGACTTTGCTGTGGTGCCGCAGAACACCGACCAGTTTGGACCGCTTCCCAATCCGCATGACATCCAGAACCCCTGCACCGCGGCCGATCCTCAGCCCTGCTTGGGTACCCTGTCACTCTTCCGTCGGCCGTTGGTCCAGTCGAATTCGTTCTTCGACAGCGCTGTGCTATGGGACGGTCGTCAGAACGTGTGCGTGGAACCAACACCGCCTCCTGGTGACTGTACCAATGCACCACTGCGAGCCCCACTGCTCGTAGCGCAAGTCAAAGGCGCTGCCAGGACGCTGCTGCTGAACCCGAACCCGACCGACGAGCAGGCCAGACAGGTCGCCCACTTTATGACCGGCACGTTTGTAGCCCAAGTCGCCGACAAGAGGGCGGGTGAACTCACGGCGCTCGGCGCGGTGGGCGGGCCACAGTTCTTGGCCGACCTGGCGAAAGGCCCCGTCGGCAGTCGAAAGCCGCCCTGCACGCCGCTCGTGGAGGCTTCTAAGGCCGCCGGCGGTGCTGGCAATGCAACGAATTGCACGGCACAGGCTGGCTTCAACATCTTCAGTAGCTGGAGCAGCCTTCGCGGGACGAACACTGACCCCTGTCTTGAGCGAGGTGATCAAGACGGGCGCATCGAGGCAGCACGACTGCTGATCGCGTGCGGTGAGAACATCTTCAATAACCACCCGGTGAACGAACCCGACCTCGAGCTCCCGGGCGGCGTCATTGAGTTGGGACGGGACGCTCAAAACCTCCCGAAGGCGCGTTGCACGACCTGCCACGCCAGTAGCAATGTCGGTAGTAATCCCGACCCGAATTTCATCATTCCCCTAACGCCGGGTGGTGGTCTCAGTCAGGAGCCGAGCCTGTTTGTAGGCGGGGAGACCGACGCATCCGGAGACCCGTTCTGCGTTAGCCATCCAAGTGATCGCTTCTGTGCCGTTCAGCAGTTCAACCTGCCGCATTTCAGGAATCGAACCTCCAAGCTGCCCCTGTATACGCTCATCGAGCTAACCGCTCCGGGCGGCACGCCTACAGGTAACAGCATTAAAGTCACGGACCCCGGCCAGGCGCTGATTTCGCACAGTTTTGAGAATACCGGGGCGATGAAGCCGCCGATTCTCCGCGATCTCGCGGCACGTGCGCCGTACTTCCACAACGGAGCTGCCGAGACGCTGGACGATCTGGTCGACTTCTACAATCAGAACTTCTCGATGGGGCTGACTGCGCACGAACACAAGGCCCTGGTCGCCTTCTTGAATGCGTTGTAGCGTCGCGGACCGGCGCGGGAGCTGACGCAACACAGGTGGAATAGTGAGAGCTTGGCATCTCCACGCGACGTCGCGTGTCGCGCTGGCGCTTGCCTTGCTCTTGCCCGGTGTACTCGGCCTGCACCGTCAGTCGCGGCTGGCGCCGCCCCTGGTTCCCAGTCCGAGACGGGAGCCAGCGTCAGCGGCCAGGCAATGTGCGGCGATCGCGTTCTACCCGGAGCGCGTGTGGAGTTCTTGAGCGGGGCGGTGGTCGTCGCGTCCCTGACCGCCGATCGGAACGGGGCATACCACCTCACGGGCCTGGCTCCACGCGCGACCTACTCAGTGCGCTATTCGGATGTCAAGGCGTCGGTCACGTGTGGTGGCCCGTTCAACACAGCCGACGCTCTCGATGCATCGGTCCCCAGGCTGGGCGCCTGCCCTGAACGCGATCGTAAGAACTTGAGTTGGGAGCAGGCCGCTCCCTTGAGCTCAGGCCAGGCGGTCACGGATTCGCTGTGTCAGCCCAACCAGTCGCGCTGGTTCAAGATGGCCGTGGCACCCGCCCAGATCGTGACGGTCGAGCTGGGAAAGGCACCTGGCGAGTACCGGGTCGCGCTGTTCAAGGACTTACGCAGCGTTGCGGCTGACCTTCACCAGAAGGCGGGGGACATTGCGAGCGGGAAGGTCGAGCCGACGTTGCTCGATGCGGGTATGGGGGCCGCCGCCGCTGCACCCTGGGAGTCTTCGCCCTGGGAATCCTCGCCCTGGGAGTCTTCGTTCGTCGCCCTGGGAGTCCTCGCCCTGGGAATCCTCGCCGTCAGATTCGCTTGTGTATTCGGCGGCTCAAGTACACGGTTTGCTCGCCGTTTCGGCGCACGGACTGATCGTGCGCAACACCTGGGAGAACTCAGGCGAGTACTACATACGGGTCTACAGCAGCGGTACCAATGTCGACCCGGGCCGACCGTTCGCAATTTCGGCACGCAACGAAGGTACGTGTGGTGGCACCAGTGACGCCAACGGTGGACAACCGCTCAAGTTAGAAAAGACGGCGCCAAGGCGTCAGCCCACGGACGTTACCACGACGCCCCAAGACCTTGATCGTGACGCACACAGGACGCCTCTCGCACAGGAACGGCGACGCCCTGACTCTCGAGGAGCGTAACTGGCTTCTACATATGCTCCAGGAGTTCGCGGCGCGCGACGAGGTGCGCGGCGTGGTCCTCGACCTTGATGGCGACAGCGGGCTGGATCAGGATTATCAGCAGTGGGACAGGCACAAGAGCTGCGCCCCGGCCGCCAATATTGTCGCGGAAGCGATACACGACCTGGTGGGCGCCTATAGGCATGCGGATCCCAAGGCGCTCGAGTACCTCACCATCGTCGGAAGCGATGCGGCTGTGCCGTTCAGACGTGTGCCCGACCATGCCGCGGGTATGCCCGAAAACAATCACAACCCGCCGGTAATGGATCTGAGCGAGAGTCGAGCGAGCTTCGCTAGAGGGTACGTTCTGACCCAGGACTACTATGGCAGCTCGAGCGCCGTTGCACGCCAGGAGCATGATATGTACGTGCCGGGTGTGGCTGTCGGCCGAGCCGGCGAATCAGTCGAGGACATCGTTGCGCTCTTCGACGCCATACAAGGCCAGCGACGGCGTCAGCAGACCACAGGCCGCGCTCGCGAGCGGCTACACGTTCATGCAGGACCTTGCGGAGCTGGAGGCCGGGCAGTTCGAGGCAAGCGGACTGCTGACTGATCGACTGATCAACAATTCCTGGACCGCGGAAGATCTGCGCGGCCTTCTGTCCGCTCATGATGGATTGACTGGATCTCCGTACGGAATTCTGCCCTGAACTTTCACGCGGCTGCCAATGGTGCTGTGGGTGGCGACTATGAATCCGATCGCCCGACCATCATCACCCCAGTTGGTGACATCCAGGGATTGGCGGCTCACGGGGGTTTTGCGAATGCTCTGATTCTCTCGATTGGATGTCACTTCGGCTATAACATTGTCGACGCCGACGCTATCCCGAAGCTTACCGACAAGATCGACTTCACTCAAGTCTTCGCTGCCCAGGGCGCAACATTGATCGGGAACACCGGCTACGGTTACGGCGATACGCTGTCCGTCGAGTATAGCGAGCGATTGCTGGTCAACCTCACACAGCAGCTTCGGTACCTGGAGCTCAACAGCAGCACACCGGAATCCGTCCCAATCGGCAAAGCGCTTGTGCGAGCCAAGCGGGCCTATCTGGACCGTGCCGTCACACTCACGGGACTCGATGAGAAGGCGATGGAGGAATTGACACTTTACGGGTTGCCCATGTGGAAAGTCGCTTTGCCGGATGGGCGCATCCGCCCCGCGCAGGCGTCGCTGCAAGCGGCGCCGCCACCCGTCAATCCGCGGGCACTTGCTTCAGTTGACGTCAGTCCTACATATGCCCTGGCACTGAGGCAACAAGCCACGGCGCGCGCCGAGAGCAGCCAAGTGGAGTCGTATTTCGCAAACACGAGCGTTGCTCTGGATCATGATGTAAACCCGGAGCCGAACGATACGCAGGCGGTGGCGTTCCGCCCAATTGTGCCTCGAGTGGCTGTGAATGTGGGGGCGGAGGGCTTGCTCGCGCGCGGTGTTGCCTTGCTGGCCGCCGACTACGACGATCGCGCGCTGTTCAGCCCGCTGGTGTCGGTCCCAGTGACTGAGTCCGAAGGGGTGCGACCGTCAGTTACGGCTAATGAGTTCGCGCCGGATCGCCCATACGCGCTCAACGCGCTGATTCAGTCGCTCGTCGTCACGCCGTTTCAATTCCGCCGCCGCGCGAAGGAGCCTAGCGGCATCGCGCGGGTGTACGAGCGGGACGCAGAGACAGGAGCGGGCTCGATGCTCTTCCGCGTGTATTACTCACCCATGCGAGACCGGGCAGCGGGCCTGCCGCAATTGTGGGCGTGAGGCTGATGGGGAACGACACGCGCGTACGGGTTGACGTTACTGTTGCTGGGGCGGCGGTGGCTGACCTCGCGGACGTACTGTTGACATACACAGCAGAACCAGGCCCGCCGCAGAACTCACTTTACGGACACTGGCGGTCCTGCAGCCTGATGCCAGGTTCTCGAGCGCTGCCAGGCGGCAACGCGCGGTGCAGCCTGGAAGGGCAGCCCACGGACATTGCTAAAACGGACACCACCTTCACCCGCGTCTACAGCGCTGAAATCGAAACGGCGGGAACTGGCGCGCGCATAACGGACCTCCGACTGTTCGTGCAGACTGTGACCGGCACCGGCATCGTGTCGACTCGGACCAATGAGGGCGCCTATTTCCGGGTTGTCCAACAGACCGCGACTTTGGCGTCGCCAAAGATTGCGATCTCGCTCGCCCTCGCCCAAACGTTGCCCGCGACAGCGCGTTTCAGTTCAGGGGTCCAGGTGACAGCGAAGCTTGAAGATGCGCTGGGCATTCCGCTCGGGGATAAGCCCGTTGTTCTGACGCTGGGAGGTGCTCATGCACTGACCTGGACGGATCCAGTCAGTGGTGAGGCGACGGCTGTGTTGCCCGCGAATGCCCCACCTGGGCATGAGTATTCTGTCACCGCCTCGTTCGCGGAGGACGTCGGCCACCTGGAATCAACCGACACCCGCACGATGTATATCGACCAGGCTGGGAGCGCATTCAGCCCGTGCCAAGTCCCGTGTGACCTGGACAAGAGCACTGTGGTGGCCACCCTGTTCGCCCATCCCGGAACCCCCGAGGAACGACCCATCAACGAGCAGTTAGTCAGAATAGAGTTCGGCCAGTGCGGGACTGTGGCGACGCACACTGATGGTCGCGGTCGGGTCGTCTTGTTCGAGCGGCTGGCTTGCACTGCACCCGGCACGGTGCGGCTCATCTATGACGGCGACGACCGCTATGCTGGCACCGAGCTCTGTTTCAGTGACGCCTTCGACGCCACTGGCTGTCCCTCCGGCGAGCAGCACAACGCGCCACCTTCGGCCCGGATCATTCGACGCTGATCGTCTGCGGGAGTGGCTGCAGACGGGCGAGCTCGGTCTCGTCGCCAAGCGCGCCCGGGCTCCCGCGGCTAGCCTCGAGTAGCTCGTAGGCTACGCCCGTATGGCCGCGCGCTAGTTCGATTTCGGCAAGTACGCGCTGCGTCGCTCGAACCTGGTGCTGGGCATCCGCGCGCTGTGCAAAATCCAGCGAGCGGTGAGCCGCGGTGAGTGCAGCGTCCAGGTCGCCCAAGGCAAGCTCCGCGGATGCGAGATAGCGATACGTATCGGGCCGATAGAGCGTGCTTCCGAGAACCGAAAAGCGTCCCACAGCATCCAGCAAGTTGGTCAGTGCCTTTGGCGGCGTCACCCAGCCTGATCTGCGTGGCGCCCAAGCCCACGAGTGCATTCGCAACGCCGGATGCGTATCCGATATCCTGCCATATGGCAATCGCATTCTGAAATGATTGTCTCGCTAGCTGGTACTCGCCACGCTCACGCTGCAGCTCGCCCAGATTGTTATGGATGGTGCCAATGCCCAGGGAATCACCCATACGCTCGCGTAGGCCCAAGCTGGCGCGCAGTTCCCGGAGGCAATCGTCCCAACGCCCCATCCGGCCGTAGGCTATGCCGAGATTGCTCCTGACGTCGGCGATACCACTTAAATCCTGCAGGCGCTCGTACATCGATAGACTCCGGGCCAGGTAATCGGCGGCATCCTTCGGATCGCCGGCATGCTGGCAGACGTTCCCAAGATGCTTGAGCCCCTCGGCGACCACATCGTCGCCGTCCAAGGTCAGACCGATCTGGACCGCGGTCTCGAGCGCCTGCCGAGCCGCGGAGTACTCTCCTCTGCGCCATAGGAGTTGCCCGATCTGAACCTGGATACGCGCAGCCTCTAGATCGTCGCGGCTCCCCAAGCCGCTCAGGCCGCGGCCGAACGCGGCGGCCGACGCGTCGTATGCCCCCTGAATTCGCAGTACTGTGCCCAGCTTGCGTTGTAGCCGCGCAGACGTCGTCTGCTTAACGGCGAGCGTTGGCTGTACCTGAGAACATGCAGCAACAAGGGGAGGTCTGTTTCTATGGCCGGATCGGCTAATCCGCTCGCCAGCACTCTGCGTGCGGTCGGTTCATCCTCACCAACTTGGAGATGAAATAACCCGCGCACCAGACTGGCGACCAGGGCATACGGGGTTTTGTCTCGAACGATTGGCACCGCCCGAGCAGGTGGTTAACCCCTGGCGTACAACTCGCGCGGAATTCACGTACAAGGCGGGACTTGCCAACTCCGGCCTCACCGACGATTCCCACTACTCTACCTGTGGTCCGCGATAGCTCACCGAGAGCGCTGCGCAGGTGGGCGAGCTCGTCCGAGCGCCCGACCAGCGCATGGGCATCTGGCGTTGCGCCCTCGCGACGCCAGCCGAGCACCCGATACGCGGGTACTGGTCGCGCTTTGCCCTTCAGCATGAGAGGGGGTAATTCCTCGAATACAAACGAGTGCCAGGCGAATCTTCGAGCTGTCTCCCCGACGACGATTTCGCCTGGCGCGGCGGCCGCCTGGAGACGCTGAGCAGTATTGACTGTGTCGCCGACGACGGTGTACGCCGCGGCCGATTCCCCGCCGAGGCGCCCCGCCACGACTTCGCCGCTGCTCACACCGATCCTGAGCGCGAGCCGCGCACCGTAGGTGCGCTCGAGGTCGAGGTCGACATTGAGTGCGGCGACTGCTCGCTGCATGCCGAGTGCCGCGTTGAGCGCGCGAATTGCGTCATCCTCGTGCGACACGGGTGCACCAAACACCGCCATAACCGCGTCACCGACGTATTTGTCGATCGTTCCCTCGTAGCGCAGTACCTGGCGCGACATCGAGTCGAAAAAGACCTTCAGCACGTTGCGGAGGTCCTCGGCGTCGACGCGCTCGCCCAGTGGCGTGGAACCCGTCAGGTCCGCGAACAGAACGGACACCACGCGGCGTTGCTCCCCGAGATCGACTTCGGCGGTGCCGGTAACCTGGAGTGAGGCGCCTCGGAGCGTTGGCAGCGGCGCGCCGCAATACGGGCAGAATGCGTGTTTGGCACCTACCCGCCGCCCGCACGTACCACAGCTCCGAGCTCGCTTGTCCATCTCGCGCACGCTGACAGTCGCTTACCCGCCGTCGCTTCGCGTGCAGTTCAGGCCGGAGCCAGTACCTCCTCTTTGTCTTTTTCACGCAGGCGTTGCGCGAGCGTTCGGATAACACCCTCGGCAACAGCCGGATCGCCTTCGAGGACTCCACGAAACGCGCTGCCAGCCAGGCTTAAAGCACGCGCCCCCGGCGGATCGGCTATGACGGAGACCGAGCGTGGCGCGGTGTCGAGCACCGCCATCTCGCCGATAACGCTGCCAACCCCTTCGGTACGGATGAGTTCTCCATCCGACTGCGATCCGCGCAAGACTGCAACCCGGCCGGTGAGTAGTACAAACACTTCGTTGCCGGTCTCACCCGCGATGCACAATGCAGAACCCGGCGCGAACTCGCGTTCCTCAGCGGCGCGTGCGAGTCGCTCCAGCGCGTCCGGTCCGAGTGGCGCAAACAGTGGCACGGAGCGCAACGCAAGCAGCTTCTCGATCGTGAACATTGGCGGACGACGCATGCGGACGTCAGCCGCCTCAGCCTGCCAGCCGGCTAGCGCCAACGCGGTTTCCCTGACGAGTGGGTACGCATCTTCACTCGAGCGCTCGAGTACTTCGGCGTCTATGCGGCCGTGCTCGGCCAGGCCGTACAGGGCAACGGCGCGAACAAACGGATCAGCGTCGTTGAGACACGCGTTGTATATGTCTGCCTCGCCGACGAGCAACTGTGCTTCCTGTGTTGCATCGTCCAGCGCCTTCGCCAGGTGATCGCGAACGTTAGGTCGCACCTGACTACCCAGTTCTTCCAGTGCTGCTCGAAACAGAACCAGATCGTCCGAGCACAGCCCGGTACGCACGCTCCGAGTTATCGGATCATCCGGCGCGAAGTGAAATGCGCGTAACAGACGCTCGACGGCGCGTGCACGCTCCCGACGCAAGAAAGCTATCAGTGCGTCGTTGGTCGTCGAAGCTTGGCTGGCGAGCACACCGATCATGTGCATACTGAGTTGGATCAGTCTCACCGCGCCGGCTATCTGGGTGCCCGTGTGCTTGTCACTCCCGAGCAGCTGGTCGAGCACGAGGGCATGCTCCTCAGGTGTGACTGCGAACTCAGCTCGCAACTGTTGAACGATACCGTCATCGGCACCACGCTCGGCCGCCAGCACCCGCTCGATATCCCGCTCGAGTGCTCGCGCATAGGTGTCCAGCTGCAGCCGCTTTTCGGCGGATGTTTGCTTCGACGGATCTGTGAGAAGTAGCCGCTCCTCCTCAGCGAGCGTGGCCATGATTCGTTCGTGGTCCGCTTTGGTAATTTGAAGCTGGTCGCGCAGGGCCTCCAGTCGCTGCACTTCGGCACGCGTTACAAACCCGTCCGCCAACACCTCGCGGATCGCATCCTGATACACCTCCAGCACCTCGGCGTACATACGTTGGCGCTCCGTCGTGCGGGCGGTGTGGACCACGTACGCGTCATGCAAACTGGCCGGCGGGGGCGTGTCCGGCCACGTCCAGCGCTTGATGATGTTGCGTGCCAGCGACTGTTCGGCAAAGTCCTGCTGAGTGCGTGTCAGTCGGCGCACCAGGAACAACGCGGCGGTGAGCACCACGGCCACACTCGTATACGCGGGTAGCCAGGGTACTTTGCGCAGAGTCGGTTGCCCGGCAAAGCTGTAAAAGGTCACGAATGCGGTGAACGCCGCAAGGCCGAACATGACATTGCGGACCTGGGCTGCGTCGACCTTGGGATTTCGCCGTCGCAGCCACGGCCCAACCGCACGTTCCACGAGCGCGAACACCCCGAAGCTCAGGACGGCGAACGATGCGAGCGTCAGCAGTGCTGCCGCGGCGCGCGGGACGCCAGGTGCGAAGAAGAACCCCGCCGACTCTGCATCGGTACCCGGCAGAAAGGCGCGCAGGATGACGCCCGGTTGGTCTGTCCAGCTACCGCCGAAGTAATAGTCCCAAGTGCCCGACTGCAAGAAGTAATAGAAATAGAACGCAAGCACTAGTCCCGGATAAGCGAAGTACACGAAGCGCTTCGAGGGCGATTCGATCTCCTTCCAATACCCGTTCTCCTGATTGATGTCCGGGCAGGCTTTCTTGCAGGCTGTGCACTTTGAACATTGCGAATTCTGCGTCTCACGCAATCCGTGCGGTTCAGTGTAGATCTTTTCGATAAATGACACGGGGCAGATATAGTTGCACCAGGTCTTCCCCGTAAAGATGACGCCGGCGACCAGCGCTAGCAGCGAAATGCCGACGAAAAAGATGGCAATGGCGGTCCCGTCTCCATTGGTCCAAATCAAACGCAACCAAAGTCCAAGTAAGAACATCGTGAACGGAACAAAGTAATAATGCTCTTCGAAACGTGCTGAAGCTCGGCGCGTCCCCGGACGGCGAAGCTTTACGGGGATCTGGTTGAAGAACGCGAGCGGGCAAATCCGTCGCCAGCGGTGGTACCCGACAACCACAATAAACAGCGGCAGACCAGCCACCGCCATCGTCCACACGACGCGCCCCGCCAACGGCTGTTCGAAAACGCCCAGAAATGGAATGGCGAGCCATACGGCCAACGCCACCCACCCTAGAGGACCGACCCATCGTTCGGCGCGCGCCGCGGCGCCTGGTGTGGGTGAACGTACTGGTCGCGCCTGTCCACTCGCGGCGCTGCCGATCATCGCCGGCGCGGATGCTGACTTGATGGCCATACCCCCTCGATCGTCAAGAACTGTTCGCGCCCCGCCTCGCGCGTCCCAAAAGGCTCAAGTTGCGTACCCGCGCCGACTGCCTCAGGCTGTTCTTATTGGCTGTACCTGGCCCGCGGCAGCCTCTGATCGCCAGCCTCCTCTGCGATCACGAACGGCGTCCCTTTCGCACACGCGGAAAATACGATGACGACCGCAATGGCGCACGGCCGTTGGTTGCCGTCTCAGCGAAACCCATCAGCCCCGTACCTCGCGCGTGGATCACGAGCGCCCACAGTAGCACAGAATTTACCCTTTTGTTAATCCTGAGGGAACAACCTTAACCTTGACATGCACAGCCCAAACTCAGGCATACCAGAGGTTAGCCCCCACCTGAGGCGGGGGTGCGAATGACCGTACCTTTAAACCTGCGGGGTCCTATGGTGTCTCCGCATGAACGGCTCGGATCGAGATAGCGCCCCAAACCTCGAACAACTGCGCGTCGCGAGCATGCGTGGGTACGGGAGCTCGGGCCGCGAGCAAGGCACGGAGTCGCTCGAGCCGAGTGTCCCCTGGTACCGCTGGGGGCCGTATCTGGCGGAGCGGCAATGGGGGACCGTACGAGAGGACTACTCGCCCTCGGGGATCGCGTGGGATTTCTGCCCGCACGATCATGCCCGCTCCCGCGCGCACCGCGGGGCGAGGACGACCTACTCGGCTTCTGCGATGACCAGATGCGCCTGTGCTTCGCGCTCGCCCTGTGGAACGGCGCACCCGATCCTC
>WNGF01002085.1_pt1 | contig 30444 bp, 29 predicted proteins | sample 5400641 | NCBI WGS metagenome assembly WNGF01 (sample SAMN13153371, study PRJNA577476) | soil metagenome | isolation source: 80 cm soil or saprolite under grassland replicate 2 | place: USA:California | collected 2016-06-15 | reverse complement strand
TCCCGACCTTCGATTGGCCCGGCGTGATGAGCCCGGGGCAGTTCGGCCCGATGAGCACCGTCGTCCCCTTCTCGAGGAGCGACGCGACGCGGAGCATCTCGTGCACCGCGATGTTCTCGGTGATGACCACGACGAGCTCAAGCTCCGCATCGAGCGCCTCGAGGATCGCGTCGGGTGCCGCGGCGGCGGGGACGAAGATGATCGTCGCGTTCGCACCGGTCGCATCCATCGCCTGCGCGACCGTGTCGAACAGCGGGAGCCCGTGCTGGGTGGTGCCGCCCTTGCCCGGCTTCGCCGCGCCGACGACGTGCGTGCCGTACTCGCGCATCCGCGTCGCGTGGAACGCACCCTCGCGCCCGAGCCCCTGCACGATGAGCCGCGTGCCGAGGCCGACGAGGACACTCATCTGTTGATCGCAGGGGCTGCGCCCCTTCCACCCCCGCTCATCGCAGGGGCTGCGCCCCTTCCACCGCGGCACCCGCTCATCGCAGGGGCTGCGCCCATTCCACCCTGGCTCAGCTGACCGGCGCGCCGGCCGACGCGAGACGCACGGCCTCCGCGGCGGCCTCGTCCATCGTCGCGCGCGACACGAGCGGCGCTCCCTCGAGCAGCTTCCGTCCCGCTTCGGCCTCGGTGCCCGACAGCCGGATGACGAGCGGCACGCGCGGCTTGGTGTCGGCGAGCACGGCGAGGATCCCCTTCGCCACCTCGTCGCCGCGCGTGATGCCGCCGAAGATGTTGATGAACACGCTCCGGACCTTCGGGTTCGCGAGCACGATCTCGAGCCCGGCCTTGACCACCGGCTCCTTCGCCCCGCCCCCGACGTCCAGGAAGTTGGCCGCCCGTCCGCCGGCGTTGCGGACGGCGTCGAGCGTGCTCATCACGAGCCCCGCGCCGTTGCCGATGATCCCGACGTCCCCGTCGAGCTGCACGTAGCTGAAGCCGAGCGCCTTCGCGGCCTCCTCCTGCTCCTCGTCCGGCGCGACCTCCTTCATCGCATGGAGGTGCCCGTGGCGGTGCAGCGCGCTGTCGTCGACCTCGAGCTTCGCGTCTCCGGCGATCACCGAGCCGTCCTCTTGGATGAACAGGGGATTGATCTCGACCGTCATCGCGTCGTTGTGCTGGAACACGCCGTACAGCCGCAGCGCGATGTCCACGACGTGCTCGCCCACGACGTGCTCGCGCTGCTCCTCGGGCACGCCGGCCGCGAAGCAGAGCGAGCGCGCGGCGTACTGCTGGAGCCCGAGGAGCGGGTCGGGCCAGCCGCGCGCGATCTGCTCGGGCTGGGTGGCCGCGACCTCCTCGATGTCCATCCCGCCGACCGTCGAGAGCATCACCACCGGCCGGCGCCGGTCGCGATCGATCGTGACGCCGAGGTAGAGCTCCTGCGCGATCTTCGCCGCCCGCTCGACGTACACGCGATGGACGACGAGACCCTTGATCTCCATCCCGAGGATCGCGCGCGCGTGATCGCGCGCCTCGCTGGCCGTCCGCGCGAGCTTGATCCCACCGGCCTTGCCTCTGCCGCCGACGTGGACCTGCGCCTTCACCACGACCGGCGGGCCGAGCTCGCTCGCCGCGGCCTCGGCCTCCTCGGGTGTGGCCGCGATACGTCCCTCGGGGATCGGGATACCGGCCTCCGAGAGGACATGCTTCGCCTGGAATTCGTGGAGCTTCACGGGCTTCCGACTCTATCGTCTTTGCCCATGCGTCGTGTCGTGGTCGGTGGGAGCACCGCATCGGGGAAGACCACGTTCGCGCGCGAGCTCGCGTACCGGATGGGCGTGCCTGCGATCGAGCTCGACGCGATCCGTCACGGCCCGAACTGGACAGAGACGCCGGATCCGATCTTCCGCGAGCGCGTCGCCGCCGCGACCGCGGGCGACGCGTGGGTGGTCGACGGCAACTACTCGTTCGTGCGCGATCTCACCTGGGGCCGCGCGGACACGCTCGTGTGGCTCGACTACCCGCTGTGGCTCGTCCTCTGGCGGCTGTTCTGGCGGACGAACCGCCGCATCATCCAGCGCGAGCGGCTATGGAACGACAACCGCGAGCGCTTCAGCAACGCGTACCTCTCCAAGGATTCGCTCTACGTCTGGGTGTTCCGCTCGTACTGGCGCCGCAGGCGCATGTGGCCGCGGTTCCTCGCCGAGCCGATGCACGCCGGCCTCGTAGTGCACCGCTTTCGCTCGCCGGCCGAGGCGACGCGCTGGCTGCACGCCATCCGATCGGAGTTCCCGGCCCGCACGCCGTAGCCGGCCGGCGCGGCGCTACGGCGCGCGGAGTCGAAGTCCTGGGACGCGCGAGAACGCGACGCGGTCGAGCGTCGCCAGCTCCCAGCCCAGAGCCACGGCGGTCGCGGCGATCTGCAGGTCGTGCGGGCCCACCATTGCTCCTCGTCCCGCGAGGTCGGCCCAAAGCCTCGCGTGAACGCGCGCGACGGTCTCGTCGAATGGGATGACGACGGTCGTGTCAAGTAGGTCCTCGATGCCGGCTTCGCGGATCGCGCGCTCCCGCGCCGCCCCACGATGTGCGCCGTGGAGCAACTCTGAGAGGGTGATTGCCGCGATGCCGACTTCGCCTTCGGGCAGATCCAGCGCGGCGCCCCGCTCATGTTCGATCAGGATCGACGTGTCGAGGAGCGTTCCCAGGGATTCCCTTTCGGCAGCTCACCTTGGGAGCGGCGGATCTCGCGGAGGTCAGAAGCGAATTGCGTGTCGAACTGCGGACCGCGCCTGCGCCGCTCGAGCCACTCACTCCACGACGTGGCGCGAGCGGTCGGCCGGGAAGGCACGATCGTCGCGATCCGCTTGCCGTGCCGCTCGACGTCGAACGCGATGCCGCGGTGCTCCACCTCGTCCAGGACTTCGGAGAAACGCCGGGCGGCCTCGGTCGCGCTGATGGTCTTGGCCATTCGTCTCGTCATCGGTCGATCCTTGACGGCACGATATCAGAGAATCTGATTTTGGGTAGCGCCGGCCCGGCGAAGCGTCGGCGCGAATGCCCTGTCGCTCAGCAGCTCAGCCGGCGAGTGGGGCGGATCTCTCCAGCTCCTTACGCGCGCCGGCGGGCACGCTCCGTCGCCGAGAGTCGCTGCTCGACCTCGGCCTTCGTCAGCTTGAGCCGTACGCTGCCGCCCTCGAAGCCGGCGACCTCGGACGCGGGGAGCTCGCGCGTAGCCCCGCCACCGAACGACGTCTCGATCAGGCCGCCGGCGCGGATCGTGAGCCCGGCGAGCTCGCCGGTCTCGCTGTGGAAGCGCACGTCCTCGACCACACCGACCTCATGAGCGTCGCGATCGACGACCGGCGTGCCGCGATCGATCTGCGGTTGCCGCGTTCGCGGCGGCATCACCACCGGCTCGGCCTCATCGATCGGCCAGAGGAGCGCCGAATAGGGGTAGCCGAACGGCGCCTCACCGACCTCAGGCGGCGTCGTGTACCGGCTCGCGTCGAAGTCGGGACGGCCATCGAGGTCGGCCTTCGTGGCCGTCAACCGGATCGCGTCGCCGTCCGCGGTCCGGTCGCCGAGCTCATCGCGATGCAGCAGCACCTGACGACCGAGCAGCCCGCCCGTGGACAGCACGAACGCGGTCACATCCTTCGTGCTCGGGTCCACGATCACGCGCTCGATCGTCCCGGCGTCCTGCCCGTCGTTCGTCCTGACCTTCGCGCCCAGATCGATGCGCATGCCGCACCTCCTCGCCAACAAGCGCTCGCAGCAGGATGCCTGCCGCGCCACGCTCCTTCAGAGCAGGGCGCGGGATTCGCGCTCGATCTCGGCGACGAGCCGGCGCGGGTTCGTGACGATCGCCTCGAGCGCGCGCGCGATGGCCTTCCGGTGCTCCGCCGCGAGGTCGGCCGGCAGCTCGTCCTCGTCGAGGATCTCGAACGTGCCGTCCGGCGCGACGAGCACGTCGACCACGAGGTCGCGCCAGCTCACGCGCTCGGCGGTGATCTCGTCGGTGAGCCCGGCGTTGAAGTAGTGGCCCAGCGTGCGGCCGCCGTCGAGCCAGTGGTACACGTTGTACGGACGGTCGATCCAGTAGTGCGCGGCCGTCACGGCGCCCTTCGGCACCACGATGCGGCCGTCCGCGACGCGCCACTCGCGATCGATGTCGTAGCGCAGCACGGCGCGCCGACCGGGCTCGAGCGCGAGGATCGCGCACGCGAATTCGACGACCGATCCATCGAGGCGCGTCTTGCGCTCGATGATCGGCGCGCGTTTTGACACCCCACTACGCATCCGTAGCATGAGTCTGCCGTGCGAGAGCTCTACCAGGTGGTCGAGGTCGGGCCCTCCTGGTATCAGGACAACATCCCGTGCCAGGAAGCCTGCCCGGTCCGCACGAACTGCCGCGGCTACCTGAACCTCGCCGCGGCGGGCGAGTTCGAGAAGGGGTGGGAGCTGGCCCTCGATCCCAACCCGATGGCCTCGATCTGCGGCTCCGTCTGCGCCGCGCCGTGCGAGACGGCGTGCCGGCGCAAGGAGGTCGACAAGCCGCTCTCGATCCGTTATGTGAAGAAGTTCCTCTCCGACTGGACGCACGAGAACGTCCGCGTCGACGGCCGGCCGTACGCGCAGCCGGCGCCCCCGGTCTACGGGCCGCCGGCGAAGCGCGTGGCGATCGTCGGCGCGGGGTGCGCGGGGCTCTCGGCGGCGAGCGACCTCGCGAAGCTCGGGTTCGGCGTGACCGTCTTCGACGCGCTCGACATGGCCGGCGGCACGACGCTCGCCGGGGTCCCGCCATTCCGGCTGCCGCGCGAGGTCATCGACCGCGACGTCGCGGGCATCGTGAACGACAACGTCGAGCTGCGGCTCTCGACCTACGTCGGCCGCGACGTGAAGCTGCGCGAGCTCCACGAGCGCTACGACGCGGTGCTCATCACGGCCGGCTGCTTCGAGCCGAACTACATCGGCATCCCGGGTGAGGACTCGACCGGCGTCATGGCCGGCATCGTCTTCCTCGAGCGCGCCTACCGCGGCCGGCCGGTCGAGGTGGGGAAGCGGGTCGTCGTCCTCGGCGGCGGTTACACCGCGATGGACTGCGCCTCGACCTCCTGGCGCCTGGGCGCCGACGACATCTACATCGTGTACCGCCGCGGCCGCGACGAGATGGTCGTCGACGAGGAGGAGCTCACCGAGACCGAGCGCGAGGGCATGGAGTTCGTCTACCTCGCCTCGCCGGTCGAGGTGCTCGCGGATGAGGGCGGCCACGTCCGCGCGGTGCGCTTCGTCCGCAACCGGCTCGGCCCGCCGGACCGGAGCGGCCGGCGCGCGCCGGAGCCGATCGAGGGAAGCGAGTTCGAGATCCCGTGCGAGACGGTGCTCCTCGCGCTCGGGCAGGCGCCGGACAACACGTTCCTCGGCGAGTTCGAGCAGTTCCGCGTGAAGCGCTGGCGCGACCTGAAGGTCGACCCGCAGACGTTCCAGACGGCGGTCGAGTCGATCTTCATCGCGGGCGACTACCGGACCGGGCCGACGACGATCATCGAGGCCGTCGCCGAGGGGCGCTCGGCCGCGCAACAGGTCGCGCGCTACCTCGACCCGATCGCGCTCGCGGTCGACGTGCCCGAGTACCACGAGATCGTGACGCTCCGCCGCTCGAGCACGCCCGACAACGTCGGACTGATCTCCGGCGAGGGCGAGCTCGCGCGCGTCTACCACAACATGTCCGTCGACTACGACCGCATCCCGCGCCAGGAGATGCCGAAGCTCACGAAAGGCGAGCGGCGCGGGCTGTTCCTCGAGGTGAACCGCGGCTACGAGGTCGCGCAGGCGGTCGCCGAGTCCGACCGCTGCCTGAAGTGCAACTTCAACATCGAGATCGTCGGCGAGCTCTGCATCATCTGCGGCGGGTGCGTCGACGTCTGCCCGATGGACGTGATCCACATGGTCGACATGGCGGACGTCGTCGACGACGGCTCGATCCCCGGCGTGGGAGAGGCGAAGAAGTGGCAGAACGGCGTCGCGTTCTTCCTCGACGAGACCGCGTGCATCCGCTGCGCCCTGTGCATCATCCGCTGCCCGACCGACGCGATCACGATGAACCGCTACGGCACGGTGACCCCGTCGATCGGCCGCACGCTGCCGAAGGAGTCGATCGACGACGAGATCCACCTCGACCTCACCGTCGGCGGAGGCCGGAGCATCCGGCCGCTCCCGATGTACGATCCCGTCGCCGCGGCCGGGTACAAGCAGCTCAACGGGAACGGGCGCAACGGCAACGGTTCCCACACCGACGGAAAGGGCACGCCGATGCGAGCGCCTGAGCGCGACACGGCGCGCAGCCACTAGCGATGCTCGACCTTCCGGCCGAGATGTGGCGCCGGGCCAAGGCCGGCGCGATCTGGCGGTCGCTCTTCCGCCATGGCTACCCGGACTCGCGCAAGAACCAGTCGCTCGCCGTCTTCACGAACGTCTTCCTCCACCTCCATCCGGTGAAGGTCCGCCGTCACGCGCTCGCGATCCCGTACACGTGGTGCATGGGCGGGCTGACGTTCTTCCTGTTCCTCGTCCTCACGCTCACCGGGACGCTGCTCATGTTCTATTACCACCCGACGACCGACCTCGCCTACACCGACCTCAAGGACCTCGAGACGGTCGTCGTGTTCGGCCAGATCCTGCGGAACATGCATCGCTGGGCCGCGCACGGCATGGTCATCACCGTGTTCCTCCACATGATCCGGGTCTTCTACACCGGCTCGTACAAGCCGCCGCGCGAGTTCAACTGGGTGATCGGCACGCTCCTCTTCGTGTTCACGATCCTCCTGAGCTACACCGGGTACCTGCTCCCCTGGGACCAGCTCGCGTTCTGGGCGGTCACCGTGGGCTACCAGATCGCGAACGCCGCGCCGGTCATCGGGCCGGAGTTCAGCTTCGTCTTGTTCGGCGGCTACGAGCTCGGGGCGAACGCGCTCCTCCGGTTCTACGTGCTGCACGTGGTCGCGTTGCCGCTCGTGACCGGGTTCCTCATCGCGATCCACTTCTGGCGGATCCGCAAAGACGGCGGCATCTCCGGTCCGCTCTGATGAACCCTGACTTCGCGGTCTCGCCCAAGCCGCTCGCTCGACCGGCATGACGACGCCGCGCGGCCCGCAACCGTTCCCCGGCCAGGAGAAGCGGCTGCGGCTGCTCGCGTTCGTCCGCCAGGACTCGGTCGTCCGCGTCGACAAGCGGGTCGAGGACACGGCGATGGTCTGGCCGCACCTGCTGGTCATCGAGTTCATCACCGCGATGCTCTGGTTCATCGGCCTGTTCATCATCTCGGCCGCGTTCAACGCGCCGTTGCAGGACCAGAGCACCCAGAACTGCACGCCCAACCCGTCGAAGGCGCCGTGGTACCTGCTCAACCTGCAGGAGCTCCTGCTGCACATGGACAAGGGCCTCGCCGGCGTCATCGTGCCGACGATCTGGATCCTGTTCATGATGACCATCCCGTACATCGACACGAGCCGCGAGGGCGTCGGCATCTGGTTCACCACCCCGAAGGGCCGGCGGATCACGGTCTTCGCGGCGGTCTACGCGACCGTGATCACGTTCTCGCTGATCGTCTTCGACAAGATCCTCAAGGACCTCGGGTACATCGCGTTCGCGAGCGAGCACTTCCCGGGCGGGAAGCAGCTCTTCCCCGACTACATCATCCCGATCACGACGATGCTCGTGCTCTCGTTCCTGCTCGTGTTCCTCGTGCAGCGCATGTTCGGCGCGAACACGCGGGAGTGGATGATCGCGGTCTTCACCGGCTTCATCGCGGTCTACCTCGTGCTCACGGTCGTGGGTACGTCGATGCGCGGCCCGGGCATGGACATGTACGCGCCGTGGGCGGTGCCCTCGACGCACCAGTGCTACGAGCCGGCGCACGAGTGACGAACGCATGATCCGGCCGCACGAGGACACCTCGACCGCCGCGGGCGGCCTGATCGCCAAGATCAAGCGCCGGCAGCTCCTGCGGCTCGGCTTCCTCGGCGGCACCCTCCTCGCCCTCACGGAGATCACCGTGCTGCTCGTGCCGTTCTTCCGGGTGAACAAGCTCGTCGGGCTCGGCGCGAAGGTCCCGATCGGCACGAAGGCGGGGCTGCTCGCGCAGTTCAGCTCGACCCAGGACACGCCGATCCTCAACATCGAGGGGCGCTTCTTCCTCCTCCATCCCGAGGGTGGGATCATCGCGGCGTACCGCAAGTGCACGCACCTCGGGTGCACGGTGCCGTACGTCCCGGCGGAGAACCGCTTCCACTGTCCGTGCCACGGCTCCCTGTACGACAAGCACACCGCGGTCGTGCTCGGCGGCCCGGCGCCGAAGCCGCTCCAGCTCTTCCACATCACCGAGCTGAACGGGACGCTCGTTGTCGACACGAACCCGCTCAACGTCATCGATCGCACCGTCAACGAGTGGCAGCCGAAGGTGCTGGAGATCACGGCGTGAGGGCGCAGCGATGAGCCTCGACGCCAACCTCGTCCTCGGCCTGGTGAGCATCGCCCTGTTCGTCGGGCTCATCGGCTTCTTCGGTTACCTCATCCGGCACCAGAACGTGATGGAGCCGGAGGAGAAGCCGGTCGAGGGCATCGAGCTGCTGCGTCAGCACTACGGGCCGGGCCAGACGATCGAGCAGCCGACGCCGTACTACGTCGCCCCGATCCCCGCGTCGCCCGACCCGCTCGAGATCGGCGCGAATCTGGACAAGAAGATCGTCTTCGGCGCGGCGACGATCTTCGCGACGTTCGCGCTCATCGGCGGCTATCTCTTCACCCTGTTCGTCATCCGGGCCGACGCGAGCGCGACCACGTGGCATGACCGGGTCGCCGAGGAGCACCAGCTCGAGCAGTTGGTCCGACGGGGGAAGAACCTCTACGCGAACTTCTGCTTCGACTGCCACGGCAAGGAGGGCAAAGGCGACGTCGGCGTCGGCCTGCCGCTCAACGATCCGAAGTTCAAGTACGACAACCTGAAGGGCGATCCGATCAAGCTGAAGGACGCCGAGACGCTGCTCCAGCGCACGATCAGTCGCGGCCGCGCGAAGCCGGCCGGATCCATCTCCATGCCGGCATGGGCGACGAGCGAGGGCGGACCACTGAGCGACGAGCAGGTCAGGCAGCTCATGGCGTTCATCGAGCGCGGGAGCGACGCGGACTGGGCGGACGTCGTGACGGTCCGGCGCGAGAGCGATCTCGCGACCGAGCCGAACCCGCCGAAGCCGGTCGTCCTCACCGGCAAGGACCACGGGCAAGCCCTGACGACGAACAACGGCGGCACGCCGTGCGTCACCTGCCACAGCTTCACGGCCGGCCAGAACAGCCCGATCCCGCAGGCGCCGAACCTGTCGGACTACGGGGCGAAGGGCCCGCTCAACGACCAGCTGAAGGCGCTCAAGGCGTCGGGCGACCCGGACTGGCTGTTCAAGTGGGTGAGCAACGCCCCGTCGATCAAGCCCGGCATCGTCATGCCGGCGTTCAACAAGAGCGCCGGCGGACCGCTCGGCGACGATGACGTCAAGGATCTCGTCGAGTACCTGATGAGCCTGGGGAAGTGAGCCGATGATCACGGAGATCAGCGAGGCCAACGAGTTCTACATGGTGTTCATCACCGTGTTCATCCTCCTTGCGATCATGTACTTCCTCCAGAAGTGGTGGACGACGTACCGGTAGAGCCGGCCGAGCGTCCGCGACCGCATTTCCGCACCCTCAACCTCCTCGTCGGACGAATGACCACGATCAAGCTGGCGTACTGGAGCGCGCTCACCGTCTACGAGCTCTTCGGGCCGCGGGCGTGGTCGGTCGTCGTCGCGGCCGCCACGAGCCTCGTCGCGATGGGCTGGGCGTTCGCCGCGGCCCGGCAGATCGATCGGCGCGCGGGCGGGATCGGCCGGTCCATCGCGACAGCGGCCACCGCGTTCGTGACCGCGTCAGTGGTCGCGGCGCCGGCCAGCCTGCCGCTCCTGCTCATCGAGCGCCAGCATTCCATCGAGGGCTGCTCCGGCCAGCTGAGCTGTCACTTCGAGGCGCTCGTCCTGTGGGGCGCCGTCTTCGTCATCGGCTTCGCCGTCATCCCGGCGGTCTTCGCCTTCTCGCTGCGCCGGACCGCCGCATAGCATTGCGCTGATGGGGTGGGACCTGCGGTGAGGGGCCCGGCCGCCACGCACGCATGACGCGCGTGCTCGTCATCGAGGACGATGCGAATTCGCGCGAGGTGATCCGCGCGCTCCTCGGTGAGCTCGGCTACGAAGTGCGTACCGCCGCCAACGGCGCCGACGGGCTGCACTCGCTGCACGCGTGGCGGCCCGACGTCATCCTCCTCGACCTCTTCATGCCGGACATGGACGGCTGGGAGTTCCGGCGCGAGCAGGAGGGGATGGGCGAGCTGGCCACGATCCCGGTCGTGCTGCTCTCCGCCGCGGCGGACCTCCGGGCGCATGGCCGCGCGCTCGAGGCCGCGGCGGTGGTCGAGAAGCCGGTCGACATCCGCTCGCTGGCCCGGACCGTCGAGGCGGTCGTTGGCCAGGGCAAGCCGACCGGCTGAGCTGTGCCTCGTCAGCGCTCGTCGGCTCAAAGCTCAGCGGACGGCCCACGTTGGCGTACGCGGAGCTTCCGCTGCCCCGACGACCTCTGGACGGAGGTCGCGGCGTTCGCGCAAGAGCGCGGTCTCGGTGCACCCGCAGCCGCTGCGCGGCTGTTGCTGAGGAGTGGGTTACGGGTCGAGCGGCGTCTGCGCGAGGTCGAGGCCGCGGGGAACTGGCAGATCGCCCAGGCCTGGTCTGAGGTCCAAGCGATCGCCGCCGGCGACCGTGCCTTCGGGAATTGGACCGACATCGACCGGGCTGTGAAGCGCGCCCGAGCTCGCATTCGTGAGCGTGAACGGGTGAAAGGTCGAAGCTCGCGGTAACGGGCGTCGACCGTCACCCGTCGCTCAAGGGAGCGGCCGTTCTCGCGAACTCGCGGCAGGCAGCTCGGGGGGTTCGGGGACGATGCGCTGACCGCGCGACAGTCGAGGCGAGGCGTGGCGCAATCGCCCGCGTAGAACCCTCACATGCGCTCCAGAAACTGCGTCACCGCGGCGTAGGCGTCCTGTCGGAAGCGTGCGACCTGCTCCTCATCGCCGCGCTCCGCAAGGAATGCCGCGTACGCGTGTGGCCCGTCGGTTTCGACGCTTGCAAACCTCTCTCCCAGCAGGGCCAGTGCGGCCTCGACGCGCTCGTTTCGACGAACCGGACTCGTCTCGCAGGCCGCGGCTGCGCCACTCGGCCCGTCGAGATGCTGGATCAGACAGAAGACGAGGTCGTAGACATCCTTCGGCTCGTGACGATCCTGGAACGCCCGAGTCTTCAACACAATGAAGGGCAGGAGATTTGTCACCCGCAGTTCGACTGCCGAGCGACCGCCGCCGATCCGCTCCGCGCTCAGCTGGTGAACGCTCGCATCGGCGATTGCGAGCGACGCGCCCGGAACATTCACCGCGCCGAGCGCGCTACCTGCCTTTTGATCCTTAGGCTTGAAGATCCGACCCGCTTCGACACGGTCGGTATCGCAGAGAAATTCAAGGACGATTTCGTACTCATCGATCTTGCGCATCCACTGATAGCTTGATTCCCCCGGAGTGAATCTCGCCCGACGTAGATTTGTCGCGAGCGTCGTGTACGCCTCCGCCTCAACATCATCGAGCGCGACCTGAAGTACGACGTCGATGTCGTTCGTTCCCACATGTTGCACGCCGGGAGGGAGCGCGCCGACGATGTACCTCGGCGCGAGCCCTCCCACAAGGGTCACCCAGTTACTCCACGGCCCGATGTCGCCAAGTAGGGTCACAAGGACCCGCTCGCACATCTCAGTCGTTGCCGGGTCGTAGTCGCTGTAGTGCGTAGCCACTAGAAGCCCAAGACCGCCTTCCGCAGATGCTCGGCCTGCTCGCGACCCCGCATTGGGGCCCGGCGCAAATCGACATACAAACGGACTGGGTTGGCCAGCCAAACATCGCTATGACGTTCCCGGAACGCAAGCGGCGAGTCGTCGCGGTACCGCTGGATGAGGAGGTTATGCCCCTCGCTGACCTCGCGGCCGAGGATTGCGGCGACTTCGGATGCGGATCGGCCGTACTCCACCCACACGTCGACGACAGGCACCGAGGTAATTAGGGGTGCGATCAGATGACCCGCCGCAGCACCCGTCACCGCATGTCGGATACCCGCCGAGTCCAGTTCCGTGCTCGTTGAACCGAGAAGGTCCTTCGCCGAACGCGCAAGTCTGTGGACCTTCGTCCTCCGGACGCCTCGATCGTCGAGTTCTTCGGCGAGCAGTTCCAAGATCGCGGATGGGTCAACAACGACTCGGACTCGCTTCGGGCCTCGTCCTTCGACACGCACCAAGCCGTGCTCTTCAAGGCGCGTAGTGACCCGATGGGCTAGAGCGGTCGAGACGTTCGCCGTATTAGCGAGCTCGCGGAGTTGCCAATGACGGTCGCGGTCGAGAAGCAGAGCTTGCGCGATGAGGGCGGCCTTCCCTGCCAATCGAGCGGGTCGCCTCGGCTGCGCTGACTTCCGCGTCGAGTCGCGCAGCACGTAGGCCTGCGGGAACTCGATCCGCACGTTGCCATGTGCGTCCGCCACGCCCACTCCATGCCTAGCCAGGATGTCTCGGGCGGACGCGGTCGTCGTGTCAGCCAGGACGATCAGGTGATGCGGCGCAGTAGGGGCCGAGCGCAGAAGCTCAAAGGCCTCCGCTGCGCCCACGCGGCCCTTGAACTCAACGAGGACATCGCGGCCGGCTCTGTTCAGAATCAGATCGGGCCGGACATGCGCGTCCATAAGCACCCGTTCGACCTCCTGGCGAGCAGTAGTCAGTTTCACTCTTTCCACCTTCTTTACCACAGTGGTAAATATACCATGATATGTAAATGTGGCTTTCCCAAAGGGTCAATCTGAAGGCTCGGCAAGCGACCGCGCGAGTTCGAGCGCCTGAAGCAGCTCGTGGAGGCAAGGCCAGCCGGCTAGACACGTCCTCGCGCGTCCAGCCGCTCACGATCGCGACCGGGAACTCGACCCCGAGCTCAGACGATCGCCACGCCCGCGGGCAGCGTGGCCCGCCACTCGCGATCGCGCACGAAGCCGCGGAGGCTCGAGGCGAACGCGTCGGCTGCCCGCGTGCGATGGCGGTCGCGCCGGAACGCGAGGCCGACCGATCGCGACGGCGTCGGCCGGATCAGCCGCACTGCGACGAGCGGGCCCCGGCGCTGCACGACGATGCTCGGCACGACCGCGACGCCGAGCCCGGCCGCGACCATCCGGAGGACCCCGTCGAGCTCGCCACCCTCGATGGCGAAGGTCGGCTCGAATCCGGCCTGGGCGCACGCCGCGATCGTGGCGGCGCGCAGGTCGTAGCCCTCGCGCAGCATCACGAGCGGCACGCCGCGCAGGTCGGCCACCCGCACCGACCGCCGTCGCGCGAGCGGATGGGCCGGTGGCGCGGCGAGGACGAGCTCCTCGCGGAAGAGCGGCGCCGTCTCGAAGAGCTCGCTGCGTCGGAGCGGGAGGATCACGAGCGCGAGATCGAGGTCGCCGCCCTCGAGCGATCGGACGAGATCCTCCGAGCCGCCTTCGCGGACCGCGAGCTCGACCCCCGGGTGCGCCGCGTGGAATCTGGCGAGGGCCCGCGGTAGGACCATCGTGCTGAGGCTCGGCGTGGCGCCGACAGCGAGCCGCCCACGCTCGAGCGTCGCGAGACCCTCGACGTCGGCGCGCGCCCCGTCGATGTCGCCGAGTACGCGCTTCGCCCAGGGCAGGAACAGCTCGCCGGCCGCGGTCAGGGTCACTCGTGAAGCCCCCCGGTCGAAGAGCGGGCTCCCGAGCTCCTCCTCGAGCTTCCTGATCTGCTTGCTCACCGAGGGCTGGGCCACATGGAGCGCCGCCGCGGCGCGGGTGAAATGGCGCCGCTCGGCGACGGCCACGAAGTACTGCAGCTGGTGGAGCTCGATGGCCGAATCCTAGCCCGCTCGATAGCCGCCGGCTATGCATCCCAGTCCCATCATGTCTTTGCCTTCTCGACCAGGCGCCCGTAGCGTGATTCGTCGTGGCGGCCGCGTCCGGCGTGCGGGGTATGGGTGAGCGGGTCGAGCGGAAGGACCCCTGGTGGATCGAGCCGCTCATCTACGTCATCGTGCTCGGTGGCTTCGTCGTCTACTCGGCGTGGGCGGGCCTGCAGAACGCGAACTACTACGCCGACCCGTACCTCTCTCCTTTCTATTCACCCTGCCTCGCCCAGAACTGCGTGCACCCGACGCTGCCGTTGCTCGGCTCGTGGTGGAACCTCTCGCCCGCGATCCTCATCGTCGGCTCGCCGCTCGCGTTCCGGCTGACCTGCTACTACTACCGCCGCTCCTACTACCGCGGCTTCTTCCTCTCGCCGCCCGCCTGCGCCGTCCCCGACGGCCCGAAGCGCTACAGCGGCGAGACGCGCTTCCCCTACATCATCCAGAACTTCCACCGCTACGCGCTCTACCTGGCGATCATCGTCCTCGTGTTCCTGTGGTGGGACACGATCCTGGCGTTCGAGTTCAACGGTCGGTTCGGCATCGGGCTCGGCTCGGTCATCATGCTCGTGAACGTCGTGCTCCTGAGCGGGTACACGTTCGGGTGTCACTCGGCGCGGTATCTCGTGGGCGGCTACCTCGACGCGTTCCACCATGCGTCGCTTCGGTTCCGGCTGTGGTCGCTCGCGAACCGGCTCAACGCCCGCCACAACCGCTGGGCCTGGTCGAGCCTCGTCGTCGTCGGCCTCACCGACCTCTACATCCGGCTCGTCGCCTCGGGCGTGATCACGGACCCGCGGCTGTTCGGATGAGCGCCGAGGGGTACGAGCGCCACGACTACGACGTCGTGGTGATCGGCGCCGGCGGCGCCGGGCTGCGGGCGGCGATCGAAGCCTCGGCGAAGGGCGCCCGCACGGCGCTCGTCTGCAAGTCGCTGCTCGGAAAGGCGCACACCGTCATGGCCGAGGGCGGCATCGCCGCGGCGCTCGCGAACGTCTGGAAGGAGGACAACTGGAAGGTCCACTTCCGCGACACCATGCGCGGCGGCAAGCTGCTGAACAACTGGCGGATGGCCCAGATCCACGCCCAGGAGGCGCCCGACCGCGTCCTCGAGCTCGAGGAGTGGGGCGCCCTGTTCGATCGCACGGCGGACGGCCTCATCCTCCAGCGCGACTTCGGCGGCCACCGCTACGCCCGCCTCGCGCACGTCGGGGACCGGACCGGCCTCGAGATGATCCGCACGCTCCAGCAGCGCGCGGTGCACAAGGGCATCGACGTGTTCATGGAGTGCACGATCCAGCGCCTCCTCACCGACGGGAAGCGCGTGAGCGGCGCGTTCGGCTATTGGCGCGAGAGCGGGAAGTTCGTGCTGTTCGCGGCGAACGCGATCGTCCTCGCGACCGGCGGGGTCGGCAAGGCCTGGAAGATCACCTCGAACTCGTGGGAGTACACGGGCGACGGCATCACGATGGCCCTCGACGCCGGCGCCGACCTCATCGACATGGAGATGGTCCAGTTCCATCCGACCGGCATGGTCTGGCCGCCGAGCGTGCGCGGCCTGCTCGTGACCGAGGGCGTCCGAGGCGATGGCGGCACGCTGAAGAACGCGGCCGGGAAGCGCTTCATGTTCGACTACATCCCCGAGTTCTTCCGGGCCGAGACCGCCGACGACGAGGCCGAGGCGGACCGCTGGTACGACGACAAGAAGAACAACCGGCGCACGCCCGACCTCCTGCCACGCGACGAGGTCGCGCGGGCGATCAACACCGAGGTGAAGGCCGGACGCGGCACGCCGCACGGCGGCGTGTACCTCGACATCGCCTCGCGCCGGCCGGCCGAGTACATCAAGCGGCGCCTGCCGTCGATGTACCACCAGTTCAAGGAGCTCGCCGACGTCGACATCACGACGAGCGCGATGGAGATCGGCCCGACGTGCCACTACATCATGGGCGGGGTGCGGGTCGACGCGGACACGGCGGAGTCGACCGTCCCGGGCCTGTTCGCGGCGGGCGAGGTCGCGGCCGGGCTGCACGGCGCGAACCGCCTTGGCGGGAACTCGCTGTCGGACCTCGTCGTGTTCGGGCGCCGGGCCGGCGAGGCCGCGGCCGCGTACGCCGGGAAGAACGCCACGCCCGCGATCGATCGCGCGGAGGTGGAGGACGCGGCGCGGACGATGCTCGCGCCGTTCGAGGCGCCCGGGACCGAGAACCCCTACGCCCTCCACGGCGAGCTGCAGGACTGCATGCAGTCGCTCGTCGGGATCATCCGCACGAAGGCCGAGCTCGAGGCGGCGATCGAGCGCGTCGGCGCGCTCCGCGAACGGCTCGGCCGGGTCGGCGTCGAGGGCAACCGACAGTTCAATCCGGGCTGGCACCTCGCGCTCGACCTGCACTCGCTCCTCACGATCTCGGAGGCCTGCGCGCGCTCGGCCCTCATGCGGACCGAGAGCCGAGGCGGCCACACGCGCGAGGACTACCCGAAGACGGACGCCGGCTGGGCCACGAAGAACGTCGTGACCCGCCGGCGCGACGGCCGGCTCGAGCTCGGCACGGAGCCGCTCCCGGCGATGCCCGAGGAGCTGCGCCGGATCGTCGAGCAGAAGGACGAGCTCCCGCAGCTCGTCGAGGGCAAGGCATGACCGACGTCACGATGCGCATCTGGCGGGGCGATCGGAAGGGCGGCCGCTTCGAGGAGTACACGGTCCCGAGCGACGAGGGCATGGTCGTGCTCGACGTCGTGCACGCGATCCAGGCCCTCCGCGCGCCCGATCTCGCCGTCCGTTGGAACTGCAAGGCCGGCAAGTGCGGCTCGTGCAGCGCGGAGGTGAACGGCCACCCGCGGCTCATGTGCATGACCCGGATGAACCTGTTCGAGCCGGGCGAGACCATCACGATCAGCCCGATGAAGACGTTCCCGCTGATCAAGGACCTCGTGACCGACGTGTCGTTCAACTACGAGGTCGCCAAGACGATCCCCGCGTTCAGCCCGAAGCCGAAGGAGGCCGACGGGACGCGGCGGATGTACCAGGAGGACATCATCCGCGGCCAGGAGTTCCACAAGTGCATCGAGTGCTTCCTCTGCCAGAACACCTGCCATGTGATCCGCGACCACGAGGAGAACAAACCCGCGTTCGCCGGCCCGCGGTTCTTCGTCCGGCTGGCCGCGCTCGAGATGCACCCGCTCGACACGAACGATCGCCTCGACCTCATCCGGCGGAAAGCGGGCCTCGGCTTCTGCAACATCACGAAGTGCTGCACCGAGGTGTGTCCGGAGGACATCCACATCACCGACAACGCCATCATCCCGCTCAAGGAGCGGATCGTGACCCAGTACTACGACCCGCTCGCCTGGGCGAAGCGCCGGATCCTCGGCCAGCGCCCGGCGGAGATCGGCAAGGGGGAGCCGCAGCCGCCCTCGGCATCGTGACCGTGCGGCCACGCCGGGTCTTCGCCATCGTCGCGGGCGTCTTCCTCCTCGCGCTCTTCGTGGTGCTCGTCGTCCGCCCGGCGATCGAGCGCGGCGGGGTCGGCGAGATCCTCTTCGTCGTCGCCGCGTTCGTCGCGGTCCTACTGTTCGAGCGGTACCTTCGGACGCGCGCGTAGGTACCAGCGCCGACCCCGCGGGGGGCCACGCGGCACGATCCGCTCGCTAGCCTCGATCGCGGGATATGTCGATCCGCCGGCCGTCCGCCACGACTCCGCTCGTTCTGCTCACCGCGCTCGCGGCCGTCCCCTTTTTCGCGCTCGGCGGCTTCACGCTCCTCCGTTCCACGGCCGATCCGCTGCTCGTCGCCGCGCTCTACGCGCTGACCGTCGTGCTCGCCGTCCGGCCCATCCGGATCCACGCCGACGTCGACCTGAGCCCCTCGGACGTGGCGATCCTCGCCGGGGTCGTCCTCCTGCCGCCGGGAGCGGTCTCGGTCGTCGCCGGGCTGGCCCGCCTCACGAACGACCTCGCCGGCCACAAGCGGCTCGAGCAGATCGTCCGCAACGCCGGCGCCGTTGCGATCTCGAGCGGCGTCGCCTCGCTCGGCTACGGAGCGGTCATGGACGCGGCCAGTGGCGTCCTCGGGACCGGTGGCACGATCCCGGCGGCGGTCGCCGCGGCGCTCCTCCTCGTCGCGACCGACCTCGCCCAGCTGTACCTCCTGCTCCTCGCGCTCCGGGGGAACGGCGTCGGCCTCGGCTGGCGGTGGCTGCTGCGGACCGGGCGGGCGCAGCTGCTGTGGGGCCTCGCCGCCGTGATCTCGATCGAGATGGTCCTCATCCAGCCGTGGTTCCTCATCCCGGGGATCCCGCTCTTCATCTACGGCTACCAGGACATCCGGGCCCGGTTCGCCGCCGAGCGCCGCGCCAGGCTCCTCGCGACGCTCGTCGAGGTGGGTCACGCCGTCGGCGAAACGCTCGACACGACCGAGGTCTTCCGCGCGGTGTACGCCCAGGTGACGACGGTCCTCGGGGCCGACGCGTTCTTCGTGGCGATCGTCGATCACGCGAAGGCGATCGTCTCGTACCGGTTCCTCGTCGATGGCGGCGTCGAGCTGGCCCCTGCGGAGAAGCCGCTCGCGGGTACGCTCGCCGGTGTCGTCGTCGCGCGGGACGAGCCGCTGCTGCTCGGCGACGCCGACCGCGACCTCGCGACGCTCGGCATGGTGCGGAACTCGTGGGGCACCGTCCGCGAGCGCTCGATCCTCGTGGTCCCGATGCGGATCCGGGGGCACGTGATCGGCGCGCTCTCGGTCCAGAGCGCGAAGCCGAACGCGTACGACGAGGGCGATCTCGAGCTGCTCGGCGCCATCGCGAACGAGGCCGCGATCGCGATCGAGCGCGCGGACCTCTACGAGCGGACGCGCGCGCTCTCGAAGCGCCTCGTCGAGCTCCATCGGATCGGCGTCGCGTTCTCTTCCCAGCGCGCTCTACCCGAGCTGCTGCGGCTGCTCGCCGATTCCGTCGTGGCCACGCTCGGCGCCACCGACGCGGCGATCTTCCTCGACGACGGAGGCGACGTGCTGACCTTCGCGATGGGGAGCGGCGGGCAGCAATCCGACGTCCCCGTGGTGCAGAAGGCCGGTCCGCTCGAGTCGAGCCTCGCCGCCGGGACGGCGCTCGAGATCCCGGATGCGTCGCTCGCGCCCCAATCGCTCCAGGCCGCGCTCGCGGCGCACGCACGCGCCGCGCTCTTCGTCCAGCCGCTGCGCGCGGCGGACGTCTCGGTCGGGGCGCTCTTCATCGCCTGGACCGGCACGCACGCGTTCAGCGATGAGGAGCGCGAGCTGATCGGCGTGCTCGCCGGCATGGGCGCCACGGCGATCCGCTCGACCCGCCTCTACCACGAGCTCGACGACGCGTACCTCTCGACGGTGTCGAAGCTCACCGCGATCATCGAGGCGCGTGACGGCTATCGCGAGGACCACCAGCGCCGGATCGCGGCCGACGCCGTCGCGCTCGGCCAGCGGCTCGGCCTCGACGAGGAGGCGCTCCACGACCTGCGCTACGCCTCGCTCTTCCACGCGCTCGGCAAGATCGGCGTTCCCCCGACGATCCTTTCCAAGGGCGGACCGCTCACCCCCGACGAGCAGCGCGTCGTCCGGGAGCATCCGCTGCTCGGCGCCAGGATCCTCGAATCGATCCGCTTCCTCCGCGGCATCGTGCCGATCGTCCGTCACGCGAACGAGCGCTGGGACGGGTCCGGGTATCCGGACGGTCTGAAGGCCGAGATCATCCCGCTCGCCGCCCGGATCCTGAACGTCGCGATCGGCTACGAGGCGATGCTCGCGGACCGGCCGTACCGCCGCGCGATGCGGCCGGAGGCCGCGATCGCCGACCTCCGTGGCCTCGCCGGCACGTGGTACGACCCGCGCGTCGTCGATGAGTTCGCCGCGATGATCGAGGACCGCGGGGCGGTCGCCGCGGCGGAGGAGGAGATCGGAGCCGCGTCGCGCGAGCTCGCGATCCTCGCCGAGGTCACACCCGAGTTCCACACGCTGCTCGATCTCCAGCAGCTGCTCACGCGGATCCTGAGCATCCTCGAGCGCCACATGCCCGGATCGACGCTCACGATCCTGCTTCTCGAGGAGGGCACCGGCGATCTCGTGATCCGCGCGACGGCCGGGCCGGGCCTCGCGCAGATGCCGGCCCGCCTGGCTCCGGGGCGTGGCCTGTCAGGCTGGGTCGTCGAGCATGCCGAGGCCGTGATCGTCGACGACGTGCGGCTGGACCCGCGCTATATCGGCGACCCGCGCGTGCGCGCCCAGCTCGTCGTCCCACTGGTCGCGTCCGGGCGGGCGATCGGCGCGCTGGCCGTGTCGCACGGCGCTGCGGGTGTGTTCGGGAACCGCGACCTCACGCTGTTCCAGGCCATCGCCGCCCAGATCGCGGCGGCGATCGACGTCGCGGAGCTGCACGAGCGGCTGAAGCACGCGGCGAACACCGATGCGCTGACAGGCATCCACAACTACGGCTACTTCTACGACCGCCTCGAGGAGGAGGTCGCGCGCGCCGATCGGCACGAGTCGCCGCTCGCGGTCGCGTACTTCGACATCGACGGCCTGAAGAAGATCAACGACACGTACGGCCACCTCGCCGGCGACGCGGTCCTGCGGACCCTCGGGGCGGTCGTCGGACGCAACGTGCGGGCCGACGACATCCCGGCCCGCTACGGCGGAGACGAGTTCGCGATCGTCATGCCGGATACCGCGCGCGAGGAGGCCGACAGGGCGGTCCGCCGGCTCATGGCGATGCTCGATTCGACCGAGGTCGAGCTGCCGGACGGGTCGCGCATCCCGATGCCGGCGCGGTCATGGGGCATCGCCACCTATCCGCTCGACGGACGGACCGCGCGGGCGATGGTCGACAACGCCGACACCCGCGCCTACGCGAGGAAGCGCGCGAAGGCGTAGTCCGGACGACCCAAGGAGTCGGGACCTTCGGCCCACGGAGGCGGGCCGTTCGGACGCGGCCCCTGTCGGGTCACCCTCGGTACGGTCCGTTCGTGACCTCTCGACCGCACGGTGCGAGCCTGGACCGTCCCGACCGGGGATTCGACCCGCTCGCCTACGCCTACCGGAACCTGGTGTTCACGGTCGTCGGGGTCGCCGCCATCTTCGCCGCGACGGTGCTCGTGCTCGGCGCGGCCAGCCGCACGACGAGCGCCCAGCCGGCGGCGGTGGCGCCCGCCGCGCCCGCCGTGAGCGCGATGCCGGCGAACATGCCAGGAATGACGATGCCGACGACCGCGCCGGCCGCCCAGCCCGCGGCAGGCACGAAGGCCGTCACCGTCTCCGAGATCGCGCGTTCCGCGACCGACGTGCCGCCACCGATCACGCGCACCGCTCCGGCGACCGTCGCGATCGACCTCGAGACGCGCGAGGTGACCGCGAAGCTCGACGAGGGGCAGACCTACACGTACTGGACCTTCGACGGGACCGTGCCCGGGCCGATGCTGCGGGTGCGCGTGGGCGACACGGTGCAGCTCCACATCAAGAACGCCGCGAACGACACGATGCAGCACTCGATCGACCTCCACGCGGTCACCGGGCCCGGCGGAGGTGCGACCGCGACGATGGTCAGCCCCGGGAAGGACGCGACGTTCACGTTCAAGGCGCTGAATCCCGGCATCTACATCTATCACTGCGCGACCGCGCCGATCCCGCAGCACATCATCAACGGGATGTACGGGATGATCCTCGTCGAGCCGGCCGGTGGCCTGCCGAAGGTCGACCACGAGTACTACGTGATGCAGAGCGAGCTCTACACGACGACGGCGTTCGGCACGCCGGGCCAGCACGAGTTCTCGATGGAGAAGCTGCTCGCCGAGAACGCGGACTACGTGCTCTTCAACGGGCGGGTCGGCGCACTCACCGGGACCGGAGCGCTCAAGGCGAAGGTCGGCGAGAAGGTCCGGATCTACTTCGGCGTCGGGGGGTTCCTCCCGTCGAGCTTCCACGTGATCGGTGAGATCTTCGACCGGGTGTACCCGGAGGGCGCGTTCGGCCAGCCGCTCGAGAACGTGCAGACCATGCTCGTCCCCGCGGGCGGCGCCGCGGCCGTGGAGTTCACGCTCGACGTGCCCGGGCGCTACACGCTGGTGGATCACTCGCTGGGTCGCGCGCTGAACAAGGGCGCGGCCGGATACCTCGAGGTCGAAGGCGCCGCCGACCCGTCCATCTTCGACGGCGCGCTCTCAGGCCCAGGCCACTGATCCCGATCCGCGCCTAGTGTCGCGACGTGGACCATGCCGACCACGTCGCCCTCATTCGTGACGCCATTGCGCCGGGCACGACGTGGCTCGAGCTCGGGTCAGGTGATGGCGCGTTCACCCTCGCGCTCGCCGACGTGCTCGGCCCGGGCGGGACCATCCACTCGGTCGACAAGGATCGCGGCGCGCTCCGGGCCCAGGCCGCTGCGCTGCGCGAGCGGTTCCCGGCGGTGCGGCTCGAGCAGCGAGCCGCCGACTTCAGCCGTGACCTCGGCTACCGCGGCGTGGACGGCGTGCTCATGGCGAACGCGCTGCACTTCGTGAAGGACAAGGGGCCGGTGCTCGCGTTCGTGCGCTCGTACCTCGCGCCCGGCGGCCGGTTCGTGCTGGTCGAATACGACGCCGATCGCGGCAATCCCTGGGTGCCGCACCCGGTGAGCTACGCGCGCTGGGAGCGGCTCGCGGCGGCGAACGGCTTCAGCGAGACGCGGCTGCTCGCTTCCGTGCCGAGCCGTTTCCTCGACCGGATCTACGGCGCCGAGAGCCGGATCTAGGCGGACGCGGCGGGCGCGTCGCGGAGGACCTCGCGGAGCACGAGCGGCAGGATCCCGCCGTGGCGCAGGTACTCGACGTCGGTCGGGTCATCCACGCGGGCGAGGCAGGTGAAGGTCTTCGTCGTCCCGTCCGGGGCGGTCGCCGAGACGCTCACGGTGGCGCGCGGCGCGAGCGCGTCGAGCCCGCGGATGGTGAACGTCTCCGCGCCGGTGAGGCCGAGCGAGGCCGCGCTCTCGCCGGAGGGGAACTGGAGCGGTAGGAGGCCCATCATCACGAGGTTCGAGCGGTGGATGCGCTCGAACGACTCGGCGATCACCGCGCGCACGCCGAAGAGGTTCGGGCCCTTCGCGGCCCAGTCGCGCGAGCTGCCGGACCCGTACTCCTTCCCCGCGAGCACGACGAGCGGCACGCCGTCGCGCTGGTAGCGCATCGCGGCGTCGTAGATCGTCATCTCCTCGCCCGAGGGGAAGTGGCGCGTCCACCAGCCCTCCTTTTCGACGAGGCGGTTGCGGAGCCGGATGTTCGCGAACGTCCCGCGCATGAGGACCTCGTGGTTGCCGCGACGCGTGCCGTACTGGTTGAAGTCGACCGGTTTCACGCCCTTCGCGACGAGGTACTGGCCGGCCGGGCTCGCCGCGGGGATCGAGCCGGCGGGCGAGATGTGATCGGTGGTGACCGAGTCGCCGACGAGGCAGAGGACGCGCGCGCCCTCGATGTCCGGGATGCGCGCGGACCGCTCGGCCGAGAAGCCCTGGAAGAAGGGCGGCTCCTGGACGTAGGTCGAGCTCGGGTCCCAGTCGTAGAGCGGGCCGGTCGGTGAGGGCATCGTCTTCCAGAAGCGGTCCCCGTCGAAGATCTTCCCGTACTCGCTCGTATACATCTCCTGCGTGATCGCTCCGCCGATGACCTCGTTCACCTCGTCCGGTGTGGGCCAGATGTCCTTGAGGAACACCGGCTTTCCATCCTTCCCGTTGCCGATCGGCTGATCCTGCAGGTCGATGTCGACGGTGCCGGCGAGCGCGTACGCGACGACGAGCGGCGGCGAGGCGAGGTAGCTCGACTTGACCAGCGGATGGATGCGGCCCTCGAAGTTCCGGTTGCCGCTCAGCACCGCGACGACGTTCAGGTCGTGGTCCTTGACCTCCTGTTCGATCTCCGGGGTCGCGAGCGGGCCGGCGTTACCGATACAGTTTGAGATGGCCACCGTCCCTGCGACGAACGTACGCAGGTCGTCGACCGACAGGTCGAAGACCTCGCGCTCGCCCGCGGGGCGACGCTCGACGACGCGAAGCGTGAACGTGGGTAGAGTGAGAGCGTCTTTGTCGACGCAGTAGCGCTTTCGGAAGTTGGCCACGTCGCGCGCCTGAAGTAACGCAAACCAGTCGCGTGCGCCGATGTCCGAAAGCACCTCGACCGGCAGCGGAAAGCCGGACCCCTTCTTGTGGGACGTGCGGAACCGACGAGCCGAGTTGGCGACCTGCGAATGGCTATTCAAGCCGCTGATCAGGGCGCTCTTGGGAAAAGGAATGGACTCGCTGATCTGGACCGCAGCCGCAACGAGCTCGCGAGCGTCGACGAAGGGCATCTGCGGCACCTGCCGGTGCACCGCGGCCAGTCCAGTGTCGATCGCAAGACGTTGACGCCGGAGCGTTGCCACGGTGCGCCAGTACACAGCCGCTGCGCTTGAACGAAGCTGTTTGTCGACGCAGTAGCGGAATCCGACCTTCGTGACGAATGAGAGACCATCCGGAAGGACGAGCCGGACTTCGGTCCGTGGGACGCCGTCCAGCGCGGCTGGATAGCTCGACGCCGAACGGCGAACCGGGTACTTGTAGATTCGGGCGCCATCCGTCTCCACTCCGCACCGGTCCAGCAGCCGCAGAAGCTCGTTCATGACCGCGTGCTGTCGCGCCACATGGGCAGGCGGAACGCTCTGCGAGTACGCGGGACGCGACAGGATCGCGTCGCCATCCCGTTGAGCCAGCCGCCTGAGACCTGGCGCGTGGCCGTCTGCGCCAAAGAAGCCCCCGAGAAACTCACGCGTCACCGCCGCGGGGCAACGCTCGTCGAGTACGAATGCCGGTAGCACCGGTGGCTGATGAATGCGCTGGCCGACGCGCACGCCCGGGAGCGCGACGATCGCATCGGTCAGGCTCTGCGGGAGCACGATCGCCCACTTGCGCTCGTCGTACTGCGTCCCCACTGGCCGCTTGCCGGTGACGAGCTCGACGTCCGCCAATACCGTCTCGCGATCCAGCGCCTGCCCCACGTTCATCCGGCCCTGCCCCTGCACGCTGATCGATCCGTCGCCCAAGAGGTGACCGAGGAGACGTGCAAAGGCGAGGGTGCGGAATCGTTCCGAAGGGTCGTTCATGCTGAACTCGAGCGCTCCGGTGCGCAGGACATAGCCTGTTTCGTCGTCCTGTGGCTCGTCGAGCGGGGCTTCGAGTCCCGCCACGACGCGGTCCACCCCGACGATGAGCTCGTCCGCGCGGACCCAACGCCCATCGGCGCGAAGGATCTCGTGATCAGGCGTGCACACGAGCTCGCGGCCGTCCTGAAGGACAAGTGCAACGCATTCGCGCGTGCCCTTCGCCATGGCGAGAGCCTGCCGCGCGACACCCAGCCTGCCGTCGGACGTTGGGCCGAAGACCGTGGCACCGCCGAGCGTGGGGAACTGTTCGATCCGGCGAGCGGTGCCATTCGCCTGAAGCACCGGGGTGCCTTCCGCGACGCAGGTCGTGCAGCCGAACCCGACGAGGTAGAAGCCGAGCTGCTCGAGGTACGGGGTGAGGCCGGCGCGATCGAGATAGCGCGTCACGACGCGCGAGCCGGGCGCGAGGCTCGTCTTCACGTGCGGCTTGACGCTGAGACCCTTCTCCACAGCCTTCTTCGCGAGCAGGCCCGCGGCGATCATCACCGACGGGTTCGACGTGTTCGTGCAGCTCGTGATCGCGGCGATGACCACCGACCCGTCCGTCACCTGGAGCGTCCGCGGGCGGTGCGCGACGGCGGCGGTCGCCCCCGTGGCGTCGGCGACCATCGTCGTCGGCGCGTCGTTGACCGGCTTCGGCCCCTCGGTGTGCCCGGGCTGGGTGATGCCGGTGGTCGGCTTCGGCCCGAGGAACGAGGCCCACACCTTCGGGAGGGCGACGCGGTCCTGCGGGCGCTTCGGCCCGGCGAGCGACGGCTCGACGGTCGCGAGGTCGAGCTCGATGACCTCGTCGAAGACCGGCGACGGTGCGCCGTCCTCGCGGAACAGTCCCTGCGCGCGCGTGTAGCGCTCGACCAGCGTGATGAGCTCCTTCGGCCGGCCGGTCTGCTCGAGGTAGCGCAGCGTCTGGGTATCGACCGGGAAGAGTGCGGAGGTCGCGCCGTACTCGGGGCACATGTTCGACACGGTGGCCCGCTCGGCGACCGCGAGCGAGCTCAGCCCGTCGCCGGCGAACTCGATGAACTTGTTGACCACGCCGCGCTTGCGGAACAGCTCGGTGAGCGTCAGTACGAGGTCCGTCGCGGTGGTGCCGATCGGCAGCGTGCCGTTGAGCCGCACGCCGACCACCACCGGCCACGGGAGGAAGGTCGGCTGGCCGAGCATGGCCGCCTCGGCCTCGATGCCGCCGACGCCCCAACCGAGCACGCCGAGCCCGTTGACCATCGTGGTGTGCGAGTCGGCGCCGAAGAGCGTGTCCGGCATCGCGACGCCGTCGCGGAGCTGCACGACGGTCGACAGCCGCTCGAGGTTGACCTGATGGCAGATCCCCGCGCCGGGCGGGACGACGCGGAACGTCTTGAACGCTTGCTGCGCCCAGCGCAGAAGCGCGTAGCGCTCGCGGTTGCGCTCGTACTCGCGCTCGAGGTTCCGCTCGTAGACGTCCTTCGCGCCGAAGAAGTCCGCCTGCACCGAGTGGTCGATGACGAGGTCGACCGGAATGAGCGGCTCGATCCGCCCGGGATCCTTGCCGGCGCGCAGCATCGCCGCGCGCATCGCGGCGAGATCGACGGCCGCGGGCACACCGGTGAAGTCCTGCAGCAGGATCCGCGTGGGCCGGAACGGAACGGCGGTACCCGGAGGCGCTGGCGCCGGGTAGCCGGCAAGCGCGTCCGCGTCGCGTTCGCTCGCGCCGCCGGTCGCGACCGCGCGGATCACGCCCTCGAGCAGGATCTTGACCGTCACGGGAAGACGTCGAAGATCGCCCAGCGGGGACAATGGCCAGTATCTCTGGCTCGTGCCATTGAGAGCTGTTGCCCGCGGAACCCTCAAGCGGTCACCCCACTGGTATTGTCCGCTTCTGGGCGGTCGGCCGCGCCCCGCTCCCGCTTCACCGCGCCCTCGGTCACGCGCGTGCGCGGTGAGCGCGTTCGCGGTCGAATACCAGATCGATGCCCGCGAGCACGCGCTCGATCTGGCGCCGGGACACGTTACCGACGGCGGAGCCGAGATCGCGGCGGTCCAAGGTGACGATCTGGGACACGTTCGCGACCGAGTCTTTCGGCAGTCCGGTGCTTCGCGCGGGCAGCATGACGTTACCGGGCACGTCCGCGAGTCGCAGGTTGCTCGTAAGAATGACGCAGATGGTCGTCATGATCCGGCTGCGGTTGAACGCGTCCCCCTGAACCACGAGGACCGGGCGGCGAAAGGCGGGAGCGGATCCCGGCCCTTCCGGCAACTCCGCCCAGCAGATGTCGCCTTGACGGGCTACCAGTCAGCGCGCTCCAGCGTTCGCCGCGCCGCCGCACGAACGAAGCCGGCATGCTCCTCGTCCGAGCCCTCGATGACCTGGTCGATCTTCGCCGTGAGCACGTCCGGATCGTGGCGCGCGACGTACTCGGCGATCGCATCGCGGTAGAGCGCGCTGCGAGATTTGCGGAGCCGCCGCGCGAGGCGCTCCGCCTCCTCGAATACGTCCTCCGGCAGCGACACCGCAGTCTTCATACCAAAAGTATAACCGCAGAGGTGGCGCGCGGCCCGCCGCGAGAACAGGGCGGTGGTCAGCTCCCGGAATGGGCCGGACCGCCGCTCACGCAGGGCGGCCCATCGGCCGGATAGCATGCCGCCGACCCCGAAAGGAGGCGCGCCCTGGCGAGACGCGTAACGCGCGCCGTCGAGCGTGCGAAGGTCGAGCGGCGCAAGGACGCCGTCCGGCGCGAGCGGCGCGTGCGCGCGTCCGTCGCAGAGCATGGCGCGCGCGTGCCCTTCCGCGTCGCGGACACCGCCGAGGTGCTGCGCCACCTCGTGCGCCTCTACCCGGGGCCACTTGGGGGCCTCAACGAGATCGTCACGAACAGCGCTGACGCGTACCGCGAAGCGCGGATCGAGGGCGGCCGTGTCTATGTACGAGTGCGGCGGCGCAGGTCGTTCGAGATCGCGGTCGAGGACTTCTCGCGCGGTATGACGCGGCAGGAGCTCGCCGAGCTGCCCCAAAAGGTCGCGGCGTCGCACAAGCGCGAGATCGACGATCCCACGGTGGTCGGCTCGAAGGGCATCGGGCTCTTCGGCGCGCTCGCCGTCGGCGCTGCCGCGGAGATCGCCTCGCGACTCGCCGGCGCGAAGGACACCTGGCTCCTGCGCCTTCGCTACGACCACCTGGACGAAGGCGCCGCGCTCGACCTCGCGACGAGCGGCCTCGCGATGCCGGGCACGCGCGTCGTCGTACGAGACATCCCCGAAATGGCCCGCAAGGTCTTGACCCCGCAGCGCATCGTCGCGTACCTGCGCGAGCAGAAACGCGAGGCACTGAGGTCGGGCCTTTACCGCATCTTCGTCATCGACGAGGACGCCGCCACGCAGACGGAGGTGCTGCCCGCGGTGTTCCGCGGGGAGCCGCTCGGCGTCCACGAGATCTCGACGCCGCACGGGACCGTGACCTTCGACTTGTACGTGCACCCGGCACCGGGCGACCGGCGCGTCGAGATCATCGGCCGCGGCGGGAACCGCCTGCTCGACGACCTCGCGACGATCGAGGCGTTCCGGAACGACGTCTGGGCGTCGACCCAGGTCGAGGGGACGATCGCGTATGCGCACCTCGAGGCGACGACGGGACGCGCGGGGATCTTCCAGGACCGCAAGCACTACCCACAGTTCGTGCACGCCGTGCGGCGATACGAAGGGGACGTCCGCGCCGCGCTCGAGCGTCTCCGCGATGAGGCCGCGCAGCGTCTCTCGGGAAAGGTGAACGACGCGCTGCGCCGCGCGTACCAGCAGGTCATCGAGGAGATCCGCCCTGAGGCGCCCCTCCCGGTGCGCACGCCGGTCTCCGATCCCAGGGGTGAGGAGCTGCTGGGGGCCGCCGTCGAGGAGCGCGTGCCCGGCGCGCTGGACCACGGCGACGCGGAGGGCGGCGAGACCGGCGGCAACGGAGCCGCGCCTGCGATCGACCGCGCGCTCTCGGGCCGCGCGCGCGGCAGGTGGCGATCGTATCCAAGCTGGCTCCTCGACCGCGACGCGTCGCCCGACGCGCCGCGCTCGCGCTTCGCCGAGGCAGACGGCGCGATCCACTTGAACGCGCAGCACGCCGATTACGCCGCCGCGAAGAGCGCGCAGCTCAAGGGCGACGCGCGGCCGATGCTCGTCTACCAGATGGGACTCCTATGGAAGGAGTTCCTCCTCGCGACCGACCCCTATGCGAGCGCCGCGCGCCAGGCCGACGAGCTCGCTGGGCTGGTGAGCCGCTCACAGAAGTACCTGCGGCGCCGGTGATAGCCGGAGCGCGGCGACGAGTTCGCCGCCGCGCCCCATGCGGCTCAGATCACGAGACGCCGGAGGGCAGCGGGATCGTCGCCGTGTACTGCACGCCGAGGACGACGTCGACGACCGCACTGAAGTCGACGGTCGGGTTCTCCGACTTGTCGATCGTGAGCCCGAACGTCTGGTCGACCGTCTCCCCGGCGAACGCGTTCAGCGGCGACGGGATCGCCGTCGACTGATCGTCCGTGAGCGGCGGAGCGTTGGAGACCGCGTAGCCGCCCTCGATCTGGACCGCCACCACGTCGCCGCCGTCGGATTCGAGCGTCGCCGCGACGCTGTCGTGTGCGCCGGGCAGGAGGATCGCGATGTTCGTGATGACCCGGCCCGACTCCTGGCTCGGCAGGCCGGCGTCCGTGAGGTCGAACTCGATCTCGACCGCCGGTGCATCGCCGGCGAGCGCGGCGATCGCCTCCGGGTCCTGTTTCTGACCGGAGAGCAGCACGAACCGGTCGATCGAAGTGGGAGCGGACGCGAGATGCTTCTGGCGCAGCTCGGCGGTCCACGACGCGAGGAGGTCGAAGGAGATCTCGACATCGGCGACGGCGTCGAGGCCGGTCGGATTGCCCGCCGGTGTGAGCTCGAGCGTCCACACGGTGTCGATGCCACTGCCTTCGAACGTGAAGAGCGTCTCGCCGGGCAGGCCGAAGACCGCCATGTCGTCCGCGAGCCGGAACTCCGACAGCGGGGCTGACTCCGACGGGCGGATCGATGCGTGCGTCGTGCCGTCGGAACGCGACACGGTGGACGCCCCGGCGTTCGTCAGCAGCCCGCGCAGCGGTGGGGTGCCGGCGTAGCTCGTGACCCTGGCGTCGACCGCGCGCACGCGATAGCCGAATGTGCCGGGGTAGGCGAGCTGTAGGGCGCTCTCGCTCGTCGCGAACGTTCACCCGCCGGTCTTGCGCAGCTTCGCGAAGGCGAGCGGAAAGTCGAA